>Ga0207695_10002366_pt1 | contig 28013 bp, 24 predicted proteins | sample KBSC54metaG_FD_184354 | JGI IMG/M metagenome (GOLD analysis project Ga0207695, IMG submission 184354) | Corn rhizosphere microbial communities from Kellogg Biological Station, Michigan, USA - KBS C5-4 metaG (SPAdes) (version 2) | ecosystem: Host-associated > Plants > Roots > Rhizosphere > Soil...
ACTCCGTGTCGTCCGGCTGCACCACGGTGCGATCCTGCACGAGCAGTCCGCCGCGCACGCGCTTCATGTCGAGCGCGCCAGCGGGCCACACCGCGCGCCCTTCGAGCACACGCAGATTCTTCTTGCGCCCAAGGATCTCCACCGCCGCATCGCTGAACGCCGGAGCCACCAGGCACTCGACGAACAGACTGGAAATGGCTTCGGCCGCCGCATCGTCCACCGGGACGTTGAACGAAATGACCGAGCCGAAGGCGGATACCGGGTCGCAGGCGAGCGCCTTCTGGTAGGCCTCCAGGGCGGACGCGCCCACCGCGAGGCCGCAGGGTGTGGTGTGCTTGACGATCGCGCAGCAGGGCTCGTCGCCGAACGTATCTGTGGCGAGCAGCGCGCCCTCCAGATCGAACAGATTGTTGAAGCTCAGTTCCTTCCCGCCGCGCTGCCGCAGCGCACCGAGGCCCCTGTCAGGCCGTTCGACATAGAACGCCGCCCGCTGGTCGGGATTCTCGCCGTAGCGCAGCCGCTGGGCGCGCTCCATGAACAGATCGAGCCGCTCGGGAAAGGCCTCGTCTCGCCCCGCCGCGAACCACGCGGCAATGGCGGCGTCGTAGCCCGCGGTGTGCGCGAATGCCTTGCCCGCGAGGTGGCGACGGAGATCGAGATCATCGTCTTCCGCCTGCAGCGCGGCAATCACCTTGTCATAGTCCGCCGGATCGACCAGCACGTATACGGATGCGAAATTCTTGGAGGCGGAGCGGATCAGGGACGGTCCACCGATGTCAATCTGCTCAATGACTTCCTCCGCTGTGACGCCGGGCCGCGCGGCCGTCTGCCGGAACGGATACAGACTCACCGCGAGGAGATCAATCGGCGTGATGTCCTGGTCGCGCAGCGTCTGCATGTGCTCGGGCAGATCGCGCCGCGCGAGAAGCGCGCCGTGTACGGCCGGGTGCAACGTCTTGACGCGCCCATCGAGCATCTCGGGCACGCCGGTAATGCGGCTCACGTCCACCGGCGCCAGCCCGGCCTCACGGAGAGCGCGGGCGGTCCCACCCGTGGACACGAGCTCCCAGCCCATTCTGGCCAGCGCGTGCGCGAACTCGACCAGGCCGGTCTTGTCGGAAACGGACAGCAGGGCACGAGGCATGTACGATCACGTCCTGTACGAAAGTGACGAAGGATGCAGTCAGTGTGTAGCAAGCGCGGCAATCAGCCGGCCCAGCGCGACGAGATCGCGCAGATCATCCACTTCAGCGGGTGAGTGCGAATAGCGGAGCGGCCAGGACAGCGGCACGTCCACCACGCCATGCGGAACGAACTCACTCCCATCGTTGCCGCCGTTGGTCGTGCCCACCTGCAGCGGAATGCCCGCGACCCGTGCGGCCGCCACGACGCGGGCGATCTCGCCGGGCGGCGTGCTGCTCGAGTTGTCGAGCGCGCGCGCCACGGCACCGTTGCCCAGTGGCGCAAAGGCGAAGCGATGGCTCTCCAGCGGAGAGTCCGATGAGACGAACGTATCCACGGCATACACCCGCCGCACGGGGCCCGTGAGCTCGTTCGCGGCAGCCGCCGCGCCATCCAGCCCCGTCTCCTCGCGCACGGAGAAGATGAAAATCACCTTGTGCGTGAGACGGTCGGGGTTGATCGCGCGCAGCGCGAGAATGAACGCCGAGCATCCGGTACGGTCATCGAGCGATCGCGCGGTGAAGCGCGTGGGTCCGAGACGCACGGCATGCTTGAGGCTCGTGAGCGAGCTTCCCACGGTCGCACCGCGCGTGGCGAGCGCCGCGGAATCCATGCCAAACCATGCGCTGAGCGTGCCGGGCTCGCGGACGCTCGCGCTGTCACGGGGTATGAACACGCCGCGCACGTCACCGCTATCCAGGTGGAGGAGCGCGGTCTCGCTTTCCCAGAGCGAGCGGTAGAAGCCGCCGCGCTGGCGCAGCTCCACGGTCCCATCCGGCGCGATGCTCGTGATCTCGAAACCGATCTCGTCCATGTGCGCTATGAAGACCACGGTGTCCCGATCCGGTCCCAGCGCGAGCACGAGATTGCCCGCGCTGTCCTGCTGCACGCGCGAGCGGGCCCAGTCGGGAAGCGACGCACGAACGGCCGAGCGCATCGTGCTCTCGTGGCCTGACACCGCGTAGCGGTCCGCGAAGGTCGCCAGGACGGTCGCGGCCGCCCTGAGCGACGGCTCGGTTGGCGCGGGGACGGCGCGCACGGCGTCGCCGACAGGCACGAACGCCAGCGCGCGCCGCTCGGCTGGCGCGATACCCGCGGCGTCCGCCACCAGGTCGAGATAGCTGGCTGCGTCGGACGCGCGTACGCTCTCCACGAATGATCCGCGAAACCTGCGCGGCACCGTGAGGGCAAGCGTGGCGGGCACCACGATGTTGGCGCGTGCGGCAATTGGCGCACGAATCACGCGACGTTGCACGCCGGGCGTTTCAGCCGCCGTGTTCTGCGGGAAGAACCGCGTGGATGCGACGACGAGCGTGTCCACCACACCGGCCTGCTTCACGGCCCAGGCCAGCCCCGCCCAGCCGAAGCTGCTCTGCACGGAGAGCACGTACACCGTCTCGCCCGTCGCGGGCGTGTGCGACGCCGCTGACGCGACTGCGGCGCAGCCCGTCCGGTCCGCGGCGTTGGGTCCGGCCACCTGGTCCGCGTACGTCCAGTGTGGCCAGTCCCGCTCCACCGGATCGAGCAGCGCGACACCGAGCGCCCTGGCCTCGGCGCGCGAGCGAGCACCGATGTCCAGCCAGAGGTTCTCGATGGACACAGGCGCGTCGCGCGCATCGCGGCCGCGCGAGAGGTGCACGCTGCGCACGCCCATCACTCCGGGAAGCGCGCCGCCGCTCGTGAGGATGCGCATGCGCTGTCCCTCGTTGAACTGATCCCAGAGCGGATGGCGCCGGGCGTTGCCCGCGTACTGCACGCGGAGGTAGCCATCATCCGTGATTTCGCTCACCGCGTAGCCGGCTTCGTCCAGTCCGCACGCGATCACCCGGCGTGGGCGCCCGCGCCCGCGTTGCAGCACGAGATTGCCGATCGCATCCCGATGCCACCCCGGTTCTGCCCTGGTGATGGCAGCCGTCGCGGCGCGCTCGCGTCCGGGCGACGCCGGCAGGGCAATCCACGACGCGACGGCGTCGAGCGATCCGCTGCCGGCGACCGCGGCGCTGTCCTGTGCGCGGAGCCCGGTAGTGGCGGCGATCGCCGCGGCGCTAGCGAGACAGAAGGCGAGTGATGTCGCGCGCAATGTCTGCGTCCTCTCTGGCGAGCAGTGCATACGCTGCCGCGGGATCGGGAGAAGGGAAGCTGCCGGTGACGCGGCCCGTTTCGTCGAGCTGCACGCTGCCCGTGGCCACCGCATGCACGGCGCGCGGCAGGAGGAGATGCTCCACACGCAGGACGCGCAGGGCGAGCGTGGCGGCGGTGTCGCCTGCATACACCGGCACCGGCCACTGGGCAATGCACGCGCCGTGGTCGTAGATCTCGTCCACGAAGTGCACCGTGGCGCCGGAGACGCGAACGCCCGCCGCAATGACAGCGTGATGCACGCGTTCGCCGTACATTCCCGGACCGCCGAACGCCGGCAGCAGCGCCGGGTGGATGTTCATGATACGCCCGCGAAACGCTCGTGCGACCGCCGCGGGAACAAGACGCAGGTATCCGGCGAGCACGATGAGATCAATGCGATGCTGATCGAGCAGCGCGGCAAGCACGGGCGCGTCGTCCTCGCCTCCGGTGATCACCGCGGTCGCAACGCGCCGTTCGCGCGCGAGTGCCAGCGCGCCGCTCTCCGACCTGTTCGACGCCACGAATGCGATCTCCGCGTCCGCCAGAGGCGCGCCCTCGCCGAAAAATCGGAAAAGGGCGCGCAGGTTGGAGCCGTTTCCCGAGGCCAGGACGGCGATTCGCGTTCGCATGCAGCGATGTTATGGCACCCGGTCGGCGCCGGGAAGTAGCGAGCCGGGCGCGAGCATCCGGTCCACCGCATCGCCGAGTGTGGGCATCACGAGCATCGTCGCGCGGGCCTGTTCGATGTCGGCGGCGGTCGTGTGGGCGGTCGGCACGAGCACGCCGTGCCCGCCGAGCTCGAGCGCCGGCGCCACGTCTCGCCAGCGATCACCCGCGTACCAGCACGCGGTGAGATCGAGATGGAAGTCCGTGGCCGCCGCGCGGAAGAGCAGGGTGCCCGGCTTGCGGCAATCACACGTGCCGTCGTCGGGCGAATGCGGGCAGACATATGTCGCGGTAATGCGCGCGTTCTCGAGCGCGAGCAGTTCATCAATGCGCGCGGCCACCGCGTCGTACTCGCTTCTCGTGAACACGCCGCGACCGATTCCCGACTGGTTGGTGACGACGATGACGGGGACCTGCGCCGCGTTGAGCCGTGCGATGGCGCGCGCGACGCCTGGCAGCAGCGCCACGTCGCTCGCGCGCCGCACGAAGATCGTGTCCACGTTGATGGTGCCGTCCCGGTCGAGAAAGACGGCGGCGTCTGACGCCATCAGCCGGCCGCGGTGCCCGTGCGGCACGCGGCGATGACGGCCGCCACGAGCCGCTCATCGTCACGCTCGGGCACGGCGCGCAGATCGAGCAGGAGCCGATCGTTGGCGATTCGCGCGATCACGGGCGGCGAACCAGCGCGGAGCGCACGTTCGAGTGCGCGAGCGTCGCCCTCGAGTGCCAGCGCCACCGATGGCAGCGTGACCGCCGGAAAGGCGCCACCGCCGACACTTCCTTCTCCGGGTACGACCAGCGCCGGGCAGCTGGCCGCCGCCAGCGCCTCGCGCATTCGCCCGGCGCGCGCCGCCAGCGCCTCGACCGGCTCGCAGAGCAGGGCGAGGGCAGGAACCTCGCGCACGGCGCGCTCCGGATCGCGATACAGTGCCAGCGTGGCGGTGAGCGCGGCAAGCGTGAGCTTGTCCACGCGCAGGGCGCGGGTGAGCGGGTTGCTCCGTATCCGCGTCATGAGCGGCGCGTCGCCGAGAATGATCCCGGCCTGCGGGCCGCCCAGAAGCTTGTCGCCGCTCATCGTGATCGCGGCCGCGCCCTCGCGGATCGCTTCGCGCGCCACCGGCTCGCCACGGAGCCCCCATGGCTCGAGCGAGAGAAAGAGCCCGCTCCCCAGGTCGTGCACCACGGGCACGCCGTGCACGCGGCACGCGGCGGCGAGTTCGGGCACCGCCACGTCACTCACGAAGCCCGCCATGGCGAAGTTGCTGCGATGCACCTTCACCACGGCGCCGCTGTCCGGACCCAGCGCCGCAGTGTAGTCGCTCAGGTGCGTGCGATTCGTGGTGCCGACCTCCACGAGGCGCGCGCCGCTTTTCGCCATGATGTCGGGAACGCGGAAGCTGCCGCCGATCTCGACCAGCTCACCCCGCGAGACGATGGCGTCGCGGCCGGTGGCGAGCGTGTTGAGCGTCACCACGAGCGCCGCCGCGCCGTTGTTCACCACGAGCGCGTCCTCCGCACCCGTGAGCTCGCGCAGCAGCGCGACGCAATGCGCGTAGCGGCTGCCTCGCGCGCCCTGCTCCAGATCGTATTCCAGATTGGAGTAGCCCGCCGCCACCGATGCGATCGCGTCGAGCGCGGCCTGCGACAGCGGCGCGCGGCCCAGATTCGTGTGCAGCACGACGCCCGTGGCGTTGAGCACCGGGCGCAGCGATGGCCGCTCGCGCAGCGCGAGCGCGGCCGACACGGCGGCGCGCCACTCGTCGGGCGCGCGTGGCGTGCGCGCGGGCTGCCGGCGCGCCATCTCGATCGCATCGCGCACCGCCCCCACGAGCAGATCGCGCGGAGCCTGCTCCAGCAACTGCCGCACGCCGGAGAGCTCGAGCACGCTCTGCACGCTGGGCAGGGCACGCCGTGGATCGCCGGTCATGCGGGAGGCTTGCGATGCGTCGTATCGCGCGGCGCGCGGCCCGTCGTGTCGGACTTGGGCGGGGGCGCGGCCTTCGGCACCTCGAAGGTGCGCGACGTGGGCGCACCTATCCCCAGCAGATTCTTCGGCGACCGGGCTTCCAGCCGGTAGGTCGCGCCAGCCGTGAGCGGCTGCAACGGAACGAGCACGACGTTCATCACCGGAATGCGGCGGGTGGGGCGCGGGCCCGTCGCGCGGTGCGTGGTGTCTCCGGGCGCGCGCCCCGCCCTCCCGGGGGGCAGCCCAAGGGGCCGCCCCTGGGGCTGCCCCTTGGGCTGCCCCCCGGGCTTGTGGGTCGTGTCCGCGGGAGCCGCGGCGGCGTGAAGGCTGTCATATACCGCGGCCGGTTGGGCCAGCTTCAGCGGAACGACCGTGGAGTCCGCGCGTCGCAGCGTGAACAGACTGGTGTCCACCTTCTGCGCCGTGTCGAGCGGCTCGCTGAACTTCACCCGGATGGTGACCGAATCGGAGCTCGTCACCGTTTCCATGGTGGGCGGCAGCGTATCATGGATGAACGCGTACAGCTCCACGCGCAGCGTATCCGCCAACTTCACATCCACGCTGTCCCAGGGCACGCGCCGTTCCATCGTGAGCGTGTTGTTCTGATCGGTGAACGCGCGCAGCGTGTAGGTGGCTGGCGGCAGGAAGTCCATGGTGAATCGTCCCGATGAATCCGTACGCGCAACGTACGTCGTGCTGTCCGGCAAGTGGATCGCTTCCACCGCGGCCTTCGGCAGTGCAGTACCCGCGGCCCAGTCGAACACGACGCCGCTGATCCGCGTCTGCGGAATCGTCGGCCCGGTGGAAAAGACCACGGTCACCCCGTCCTTGCGGACGTTCCCGCGCAGATCCGCGAGGCCCGGCAGGATCGTGATGACATATGCCGTATTCGGCTTGAAATCGTGCTTCCCCTTCACCGTGAGCCGCGAGCGATGCCATCCGACGTTGGCTTCGCCATCCCAAGGCGAGATCAGCACGAGCTGGCCGAGATTCTGCACGCTGCCCGGCTTCTCGCTCAGCACTTCGTCGAATTGCAGCGAGACCTCGTTCGCCTTGACATTCACGGCGCCGCTCTCGGGTTTCACGGCGAGCAATTGCGGCGGGAGTTTTCGTTCGGGGCCGCCGGGTGGATACCCCGGCTGCGCGCAACCGAACAGTACGAAGGCCAGGATCAGGCGCCGCACAGCGCCTTCACCTTGCCTTCGAGCTGCTCGCGGCGCGCGGACCACTCCTGGTACTTCCGTCGCTCGGCTTCAACCACTTCCGGTCTGGCACGCTGCGTGAAGTTCACGTTCCGCAGCCGCGCATCGAGCGCAGTGAGCTGCTTCTCGAGCTGGGCCAGGTCATTGCTCAGCCGGGCGCATTCCCGCTGGAGATCAACCGCGCCGGCGAGCGAGATGATCACGTGCGACCCGTCGCTCATCAGACCGTGCGCGTACGTGCCGGTAGGCGGTGTGTCCGCTACGCTGAAGCTCGCGCGCGCGAGATGGTCAATGAGCGCGGACTCCCGCTGCAGCACCGCGCGCGTGTCCGGCGTGGCGCCTACGAGGACACCGGTCACCACCGTCCCCGGCGGTACGTTGTATTCCGCACGCAACTGCCGGACCGCGATCACGCTTTCGCGCACCAGTTCGAATTCGCCCGCCGGCACCGCGTCGCTGCCACGGACCGTCGGCCATGACGTCCGTGCGAGGAACGCCCCCGGGGCGTGTCCCGGCAGTTGCTGCCAGAGCGATTCCGTGATGAAGGGGACCACCGGATGCAGCAGCCGCAGCGCACGATCGAACACGTGCGCCAGGACGGCGCGAGCCACATCGCGGTCGGGCGTCGCGGCCGCCATGCGCGGCTTCGTCGTTTCCAGATACCAGTCCGCGAGCTCGTTCCAGACGAACCGGCGCGCGCTCTCCACGTACTCGCTCAATCGCAATCCCGCCGCGCGCTCCGTGTCGGTCCACTGTCCGCTCGCGCCCGGCCGCGCCGGACCGAGCGCGGCGTCGCACTCCGCTATGGCCGCGTCCAGCCGAGCGAGGATCCAGTGGTCGGCACGGCTGAGCCGCGCCGGCGCAATGGCATCGAGCGGCGACACGCCTTCTTCACCCACGTTCGTGACGAGGAACCGGCCGATGTTCTGGAGCTTGGTGACGAAGTTGCGCCCGGACGCGAAGGACTGTTCGAGATTCTCGGGATCGAGCATGACGTCGGCACCCATGCCGAGTCCGCCGATGACCGTGTAGCGCAACGCGTCGGCGCCGTAGAGACGCACCACGTCGAGCGGATCGATCCCGTTCCCGAGCGACTTGGACATCTTCCGATGCTGCATGTCGCGCACGGTGCCGTGCAGGTACACCGTGTGAAAGGGCGAGCGGTGCGCGAAGTGAAAACCCGCCATGATCATGCGCGCCACCCAGAAGAACAGGATTTCCGGCGCGGTCACCAGGACGTCGGTGGGATAGAACGCGCGCAAGTCGGGTGCGTCCTCGTTCGGCCACCCCAGCGTGGACAACGGCCAGAGCCACGAGGAGAACCAGGTGTCGAGGACGTCCTCATCCTGTCGCACGGGACCACCGCACGCGGGACACGCCGCGAGATCATCGCGGCTGACCAGGGGCGCGCCGCCGCACGCGTCGCAGTACCACACCGGAATGCGATGCCCCCACCAGAGCTGGCGTGAGATGTTCCAGTCGCGAATGTTCTCCAGCCAGTTCACGTACACCGCATGCCAGCGCTCGGGGAGGATGCGGATGGTTCCCTCGTGCACCGCCTGCAGCGCCGGCGCGGCGAGTGGCGCCATCTTCACGAACCACTGGTCCGAGAGCCTCGGCTCTACCACCGTGTCGCAGCGGTAGCAGTGGCGCACCGCATGCTGATGCGGCTCGACCTTCACCAGCCGCCCCGATGCGCGCAGCATCTCGACGATGCGCTCGCGCGCGACGAACCGATCGAGCCCGCGGAGCGATGCGGGGACACGCCCGCCCGCGTCCGTCCCCTCAGCGAGGCGCCCCGAGGGATCAATCACGACGGGCGCCGGCAGGTGGTGGCGCAGCCCCACCTCGAAGTCGTTCGCGTCGTGCGCCGGAGTGATCTTCACCACGCCGGTACCGAACGACGGGTCCACGTAGCTGTCCGCGATGATCGGGATCTCGATGTTCGTGATGGGCAGCACCGCACGGCTGCCCGCGAGCTCGAGATACCGTTCGTCATCCGGGTGCACCGCCAGTGCCACATCGCCCAGCATGGTTTCCGGGCGCGTCGTCGCGACCACGAGCGCCTGCGTCGCGTCGCCGGCGAGCGGGTAGCTGACGTAGTACAGCGACCCCTGTTCTTCCTGGAACTCCGCCTCTTCGTCGCTCAGCGCGGTGAGGCAGCGTGGGCACCAGTGAATCACGCGATGCCCGCGATAGATGAGCCCGTCCTCGTACAGCCGCACGAACGCCTCGCGCACCGCGCGCGACAGGTCCGGCGACAGCGTGTACGCCGTGCGCGTCCAGTCGCACGATGCGCCAATGGCCTTGAGCTGATCGAGAATGACGCCGCCGGTCTGCTCCACGAAGCGAACCGTGCGCTCGACGAACGCCTCGCGCCCGACGTCGAAGCGCGTGTGCCCTTCGAGCGCGATCTGCTTTTCCACCACGTTCTGCGTGGCGATGCCGGCGTGATCCGTCCCCGGCAGCCAGAGCGCTTCGTCGCCGGCCATGCGCCGCCAGCGCACCAGCACATCCTGCACGGTGTTGTTCAGACCATGTCCCATGTGCAGGATCGCCGTCACGTTGGGCGGCGGCATCACGATGGTGAACGGCGCTCGCGCTCCGCCGGCGCGCGCGGACCGTTCGGCGCGCGCGGTGAACACGTCCGCGTCCATCCAGCGGCGGTAGGTTTCAGCGTCCTGCTGAGCGGGATCGTTTGCCATGATGCGCGACTGGGTGCCAGGAGCTCTGGAGCCTGAGTGATGCCGGAGATGGGGACGTGCCGCAGCCGCGCCGCGTCCGACAGCGCGTTGCTCCACGAAATATGGCGAACACACAGCCGTTCGTGTTACCCGCGATGGCGCCTCGCGGGCGACGGCTCGCGCCCCCCTGGTCGCGCCCTACAATCCGCCGCCCACTTCCAGGCGGTTCACCACCGACTCCACTCCCGCCACGCCCTTCACCACGCGCGCCGCGAGATCCGCTTCCTCGGGCGTGCTCACGAACCCCGATAGCTCGATGACGCCATCGCGAATGGCACCGATGTCTATGGGACGCTCGCTCAGCACCGGGTCCTCTTCGAGGGCATCCAGCACGTGTTCCTCGAGCGAGGTGCCGCCATCCGCACTCCGCACAGACGCTTCCTCGCCAGGCGAGAGGTCCGCGTCACTCACGAATTCCTCGTCCTCCAGTTCCTCATCGAGCTCGAGGTCGTCCAGATCATCGTCGCCGTAGTCGTCGTTGCCGTCTTCGAGCAGATCGGCGCCGTGCATCTCGTCTTCGATTGCGGCGAGGCCGCGGCGCAGCACCTTCATCACACCAGGAATGCCGCCCGCTTCCTGCGCAACGATGACGCCCACTGCGAACCCGGCCAGCGTCCCGACCGTCAGGCCGAGAATGATGCCTCCGAGGGAGGGATCTTCCTCTCGATATCGTATGGGTGACATGGCGTAACCCCGTGGCGGAGGTAGTGATATCCCGATAACTTAGCGTAATCCGCCGGAGGGGCCTCCCGCAAGCAGTGTCTCCGCGGCGCCGCATGGCGCGCACCGGCCACACTCGAACGTCACGATGAGAGATCAACCTGCCCAGGAGCTGACGCTCACGCTGCCCGATGGCTCGATGCGCACGGTGCCCTACGGCACCTTGCCGCGTGACGTCGTGGCCTCGATCGGCGCCGGGCTGCTCCGTGCCGCGCTCGCCGTGGAGCTGAACGGCCGGATCCAGGATCTCATGACGCCGTTGCGGACGAGCGGCAGCTTCCGCGTGCTCACGGAAAAGGATGCCAACGCGCTCGATGTCCTGCGCCATTCCACGGCGCACGTGCTGGCCACGGCTGTGCGCCGTCTCCACCCTCGCGCCGCGATCGGATTCGGTCCGTCCATCGAGGATGGATTCTACTACGACTTCGAGGTTCCTGAACCGTTCACACCGGATGATCTCGCGGCGTTCGAGGCGGAGATGCAGAAGGTCGTGGACGCGAAGTATCCGTTCGTGCGCGAGGAGGTGAATCGGAGCGAGGCGGAGCGGCGCTTCACGGACGACCCGCTCAAGCTCGAGCGGCTCTCGGAGCTGGGCGACGATGAAGTCATCTCGGTATATACGGATGGCCCGTTCGTGGACCTGTGCCGTGGTCCCCACGTGCCCGACACGTCCCGCATCCGGCACTTCAAGCTGATGCACACCGCGCCCGCCTACTGGCGCGGCGACGAACGGCGCCAGCAGCTCCAGCGCATCTACGGCACGGCGTGGTTCGCCCGCGCGGATCTCGACGCGTATCTGCACCGCCTGGAGGAAGCGCGCAAGCGCGATCACCGCGTGCTGGGGCGCGAGCTCGATCTCTATTCCACTGATCAGCGGGTGGGGCCCGGCCTCATCCTCTGGCACCCTCGCGGCGCGACGGTGCGCAGCGAGATCGAGAACTTCGAGCGCGAGCTCATCCTGCGCCACGGCTACGATCTGGTGTACACGCCGCACGTCGTGAGCGAAAAGCTGTTCGAGATCTCGGGACATCTCGTGAATTTTCGCGAGAACATGTTCGGCGCCATGGACGTGGAGGGCGCGGCGTATCGTCCCAAGCCGATGAACTGCCCGGGGCACATCTGCATCTACCAGTCGCACCAGCGCTCGTATCGCGACCTGCCGCTCCGCTTCGCGGAGTTCGGCACGGTGTATCGCTACGAGCGCAGCGGCGTGCTTCACGGCATGCTCAGGGTTCGCGGCTTCACGCAGGATGATGCGCACGTGTTCTGCACGCCGGAGCAGGTGCCATCCGAAATCGCGCGCCTGCTCGATCTGGTCGACGAGATGCTCGCGGTGTTCGGCTACCCCTACAGCATCGAGCTCTCGACGCGTCCCGCCGAGAACGCACTCGGCAGTCCGGAAGTGTGGGCGCAGGCCGAGCGCACGCTCGCGTCCGTGCTCGAAGAGCGGGGGCAGTCGTATACGATCGACGCCGGTGGCGGTGCGTTCTACGGCCCCAAGCTGGACTTCAAGCTCATCGATGCCATCGGCCGCAAGTGGCAGGGGCCAACCGTTCAGCTCGACTTCAACCTGCCGGAGCGGTTCCAGCTCGAATACATCGGCGCCGACAACACCGCCCATCGTCCGGTGATGCTGCACCGCGTGCTCGTGGGCTCGATGGAGCGCTTCGTCGGTGGTCTCATCGAGCACTACGCGGGCGCGTTCCCGCTCTGGCTGGCACCCGAACAGTTGCGCGTCATTCCCATTACGGATGATCTGCGCGATGCCGCGCGCGCGGTCACGGATCGTGCGCGCGTGGCGGGGCTGCGCGTCTCGCTCGACGATCGGGCGCAGACGCTCAACTATCGCATTGCGGAAGCCGAACGGCTCAAGACGCCGTACATGGCGATCATCGGCAAACGCGAGCGTGATGCCGGTACCGTGTCGCTCCGTGAGCATCGACTGGGACGCGAGCAGAAACCGCAGGTGATTCCCGTGGATGAGCTCGTGGCGCGACTCACGCGCGAGGTGAAGATGCGTTGCCGCCCCCCTGCGCCGAGCGAATAGCTCGCGACGGCAGTCCGGTGCCACCGGCGCCGGTAATCGTGGCCCGTCCGTGGGCGGGCGTCGGCTGTGCGTGCACGCCAGCGACTGCGGCGTTGTTCACCGACGATACGCATCGGCGTACCTTACAACGTTGCATCGAACGCGGCGTGACTTGCGTCGCCCGACTCCCGGGACTTCACCATGCCAGATCCTGCTCGTTCTCCAGTCATTGCCAGCGCCGCCCGAACACCCATCGGGAAGTTCCTGGGCGCGCTTGCCGGCGTCACGGCTCCGCAACTGGGCGCCACCGCCATTCGTGCCGCGGTCGAACGCGCGCACGTTCCGCTCGAAGACATTGACGATGTCATCATGGGGAACGTCGTGCAGGGCGGCGTCGGCCAGGCCCCGGCGCGACAGGCCGCCATCCACGGCGGGATTCCCGCCATCGTCCCCGCCGTGACGGTCAACAAGGTGTGCGGCTCGGGGCTCAAGGCGGTGATGCTCGCCGCACAAGCGATCAAGGCGGGCGACTCTCAGGTGGTGGTGGCCGGCGGCATGGAGTCCATGTCGAATGCGCCGTACTACATGTACGGATTGCGGACCGGCGTGAAGTTCGGCGACCAGACGCTCGTGGACGGCCTGATCCGGGACGGCCTCTGGTGCTCCTTCTGCGACGTGCACATGGGCGGTCACGCCGAGTACACCGCGCAGAAGGCCCGGATCTCGCGTCGGGAACAGGATGAATTCGCGCTGGCGTCACACCGCAAGGCGGTGGCGGCGATGGATGAAGGGCGCTTCAACGCGGAGATCGTCCCGGTGGAGATCGCGGGCCGCAAGGGGACAACGAGTGTCTGCCTGGACGAAGGGCCGCGGCGCGATACGTCGCTCGAGCAACTCGCGAAGCTGCGCCCCGCATTTCCCAGCGACGCGCCAAAGGAGATCAGCCCCGAGAACCTCAGCGTAACGGCGGGCAACGCCCCCGGGCTCAATGACGGGGGATCGGCACTGGTCGTGGTCTCCGAGGAATACGCCCGCGCGCATGGTCTGCCGGTCATGGCGCGCATTACCGGCTATGCGACCGGCGGCGGCGAACCGCGCGATCTCTTCTTCGCGCCAATTGTCGCGGTGCAGAATCTCATGCGACGCACCGGGTCGGCCATTGGCGACTATGATCTCATCGAGGCCAACGAGGCGTTCGCGGTGCAGGCGCTTGCGGATGGCCGGGCGCTGGGCTGGGACTGGGATCGGGTGAACGTGAACGGCGGAGCCATCGCGCTCGGCCACCCGATTGGCGCGAGTGGCGCGCGCATTCTCACGACATTGCTCTACGCCATGCAGGATCGCGATGCGCACACCGGCCTGGCCACGTTGTGCCTGGGCGGCGGAAACGCAGTGGCCCTCAGCGTGGAGCGTGTGAACTGATGGCGAACGCAACGGTAGCTCAGACTCGTGGTCGCTGGGTCGCGCTGGCCGGCATCGTCGGTTTTGCGATGGCCCTTGCCGCTGCATCGCAGGTGGCCATTCCCATTCCGGGCACGGCCGTACCAATGACGCTGCAGCCGCTGGTGGTGGTGCTGGCAGGCCTCTGGCTCGGGCCCCGGGCTGGCGCCGCGAGCATGATACTGTATCTGCTCGCGGGTGCGGCCGGACTGCCGGTGTTTGCGCCCTTCGGCGCGCCGGGTGTGCTGCGGCTCATTGGTCCGACGGGCGGATACATCTGGGCGTATCCCGTGGCGGCGTGGGTGGCGGGCGCAGTCGCACAACGGCGCTCCGGCATCGGGGGGCGCACGCTCGCCGCGGCGCTCGGCATTCTGCTGCTGCACGTGGGCGGCGTCGCGCAGCTCACGCTCATCACGGGCAGCCTGACGAAGGCGGTCATGCTGGGATCGTTGCCGTTTCTCGGCATGGACGCGGTGAAGGTGCTACTCGCCGGAGCGCTTTCCAGCGCGAGAACTGAACGTACGCGCGCTTGACGGCGCGCGCTTTTTTTTACGCCCCCAGCGGGTCGCTGAGGGCGGCGTGGCGGTGGATCGGATTCATCCTCGTCATGCTGGCGGCGGCGTTTGTTCTGCAGCTGCTGATATCACTTGCCTATCGGCCGCATGGCATCGAAGCGCAGGCCGAGGGCTTCGTGGTGTTCCTTGTGGCGGTCGCCATTGCGCACGTCGTGATGCTGCGCTGGGTGGATCACCTGCCGTGGTCCTACGTCTGGATGGGCCGTTCGCAGGTGACCAGGTACAAGCTCGGCACCGGGTGGCTGCTCGGCATGCTTGGCATTGGCGTGCCGTCCGTGCTGCTCATGGCCGGACACTGGCTGGCCGTGAAGCCCGCGGCCAGCGGGTCATGGTGGAGGTTCGCGCTGCTCCTGCTGGCGTTCTTTCTGCCGCAGTCGCTGGCGGAAGAAATGATGATTCGCGGCTACCTCATGGCCACGGCGCGCGAGGCGATGGGCTGGAAGGGTTCGCTCGTGCTGACGAGCGTGATCTTTGGTGCGTTGCATCTCGCCAATCCCGGCGCGGACGTCCAGTCGTTCGTGCTGGTCGCGCTGGCGGGCCTGTTCCTCGGGGGCATCGTGCTGCTCACCGACAGCCTGTATGCGGCGTGGATGGCGCACTGCGCCTGGAACTGGACGATGGCGGCACTTCTTCATACGGCGGTGAGCGGGCTGCCGCTGCCGACGCCCGATTACGCAGTGGTGGACAACGGGCCTGACTGGCTCACCGGCGGAATCTGGGGGCCAGAGGGTGGTGCCGGCGCGGCGGCCGGCATGCTGGTGATGATGGCGATCTTCATTGCCTGGCGCCGCCGTGCGGCGTCCGCGCAAACGCGTCGGGGAGAGGTTGCATGACTGAACAGATAGCGGTGATAGGCGCGGGACAAATGGGCAATGGCATCGCGCACGTGGCGGCGGCAGCCGGCTTTCCCGTGATGATGATTGACGTCTCGAGCGACGCGCTCGCGCGCGGGCGCGCGACGATCGAGAAGAACCTGGCGCGACAGGTGCAGAAGGGCACGATGGACGAGCGCGCGCGCACGGCGGCGCTGGACCGTATCAGCACCGCCGGCGCGCTCGATGCCGCGCGCGATGCCGCACTCGTTGTGGAAGCGGCAACGGAGAACACGGAGCTCAAGTTTCGCATCTTCCAGCAACTGGACCAGGTCGCTCGTCCCGACGCGATACTGGCATCCAACACGAGCTCCATCTCGATTACGGAAATCGCCGCGCATACCCGCCGACCCGCGCAGGTGATCGGGATGCACTTCATGAATCCCGTTCCCATGATGAAGCTGGTGGAGATCATTCGTGGCCTCGCCACGTCGGACGCGACCACCGCGACCGTGCTCGATTACGCCAGACAGTTCGGCAAGACAGCGGTGGAAGTGAACGACTACCCGGGATTCGTCTCCAACCGCGTGCTCATGCCGATGATCAACGAAGCGGCGTACTGCGTCATGGAAGGCGTGGGAACCCCCGAGGCGATCGACACGGTGATGAAGCTCGGCATGAACCATCCCATGGGTCCGCTCGCACTCGCGGATCTCATCGGACTCGATACCTGCGTCAATATCCTGAACGTCCTTCACACCGGCCTGGGCGACCCCAAGTACCGCCCCTGTCCCCTGCTGCGAAAGTACGTCGCGGCGGGGTGGCTCGGGCGCAAGAGTGAGAGGGGCTTCTATGACTACCGGAACGCCTGACCGCCGACTGCGCTTATTACATGCCTGCTGCTCTGATTCCGCTGACACCCGAACAACTCGAAGTCCAGCGCACTGCGCGGGAGTTCGCGCACGCCGTGATCGCGCCGCATTCTGACCAGTGGGACCGCGACGCGTATTTCGATCGCCCGACCATCGCGCGGATGGGCGAGCTGGGCTTCCTCGGCATGATGGTGCCGGAGGAGCATGGCGGACTCGGACTCGATACCTGCACGTATCTCGTGGCGCTCGAGGAAATCGCGGCGGTCGATGCCTCTGTTGCCGTCGCCATGAGCGTGCACAACTCGCTGCCCACGCAGATGTTGGTCCGCTGGGGGACGCCAGAGCAGAAGGCCCGGTATCTCGCGCCGATGGCGCGCGGCGAATGGCTGGGCGCGTTCGCGCTGTCGGAGGCCGAGGCGGGCTCCGACGCGGCGGCCATGCGCGCGCAGGCCGTGCGCGAGGGCGATTGCTACGTGATCAACGGGACCAAGGCGTGGGTGAGCAGCGGCAGCGAGGCCGAAGTGATTCTCGCCATGGTGCGCACCGATCGTGCGGACGACCGGCGCGGCCCCCGCGGCATCTCGACGTTCATCATCACACCGGACATGCCTGGATTCCGGGTGGGCAAGAAGGAAGACAAGATGGGACTGCGCGCATCGCCCACCGTCCAGCTCGTGTTCGAGAATCTTCGTGTGCCGGCGCGCAACCTGCTGGGCGCCGAAGGCATGGGCTTCCTGTACGCCATGCAGTCACTGGACAGCGGGCGACTCGGCATCGCCGCGCAGGCGATCGGCATCGCCCGCGCCGCACTCGAAGCCTCGGTGGCGTATGCGGCGGAACGCCGCCAGTTTGGCAAGCCGATCAAGGAGTTCCAGGCCATCCAGTTCAAGCTTGCCGACATGGCTACCAGGATCACCGCCGCGCGCTCGCTGCTCTATTCCGCAGCGGCCGCGAAGGACCGCGGCGAGGAGATTACCCAGTTCAGCAGTATGAGCAAACTGATGGCGAGCGAGACCGCCATGTGGGCCACGACGCAGGCGATCCAGATTTTTGGCGGTTACGGCTACGTCCGCGACTATCCCGTGGAACGCTATTTTCGTGATGCCAAGGTTACAGAGATCTATGAAGGCACGTCCGAGATTCAGCGGATCGTGATCGCGAAGGAATTGTATGCGGGGTAGAGGGCCAGGGGCCGGGGAACTGGCCCGTGATGGCCGGAGTCGTGAACGGTCCCTCCGTACCCCCTAGCCCCCTAGCCCCCTAGCCCCCTAGCCCCCTAGCCCCCTAGCCCCCTACACCCCTACACCCCCCATGACACTTACTGAAATCCCCAAGCCAGTCGCAAAGCAGGGCACCTTCGACCGCCTCGCGGACATGGGGCACGAGCAACTCGTGCTCTGCAGCGACCCGTCCGCTGGATATCGGGGCATCATCGCCGTGCATAGCACGGTGCTGGGGCCCGCATTGGGTGGCACGCGCTTCTGGAGCTATGGGTCCGACGAAGAGGCGATCATCGATGCGCTGCGGCTGGCGCGCGGAATGACGTACAAGAATGCGGTGGCCGGCCTCAATCTGGGTGGCGGCAAGTCGGTGATCATCGGCGACAATCGCACGCCGAACCGCGAGATGATCTTCCGGGCGCATGGCCGTTTCGTCGAGGGACTGGGCGGCCGCTATGTCACGGCCGAAGATGTCGGGACGAGCACGAGCGACATGGACTTCGTGCACATGGAGACCGATTACGTCACGGGCCTGGCCGGCAAGTCGGGCGATCCGTCGCCTGTGACGGCGCATGGTGTGTTCCGCGCGATCCAGGCCGCCGCGAAGCACCGCTGGGGGAGCGACGCGCTCTCGGCGAAGACCGTCGCCATCCAGGGGTGCGGGCACGTGGGCTACAACCTGGCGAAGGAGCTGCGCGACGCCGGTGCCACCGTCATCGTCACCGACATCGATGCCGAGCGTGTGCATCGCGCCGTCACCGAACTGGGTGCACGCGCGGTCGAGCCGGGAGAGATCTACGGCGTGAAGGCCGACATTTTCGCGCCCTGCGCGCTCGGCGCTGTCATCAACGACAACACCATACCGCAGCTCAAGGTGGAAATCGTGGCGGGCGCCGCGAACAATCAGTTGCTCGAGGAGCGCCACGGCGACGCGCTGGAAGCCCGGGGAATTCTCTACACACCGGATTATGTCGCCAATGCTGGCGGCGTGATCAATGTGTACAGTGAGCTGGCCAACTGGGATTCCAGTCGTGCGCTGCGCAAGGCGGACGAGATCTACACGACCACACTGGGTGTCTTCGAGATCGCCCGATCCGAAGGCATCCCGACCTATGAGGCAGCCGACCGACTGGCCGAACGGCGGTTGAAGGCGGTGGGGTCCCTGGTGAAGACTTGGCCGCAGTGGCCGAACCGGTAGCTGGCAGGTGATATGCCCCACGGCCGTCGTTCACAGCTACCAGCAACCAGCAACCAGCAATCAACATGCTGCCATGGACAGGCTGGACTCATCGCCCACCGGGCGACGCACTCCGTCAGACCGATCCCGCGATTGCGCAGGTCATCGAGGATGAGATCCGGCGCGAGGGGGAAGGGCTGGAGCTGATCGCGAGCGAGAACTTCGTCTCGCCGGCAGTGATGGAAGCCATGGGGTCGCCGCTCACCAACAAGTACGCGGAGGGCTATCCCGGCAAGCGGTACTACGGCGGGTGCGAGGTGGTGGACGTGGCGGAGCAGCTTGCGATTGACCGGGCGAAGCAGCTCTTCGGCGCCGAGCACGCGAACGTGCAGCCGCACTCGGGCGCCCAGGCAAACATGGCGGTGTACTTTGCCTTCGTGAAGCCGGGCGATACGGTACTCGGCATGAACCTCTCGCACGGCGGGCATCTGACGCACGGATCGCCGGTGAATTTCTCGGGGATCCTCTACAACATCGTGCCCTACGGCGTACGCGAGGACACCGGGCTCGTCGACATGGACCAAGTGCGTGATCTTGCACGCCGCCATGCGCCGAAGATGATCATCGCCGGCTTCAGCGCGTATTCGCGCACGCTGGACTTTCCCGCGTTCGCGGCGATTGCGCGCGAGGTGGGAGCGCGGTTCATGGTGGACATGGCGCACGTGGCCGGCCTCGTGGCCACGGGACACTATCCTTCGCCTGTGCCGCATGCGGATGCGGTGACGACCACCACACACAAGACACTGCGCGGGCCGCGCGGTGGACTCATCCTCTGCCGCCAGGAGCATGCGGCGCTCATCAACAAGCAGATCTTCCCTGGCATCCAGGGCGGGCCGCTCATGCACGTGATTGCGGCGAAGGCCGTGGCGCTGCACGAGGCGCTGCAGCCGTCGTTCAGGGAATATTCCGCGCAGGTCGTGGCCAACGCGAGGACGCTCGCGGCCGCGCTCATCGCGCACGGCTACCGGATCGTCTCCGGCGGCACCGACAACCATCTCATGCTGCTGGATCTGCGTGGCGGTGAACTCACGGGGAAGGCCGCCGAAGCCGCGCTCGGCGTCGCGCACATCACTGTCAACAAGAACACGGTGCCGGGCGAGACGCGTTCACCCTTCGTGACCAGCGGTGTGCGCATCGGGACGCCGGCGGTCACCACACGCGGCATGCGCGAGCCGGAAATGCAGCGCATCGCGGATCTCATCCACCGTGTGCTGTCGAATGCCGCAGACGAGCACGTGGCCCGGAGCGTCCGGTCGGACGTCCACGAACTCACTGCCGCCTTTCCGCTGTATACCGGGGCCGAAGAGGCTGCCGGGCGGTTGTGATTTTTCCTTCCAGTCTTCATCTTTGCCCCGAGTTGGCCGGCGGCGCCCGCTGCCGGCACCAGGACCCTGGACTGAGGGAGAGTTCGCGTTGTCGCAGTTGTGTTTTCGCGATGGAATCATGGACCGCATTCGGGCTCGCGAGCCGCGCTTCGATGAAGGCGCGTATCTCTTTGTGCTCGCCGCGCTGGAATTCTGCCAGGCCCGACTGCCCGAGCGTCGTCACATTTCCGGGCGCGAACTGACCGAAGCATGCCGCGACCTCGCCCTCGAGCGCTTTGGTGTGATGGCCCGCCTTGTGCTCGAACACTGGGGTGTGGTCACCACCGCGGATCTGGGTGACATCGTGTTCACGCTCGTGGATCTCGGCCTGCTCATCAGCCAGCCATCGGATACGCGTGATGAATTCTGCGACGTGTTCGACTTCGACCAGGCCTTTGACCGGGAGTATCCCTGGAGCGTGGTCGGGATCGGGTGAGCCGCGCCAGTGCACGCGCGGGCTCGGAGTGACGTACGGGAGGAGGTGAGGAGCAATGGATGTGCGCGAGCTGCCGGACTGTCGCAAATGCGGCAAGGGAACCATGCTTCCGCTCAGTGATTATGGACGCGAAGGCGCGCCCATTACCTACAAGGCATGGGTGTGCAACAACCCCGAATGCGGATTCAACATTCGCATTGACAACGGGGAGATCAGCTTCGGGCGGACGATCAGCCAATCGCACAAATGACGCACGCTGCGGTACGCGGGACCAGGGCGGCGGCTGACGAAGCCGCCGCTTCTCGTTGGCCCGTGGTGCGCGTGGTGTCGGCGGAGCAGGCTGCGGCGGCCGACATGGCGACCATCTCCGCCGGCACGCCATCGCGCGCACTCATGCAGCGCGCGGGCGCGGCGGCCGCCGCCGAGATCGCGCGAGCGTATGCCGGGCGATTGCCGAACGGTGTGCATGTCTGCTGCGGCCCCGGGAACAACGGCGGCGATGGCTGGGTGGTAGCGCGCGCACTCGCGGCCGCCGGGGTGAGCGTGACTGTCGCCGCCATTGGTGAGACGCGCACCGATGATGCACGCGCCGAACGCGCCCTCGCGGAACCGCACGTCGGCGTCCTTGGCAGGTGGGGCGCTCCGGATGCGCCGGAGCCGCATGCCGGTATCGTGGTGGATGCGCTCCTGGGTACGGGTGCGAGCGGCGAGCCGCGCGGTGCAGCAGGCGCTGCCATCCGGGCGATTGCGGAGCGGCGCGCGAGTGGCGCCGTTGTGGTTGCGCTCGACGTGCCCAGCGGCGTCGACGCCGACAGTGGCGCCGTCACGCTGGCGGTACGCGCGGACCTCACCACGACGTTTGGCGGCATGAAGCGTGGCCTGCTCGTGGCGCGCGGGCACGCCGGTCGCATCGTCGTACTCGACATCGGTCTCTCGCACGAGGGCGATGGCCGCGCCAGCACCCGACTCGTGACCGCGCCATGGGTGCATGCGCACGTGCCGGCCATCGCGCCTGACGCCAACAAGGGCACGCGCGGGAAGCTCGTCATCGTGGGCGGTCACACTGGAATGGCTGGCGCCCCGATGCTGGCCGCGCGTGCCGCGATGCGAAGCGGCATTGGCATGGTGCGGCTCAGTGTCGCGCGCGAGAATCTCGCCATCGTGCAGACCGCGCTGCCGGAAGCGCTGGCCGGCGTGTGGCCCGGCGAGGGCGCGCAGGACATGGATGATGCCATTACCGCGTGGGCGGACGCCGTGCTGATCGGACCAGGGCTTGGACACGGTCCCGACAGCCGTCGGCTCGTGGAACGTGTGCTAAGCGCCTGGCGCGGGCCGGTCGTGCTGGATGCGGATGCGCTCAACGTGTTCGCCGGTGATACCAGTGCACTGGGCGCGCTGCTGGATGACCGCCCCGCACTCCTCACGCCGCACCCGGTGGAGTTCGCGCGACTCTCTGGCGTGCGCGTGGACGACGTGCTGGCTCAACGCTTCGAGGTGGGCCTGGCGCTCGCGCAGCGCACGCACGCGGCGGTACTGCTCAAGGGCGTGCCCACCGTGATCACCGGAATGGACGGCACGGTGCTCGTGAGCGCCGCCGGCACGCCGGCACTTGCCACCGCGGGGAGCGGCGACCTGCTCGGCGGCATTGCGGCCACACTCCTCGCGCAGACCGATGATGCGCAGGCGGCGGGCGCATGTGCCGCCTGGGTGCATGGTCGCGCGGCGGAACTGGCCGCGGACAGCAACAGCGACCTCGGCATCGCGCGTGGGCTCACTCATAGAGGGGCGCACGACCTCGCGCCTCGCGTGACGCGCGGCATCACGCTCGGTGATATCGAGCGGGCCATTTCGCTCGTGTGGTCCGCTCACGTGGATCAGCCAGCGTATCCGGTGCTCGCCGAGCTTCCCGCGCTCACGCCGTGAACGATTTTACCGCGCTGGGGCCCGGGCGGGAATTCGATCTCATTCGCACACTCACGAAGCGGTGGGGCAAACTGGCGCGCGGCGTGGGCGACGATGCCGCGTTGCTCGACGTGCCACCCGGCGACGTGCTCGTGGTCAGCGCGGACAACGTCGTGGAAGGTGTGCACTTTCGTGACGGCTGGTTCACACCTCGCGAGATCGGCTGGCGCGCGACTGCCGCCGCGCTGAGTGATCTCGCGGCAATGGCGGCGGCACCGCTGGGTGTGCTGGTGTCGCTCTCGCTGCCCGAGGCCTGGTTGCCGCGGGTGGACGATCTGGCGGACGGCATTGGCGAAGCCGTAGCCGGCGCCGGCACGTTCATCGTGGGTGGCAACATTGCCGGCGCACACGAGCTGAACGTGGCGATGACCGTGCTCGGTCACTGCGCGCGCCCGTTGCGCCGCAGCGGCGCACTCCCCGGCGATGCGCTCTACGTCACGGGGCGGCTCGGCGGACCGGTCACCGCGCTGCGCGCGCTGGAACGGGGCGAGATACCCCCACGCGAGGCGCGCGATCGCTTCGCGTGGCCCGAGCCGCGGCTCAGGGCCGCGCAGTGGCTCGTGGCCCACGATGCTCACGCGGCGATCGACATCTCGGATGGCCTGTTCGCCGACGCCCGCCACGTCGCTGCCGCGAGCGGAGTGCGACTCGTGATCGATCTCGATGCGCTTCCGGTCCTGGCCGGCCTGGACCCCATCACCGCCGCGCGTGGCGGCGAGGAGTACGAACTGCTCGTGGCCGCGCCCGCTACCCTCGACACCGCCGCGTTCGCATGTGCGCTCGCGCTGCCGCTTACGCGCATCGGGCGTGTCGAGTCCGGCGCCCCGGAAGTGCAGGCCTCGCTGCATGGCGCGCGCGTTGCGCCGCTGGATGGCTTCGACCACTTTTCGTGACCATGCGCGCGCTCGTTGCCTATCCCGCCATGATCATGATGACCCTCCTGCTGGGCGTCCCGGTCATCCTGCTCACACTGCTCGGCGTTCGCATCGCGCCGGACGGTGTGCTGGGACGTGCGCCGCGGATCTGGTCCAGGGTGGTGCTCTGGCTGTCGGGCGTGAAGGTAGTCACGCGCCACCCCGAATATCTGGGCACGCGCGCCGATCCGCGCGTGTACGTCTCCAATCATGTGAGCTGGTTCGAGATTTTTGGCCTGGCGAGCGTGCTGCCGCCCTGCCGATTCGTGGCCAAGAAGGAACTGCTGTCGCTGCCGGTATTCGGTCGCGCGGCACGCGAGGTTGCCGGAATCTTCATCGATCGCGGCAACCGCAAGGCGGCCTTCGAGGCGTACGAGGCCGCGGCGCAACTCATTCGCACCGGAATCTCCGTGGCCGTATATCCCGAGGGCACGCGCGGCCGCTCCTACGAGCTGCGTCCCTTCAAGAAGGGCCCGTTCGTGCTCGCCATCGCCGCGCAGGTCCCGGTGGTGCCCGTGGTGAGCTGGGGCACGCGCGAAGTGCAGGGCAAGGGACAGATCGCCGTGCACGCCGGCGTGTGCGAGCTGACCTTTCTGGAGCCCATCGAGACGAAGGGCATGCAGTACGACGATCGCGACCGGCTCGTGGACCTGGTGTGGCGCCGCATGGCCGCCGTCCTCGAGGAGAAGGGCATTCACAGCACGCTCATTCAACGCAGAGATCCATGTCCGACATCGTAGAGATTCGCGCGCGGGAGATTCTCGACAGCCGCGGCAACCCCACCGTGGAGGCCGACGTCGTGCTGGCCAGTGGCGCGTTCGGTCGCGCTGCGGTGCCCAGCGGCGCGAGCACCGGCGAGCACGAGGCGGTGGAGCTGCGCGACGCGGACCCCAAGCGCTACGGCGGCAAGGGCGTGCTGCGCGCGGTGCAGCACATCGAGGAGACCATTCTCCCCGCGGTGCGCGGGATGGACGCACAGGACCAGATTGCGCTGGACCGCGCCATGATCGAGCTCGATGGCTCGGCCAACAAGGGGCGTCTCGGAGCGAATGCGATTCTCGCCGTGTCCATGGCTGCGGCCCGTGCCGCGGCGGACGATGTCGGGCTGCCGCTCTTTCGCTATCTGGGCGGCCCCATGGCGCGCACGCTGCCGGTCCCCATGATGAACGTGCTGAACGGCGGCGCGCACGCCACGAACACCGTGGATTTCCAGGAATACATGATCGTTCCGGTCGGTGCGGACACATTCGCCGAGGCGTTGCGCATGGGCGCCGAGGTCTTTCACGCTCTCAAGAAGGTGCTGGTGAAGCGCGGCCTCTTCACCGGCGTTGGCGATGAGGGCGGCTTCGCGCCCAACCTCAAGAGCGATGAGGATGCGCTCAAGGTGCTCATCGAGGCCATCGAGGCCGCGAAGTACGCGCCGGGACGGCAGGTGGCGATCGCTCTGGACCCCGCGAGCAGCGAGTTGTACAAGGACGGCACGTACACGTTCAGAAAGAGCGGTGCCGGCACGAAGGACTCGGCCGCGATGATCGAGTTGTACACGAAGTGGCTCGATGAGTATCCCATCGTGTCCATTGAGGATGGCCTCGCGGAGGACGACTGGGATGGCTGGGCCGCGCTCACCACCGCACTGGGCGACCGCGTGCAGCTCGTGGGCGACGACATTTTCGTGACCAATACGGAGCTGCTCGCCAGGGGAATCGAGAAGCACGTGGCCAACGCGATTCTCATCAAGCTCAATCAGATCGGCACTGTCACGGAGACGCTCGAAGCCATCGAGATGGCGCGCTCGGCCGGATACCTGTCGGTGATTTCCCACCGCTCGGGCGAGACCGCCGATACCTTCATTGCCGATCTCGCGGTGGGCACGGGCGCCGGGCAGATCAAGTCCGGATCGGCATCTCGCACGGATCGGCTGGCCAAGTACAACCAGTTGCTGCGCATCGAGGAACTGCTCGGCGATGCAGCCGAGTATCCGGGCGGAGCGATGTACGGCCTGTGAAGAGGCGGGGCAGGGCGAACTGGAGCGCCGGCCGCGTGGTGCTGGTCGTGGTGATCGTGGGTGCGGCGATATTCGCGGTACAGGGCGGCGAGTATGGAACGAGCGACCTGTTCCGCCAGAAGGCCAGGCACAAGCGTCTGGTCACCCAGATTGACTCGCTGCAGCACGAGGTCGACTCGCTGCGGCGCGTGAAGAAGGCGATACAGACCGATCCCGCCACGCAGGAGCGTATCGCGCGCGAGGAGTTCGGCATGGTGAAGGGCGACAAGGAGATTCTCTACCGATTCGCCGAGCCGGGTTCCACGCAGGTGAGCGTGGCCAAGCCTTGACTCGCCTCTGGCCGGGCGCGATATTTCGATCACTGACGCGGGGTGGAGCAGCCTGGTAGCTCGTCGGGCTCATAACCCGAAGGTCGCGGGTTCAAATCCCGCCCCCGCTACTCGACGAAGAAAACCGAACGTCTCGACGTGCACAGCATTCGGCAGGGCGCCTCTCGCAGGCGCCCTGTTTGCTGTGACGGGCATCGTTGGTGCCCAGTCGCGTTGGTCCGGGGCTTCGGTGTCACCCAACCATTCTCGCTCCTGTCGCGGCGCCCTGGCCGTCCCCATACGCCGCGTGATGGCACCGTCAGAAGACGAACATGCCGACTGCGGCGCCGAGCATCGCGATCGCCGTGACTGAAACGACAGTGCGGTTGAGCCGCGAGCTCGGCTGCCCCTGCATGACTGCGTGGTCGGCGGCTGCAATGATGAGGCCTGCCAGCAGCACGGGTGCAAGCACGCCGTTGATGATCGCCGTCCAGTAGAGCGCGTCGATCGGGTTGACGTTCGCGAAGTTGAGCGCGACACCCAGCGCCACGGAGAGACCCATCGCGGTATAGAATGCGCGGGCAGCACCAAAGCGTTCGTCGATCCCTTCGCGCCAGCCGAATGTCTCGGCGAGAGCGTACGCCGCCGACCCGGCGAGCGTCGGGATCGCCAGCGCTCCCGTGCCGATGAGTCCTACGGTGTAGAGCAGCGACGCGAACCTGCCGGCGAGCGGCGCGAGCGCCTCGGCCACCTGGCGCGAGGTGCGGGGCTCTGTGACGCCATGCTGGTGGAGCGTGAGAGCGGTCGTCAGAATGATGAAGAACATGGCAACGTTCGAGAAGAACGTGCCGATGCCAACATCCAGCCGTCTGCGCCGCAGCTCCTCAGGGGTCGCGCCGCGCCGCGCCGCCAGCGTGCGGCGGCCGAGTGCCTTCTCTTCTTCCACCTCCTCCGATGCCTGCCAGAAAAAGAGGTACGGACTGATCGTGGTGCCGAGAATGGCGACCAGCATCGCCCACCCGGCGCGTCCCGAAGGCAGGCTCGGAACCAGCACGGCGTGTACCACTTCCCGCCAGTCCGGGCCTATGTGCAGCGCAGCGACCAGGTAGGCGAAGAGAACGAGCGCGAGCCACTTGAGCGTGTTGGCGATTGCCGCATAGCGGAGGCGAATCGTCGCCCAGGCGATCAGGACGCCGAAGAGTCCGACCCAGAAGTGTGAGCCGATGCCGGTAAGCATTTCGGCGGCGTCGGCCATCCCCGTGAGGTCGGCGCCGATGTTGATGGTGTTCGCCGCGAAGAGCGCCACACTCGCCGTTACCAGAAGGGGTCGGGGAAACTTCGTCTGCAGCGCGTTGGTGAGCCCGCGACCGGTGACCATGCCGACGCGGGCGCACATGGTCTGGACCGCCGCCATGAGCGGCCACGTGAGGAGTGCCGCCCAGAGGAAGGCCGTTCCGAACTGCGCGCCGGCTATCGAGTAGGTCGCGATCCCCGATGGATCGTCGTCCGCTGCCCCCGTGATGACACCGGGGCCCAGGGCACTCAGGAAGCGACCGGCAGCCCGTTGCCCCTTCGCCACCATTCGCCCAGCCACACCTCCGGCCGCGATCATGACAGCGCCGCTGCGCCAATGGCGTTCACACGTACCGGAACAGTCGCATGAAGCCGTAGTCCATGTGCAGCGTCTGATGGCAGTGGAAGAGCGTTGCGCCCGGGTCATCGGCGACAAAATCCACGTCGACCGCGCCGAACCCCGGGACGACGATCGTGTCCTTCATCACCCCGGACGTCGCCCGGCCATTCACGCGCACGACCTCGAAGAGGTGCCGATGCAGGTGCACGGGGTGCGGATCGTCACTGAGATTGGGGCGCCCGTGGCGTCGGCGTACTCCACCACGATGCCCATTCCATCGTGACGGTCGTCGTCGTGCGGCGTTCCGAGAACCCATACGCCGGGGTTGTTCATCGTCACGAGCGCATCGATCCGCTCGGCCACGCCGAGCGCAAGCACGTGCGCCGTGCGCGGGGTCGGTACCGGATTGCCGTCGAGCGCAACGATCTCGAACTCGTGCCCCGCGAGCGCAAGCTGAATGTTCTCGGTTGCGCTTGCGTTGAGGATGCGGAACATCACGCGTTCGCCACGCTTCACGCGGACCGGCTCGCCGTGTCCGAGCGACTTGCCATTGATCGAGAACGCGCGATAGCCGATCTCGTAGCCATTGGATCTCTTGCTGGCTGATG
>Ga0207695_10002368_pt1 | contig 28009 bp, 29 predicted proteins | sample KBSC54metaG_FD_184354 | JGI IMG/M metagenome (GOLD analysis project Ga0207695, IMG submission 184354) | Corn rhizosphere microbial communities from Kellogg Biological Station, Michigan, USA - KBS C5-4 metaG (SPAdes) (version 2) | ecosystem: Host-associated > Plants > Roots > Rhizosphere > Soil...
CCGACCATGCCAGCCGTCCGGCAGGCCATCCTCAACCTCTTCGCTAGACCACCGCCAACACGCTGCCCGCATTGCCATAAGCCGCTCGATCCGTCTTCAACACAAAACCTGCCAAAGTAGTGCTAGGATCTTGCTTTCGCGGCTGTCAATTCATTAGAGTGATCGTTCGAAGAATAATTCGGACGTTGACGAATGCGCAGGATTGATGTCGCCCGGCACGCGCGCAGGCGGGCGGAAATTCTCGATGCCGCGGATCGCTGTTTCCGGCGTAGCGGCCTGAAGGGCAGCTCGATCGCGGACCTGTGCGCGGAGGCTGGGATCAGCCCCGGCCATCTCTACCACTATTTTCCGGGCAAGGAGGCGATCGTCGCCGAGCTGGCGCGGGCGCGTCTGGAATCCGCCAGGGATCATCTGGAAGAGGTGACGGGCGGCGGCGGATCGGTGGTCGCGCTGCTGATCGACGAGATGATGACGCAGGCCCATGGTGATCGCGCGACCAGCGCCGCCATGCTGTTCGATGTGCTGGCCGAAAGCGCGCGGAGCCCGGCGATGGCCGATCTCGTAAGGACGTATCACGCCGCTATGGCGGATGTGCTGGCGGAGATTCTGCGGCAGGGGCAGACGGCGGGCGAGATCGATCCCGCGCTCGATCCGCGAATCGCGGCGAGCGTGATGGTGGGCATGATCGACGCCGCCAAGTCGCTGGGATTGCGCGATCCCGCGATGGACGATGCGGTGAGAAGGGCCTCGTTCGACAGGCTGATCCGATCCTTCCTGAATCCGCGCGCCGTAGTCGTCAGGGCGGACGCGGCTGAGATCGCCGGCGATTGAACGCCGGGCCGGAACGCGCTGAGACAAGAGAGGATGGCGGCATGGCATTTCTGACGGACGAGGCCGGGCTCGCCGGCAAGCGGGCGATCGTGATCGGCGGCGGCGATGGCGTGGGGCGCGCCGTCACGCTCGGGCTGGCGGCGGAGGGCGCCGACATCGCGGTGTGTGACTGGAAGGCGGATGCGCTCGCCGAAACGGAGCGGCAGGTCTCGGCGATGGGGCGCACGGCGTTTTCCGCCGTCGTCGATGTTCTCGACGCGCCGCGTCTCGACGCTTTTCTCGGCGATGTCGATCGATCGTTTGAGGATGTGCAGATCCTCGTCAACGTCGCGGGCGGAACGCGGCGGCGCGATTTCACCACGTCGACGCCGGATCTCATCGCGCGGGACATGCGGCTGAACTATGGCTATGCGATAGACGCCGTACTGCGCACCATCCCGATGATCCGTCGGGGCGGGCGGGGCGGCAGCATCATCAGCTTCACCACGATCGAAGCCGATCGCGGCGCTCCGGGCTTCTCGGTCTATGCGGGCGCCAAGGCGGCGCTGCGCAACTTCACCCGATCGCTGTCGGCAGAGCTGGCGCCGGAGCGCATCCGGGTCAATGTCGTCCAGCCGGATTCGACGCCGAGCGAGACCAGCCACAATTCGCTGGGCGAAGCGGTGCTGGCGGAGCTATCGCGCCTGCCGCCGGAGACGCTGCAGGCGCTCACGAGAATGCAGGTGCCGATGCGCGAGGCGCCCCCCGCCGAAGAATTGTCCAAAGCGGTCGTGTTCCTGGCATCCGATCTGTCGAAATTCATCACCGGTATCAGCCTGCCGGTCGATGGCGGCACCTATGCCGCGATGGGCTTTGTCAACTGGCCCTTCGGCGACGGGCCGCTACCGGTGCCGCTGGCCGGCACGCTGAGCCGGCTGTTCGCTAGAGACACGCCGTCGTGGCAGGCGCGAGCATGAAAGAGAGACCCATGAAATTCCTGTCGATGCGGGCCGAGAACGGCGTGCTCCGAGTGGCGCTCGACCGCCCGCCCGTCAACGCCGTGCATAATGAGATGTATTGTGAGATTGCGGCCCTGTTCAGCTCGATTGGCAGGCGGGGCGACGAGACCCGCGTGGTGCTGCTGGCCGGAGCCGGCGCTCATTTCTGCGGCGGCAACGATCTCGACGAGTTCGCTGCGATGACGCCGGCAACCGCGACCGAACTGATGTGGCGCGTGCGCGAGGCGTTCTTCGCGGTATCGGAATGCGCCGTGCCGGTCATCGGGGTGGTCCACGGCGCTGCGCTCGGCACGGGCCTGGCGCTTGCCGCTTCGTGCGACTTCGTCGTAGCAGCGAGCGATGCCCGTTTCGGCCTTCCGGAACTGACCGTCGGCGTGATGGGCGGTGCCCGCCATCTTGGTCGCATCGCTCCGCAGCCGCTGGTGCGGCGCATGTATTTCACCGGCGAGGCGCTCACTGCCGCGGCGATGGCCGATGCGGGCGGCGCAGTGATGGTGTGCGAACCGGAGCGCCTCGCCGAGGAGGCCGATCGGCTGGCGGCGCGTGTCGCCTCCTTCAGCCCAACCGCGCTGCTCGTGAGTAAGCGCGTGCTCGACCGGATCGAATGGATGGACCTGCGTGCGGGGTACGAGTTTGAGCAGGCCGCGACGGAGCGGATGAGCGGCCATCCTGATTCCAAGGAAGCGCTAGCGGCATTCCGCGACAAACGCGCGCCCGTCTACGCGCCGCTCGATCGCGACGCGCACTGGCACGGCCTCTGAGGCGGCAGCGTCAGAGGGACTCGCCGCCGTCTGCCGTCAGGGTCACGCCGGTAATGAAACCGGCCCGGCGCGAGCAGAGGAACAGGATCGCTTGGCCTATTTCCTCGGGCTCGCCGAGCCGGCCAAGGGGGATCGCCCTGAACTTGCTCCGTTTGAGATCGGGCATCTCTTCGAATAGACGGCGATTGGTGTCGCTTGTGATCCAGCCGCAACGCAGGCTATTCGCGCGCACCCCGTAGCGCCCTTCCTCCTTGGCGATGGCGGCGACCATCCGGTCGATCGCCGCCTTTGAGATGGAGGACACGCTGCCGCGTATTTCGATCATATTCCCTTGGTAGGTGCTCAGTGCGGCGAAAGCGCCCCGGCTTTTGCGCAAATACGGCAACCCCGCCTGCGCGAGGTTGATCGCGGCGAGAATGTCCTGTTCGAGCCAGGTTCGCCATGTTTCGGTCTCCGTCTGGCCGAAGAAACACGGCGTGAAGCGGGGGCCGCCGGCGTAGACGATGCTATGCAGGCCGCCCATCCGTTCTGCCGCCTCGTCCAGCACGCGTGTCACCGCATCGCGATCGGCGGCGTCGAGCTGGTAGCTTGCCGCATCGACCCCTTCGCCCGATAGCGACTGCGCGAGCGATCGGGTTGCGTCCGTATTGGCATGATACGAGAATGCGACAGGGATGCCCGCCCGCGCGAACGCATGGCATATTGCGCCGCCAAGACCGCCCGAGCCGCCGAGCACGAAAACACCACCTTCACCGAAATCCGCGCTCACCGACTTTTCCTTTTCTTGGAGTGTACATTCTAAGTGATGTGTCGATCACGACGCCGCGCCAAGGATGTTGTTGGCGGTGGAGGGAAAGACCTTTTGGCTGATCTCGCCGGCCGCCTCTTGCAGCTTGGGTAGAAGCGGCAAGATTTTGTCCAGCGCCGGATTTCGCGCGATCATGCTGATCGAAACGGCGGCATGTACCTTGCCTTGCCGATCCGCGACAGGAACAGCCATACACATCAGGTCGCATTGTGTCTCGCCGATCTCCGTCGCCCAGCCTTTCGAGCGGATGTCACCAAGATGCTCTCTCAGTCCTGTTTGTCACCAAGGGCCGCTTCCTCAAGCATCGCTTCGAGAATATCGCCTCCAGCCTGTCCGAGCGGCAGGTGACGGTCGCGGGCGACTTCCAGCTCTATTTCGATCCGATCAACGTGAAGTTCGTGGCGGACGGCCTCTCGGTCTCTAACCCGGGCTGGGCGTCCAGGCGAAAAGAAACCTACCGATTGCGCTGCAATATGCCTCGAGTTGCATGTTGACCTGAGAATGGACCTTGGGCCGACCATAGCGGTGCTTGGCGAGGTATGTCACCATCTCGCCCTCGAGGATTGCGAGGTGGGCGTGCGCGCGAATCTATCTTGCCAGATCATCGAGCGGACGACGGCTGTTTTGCGCGAGCAAAGTTGGAAACGAAATTGTGCGCGCGATCGAGATGCACTGCGTCCCCAGTCGGTAGCGACCGCGCTGTTCCGCGATAAGATAGCCCCGTTCGATGAGCGACGTCACGATCCGTTGCGCCGTGCTCATGGGAATGCGGCAGTCGCTCGACAACTCGGCAAGCGACGACGTTCCGCGCCGGGCCACTGCCTCGATCGCGTCGAGGCCGCGTTCAATCAGGCGCGCCATGACAGGGGCGCCTTTGCATCTGCGTATTCCCGCTGGGTGGGAACTGGCCTTGGGGTGTGGTTTGCCCGGAACGGGCGGCCCCCGGTATTGAGCGCTTCCTGACCCGACGTTTGGCCCGGAACGAGCGGTGCGCTGCGAGGCGCCTTCGAGCGCGATGCACGGGAAGGCAATATCGAGGAGATGGCAATGGCGTCGCCCAAAATCGATCCCACTCACAAATACAGTCAGACCGAAAGACGGATATATTTGTCGGGCTATCAGACCATCGTCCGAATGACGGTCGCGCGCGATCGTCTCGCAAGTTTTAATGCGGCCGGGTTCGTACTGGGCTCTCAAGGGAAGAGCGCCTTCTGCTGACCGCGCTCCGGCTGCTCGCGCGGTTTCGCCGGCTTCGGGGAAGCTGGATGGATCCGTTCGGGTACAGCGCGGAACGGCACGAGGCGCGGGCCCTTGTCGAGACCTACGAGGGCGCGGTCCGCGACATGCCGGGCGGGTTGTCGCCGCGCAAGCTGTCGGCGGGATTGCTCCCGCCCGCTGGCCGGAGATGATCGGCGGCTATGGCCCAATCAAGCAGGGAGCATAGCGAGGGAAGTGCCGGATCTGGCCTTCGTGCCGCGGTGGAGGCGCCATCGATGGCGGAGCGCCTCGCCATCTAGTGAATGGGTCAGCTGGGCAATGTCCTGCCCGCTCCGATCACCGGGCCTGGGGTGAAGCGGACGGGCAGGGTGGCCCATCCGTTCACCGCCGCAATCGAATGATAGCGTTCGGCTCCGGCCTCGAGCACGGTATAGTCCGGCACCCGATCGAGCACGGCACAGAGCATCGCCTCGAACAGCAAGCGGGCGAAATGCGAGCCGACGCAGCGGTGCATGCCCAGCCCGAAGGCGGCATGAAGATTGGGCGAACGATCGATCCGGAAGCGGTCGGCCTCCTCGAATTCCCTGTCGTCCCGATTGGCGGAGGCGAGCGACAACAGCATGCGCTCGCCGGCGGCTATCGCCTCGCCGCCGATCTCGCAATCGCGCGTGACGGTTCGAGCCTGGTTTTGCACGGGCGTATAGAAGCGCAGGAACTCCTCCGTCGCTGACCGAACGAGCGACGGGTCCGCAATCAGCGCGGCGCGATCGCCGGGGCACGCATGGAGATGCCAGAAAGCGCTGGCAGCCAGGGAGGTGGTCGTGTCGACCCCGCCGGCAACTACCTGCACGAGCAGTTCGACGACCTCGTCGTGCGAATAGGGGCGTCCATCCGGCTGCTTTGCCCGGACGATGTCGGAGGCGAGATCGTTGCGGGGCTCGCGCCGCCTTACTTCGGCCAGGGCGCCGAGCTGGCCGTGCACCCAGCCAATGCCGTCAATCGCCTGCCGGAATTGGGGCGTGCCGGGTCGGCTCGATGGATAGGCATGAAAAGGATCGGCGAACTTCTTCCATTCATCGAGCGGCAGCCCGACGAGTTGCATCGTCAGGATCGCGGGCAACGGGTTCGCCAAATCCAACATGAGATCCATTGCGCCGTTCTCGATGTGGCGATCGACCAGCAGCGCCGTAAAATCCCGTGCCGCGTCGCGAAAGGCCTGCACCGCCTTCGGATTCAGCGCCCGGTTGAGGAACATCCGCGGACCCTCCTATTCGGGCAGGTCAGACTCGGTCGGCATGAGGCGGAAGGGGAGGGACGGAATGGCGATACCACCACCAAGCGAACCGTCCGCGCCAATGGTTCGAGCGGACGAGAAGGTTGTTGGGTCGCGCAAGGCGGCGAACACGTCCCGATAGGCAGACAATAGCCAGAAGCCGCCATGACTGGCCGACCATGCCACCGGCGCGGTCTGGCGGAAGCCCCGAAACGCCTGTATCGATTCTTCGACGTGTACCGGCGAATGCTGGTCGAAATCGATCTCGCGACGTACGTCGCGCCTGATCATATCCTCGTTCATCTATCTCTCCTGCTCCCCAATGACCTCCCTCCGCCGGTTCCGCTGCTGCTTGCCATCAGACCATGTCATGGGAGATGTTGAAATGGACCAAGCCCGGCTCATGCCATCGCTGAAAAGAAGGCAACGACATCCTCGGCGAACGCTATTGGTTCCTCCATGGCAGCGAAGTGGCCGCCTGCCTTCATCTCCGTCCATCGTACGATATTATGCTGTCGCGCAGCGACCGTCCGGTTTGGTAAAGGATAGAATTCCGCCGGGAAACGCGCAATTGCGGTCGGCACCGGCACAGGGCCGGGCGAGGTGTTATCCCGGCTGGCGGCATAATAAATCCACATTGAGGATTGGATGGCGTCGTTCACCAGATAGGTCATTAGATTGGTGATAAGTTGATCCTTCGAAAATCGGCTCTCGATATCGCCGCCTGTATCCGCCCACCGGCGGAACTTCTCGATCACCCAGGCTGCCCAGCCAGTCGGATGATCATGCAATGCGAGACCAATCGTCTGCGGTTTGCAGGCCTGGGCGTGGATATAGGCGCCTTCCAGCTCCATCATCCTCGACACGTCCGCCCAGTGAGCAGACACCTCTGGCGCTGCATCGTGGGCAGGGGAGGGACCCATGAAAAAGTTGAGATGGATGGCCGGCACGACGTCAGCATGATTGATGCCGAGCTGCACACTTACCAAGGACCCGAAATCGCCGCCCTGCGCAAAGAAGCGCTGATAGCCGAGGACATCTACCATCAGCGTTCGCCACATCTCCGCGATGGTGCGCGCCCCGATTGGTCGTTTCGGGCGGCTTGACCAGCCAAATCCGGGCAGCGAGGGTACGACGATCGTAAATCCTGCTGCGACAAGCAGCGGCATCGCCTCCTGGAACTCGACAATCGACCCCGGCCAGCCGTGTGTGAGGATGATCGGCAGCGGACGGCGTTCATCTCCCCTGATATGATAGAAATGCACGTCGATACCGTTGATCCGCGCCCGGAACTGTGGCCAGCGATTGAGCAGCGCCTCCTGCGCTCGCCAGTCATAGCCTTCGCGCCAATAATCGATCAGCGTCGCGAGATAGCGGGCATCGGTGCCGTAGTGCCAATCCTCGTCATCATCGGGCGCATAGCCGATCCGGGTGAATTCCAGCTTGGAGCGAATGCTGTCGAGCGTCGCCTGAGGAACAACGATACGAAACGGTTCGGCTGTCATTCTGATCCCTCGTACGGTCTGCTTGTTCCAAGCCCTCCGCGGTTGGTTCAGCACCAGCCGCGCCTTTTTGTCGTCTGACCAAGGCCGACGAGGCCGCCTGCCGACCTCCGAAATCTCGACGATACGCGTGACGACACGTGCCGCCTGGTGCCTGTCACGCTAACGTACCACCGGGTCTGCCCTTCATCGTCCCCACCCCGACGGCGCATTTTACCCGGACGCTTAAGATGGTTTCGATGGACGAGTACCTCGCCATCCGTGCCGATCGCGTGCACTTTTGAGAAGGCCTTCACCAGATCGACCCAGACGGTCCTGATACCTCGCTGTATTGGACGGCCCCGCTCGGCGTAGCTTTAAGGCCTTATCATTGCACAGCTATGCTGGTGCAGGGGCCGTCCACCCGCGACGTCAGTCGTGAGTTATACGCTCGTGTGGCTCTTGAAGCTTTCTAGGTACTCGGTCGACAGCTTGGACCATCGCAGTGACGCTTGCATGCCGCCGTCGATGAGCAAATCAGTTCCGGTGATGTAGGACGCTTCCGGGCCTGCAAGCCAGCAGATGGCCGATGCGATGTCCTCGGCGTTGCCCAGTCGCGCGATCGGCTGGCTTGCGATGGTCTGATCGACGGGTGAACCATGGTCGCGTTCATGGCGGATCATCGCTGTGGAGATGATGCCGGGGCTGATCGAGAGCAACCGTGCGCCCTTGGCGGCCCACTCAGCCGCTTGTGCCTGCACGCGAAGCTGGTTGGATCTTTTTGCCAGCCAGTAAGATCCGATGCCGGTGTCGTGGCCGCTGACACTTTGAACCGTGGCCTTCAAATCCTCGATCGGTCCGATGGCAAGCTTTTCTTCGACCGCTGGCGGTACTGGTGCGTAGTAGGCGGCGTTGCTGGCGGTGACGAATGCCACCGTACCCTTGACGGCTAGTGGCCTGAAGGCGTTCAGGATATGGATGGTCCCGAGAAGGTTGACGTCGAAGATCGTCTCCCAGCTCGCCATGCCGGGAGAGACACCCGCCGTATGCACCAAGGTTGTTAGCCTTCCGGTTTCGGACGCGCGCGCAGCGAGTTCGTTGACGGATTGAGGATCGGCTACGTTCACATGCTGGGTAAGCACCTCATAGCCTTCCTCCTTGAAGTGCTGGGCAGTCTTCTCGAGGACATCCGGATTGTTATCCGCGAGTAGGAGCTGCTTGCCGACGCCAAGGCGGCGGGCGCACGCAAGGCCAAGACCGCGCACGCCGGTCACAACAACGACATCATTCATAGAAAATTCCTTATGCTTGTAGAATAACGTTGTGATCTTTAGACCGCCGACGGCCAAAAATTCAGTGGATCTGCGTTCTTGTCGGCATCCAGCGGTGGCTTAGTGAAACAGTGCTCTAGTATATCTCCTGATGACTTTGTGGTCTAACAGTCAAGCTGCGTCGAAATGTTTAGACGGTCTTACTGGCTCGACCACGACCGGCGTGCCGTTGAAGCTAGCGCAGCCGCTTGGTACGTCGAAGGCAGCATCGTCACTTAGCCGATTGTAATTGGCGCCCCGCAGGCTGCTTGCTAGGGTCAACTGCGAACCATCCGTCGCCTCGCTCCAACCATGCGGCACACAGACGGTGCCGACGCCTACCTCGTCTGTGAGACGGGCGGGCAGAGTGATTTCGCCCACCCGCGATCGCAACCGCACATCGCCGCCCTCGACAATGCCAAGCCTTGCCGCATCTGTGGGGCTTATCATGGCAGTGCAGCGCCTTGGGCCCTTCACGAGTGGCCGCAAGTTGTGCATCCAGCTGTTGTTGGAGCGCACTTCACGCCGACCGATCAACCGCATCGTATCGGGTGCAAATGCACCATCAGCGACCGCCCGTTCCAGCCGGGGAATATCCGCCAGGAAAGGCTTTGCTGCGAGCGCTACCTTGCCATCGGGCGTTCCGATAGCTTTCTGCAAACGGCCCGCCGCCATCGGCCCAAAAGACAGACCTGCCGGCTTCTCGCGCAAGCGAGCGAGTGACAGACCGCCTTGGTGGTTGCCAAAGCCGTCACCGTTTTTGCCACAACGAAGTAGGACGTCGAAGATGCGCTCGGGATAGTCTTCCCCATCGGCGCGGGACAATAGCTCGGCCATGTCCGCTCCAACCGGAAGGCGGGATAGCCTGGGTGCCTGCCGCGACAGGTATTCGACCGCGCAACGCTGATCATAGGCGGCTTCTTCCATGCCGGCCAGACGCGCGGCCAAGCCGTTGACGATGCTCCAATCGGAACGTTCGGCAGGATTGAGCGGCAGGACGCGCGGCGACCAGCAGACCACGTCCTCCACCATCCAATTGTTCCAGATGAGCGTAAACTCGCTATGACGCAAGTGATCGCCCGGCGGCAGGATGACATTTGCAAATCGAGTTGTCTCATTAAGGTAGATATCAACCGAGACCATGAAGTCTAGGCTTTTGAGTGCGGCCGCGACGCGACCGGCATTGGGATTGGACAAGGCTGGATTGCCGGCGATGCTTGTCAGTGCGCGTATCTGCCCTGATCCGGGCGTTTCGATATCTTCCCACATCGCATGGGTTGGCATGGTGCCGCCCAGTTCCGGCGCTCCGGAAACTCGAGACCGCCAACGGCCATGGGGCGGCTGATGCCCATCATAGGCATCGTGTGTGAACACAGGAAGACTACCCTCTGGGAAGATAACTCCGCCTTCGACATCGCAGTTGCCAGTCAACACGTTTAGGCAATCGATCGCCCAGACGCCAAGGGTGCCGAAGCTTTGGGTGTTTACGCCGACCCGGGAATAGGCGGCGGCGGTGCCGGCTGCCGCGAAGTCCCGTGCAAGCTGCACAATACGATCAGGCGGGATCCCAGTAAAGGCGGCAATGCGCACTGGAGGAAAATGCGCAGCGACCGCGCGAAGTTCTGCGAGGCCAGACACATGCTCCTCAAGGCGACCGAGGCGAACAAGTCCCTCCTTGAACAACGTATCAATCATGGCGAGCGCGAGCAGCGCGTCGGTTCCTGGGCGGATGGCAAAGTGATCGTCGGCCATATTGGCGGTGGCGGTGCGGCGCGGATCGACCACAACGAGCCTGGCTCCGCGCATCTTAAGCCGTTTGAGGCGGTCTGGCATGCCCGGGGCGCCGAACATGCTGCCGTTCGACACCAACGGGTTCGCGCCGAAGATCAGGAAGAAGTCGGTTCGTTCTATGTCGGGAACGGGAACATTGCCTATGTTTCCGTAGAGAAACGCACCAACCATATTGCGTGCGAAGTTGTCGATCGCCGCCGCACCGGTCATCATCGCGGGCATAACACCGAGCAGTGACCCGACAACCATCTGCAAAGCGGCGACATGCGCGGAAGGGTTGCCGAGGTAAAGGCCGAGTGATTGTGAGCCATGCTGGTTCACCACTTGCTTCAGCCCTGCTGCGGCATAGTCCAATGCCTCCTCCCAAGTCGCTTCTCGGAAGTTCTCACCTTCGCGGATCAGCGGCGTGCGAAGTCTGTCCGGGTCCTCGCGCAGCGCCTGAATGGCCTGCGACTTGGGGCAGACATAGCCGCGGCTCGATGGATGGTCTGGATCTCCTGACACGCGGGTAATCATGCCGCTATTCGGATCGGCTTCGATCACCAAGCCGCAGCTGGATTCGCAAGTCGGACAAATTCGCGCAAATCTCTGCAGAGCCATGTCGTACTCTCCCGGCTTACGTCGTTGGCCACGTCTACTTCAACTGCCTCGCCGACCTGACCGATGCGTGAGCGGTTGTTTCATCGGTCCATTTTGGGGAATGATCAGTCCAAGTGCTTCATCCATTCGGTGCATAAGAAACGGCAATTCTTATCGACATGGTCAAAGGCGAGGATAGGTCGTCAAGTCGGGCGGGGTGCTTATGGCAGCAGAACGACCCGGCCGCAGTTGCTATCACCCTCGACGAACTGCTGTGCATCCCGAGCCTGAGCCAAGGTAAATGTCTTTGCCAGAGGCACGGCGACCTTACCCGATGCGATGTCCTGCATGATGCTGGAGAGGCGCTAGCTACCCAGATGGTAGCCGGAAACCTGCGGTGCTGCTCAAAGGCCTGGGGGATCGATCGGCGTCGTTGCGACAGTGGCGATCTTGTCGTCCGGTCCAAGGTTGCAACGGAGGTGGGCGACATCCCCCCGGCTGACCGTGTCGGCGACATCGTTGAGGCGCAGATTGTCAGCGACGGGCCGGTGATATCGATCACCTCATCGGATCTGAGTTCACGCACTTTGTCCATGTTGGAGACACGGTCGGCCGCGATCACCCGAGCCCCGAGCGCGCCCGTCGCTGTCGCGGCGAAACGCCCGAGATTACCTGTTGTGCCCGTGACGAGAACGGTCGGTCCAGTCGACGGTGCGACACCTACCCCCACCATTTCCACATCTGTCAACGACGGACTGGGAAGGGCTGTTGCCTGAATGTACTCGAACCCGGACTGAACGAATGCGTAAGCAGAGACGTCTGCTACGGTAAATTCAACGTAAGACTCGTTGGCCGTAGCAACCACCCTGTCGGCCGCCGCGAAGTTGCACAGGACATTTCCAGTCTCGGTGACCTCTCCTGCAACATCGCATCCCGGAGCATGGCGAAGCGACAGCGCGCAATAGCGAAGGGTACGGCCGTTACGCCACCTGCAGTCGGCCAGATTCGCCACTACCGAAGCTACGCGGATCTGAGCTCGGCCCCCCGTAGGGATGGGCTTTTCCACTTTGAAAAGTTCTATAACGTCCGGCGCACCGTGCCTTTCAAATCTAGTGCCGTTCATCGGCAATCCTTCGAACGTGACAGAAGCATATGGTTGTGACGCCCGGCCAGATGACGTCCGATGATAGCGGAAAACAGATATTCTGACCGTTTCAAGCTCTGGCCACCATCATGTCGTGGGGCCCCCTGCCTCGTCCGGAAATACAATCAACGTTGCTTCGCGATCTAAGAAACGGGCCTCGTCCTCCGCGATCCTGTCGCCTCCCGGATATGCCGTTGCAAGCCGCATGGCCTTGTCGAGAGCGTCGCGATCGGCGAAGCGGATCTCGGTGACGACGTCGAAGCCCAAAACGGGTGAGGGGAGGTAGTTACGACGGTAATCGATGATGCCCGGCATGATCTCCAACACCAGCGGAACGTGGCTGTTTTCATAATGATCGCGGAACTGTTCGGGATCGAGGTGTGAAGCCGCTTTCAAGAAGGCGATGAGCTTCGCCATATTTTCCTCCACCTGCCGCCTCGCGAGTTGATCACGCCACCATGTGGCGGGCGGTCGACCGCCGCAACGTCCGAACCGAGTATCTCGGTCGAATCCTAGACTCGGGAGAAGTTCGTGCGCCATTGAGTTTGACGCGGTGCGCATTGTGCACGAGGCGATCCGGGATCGCGTCGGCGTAGATGGCGTCTCCGATGGCATGGTGCCACGAGGCCGCGGGAAATTGGCTGGTGACGATGGTCGACTTTCGGCCGTGGCGGTCCTCAAGCTTCCCGAGCAGGTCATGGCCAGCCGGCGCCTTGAGGGGTGGAGCGCCCCAGTCATCCAAGATGAACATCTCGACCTTGGCGAGGCTTTTCATTCTGCTGGCGATACGGCCATCGCCGCGTGCAAGGGCGAGATCGTCGAGCAGCCGCGTGAAGCGCACGTAGGAGACGGAGCGCTCGTCGCGGCAGGCCCCGTGACCGATGGCGCAGGCGAGCATGTTCTTGCCGATACCGATCGGTCCGCAGATCGCCAGATTGTCGTGCGCGTCGATCCATTCGTCCCTGAGGAGGGACTCGACGAGTCGGCGGACGGCGCGCTGCCATTCTCTACACGCTCATCCAGACCGCGCGCCTCGACGATGTTGATCCGCAGGCCGGACCCGCCGACATCCTCGTCCGTATCGCCGGCCACCGCATCAGTCGCCGCGATGGACTATCGACGTGCAACTCGCAGCGCAGCGCCCCAGCTATCGCTCCTGAAAGGCTACGCTGCTACCCTCGCCGGCGTCACCGGCTTTCAATTACCCACAAGTCGTCGCACCCCAGATTCGCGTCGGCGCATTGAGATTGAAGCCATTGAGTCGATTATGATTCCTGCTCGAGCACGAAGCCTGACGGGGAGCGTGCGATGGGGACGGATCAAGATGATGGCGGCTCGTGGATCGATGGAGAGATAGAGATCTCCAGGTTCGGAGATTCGCGGCTTGGCGACCGACTGCGCAAACTGATGGGTTGCCTGGATAGCGCAACGGGCCAGCCCCTTCCGTTAGCCTGCGAAGATTGGGCCAACACCAAGGCGGCGTATCGCTTTCTTTCGAACGATTCTGTCAACGAGGAGCAGATCCTGGCGGGCCACTTTCAGGCAACAGCGCGCCGCGCCGCCAGTTGCGAGGGCGTCCTGCTAGTGCTGCAAGACACGACGGAATTCGTCTATCAGCGATCGGCGCCGGACAGCATCGGCTACACCAAGCATGTGAACAGCGGGCGCGACAAGGAAGGACGCTGGCGCCAGCACACACTGTGCGGCGTGATGATGCACGCCAGCCTCGCCGTCACGCTCGAAGGGCTGCCCCTTGGCTTGACGGCTGCCCGTTTCTGGAGCCGTGCCCAGTTCAAGGGATTGCTGGCGCTCAAACGCAAGGTCAACCAGACCCGTGTGCCGATCGAGACGAAAGAGAGCATACGCTGGCTCGAAAATATGCGCGGTTCAACGGCGTTGCTCGGAGGCAACCCCGCCCGCATCGTTCATGTCGGCGATCGCGAGAACGACATCTACGAATTCTATTGCGCGACACAGGAGCTCGGAACGCATTTCATCGTGCGCACCTGCGTTGATCGTCTGGCCGGCGACGGCAAGCACACGGTCTCGGCGAGATGGCCGAGGTCACCATTAGCGGTCATCACCAGTTCGAGATCGCCGACGGGAGCCGGGTAAAGCTGGCGTTGAAATACAAACGCGTCGGCGTCCTACCTCCGATCGGCAAGGCGCGGCGCTACCCGCCGCTGAGCTTGACCGTCATTCACGCGACCGAGGTCGACCCTCCCGAAGGGCGCAAACCCATCGATTGGAAACTGCTCACCGACCTTCCGGTCGAATCCCCCGATCAGGCAATCGAGAAATTGGCCTGGTATTCCATGAGATGGAAGATCGAGCTGTTCTTCAAGATCCTCAAATCCGGCTTCAACGCCGAAAAATTTAAACTGCGCGCGGCTGAGCGCCTGGTCAATCTGATCGCTATATTTTGGATTCTTGGCTGGCGGATATTCTGGTTGACCATGCTGAACAGAGCGTGCCCGAACGAAAGCCCCGGTTGCGCACTCACGGCTGGCGAGATCGCCATGATCGATCGCATCGCGAAGCATGCCGGAAGAGCGCCGGCAATGCCACAAACCCTATCGACGTATCTCATCGAGATCGCTCGTCTCGGCGGATACCTCGCTCGAAGACGCGATCCCCCGCCAGGCAATATAATCATGTGGCGGGGTTGGTCCCGATTCATGGACATCCAACTCGGCGCAGCGCTCGCGACCAAACCACTTGTGGGTAATTGAAAGCGTCACCGGATGGCTACGGGTGGTCGAAATCGTCGATCGAAATCTTCGGAGGCCTTCAAAACGGCACGAGTGTGAGGTCCGGACCACGTCGAAGTCTCCTGAGCGGATCGTAGCCAACCGCAGTACCGCGGTGTTCGCTACCCTTCACCGCCGGTCTTTTCCCGCACTAACGGCCGGGACGGTTCTACGCCTTCGGCGCCCCGGGAAGGCGCCGGACATATTGGCCGGCATTCATGCCGCCATCAACGGACAATTCCGCACCGCAGATGTAGGATGATTCGTCCGTGCAAAGAAACAAGGTGGCGCTAACCACTTCTTTGGGTTCGCCGATACGCTGCAGGGGAACGTCCTTGTAGTACTGATTTTTGGTATCCTCGGGCAGGCCTTCGGGGTTCCCCATTACTGTGTCCACCCCGCCCGGTAGAACGGCATTCACGCGCACCCCATATGGTCCAAGCTCCATGGCAGCCGACTTGGTAAGCCCACGCAATGCCCATTTGGTGGACGAGTAAATCGATATTCCGTTACCGCCCTGAAGCCCGGCAATCGAGGCGATGTTAACGATAGAACCGCGTCCGGCTTCGGTCATCGCCCTGCCGACATGCTTGATGCCCAGAAAGGCGCCTTTCACATTCACCGAGAACAATCGATCGAAGGCTTCCGGCTCGAAGGACATGGTGTCGGCATAGTGCACCAGGCCAGCGTTGTTGACGAGCGCGTCGATCCGGCCATGCCGGGATAGCGTCTCCTCCACGAGCGCTAGCCATTCGTCTTCCTGCGCAACATCGAGTTTGTGAAAGTCTGCGGCTCCGTCCAATTGTCGCGCGAGCTCTTGACCTTCGGCGTCGAGCACGTCTGCGACAATCACGCTCGCCCCCTGTACCGCAAAGGCTCGGGCGGTGGCCGCCCCCATGCCCCGGGCGCCCCCAGTGATGATGGCTACTTTTCCGGACATCCGATTCATTTTGACCACTTTCAGTCTGCTTGGACGCTACGGTCCGTTCGTTGATTTCACCTGATCAGGCGTCGGCTAGGATCAGGCCCGATGTCTTTTCGTCGATCGTGATTGCGGCGGCGCTGATGTCCGATGACGGATGCAAGTGCGGGCTCGCGGGATATTTCGCAGCAGATGCGAAAGGCCTGCGGCGATCTTCCGGCTATCCTTGTCAGCGTCACAGAGCGGCCGCGGTTCGCGTCGGCGCTGGTGTCAGGGATCGAGCCGCGGGCAAGCCGCGATGTGATGCCGGAAAAGCCATCGGTCTCGCCTGTGAAGGGATCAGCTGAGGCCGTCACCGGATTGACCTGGATGTCCGCCCACGCACCGAGATTGGCCGGGCCATAGCCTGCCACCCGGCGCTGACTTTAATATAATCGAACTTCATCTCGTTCTCCCGTCCGTCCTGCATTGCTGTCATGCGGCGACCGGACCCATCGTCCTTTCAAGGTGGAAACCTTCGTAGCCGCCCTCCGCCACCGACGTGCACCTGTTACGGTAGGCATCGAGACCGGCCAGGTAGAAGGAATAGACACGCGGCTTGCCAGGAATGTTGGCGCCGATGGCCCAAGAGTCGGCTTTGACCATGAGCGTGTAATTCGCCACCTCGTCGACGTGGGTCACCCAGTCACGCTGGGATTGTTCGGTCGCTTCGATTGAGGTGTAGCCGTTCCGGCGCATGTGCTCGATGCAATCGCCGACCCATTCGACCTGCTGCTCGATCGCCAAGGGAGCATTGACGATGATAGACGGACTCTGCGCACCGTCGATCATAAACAGGTTGGGAAAGCCCGCGATCCCGATGCCGAGGTAGGTCTGCGGCCCTGAAGCCCACATATCGCCGAGCGAAAGACCGCCCTTGCCGGTAATCTTCAGCTTGAGCACGGCCCCGGTCACGGCGTCGAAGCCGGTTGCCAGCACGATGTCGTCGAAGGTATGGACTTTGCCACCAGCGAGAATTCCCTCGGCGCAGAACCGTTCGATCGGGTCTTTCCTGAGGTCCACCAGCTTCACGTGCGGCAAGTTGAAGCTTTCATAGTATTGGATGTCGAGGCAGGGCCGCTTGGCGCCAATCGGATAAGTCTGCGAGGTCAGGACAGCGGCGGTCTCCGGGGCGTTCACCTTGGCCCGGATCTTGCGCTTGACAAAATCCGCGGCAAGATCGTTCGCTTCCTGGCTGAGCAAGATGTCACGGAAGGACTGCAAAAAGGCGAAGCCGCCCAAGGTCCAGCAGCGCTCGAACTCGGCCTCGCGCTCCTCGTCACTGACCTCAAGCGCACTGCGCGGGCTCAGCATCCAGCTCAGCCCTCCCGACGAGGTGCGGCGCACCTCGCGGTCCCTAGCAAACTGGCCGTGCTTCTGGCGGATCTCCTCTGCCGAAAGAATATGGTTTTCAGCCGGCAGGCTGAAGGCCGGGGTGCGTTGGAAGACCGTCAGGCTTGCCGCTTCCTCGGCGATAACCGGAATGCTCTGGACGCCTGACGATCCGGTACCGATAATTCCGACCCGGCGGCCAGCGAAGGCGACCGGGTCTTCCGGCCAGCGGGCAGTGTGGAACAGGCGGCCCTTAAATTCCTCCATGTCCGCGAAGGGGGGCGTATTGACCGAAGTCAGCGGCCCCACTGCGAGAATGAAGTAGCTGGCGCGTAAGATGCCGCCGCTATCGGTTTCGACCAGCCAGCTCTGCCTATCCTCTTCGAACGTCGCCGCCTTGGCCGTCGTCTCGAATAGGATGTCGCGACGCAGATCTAGCGTGTCGGCGACATAGGAAAGATATTTTTGGACCACGGGTCCTTTGGAATAGCGTTCCGGCCAGTCCCACCCTTGCTCGATCTCGTCCGAAAACTGGTATTGGTAGTCGACCGACTCTACGTCGCAGCGCAGGCCTGGATAACGGTTCCAGTACCACGCTCCGCCCACGTCCTTTCCCGCCTCGATCAGCTTGGCCGACAAGCCTTTCTCCCGCAGTTTGTGCAGCATGTACAGCCCGGCAAAGCCGGCGCCGACCACGATCGCGTCTACTTCATTTGTCATTGGACAAGTCCTTTGGAAGCCGGTGAAATAAGGCCATGCTGCTGCATGTCAGCGAGATGCTTGTGCAAGTAGGCCTCCGTCATGGGCGGCGGTGCTTCGCTACCGCTGGTCCGCAGAGCGTTGGCGAAGGCGCCTCCCGCACGGATCTGGCTCCGCGTCATGGGCGCGGCGAAGGCGGAAAGAATCGGCAGGGCGCTGGACTGGCGAGCCTGAGCGGGCAGGCGCTCCAGGCATGCCTCAAACTGCGCTAGCCATTCCGAATGGCTTTTCGCACGATCAAGGCGATAGCCAGCGGATTCGATCCAGTCGGCGATGCGGTCGAGCGACGCGGATCCCGTTTCCGCCGAAGGGGCAACATCGAAGCTGCGATAGCCTGGCTCGCTGGCCAGTGCGAGATCGACCATGGCACGAGCGACATGGTCTACTGGAAGACCCTCGAACCCTGCGGGGTCGGCGGCATCGTTATAGAATGAGGGGGGGCGTACTCCCGCGAGCACGAGGCTGGCAAGAAGGCGGATGAACAGATCGGGGACGTTGATCTGCCCGCCGAATTCTCGATGCGCCATCAGCATCCCGCACCGGAACACATTTACCGGCAGCCCGAACTGCTCGTGCGCGTGGCGCAGCAGGGCCTCACCGGCCCATTTGCTGGCGGCGTAGCCGGAAGCATAGTCATCGCCCGGCGCAATCCGGGGCAGAGCGTTGCGTATGTCGGCAGTTTCCAGATCAGCGCCGCCAGCGCCGGGCAATTCTGAAACCGCCCGGGAGGAAACGAAGTCGATCGGTTTGATCCGCCCGGTCAGCGCCAGTTCGACGAGGGTGAGAGTGCCCGCCACATTAGCTTGGAACAAGTCCTTGTAGGACATCCGATGGTTGACCAACGCGCCGACGTGGACGATCCGATCGACCCGCTGTGCAAGATTTTCCAAGACAACGGCATCGATGCCAAGGCCTTGCTCACCGAGATCGGCGGCGATGACCTCGAGATGATCGGCCGCAAGTTCGCGGAACCGCTTTAAAAGTTCGGCGTCGGTCGCGCCGTACGCTTCTTCCAGGCGGCGTCGCGCGTCCGCCTCGTCTGCGCCCCGGACCAGAGCGATCACCCTGCCGCCAAGCGGAGCGAGGCGCTCAAGCCACTCGAGCGTGACGAACCGGCCCAGGAATCCGTTCGCGCCGGTCACCAGCACCACGCGCGTCATGATGGGATCCCCCGCCGGTGTCTGGCCCTTACTCACGTCCTCCGGCAGGAGGCGCGCGGGGTCTAGGTCCGCACCGTCAAGCTCCTGCGCATTTTCTCCGTGGACATCAGCGAAAGTCAGGCCGTGCTGCTTTCGATCGCCGCGAAGCATTTCGGCCCACCGCTGTGGACTGCCAGTCGGGCTGAGAATGACGCCAGCGGAAATGGCCGTTCCGAAGACATCTTCCAGCAGCATGGAAAGAGTGATGGCATCGAAGGAGTCGCCGCCAAGGTCAAGAAAGCTGGGGTTGCCCGACAGGTCGATGTCGTCACGTCCCAAGGTCGCACGCAAGGCCAGAGCAATGCGATCCTCGATGGTCAGGCCCGAGGTCGGATTGCGCAGCATCAGCACCTCTTCGCTCTGTCGCGCCGCAATGCCATCGTAGAGCGATTCCAGAGGCTCTTGGTATCTGCGGTTGAACGCGGCCCTCAGCGGCTTGCGAATGGTTGAAAGGAGGCCGCTTTCGATCGTGAACGGCTCATCCTCGATGATGAAGTCGCGCGGGATTTCGAACTTGCGCAGACCGGCCTTGTGCGCCGCCTCGGTCAGCCCGGTAAAAATCAGACTGCGCAGTTCCGCCTCGTCGGCCGGATGGCCCAGCCTTTCGGCGGCCAGGTCCCGGTCAGGCACGATCACCGCGACCAGATTTGGTCGGAACGAGGTGCCATATAGATAGATCTGCTTGATCCAGGGAACCGACCCCGCATATTCGATCTCTAATTGGCTCAGAGCGACATACTCGCCCTGCGAAAGTTTGAGCACGTTATTCCGGCGGTCAATCCAGACCAGTTCCTCGCCTTCGCGCAATTCGAACACGTCGCCGGTCAGGATCCAGCCATTCTCGTCGCGAATCTTGGCAGTAGCTTCGGCGTCCTTATAATAGCCTGGAATGGCGCTGCGTGTCTTGACCGCCAGTTCGCCGCGTGGCCACGGGCGATCGGCGTTTGAATAGCCGAGTTCCGGCACCTCGCGCAGCTCGAACTCGGTGACGAAGCGGCGATCGAGCCGACCATCGAAGGTTACGCCCGACGTCTCGGTCGAGCCGTAGCCCACGCACAGTGGAACGCCGAACGTATCCGTGAAGAATTGGCGAAGTTCGCGAGAGATCGGGGCGCCGCCGACCACCGCGAAGACCAGCCGGTCGCCGAGGAAGGTCTTCGCCATGGCCTGACGGACCGTCGCTTCCGCTTCCGTCCGGTCCTCGCCCCTGCTCACCCGATGCAGGACCTCGCCAAGGAAATATTGGTAGATTTGCTCGATCACGCGAGGGAACAGGTTGAGGTGGGTCGGACGGCTAATCCGCAGATCGTCGAACAGTGAGGACATGTCGCTCTTCATGGTAAATAACACGGTCCCGCCCTGCGCAAGGGTACGGAACACCTGCGAATAGCCGAGAGAGTGGTTCATGCCCGCGAAGATGAGCGCGATATTGGCCTGCGGCTTGTCAACCTGAAGGATCGGAAGGCGCACGATCGCCTCGCTATAGATCGCGCCCTTGGGCTTGCCCGTGCTGCCCGAGGTATAGAGGATCGCCAGCATGGCGTCCTGGCCAGCGGGGTCTGCTGGGAGCGGTTCGAATGCCTTTTCCCGCCCGAAGGCGACCAGTTCGTCGATGGTGGCGAGGGAGATTGCGTGGCCTGCTTTGGCCAGGGCTGCGCGAGCGCGCTCAAGGATGGCGGCATCCTCGTCGATGCGCAGATCGGACGACAGTATCACGAAGCTGCGCAGGGAGGGCGTGGCGAGGGCGAAGGGAAGCATGCGCTCCACGTCGCGGATGTCGACCAGCATCGCCGCCGGCTCGATCTCGCTCAGGATCGTGCGGGTGTCGTCCGCGGCTTGGGACGCCAGCAGGGGAACATGCACCGCCTGGGCGAAGATCGCCGCGAGTATGCCTGTAGTGATGTCGATCCCCGGTTGACCAAATAGCGCGATGCGTTCGCCCGGCCGGACGACATGCGTGTCGTGCCATCGCCACGCTGTGGCGAGCGCAGTCACCCGTTGTCCAAGTTCGGCATAGCTGATCGTCGCGAACGCATCGAGATAGGCGCGCACTTGCGTTGCCTCTCCGGTCGTCGCTACGCGCCAGGCCCGCTCGCCCAGCGCAGGATGCGCGGCATATGCGTCGAACAAGAGCGAATAGGTTTGCGGAAGCGAAAGCCCCGGCTGGAGGATAGCCGCCGTAACGCGATCGTCAGGCTTGATGGCGCGCAGCTGCTCATCAATTATCGGGCGCTCACCGGCAAGATCTGCCCGGCCTGCCAGCTCGCTTGCTTCTCCGCTCATCCTGCTTTCTCCCACACCGCTTGCTTAAGCCCGCGTTTTATGAACCGCCCAAATTCTCAATGACGCCGTAAAGCGGCGGCTGTCGTCCTGCATGTCCAGCCGAGCCAGGGCTTCCGCAGGGCGTGCCCAGGCAGCAAGGCTCATGACTTGCTTCGACATCGCCTGAACCCCGCGACATGTGGTATGCTGCAAGGGACAAAAGCTGGCCTTGGGGTCGGCGTGACCTGGCAATTCAGAACCGACGAACATCATCGACCAGTTTGCGGCTGCGGCCTTCCTGTTAGTGCGCCCGTCACGCCGCCTGCGGGGGCGCGGGTAGTTCCGTTTCCTCCTCGACGATCCAGCGGCACATGCGGCGCAGCGGCTCGATTGCGTCCTGGATGCCGTGGTTAGCCATCCCCAGTGCGCTGCCCAGCGTAACCAGCCGCTGCGCGCCCTGCAGCGCCAGCCGGTCTCGCAGCGCCCGCTTCAGGCTCTCGGGGTAGATGCCAATCGTCTGGGTATAGCTCGTCACCGCGCGAACAGGCGTGTCGACATCATCGACGGGTACAAGGTTGATGACGCGGTTCGCGAGCATGCGCGCGAAATCCACCGGCTCGCTGTCCTGCGATACGATCACCGCGCCTTTTCGCCCGCCGCCGATGACCTTGTACCACTCGTCACCGCCGAGTTTCAGCGCCTCGATCTCGTCCGCCAGGGCGACGTCCATGCGCACCGCGGGGCTGCTCAACGTTGACGGAAGCGCCTGCACCGTTTCGTAGAGCCGCTCGCCGAAGCGGTTCAGCCGCGCAATGCCGGCCGCATCGGTGCCGGACTGTACGTACACGACCCGAGCATTGACGCAGGCTTCCTGGTTCAACCCGCCGGCATCGATCGCCAGCAGCTGCGCCACCGCCGCCTCAGTCGCTTCGTCTGCGAAGGCCTCGCGCCCGATGATGGTCGAGCTCAGCTTGGGATCGAGCGAGACGAGTTCGACACCCGGCCCGATATATTTGGCGATATGCTTGATCGACGCCATGCCGCCCCAAGCGACGATTTTCTCGATGTTGGCGGACTGGTAAAGATTTTCCTCTATCTCGGTATCGCCACCTTTCCAGTAGGCGACACTAATGTGCTTGGTGAGCGGGTGATCCGGCGCCATTTCGATCATCGTGCGGGCGACGGCCGACGCGGTCAGCGGATCGTTGCTGGGCGTCTTGATGATCGCGTCGCCGCGCGTGAGCGCATTGCGGGCGACCGTCGTGACCGACGTACCCGGCGCGTTGCCGGCGACGATATGCACGCTGCGCGAGCCGAAGGCACGGACACGCGCGAGTTGGCCGTTATCCAGCCGGGTCTCCACCCAGCCTTCCAGATGGGGGATGCCGATCGTCCGTTCCGCCACTTCGCGCAGCGAATCCCGATTGAGCAGGCTGCCCATATTCTCATACATGTTTCGCAGGATATCCGCGCCCAGCCCCGAGGTGCGGCACGAGATGTCGAACGCCTGTTGCACCCAGCGGTTTTGCTCCAGGGTCAGCCGCTGGCCGAGTGCGCCGAGGAACTCGAGGATGTCCTCCATGCTCAAACGATAGAGATCCGCCATGGCGCCGGGCGAGTGGAGCGGGAGCTGGTCGATATGGCGCCGCACGTCCGGCGAGCGGAAGCTTATGTCGCCGCCACGACCGCCATGTTCGACGTCGCCGTCCTCGATCACTTTGCCGCGGATGATAAGCGGCACGCTATAGCCGGTGGCAGTCATGATATGCTCACTCTATCTCGGTCAGGAAGGCCAGAGCCTTGTCATGCGCTTCGGGCGCGCCGGCGCAGGTAATCTTGTCGTCGCCGCCTTCCTTTTCGCTGAAGCGGCGGATCATCGGCTCGACGAAGGGGCCGGGCTTGCCGCATTTGCATGGGCCGAACGTCATCGTCACTTCATCGCCACTCAGCACGCCGCCCCAGCGGCTTTCCTGCGCCAGATCGATCACGCCAAAACGGCCTGTGTGCGTGCCATTGCGCGACACCGGCTGGCCGGTCTCGGGATCGAGCAGATAGACGATCATCCATGGCAGGGCGTGAAACTTGCCCTCCGAACATTGCGGCATCAGCGTCGACATCTCGCTCATGCCGTAGCCTTCGAAGAAGCGCGGCACGCCGAGGAACTGGCGGATTTCCTCCTGGTAGCCTTCGGGCAGCGTCTTACCCTTGGTGCCGCCGGAGACGGTAATGCGGCTCTCGGGCGCGAAAACACTGGTCAGGCCGCGCTCACGCCCGGCCTCCATCATCTCGTAGAGCATGATCCAGTTGGCCGCCATCACGATGGGCTTGCCGCGCAGCGTATCGAAAACCTTGTCGTAGAAATTCTTGCGCTGGGCAGGTGCCTGCTTCTGATCCTCGATGAACTTTTCTCGACGCGCCAGCAGCGCGGGCGAAATGGCCGAGCGATCGCCCCTGTCGTTCGCCGCCGACAGACGACCGCCGAGCGACACCATGTCGGCGCTCATGCGGCCCGGATAGAGGGGGCTCAGCATCGATTCGTCGCCTTCGTAGAGTTCCTCCACGACCGAATCGATCATCGCCCCATAAGCATTGTACATGTGGCGATAGCCGATCAGGACCATCGGCATCTGATCCAGATCCGCCGGGTCGTCCTCGCCATCTTGTGTGATCGGCAGATAGCTGTAGCGCACCTGCCGAGCGGCTTCCGCCGGACCGCGGGGGAGGAAGGACAGCTTTCCGCTGGTGCCGGTCGTATGCATCACGCGCACGCCCGCGTCGCGTCGCACGGCGTCGAGCCAGTCGTCGATCGACTCGACTCCCTCCGTCTTCACACCCGACAGGTCGCATGTCGTGAGCTTGCTCAGCCAGGCGGTCAGTCGATCAAAGCGGTTCTTTTCGATCAGCGAGATGGGATAGGACTTGTAGATTGAATGCTTGAACAGCAGCGGCGCCGCGTCATTCAGCGTCTTGATCTCATCGATGCCCTGCTCGGTGGCCAAGCCGTCGAGAGCCGGGATCTTCGGCCGCAACTCGGCGAATCGCTTTCGCACGCCCGCGAGCTGGATCCGCTCTACTTCCTTTGGATCCATGGAAAGGCTGACGGCGCGCTGTTGCCAGACCATCTCCTCGGGATGTTCGGGAAAGCGTGACGGATCGACCGGACGCGACGTGCCAACATTGGCCAAGGTCCTTCTCCTGTAACTGATGCTTATCGTGAGGCGGCGGCGAATCTCTCATCCGACAACCAGATTGTCAATCTCATTCGCAGATGTAGGATTGTCAGCAGGGCCTGCGCGCTTAATGTGCTAGGCTTTTGACGACGCCTGGAGAGCGCATGAGCGACCGATCACCCGATGACGAGTTCGCGGACGAGTTGATTGAACTGACGCGATCAATCAGCCGTGCCTATTTCATGCTCAAGGATTTTGGAGACCACATCGGTGTCTTCCATGAATATGGAAGTAATGTGACCGAGATCCTGAACCTTCTCTATTTGCAAGGGCCGCACAGCATCACTGAAATCGCGCGCTTTCGCAGGATATCGCGCCAGTTCGTGGTCAAACTTGCGCGGCAGTTCGAGGCGCGCGGCATGGTCACGTTGGAACCAAACGCGGCGGATAAGCGCGGATACATCGTGAAACTTACGTCCGAAGGTGTGGCCCAGTGGGAAATGCGACGGCTAAACTTTCGCAACGGACTGAGAGATATAGACCATCGACTGAAGGTCGACGAGTTGCGATCTGTGCGCTCCGCAATTAACACTTTCGCCGATGACTTAGAGGCCGATATAAACGCGTAAGTGAAAGATTATTCGCGACACCGGGCGAGAAAGCGAGCGCGAGGTCTCTCTGCGTCGCCATCGGCTTCGACGCGATGATCTCGATCTTGCCGGGGCGGCCGCGAGTATGAAATTCCAGCGCGTCGCGCATCAATCGGGCTTGCGGATCTGTCATCCTGGCTCCTTATGCCAGGGATTGTAGGGTTTGGGCTGCACCGCCAAAGCTCAAGCCTTCGCTGATCGCGCGCTCATATCCCATGCGACGTTCGCAGCGCCTGTGCTCGCGCAGGATCCTACGGCTGACCTACGCCAGGAAATGGCTTTTATCCAGCCGGAGGCGTTCGACGCCTTCGGCCAAGGCACCTGGAGTGAGCAAAGGCTGTTCGTCCTTTCCGGCAAAGATCGTCCGGTTGCAGCCCCCTTCGGTCGCCACGCCCAGAATCCGGCCGGCGAAGACGTCCGCGATCCGGGTCGTGATGGCGGCCTTCTCGGCATGGGCACCTGAGAGGTTCGGTCCTTAGCCCGTCTCATTCAGTGCGCCCCGACGGCGCGTAACACCAGTGGAGGGAGGGCCTCGTGGTCGAGGAGCTCGGTGATGACCGGTGCTGATCTGATCCCGGCGCAGCTGTTGAAGCGCAAAGCCATTGTCTATGTTCGGCAGTCGACACAGTCCCAGGTCATGACCAATCTGGAAAGCCGGCGGCGCCAGTATGACCTCGTTGATATCGCTCGTCAGCGTGGCTTCACCGATGTCGAAGTCATCGACGATGATCTCGGTCGATCCGCCAGCGGGACGGTCGCACGGCCCGGCTTCGATCGCCTGGTCGCATCACTCTGCGCAGGCAAGGTCGGCGCCGTTTTGTGTCTCGATGCGTCGAGGCTCCCGCCGACCGGTCCGCTCTAACCTCACATCCGGTCGCCGCTCGGGCGCGGCTGCACCGCAATCCCGCTTGCGTCGGGTCTGGCTCAGGAAGACGAAACCAACCTTTTTGTCGGCGAGTGAAGCCAAGAGGGCTCTACGGTCCGTCCACCTGGATCCCGCAAGGAAGATGCCCTGCGGAAACTCGTATCGGATGATTTGCTCAGGCTGCCTTCAGCAGCGCGCCCTTCGGCACGACGCCGGCGAACTGAACTGCCACAGCGCGATCAGCAGCTTGCGGGCGAGCGCGACGATCATCACGCGCCGCACGCGACCGCCGTTCGCCTGCACTCGTTCGGCGTACCAGCGGGTCAGTTCCGACTCAGGCTGATGCCGCAACCAGAGCCAGGCGACTTGGATCATCGTCGTGCGCAGCCGCTTGTTGCCGGCCTTGGACATAGGACGATACGGGCACGGGCAACCTCCTTAACGACAAAGCGGGAAGGTCAGTCTGCCTCAATCAGCGCCAGCCCGCGCCCATGGGATCTTTTTCCACGCTGATCCACTGCGCTGGGCGAAGCCTCGCGCCCCTGGAGTTCCCGCGCGACCATGAGCAGAATGTGGTTGATCGTCAGCCACAAGCCGCTGTCGCGCCACAGATACCTGCTGACATCCTCAACGAACTGCGTCTGCCTGCTATCAAGCAGGCCTGGCTCCAGTTCGCCGACCGCGCCGACAAGGAGGCGTGGCCTGCCACCCGCTTCCTCGCAGCGCTTGCCGAGCATGAGATCGCCGAACGAGACCGGCGGCGCATCGAGCGGCATCTGGCAGAGGCGCGCCTGCCATCGGGCAAAACCCTCGACAGCTTCGACTTCACCGCCGTGCCGATGATCTCCAGGGCGCACATCATGGCGCTGTGCGCCGGCGACAGCTGGCTTGAGAAAGGGGCCAACCTCATCATGATCGGAGGGCCGGGCGGTGGAAAGAGCCATCTCGCCGCCGCGATCGGTATGGCACTCATCGAAGCAGGCTGGCGCGTCCTGTTCACCCGCACCTCGGATCTCGTTCAGAAACTCCAGGTCGCGCGCCGCGAGCTGGCCCTCGAAAGTGCGATCGCCAAGCTCGACAAATATCATCTGCTGGTGCTCGACGACCTCGCCTACGTCACCAAGGACCAGGCCGAAACGTCGGTCCTCTTCGAGCTGATCAGCGCACGCTACGAACGCCGATCAACCCTCATCACCGCCAACCAGCCCTTCGGCGACTGGTCCAGGGTCTTCCCGGACCCCGCCATGACGCTCGCGGCCGTCGATCGCCTCGTCCATCACGCCACCATCTTCGAGATGAACGTCGAGAGCTACCGACGCCGTGCCGCTCTCCAGCGACAATCAACCTGAGACACCCCTGTCGCGGAGCGGCGATCAACTCCAATCTCGGCTTGCATTGCCTGTCGCGCCGCGACAATCTCGATCCCGTCACGGCCTCAGAGTCGGATTCGAAATTAATAGCTGAGGTATCATAGGGTTGCGATCCGTCTGGCGAGAAGCTGGATAGAGGCGATGAAGAGCCAGGCGGTAGCTGACGCGATGGTGTTCTCGAAGTCCTTGGCGAGGCGCCGATTACGATTGAGCCAGGCCAGGGTTCGCTCGACTACCCACCGACGCGGGAGCACCTCGAAGCCTTTGGCAATGTCGGATCGCTTGACGATCTCAATGGTCCACTTGCTGATGGGGCGCAGGGCGTCCTTGAGCTTGTCGCCAGCGTAGCCGCCATCGGCGAAAACATGCCGCAGCCAAGGGAAGCGCTGGACGATAGCGGTGAGGACCAACGAAGCACCGTCGCGATCCTGAACGTCGGCACCATGGATCACGGCATGGACGAGATGACCTTGGGTGTCGGTAAGGATATGGCGTTT
>Ga0207695_10002370_pt1 | contig 27990 bp, 23 predicted proteins | sample KBSC54metaG_FD_184354 | JGI IMG/M metagenome (GOLD analysis project Ga0207695, IMG submission 184354) | Corn rhizosphere microbial communities from Kellogg Biological Station, Michigan, USA - KBS C5-4 metaG (SPAdes) (version 2) | ecosystem: Host-associated > Plants > Roots > Rhizosphere > Soil...
GCGGCTCCTTCGCGCCGAGGGCCAGGCGCCGGATTGCGCCAGCGACACCCCGAGCACCGCCGCGAGCTCGGTCCAGCGCTGGCGCTCCGCATCGGTGCGGGCGAGGACGAGTCCGGCGCGGATCTCCTGGCCGGCGTCCGCAAGGCGACCGATCTGGGCGAGCGCGGCCGTCCGGTGGGCCCGCCCGTCCTCGGCCACGAAGGCGGCGACTTCGGGCGAAGGCCGGACGAAGGCCGCCTGGATCAGGCTGTCGATGGTCGGGGTTTCGCCCTGGGCGCGCAGCAGCTCCAGGCGCCGGGCGGCGAGCATGCCGTAGAAGGTCTCCGGCAGCTGGGCCGCGGCGCGCAGGAACACCTTGCCGCGCTCCGGGTCGGCGAGCACCTCGGCCGAGCGCGCGGCCCAGAATCCGCCGGCGGCGCGGCTCCAGGGATCCTGACTCCGGTCGGCCGCCAGGGCTGCGAATTCGCGCTCGGCCCGCCGGTAGTCGCCCAGGCGGTAGGACGCGAGGCCGGCGATCCAGCGCTCGCGGGCTTCGGTCGCCATCTGCAGGGCGCGGGTCACGTCGCCGGCGTAGAAGGCGTCGCGCGCCTTCTGGGCCTCGTCCGTGGGCGCGGGCCGGCCTTCCGCGCGGGTCGGATCGGGCCCGAGCAGCAGGGTGGGTTGCGGCGGATCGGCGGCGTCCGCCGGCTTACGCTTGGCGGCGAGCGCGAAGATGCGGTCGGCGACCGGCAGGTCACGGAACTTGCCGAGCCAGGCGGCGAGCTCCTCGAACGCCGCCTTGTGGGCGGTGGGATGCATCAGCTGGCTGAAGGAGAGATAGCCCAAGAGCGACTTGTCGCGGACGGCGGCGGTCTGCACCTGGGCGTCGATGAAGTCGCCGCGGTCCACGTCGCCGAACGCGGCCACATAGTGCTGCACGTCGGCTTGCGAGAGCGCCTGAGGCGTCTCGGCCGCGGCGCTCGCGGCCACGGCGGCTGCGCAGGCGAGGATCGCGCCCCCCACCAGCAGGCGCTTCTTCAGCGTCATGCCGTCTTCCGCGATCAGGCCCCCCAAGCGAGCCGCCTCGCGGTCCTCTCTAGCGTCCCCACGGTAACGGTTAGGCGGACCGCTCCGGCCGATCAAGCCTCTCCGTGAAGGTCAGCAGATCGATCCACGCGCGCTTCTTCGCCGCAGGCTGGCGCAGCAGGAAGGCGGGATGCAGCGTGGGCAGCGCCGGAATCTCGATCGCGCCGTCGGCCGAGCGCCAGTCGAACCAGCGGCCGCGCAGCGAGAGGATTCCCTCCTCGGTCTTCAGCATCGCCTTGGCCGAGGCGCCCCCGACCAGCAGCAGCAGCTTCGGCTGAACGAGGGCGATCGCCCGCTCGAGGAACGGCGCGCAGACCAGCTGCTCGAGCGGGGTGGGGGTTCGGTTGCCGGGCGGACGCCAGAACACGGTGTTGGTGATGAACACGCGCTCCGCCAGCTCCGCGGCGGCCAGCATCTTGTCCAGCAGCTTGCCGGCGCGCCCGACGAAGGGCTGGCCTTGCGCGTCCTCCTCGGCGCCCGGCCCTTCGCCCACGACCATCACGGGGGCGTCCTCGCGGCCGCGGTAGAACACCGCCTGGCGCGCCGCCCCTTCGAACTTCAACGCACAGCCGTCGAACGCGGCGATCGCGGCGGCCAGCGCCTCTATGCTCTGCGCCTCGGCAGCGAGCGCCTGGGCCTGGCCGAGGGCCGCCGAAACCTCCGGGCGGGGCGCGACGGCGGCCCTGAGCGCAGGCGGGGGGGCCTTGCGCGCCGGCGCCTGCGGCGGCGCGATCCGGCCCGCGGCGATGCGGTCCACTGGCTCGTCCAGCAGCATGGCGTCGACGCCCGCCTCCGCCCAGAAGGCGAGCAGGCTCTCGGCGACGGCGGCGGGGTCGGCAGGAAGAGTCACGGCCGAAGAGTACATACTCTGCAAGGGTCGGCGAAAGCCATCGGGTCGGCGGACACACCCGGCGGCAACGCCGAGGTCGGGTAAGTAGTCGCGGAGCTTGCGGCTGGAGCCTCGATTTCCGGAAGCCACATCGTCGCCCATCGCCGCCGCTGCGGGCGGCGCCTCAGCTCCCCGGGACCGGCAGCACCGGCATGATCTCCACCCCGTCGCCGGGGAAGATGGAGAAGTGCGGGTGGTCCTTGAACATCGCGGCCGCCGCCTCGTGGCTGTCGGCCTCGATGACCACGTAACCGGCCAGATTGTTGCGGACATCGGCGACGCCCGAGCGGGAGACCTTCTTGGTCTTGCCGAGCGGGCCGCCCGAGTCGACGACGCTTCCGGCATTGCGGTCCATCCAGTCGCGCCAGGCCTGCATGCCCTTCGCCATCGCCGCCTCGTCCATGGCGGGCGGCGGCCCGCCTCTGGGTTCGCCGGTGTAGACCGCCAGGAACTTCGCCATCACGTCCTCCATGTATCGCGGGCCGCGGCTGCGCCGCATCGTCCCAAGGACGCCCGGAACCGCGCCAGGCCGACAATAGCTCGGGCCGCCGGATGAAACGGCGCAGCTTGGACGTTTGTCGGTCTGAGGGGGCGCGGACCATCGCGCCGCGTAGGCAGTACCGCTTCGTACGTCATCGCAGTTCGCGCGCGTCCGGGCCCGGCGACAGCCCGGCCGCGCGCGGCCTACCCTCAATGGAGTCATTCATGCACGGCCTAGCTTCCACCGAAGGCGGCGATCTCGACGACGATCGCGATCCTTCGACGACCCCGATGACCGTCACGACCGTTTCGCCGCCGGCGGACGACGATGGCCCCAATCATGATGCGGGCGACGACGGCATGGACGGCGGCCCCGGCGGCGGTCCTGGCGACGTCGGCGACAATAACAACGGCATCGCCATGACGCTCACCGGCACGGCCGGCGACGACGTCCTGCGCGGCAACGACGCCGGCGACAGCATCACGGGCCTCGCCGGCGACGACCAGCTGCGCGGCGGGAACGGCGCAGATTCCATCGACGGCGGCGACGGGAATGACTTCCTGCGCGGCGGCAAAGGCGACGACGTCCTGACCGGAGGCGACGGCAACGACTTCCTGCGCGGCGAAGCGGGCGACGACACGCTCGACGGCGGCGCCGGCAACGACACGCTCGACGGCTGCAAGGGCGCCGACATGCTGACCGGCGGGGCCGGGAACGACGTGTTCCTGATCCACGGCGGCGAGCACGCCACCTCCACCGACGGGCTGGCGCACATCACCGATTTCACCACCGGCGCCGACAAGCTGGCCTTCGACGACGACGGACTGATGACGGTCACGGCGGGCAACTTCGCGACCGCGACGGCGTCCACCTTCGCGGATGCGCAGGCGGCCGCCCAGGCGCAGATCGGCGCCGGGACGGCGGACGTGGTGGCGGTGCAGCTCGGCTCCGACGTCATCGTGTTCGCCGACGAGGACAACACCAACGAGGCCGACGCGGCGGTGGTGCTGGTGGGCAAGTCGCTCTCCGACATCGCCCCTTCGGACATCATCTAGACCCCACGGGCGCACCGCCTCTCCGGTCCGGCGCGCCCGGGCCCACGCGGCCCCGTATCCCCCAGCCCGGCCGCGTCGAACCCCCGCCCAGCCCCCCGCTCGGCGGGGGTTTTGCTTGACCGCCGCGGGGTGAGGTCCTGATAAGTCGCGCCAACCGATGGGTCCGCGCCCTGCGCCGCCCCACCAGCGAGACGAGAGGGGTCATGAGCGAAGGCGTCCAACGCGAGTCGATGGAGTACGACGTCGTCGTCGTCGGCGCGGGACCCTCGGGCCTGTCGGCCGCGATCCGCCTGAAGCAGATCGATCCCGAGATCACGGTGGCGGTGATCGAGAAGGGCGCCGAGGTGGGCGCTCACATCCTGTCGGGCGCGGTGATCGACCCGAAGGCGATCAATGAGCTGTTCCCGGACTGGAAGGCGCTCGGCGCGCCTCTGGAGACGCCAGTGACGGAGGACCGCTTCCTGCTGCTCGGCCCGCAGGGCAGCTTCGCCGCGCCGATCTGGGGCATGCCGGCGATGATGCAGAACCACGGCAACTACATCGCCTCGCTTGGCAACGTCTGCCGCTGGCTGGCGGGACGGGCCGAGGGCCTCGGGGTCGAGATCTATCCCGGAATGGCGGCCTCGCAGCCGGTGTTCGAGGGCGACCGGCTGGCCGGCGTCGTGGTCGGCGAGTTCGGCCTGGCCAAGGACGGGACGCCCGGGCCCAACTACGAGCCCGGCATGGAGCTGCGCGGCAAGTACGTGTTCATCGGCGAAGGCGTGCGCGGCTCGCTCGCCAAGCTGCTGAAGGCCAAGTACGGCCTGAGCGAGGGCCGCGAGCCGGAGAAGTACGGCATCGGGCTCAAAGAGCTCTGGCAGGTCCCCGACGAGGTGTTCCGGCCGGGCCTCGTGGTCCACACCCTCGGCTGGCCGCTGGACAATCAAACCGGCGGCGGCAGCTTCATGTACCACTTCGGGGACCACTACGTGGCGATCGGCTTCGTGGTGCACCTGAACTACAAGAACCCGTGGCTCTCGCCGTTCGACGAGTTCCAGCGCTTCAAGCACCATCCGGACGTCGCCCCCTATCTGGCGGGCGGCAAGCGCATCGCCTACGGCGCCCGCGCGATCAGCGAAGGCGGCTTCCAGTCGATCCCGCAGATGTACTTCCCGGGCGGGGTGCTGCTTGGCGACTCCGCGGGCCTGCTGAACGTCCCGCGCATCAAGGGCAGCCACAACGCCATGAAGAGCGGCATGCTGGCGGCCGAGGCGGCGGCGGCGGCGATCAAGGCGGGCCGGGCCGGCGACGAGCTGGTCGAATACAAGCAGGCGTTCGACCGGTCGTGGATCCGCAAGGAGCTGCACACGGTGCGCAACTTCAAGCCTCTGTGGTCGAAGCTCGGCACCATGCCCGGCGGCGCGGTCGCGGTGGCCGACCTGCATGTGGCGAGCCTGCTCGGCGGCTTCTCGGTGTTCGGCACGATGAAGCACGGCAAGACCGACGCGGAGTCGACCGGCCACGCCAAGGATTACCCACCGATCGTCTATCCGAAACCGGACGGGGTGCTGTCGTTCGACAAGCTCTCCAGCGTCTTCCTGTCGAACACCAACCATGACGAGAACCAGCCGGCGCACCTGAAGCTGGGGAATCCCGCGATCCCGATCGAGGTGAACCTGCCGGAGTATGGCGAGCCCGCGCGGCTCTATTGTCCGGCCGGCGTCTACGAGGTGCTTTACGACGACGACGGCAAGAACCCGCGGTTCCAGATCAATTTCCAGAACTGCGTCCACTGCAAGACGTGCGACATCAAGGATCCGTCGCAGAACATCACCTGGACCACGCCGCAGGGCGGGGACGGACCGAACTATCCGAATATGTAGCCATCGGCGGGCGCGCGGTTCAGCCGCGCTTGCCGTTGGGGCTGGAACCGCAGAAGGTCAGACCATGCGCCTCCGCCTGCTCCTCGCCGCCGCTCCGCTCGTGATCCTCGGCGGCTGCGCCGCGATCCCGGCGAAAGGCGGCGCGACCGTCGCTCAGGCCGAGGCCCCGCCGGCGGCCTCGCCCTATGGTCTGTTCCTGGCCGGCGAGGCGGCGATGAACGCCGGGCGCAGCAGCGAGGCGGCGCAGTTCTTCGATCTGGCCCGGCTCGGCTCCGACGACAACGCCACGGTCGAGGAGCGGGCCTTCACCGCCGCGATCCTGGCCGGCGATATCGACAAGGCCGCCGCCCTCGCGCCGGTGGGCGACGATGCTTCGGAGGCCGCCAAGCGGCTGGGCAAGCTGGTGGTGGCGGTCAAGGCGCTGGCCGAGGACAAGGGCAAGGTCGCGCAGGCCGACCTCGCCGCCGACGCCATCCAGTTCCCGCACCGCGCCGCCGCGGCCCTGCTCGCGCCCTGGGCGGCCGCCGAGGCCGGCGATGTCGAGGGCTCGCTGGTCCGCCCGCAGGTGCGCGGCGACCGGGTGGTGGACTACTTCGGTCAGCTCGGACAGGCGCTGCTTTACGAGCGCGCGCGGCGCTACGACGAGGCGGAGACCGACTTCAAGGCGCTGACCGCGGGCCCGGTGCGCACGACCCTGGCGAGCCTCGCCTATGGCGGGTTCCTGGAGCGCCGCGGGCGGCGCGCCGACGCCGTCCGCGTCTATGACGAGGCGCTGCAGCGGACCCCCGGCGAGACCTCGGTGATCGCCGCGCGGGCGCGCGTCAAGGCCGGCAAGGCCGCGCCGCCGGCGCCCGGCGTCAAGGCCGGGGCCGCCCAGGCGATCCTCGGGCCCGCCTCCGAGATGGTCGCCGCCAAGCAGAGCCAGTTCGCGCTCGCCTACCTGCGCCTGGCGCTGCGGCTCGACCCAAAGCGCGACGAGGCCTGGGTGATGGTCGGCGACGTGCTCTCCGGCGCGGGCGACAACGCGGCGGCGCGCGATGCCTACGAGAAGGTGCGGCCGGGCTCCGAGGAATACGGCGCCGCGCAGGCCAAGCTCGCCTGGACCTACCAGAACGCGGGCGACAAGGAGACGGCCCTGAAGCTCGCGCGGAGCGGGGCGGCGACCGGCGGCCTCGACGCGCGGATGACGCTCGCCGACCTGTTGCGCGCCGACGAGCAGTACGCCGAGGCGGCCCAGGTGCTGAGCGGCCTGATCGCCGAGGACAAGACGCCCGACTGGCGGCTGCTCTACGCACGCGGCGTCTCCTACGAGCGGCTCGGCCGCTGGCCGGAGGCGGAGGCGGACATGAAGGCGGCCCTGAAGCTGGCGCCCGACGAGCCGGAGCTGCTCAATTACCTCGGCTATTCCTGGATCGACCGCGGCGAGCACCTGAAGGAAGCCATGGCGATGGTCGAGAAGGCGGTGGCCGCCGACCCGCGCTCCGGAGCCATGGTCGACAGCCTCGGCTGGGCCTACTACCGGCTGGGCGATTACAAGCAGGCGGTCGAGAAGCTGGAGCAGGCGGTCGAGCTGGAGGCGGGCGACCCGGAGATCAACAATCACCTGGGCGACGCCTACTGGAAGGTGGGGCGCAAGGACGAGGCCCTGTTCCAGTGGAAGCGCGTGCTGACCCTGCAGCCCGACGCCAAGATGAAGGCCGACGCCGAGACCAAGATCGCCTCGGGCGCCGGCCCCGACGGTCCGCCGCGCAAGGTCGCCGGGGAGTAGGATGGCGGGCGCCGCGCTCGCCCCCGCCAAGGTCAACCTGTTCCTGCACGTCGGGGCGCGCGGCGCAGACGGCTACCATCCGCTCTGCAGCCTGATCGTGTTCGCCGATTTCGGCGACCGCCTGCTGATCCACGAGGCGGAGGCGCTGGGCCTTCTGGCGCACGGCCGCTTCGCTCGCGACCTTCCCGTCGAGGGCGAGAACCTCGCCCTGCGCGCCGCCCGCGCGCTGATCGCCGAAGCGCGGCGCCCCGTCCAGCCGTTCGGCCTGTCGCTGGACAAGCGCCTGCCGGTGGCGGCCGGCCTGGGCGGCGGCTCCTCCGACGCCGGGGCGGCGCTGCGGTTGATCCGGGAGGCGCTGGCGCTCGAGATCTCCGATGTGCGGCTGGAGGCGATCGCCGCGGCGCTCGGCGCCGACGGGCCGGCGTGTTTGTGGGCGCGTCCGGTGATCGTCGAAGGGCGCGGCGAACGGCTGCGTCCGGCGCCTGCCCTGCCGCCGATCGACGCGGTGCTGGTCAATCCGGGCGCCGCGGTCTCCACGGCGGAGGTCTACCGGCGGTTCGACGAGACGGGCGGCTTCGGCGAGGTCTCGCCGCCCTCCGCGCCCGACGCTTTCGAGAGCGCCGCCGAGCTCGCCGGCTGGCTCGCGGCCCAGCGCAACGACCTGCAGGCCGCGGCCGTGGCGCTCGCCCCCGAGGCCGGCGCCGCGCTGGAGACGCTCGCCGGCGAGCCCGAGTGCCTGCTTGCCCGCGTCTCGGGCTCGGGCGGGACCTCGTTCGCGCTCTGCGCCAGCGACATCGAGGCCGAGAGCCTGGCCGAGCGGGTGATGGCGCTGGAGCCGCGCTGGTGGGTGCGCCGCTGCCGCCTGGGCGGCCCGTGGGGCGAGGCGGACTGAGGACGACGGAGGGCGAGCGTGGCCAAGGATGACGAGAGGGCGCCGATCGAGGGCGTGGAGGTCCGCGAGACCGGGCGCGGCAAGTTCCAGGTCGAGGTGCGCACGGCGTCGGGCCTGCTCCTCGCCGACGAGCCCGCCGCCGCCGGCGGCCTGGGCTCGGGCGCCACCCCCTACGATCTGCTCGCCGCGGCGCTCGGCGCCTGCACCGCCATGACGCTTCGGCTCTACGCCGACCGCAAGGGCTGGCCGCTCAGGTCCGCGCTGGTGCGCGTGGCCCACCGCAGCCAGGGCCTGGAAGTCAAGGACCGCTTCGCCCGCGAGATCGTGCTGGAGGGCGAGCTGGCGGCGGAGCAGAAGCAGCGCCTCCTGGAGATCGCCGAACGCTGCCCGGTGCACAAGACGCTCACGCGCGGATCCGAGATCGTCTCCGTGCTCGCCGACAACCGTGAGCCATGCGCGCTGGAGCCGGAGCCCCTCGACCACGCCAGCGACATGCTGGAGCTGGTGGAGGATTACTGAGGCGGCGGCCTGACGCGCGCCCAGCCGGCCCTGGCCAGGGGCCACCAGCCGGAGGCGGCCGCTGCGATGGCGATCGCGGCGCCGAGCAGCATCGCAGGCGGCCGAGCGACCTCGAACATTCGGGCTGCGGCCGGAGCCAGGAGGACGATGACGAGCAGCAGCACGGCCGCGCCGGCGATCAGCCAGTAGATCCTGCGGTGCGGCGCCAGGAGGCGTCCGCCCCGCGACGTTGCGTCGGCCAAGGCGAGGCCGAGATTGCCGAGCACCAGAGCGGTGAAGGCGGCGCCCCGCGCGACGGGCTCCGAGCCGTGCCCCAGCGCCCAGACATAGAGTCCGATCAATCCGCCGAGCAGCGCCGACCCCTGGGCGGCGGCGAGCGCGAGCTGGGGAAGTCCGAAGAGCGGTTCATCACGTGGTCGGGGCGGCCGTCGCATGGCGTCCGCTTCGCTCGGCTCGCCTTCGAAGGCGAGCGCGCAGATCGGATCGATGGCGAGCTCGAGCAGCACGACGTGCATCGGAAACAGTACGGGCGGGAGACCCAACAGGATGGGCAGCAGGGCGAGGCCCGCGATCGGCACGTGAATGGCCGTGATGTAGACGAGCGCCCGACGGAGGTTCGCGAAGATCCGTCGCCCCAGCCGAACGCCGGCCACGATCGATGCGAAGTTGTCGTCCAGGAGGATGACATCGGCCGCTTCCCGCGCCACGTCGGTCCCGCGCCCACCCATCGCGATGCCGACATGAGCCGCCTGGAGCGCGGGGGCGTCGTTGACGCCGTCGCCGGTCATCGCGACCACCTGGCCGTCGGCGGTCAGGGCCTCGACGACCCGCAGCTTCTGGTCGGGCGCGACGCGGGCGCAGACCCGCACGCTGCGCAGCCGTTCGGCGAGGATGGGAAAGGGCAGGGCGGCGATCTCCTGGCCGGTGATGACTCCCGGCTCGACGGACAACCCCGCGGCGCGGGCGATCGCGCCGGCCGTGGCCGGGTGATCGCCGGTGATCATCATCACTTCGATGCCGGCGCCTCGCGCCTCGGCGACCGCCTGAGGGGCGTCGGGCCGCACCGGATCGACAAACCCGAGAAGCCCGGACAAGGCGAAGATGGCGGCCTCCGGCTGTTCCGGCGCAGCGCCGTCGACCCGCGCCTTGGCGACGGCCAGCACCCGGCATCCCTCGGCCGCCAGCCGGTGCACCTCGGCCACGAGGCTGGCCGCCTCCGCCGGACCGAGGCGGCACAGCCGGACAATGGCTTCGGGCGCGCCCTTGGCCGCGAGCAGCCACCCCGGCCCGGCGCGCCAGAGCTGCACGATCGCCAGGCGCTCCGGTCGGATCGGCCAGCTGGCGTCGGGTCCGCTCGGCGGGACGGCCTCGGCGAGCCCCAGCGTCTCGGCCAGCGCATGGACGGCCTTGTCCATGGGATCGCTCGCGTGGACGGCGCTCGCCAGCGCGGAGGTCTGGACGAGGCTCTTCAATTCCCCGGACGGGGCCGGATCGACCCCGGCGTCCCACCGCTGTGCGGGCGTCCACAGGCGGGTCAGACGCATGCGGTTTTCCGTGATCGTGCCGGTCTTGTCGACGCAGAGCACGGTGGCGGCGCCCAGCGCATCGATGACCGCGCCGCGGCGGACGAGGACCCGATGGGCCGCAAGGCGCCAGGCGCCCAGCGCCATGAAGACGGCCAGCACCATCGGGAACTCCTCGGGCGCCAGGGCGATCGCGGCGGTGATGCCGGCGAGCGCGCCTTCCACCCAGTCGCGGCGCACCAGGCCGTAGGCGACGGTGATGAGGACGCAGAAACCGATCGCGCCGGCGCCCAGCAGGCGGACCAGACGCCCGGCCGTGCGCTGGAGCGGCGTCGGTTCGCTGGCGATGCCGGCCAGCGAGGCGCCGATGCGGCCGAGCGCGGAGGCCGGGCCCGTGCGGACGACTTCGGCGATCCCCTGACCGCTCACGATGAGCGTGCCGGCGAACAGCCAGGGACTAAGGTCCTCGCCGACAGGCTCCCGGTCTTGCTCCTCGCTGATGGCGAGACGCTTGGCGGCCGGCGCGGACTCGCCGGTGAGCGCGGACTCGTCGACGCCCAGCATGTCTCCGGCGACGAGGCGGCCATCGGCGGCGATCCGCTCGCCCTCGGCCAGCAGCATCAGATCGCCCGGCACGAGCTGGCCGGCGGGGATGTGGCCCTGGACGCCGTCACGAAGCACCCGCACGTGAGGCTGGGCGAGATCGCGCAGCGCCGCGAGCGCCCGCTCGCTGCGGGCCTCCTGGGCGATGACGAGCCCCACGGATACGGCCGCGGCCGCCACCAGGAACAGACCTTCGCCCACATCGCCCAGCAGGAGATAGAGCGCGGCGGCGGCCAGCATGAGCAGGGACATGGGCTCACGCAGGCATTCGAGCGCGATGGCGAGGACGCTGCGGCGCTTCGGCTTCGGCAGCTCGTTCGGCCCGAAGGCGCTCAGCCGCGCGGCGGCTTCGACCGAGCTCAAGCCGACCAGAGGCTCGGTTCGGTCAGCCATCTAGTGGCAGAGCAGGGCTGGGGTCTTGCATCCCCACAGGACGTGCTCGGTCGCCCCGCCGAGCACGAATTCGCGGATCCGCGAGTGACCGTAGGCGCCCATCACCAAGAGGTCGGGTTTGCGGCGGGCGAGAAAGTCGTCGAGGACCTTGCCGATCCGCCGCCCCGCCGCGGGAATCTCCTCAGCTTGCGCCTTTATGCCGTGGGCGGCGAGGTGGCGGACGAGATCGGAGGAGACGCCGGGGCCCGCGGCCGGCTTCTCGTCGACAACGCTGAGGATGCGCACCTCCGCCGCCGATTCCAGCAGCGGCATGGCCGCGGCGACCGCCGAGGCGGCGCAGGCGCTGCCGTCCCATGCGATCGCGATCTTCTCCAGGCCGCCGGGGAAGCGCGTCTGGCCCACGGTGTAGATGAGCACCGGCCGGCCCGAGCCGAAGATGGCGCTCTGGGCCACTTCCCGCTGGCCGGGCAGGCGGTCGGCCATGGGGACCAGGCAGAGGTCGTGGGTGCGGGCGCGCCGGGCGACTTCGGCGGGCATGTCGAACAGGGTGAGCTTCGGCTCGGCGACAGCCTCGAAGACCGTCGCGGCCTTCGCCTTGCCGGTGAAGGCCTGCGCCAACGCGTTGGCGGTGGCCAGGCTGCGGGCCTCCTCCGAGTCCACGAGGTTCGACAGCCCGATCAGGTAATCCGCGAGCCGGTTGCTCTCCAGCGGGATATCCGCAGGCATGGCCAGCAGGGTGAGCTTGCCGCCCACGATCTTGGCGAAGGCCACCGCCTCGTCGATCGCGGCCTCAGGCGTCGGATCCGGGTAGGTGTCGATATGCAGGAGCAGGTCCTTGAAAGCCATATCGGCCTCCTTCGCGTCGGAGCGCCTTTTCGCCCGGCGGGAAGCGTCCGGCTTTGATGTGCCGCAAGGCGCGAGTTCCGGGCGCCGTCTAGACCTCGCGCAACGTCAGCGAGGATCCGAGAGCCGAGATGCCGAGACCCGGACCCGCGGCGGAGCAAGGGCCCGAAGCCATCGCTTGGCGGCTCGCCGTGATGGCGCTCTCGCTCCTGGGCGCTTGGTGGCTTCGCGACGTGCTTCTGATGGCGTTCGCCGCCGTGCTCATTGCGATCGCGCTCTCCGCGCTCGCCGAGGTCCTGCGCCGCGTGACGCACCTTCCGCGGCTCGCAGCCCTGGCCGTCGTGGTGGTCCTTACCATCGGCTTCGTCGCGGGCGCGCTGGCGCTGTTCGGATGGCGCATCGCCGACCAGCTCGACGGCATCCTGGCCAGGACGCAGGCGAGCCTCGTCCAGCTGATGACGCTGGCCCGCGAGCACCAATGGTCGGGCGTCCTTCTGGAACGGTTGACGGCGGCGCGGATCGACACAGCGACGGCCCAGTTCGCCCCGGCGCTCGCCTCGACGCTCGGGGGAATCGGCCAGAGCGCGGCCTATACGGCGATCGTAGTGGCGAGCGGCGTCTTCCTGGCCATCGATCCCGGCCGCCACCGGCAAGGGCTGTTGGCGCTCGTCCCGCCCGCTCGGCGGGGTGCGGCCAGGACGTTCCTCGACCGCTCGGGCCAGGTGATGCGAAAGTGGCTGGTCAGCCGGCTCATCGTGATGGTCGCGATCGGGGTGCTCTCGAGCCTCGGCCTCTGGCTGCTGGGGATCGACGGCGCCTTGGCGCTAGGCCTGACTGGGGGCCTTTTGACGTTCATTCCGCTCGTGGGCGCGCTGATCGCCGCCGTCCCCGCGATCCTGGTGGCCCTCGCCCAATCGCCGCTGCAGGCGGTCTATGTGGCGCTCATGTATTGGGCGGTGCACTTCATCGAGGGGACTTTCATTACCCCCTATGTGCAAGACGAGGAGACCGAGCTGCCGCCAGTGCTGACCATGTTCTCGGCGCTCGTCGCGGCGGCGCTGTTCGGTGCGGTGGGCGTGTTCCTCTCCAGCCCCCTGGCGCTGGTCGCGATCGTGGCCCTGCGGATGTTCTACGTGGAGCCCGGGTCAGCGAAACGCGCACCCATCGCGGCCGAATAGAAACGGGGGACCCGAAGGTCCCCCGCGCCAGCTCTCCTACTGATGCTCGTGCTCGCGGTCAGGCCTGGACGACCTCGCCGTGCAGGTTGAGGTCGAGGCCCTCGATCTCGACTTCCTCCGAAACCCTGAGGCCGATCGTGGACTTGATGGCGAGAAGGATCACGAAGGTGACCACCGCGCAGTACGCGAAGGTCGCGCCGATGTCCTCCAGCTGCAGGACCATCTGGTGCAGGTTGCCGTCGTGCAGCCACCCCTTCGATGCCGAATTGACCGCGTTGGAGGCGAAGACGCCGGTCAGCAGCGCGCCCAGCGCCCCGCCCACCCCGTGCACGCCCCAGGCGTCGAGCGCGTCGTCGTACTTGAAGATGTGCTTCACATGGACGGCCGAGAGATAGCAGACCACGCCCGCAGCGATGCCGATCAGCAGGGCGTCGGCGGGGTTCACGAACCCCGACGCCGGGGTGATCGCGACCAGGCCCGCGACCGCGCCGGAGATCATGCCGAGCACCGAGGGCTTCCTGGCGACGATCCACTCGGCGACCATCCAGGCGAGCGAGGCGCCGGCCGTGGCGATCTGGGTGGCCGCAGCCGCCATCCCCGCTTGCGCGCCGGAGGTCACCGCCGAGCCGGCGTTGAAGCCGAACCAGCCGACCCACAGCAGCGAGGCGCCGATCACCGAATAGGCCAGGTTGTGCGGCGCCATGTTCTCGGTGCCGAAGCCCTTGCGCCGCCCGAGCATGAGGGCCGCGACGAGGCCGGCGGTGCCGGCGTTCAGGTGCACCACCGTGCCGCCGGCGAAGTCCAGCGCGCCCGCCTTGCCGAGCCAGCCGCCGCCCCACACCCAGTGGGCGATCGGACAGTAGACCAGGAGGAGCCAGGCGCCCATGAACGCCAGGAAGGCCGAGAATTTCATGCGGTCGGCCAGCGCGCCGGCGATCAGCGCCGGCGTGATGATGGCGAACGTCATCTGGAAGAACATGTAGACGCTCTCCGGGATGGTCGCGGCGAGCGGGCTGGTGGCGTTCAGCCCCATCGGTCCGAGCAGCAGGTATTTCACCCCGCCGATCAGAGCGTTGTTCGCGCCGCCGTCGGTGAAGGCGATCGAATAGCCGATCACCATCCACAGCACGGTGATCAGCGCCGTGGCGCCGAAGCTCTGGGCGAGCGTGGCCAGGATGTTCTTCTTGCGGACCATGCCGGCGTAGAACAGCGCCAGCCCCGGGACGGTCATCATCAGCACCAGCACCGAGGAGGTGAGCATCCAGGCGGTGTCGCCGCTGTCGATCTTGGGCGCAGCGGGCGCCGCGGCCTGGGCGAGCGCCGGGCCCGCCATGAGGGCGGCCAGCAGCGGCGCAGAACCGAGCGCCGCCAGCCGCTGCAACTTCGATTTCGTCATCTTTGGGTTCCCCTTGTCCCTTATGGCGGGTTCGCGCTTCACAGGGCCGCCGGGCCGGTCTCGCCGGTCCGGATGCGGATGGCTTCCTCGACGTCGAGGACGAAGATCTTGCCGTCGCCGATCTTGCCGGTCGCGGCCGCGGCCTTGATCGCCTCCACCGCCTTGCCGACGGCGGAGTCCTCGACGACCGCCTCGAGCTGCACCTTGGGCAGGAAGTTCACCTGGTACTCAGCCCCCCGATAGATCTCCGTGTGGCCGCGCTGGCGGCCGTAGCCCTTGACTTCCGAGACCGTCAGCCCCTCCACGCCGGCGGCCACGAGCGCCTCGCGCACGTCGTCCAGCTTGAAGGGCTTCACGATCGCCTTGATGAGTTTCATCCGCTCGCTCCCGATGCTCCGCCGCCCCGGGCGCCCCCTCGCGACGTCATCGGCAAGCTAGCGGGGGAGGCGCGGCCGCCGCGCGGACGGAGCGGCCGCCTGAGGCAGGAAGCGGCGATGCGCCCGATCTTTGGGCGCGCAATGACAGCGGCGCCCGGAATCTAGGCGCCAAGCCTCCGCCACAGTTTGCTTTCACGAACCGGTGAGGCTGGAACTCGGGGGCATTATCGGAGTAGTCAAGCCGATCCCCGCCATGCCGGGCGTGGGCTTACAAAAACAAGGTTATCCGAGGAAACGAATGAGCATTTATCGCGTCCTGACCGCGGCGTCGGCCGCTGTCCTCCTGACCGGACTGATCGCGCCGAGCGCTCTGGCCCAGGCCGCCGCGCCCGGCGTCCGCAGCGCCACCACCCAGGGCCAGGCCGCGCAGGCCACCGGCCGGCCGACCAGCGACGCGCCGGCCGCCAGCCAGCCGCAGGGCGCCGCCGCGGCGGTGGCGCAGGGGACCGGCGCCGCGCCGGCGACGCCTCCCGCCGCCGCGTCCGCGAGCGCCGCGCCCGTCGTCCCGAGCGGCGACCTGGTCCAGACGCTCGCCGCCTCCGGGCAGTTCAAGACCTTCCTGAAGGCGCTGGACTCCACCAACCTGACGCAGGTCCTGAAGACCCATTCGAACCTGACGGTCTTCGCCCCGACCGATGCGGCGTTCGCCGCCATGCCGCAGGGCGAGCTCAGCCAGCTGATGAACAATCCGACCCAGCTGCAGAAGCTGATGACCCACCAGATCATCAACGCGGTGGTCGACACCAGCAAGTTCAAGAACGCCAAGGGCCCGGTGACCTCGGTGGCCGGCGACCAGATCCTGCTGGACGGCACCGGCCAGCCGCTGAAGGCGGACAACGCCGACATCGTCCAGGCGGACGTGCGCACCTCCAACGGCGTGATCCATGTGGTGGACCACGTGCTGCAGCCGATGTCGCCCGAGGCGATCGCCGCGGCCACAGCCGCCGCCCAGGCCTCCGCCAGCGCTCCGGCGACGGAGGAGAAGCCGGCCGCCGAGGCGGAGACGAAATCTCCTGCGAAGCCATCGGGAACCAAGCGGCGCCGCTGAGAGTAGGAGAGGGCGAACGGGGTGGGGCTTCGGACGCGGCTAGAGGAGTCCTGAGCCATGAACCTGAAGTATCTTGCCGGCGCCGCCGCAGCTTCGCTGCTCGCCGCCGGCGTCGCCTACGCCCAGACCGGAGCGGGCGCGCCCGCCACCGGGACCGGCCCCGCCACCAGCGGCCCTGCGCCCGGCAGCGCGCCGGCCTCGCCGAGCACGACCGACGCCAAGGGGGCCGCCGCCACGACCACCACGACGACGACCACCGAGGCCACCTCGGCCACCAGCGCCGGCGCGAACGCCAGCTTCACCAACATGACGGTGACCAACGGTCCGGTGCCGGACACCCCGGAGAACCGCGCGAAGTACGGCGGCCCGATGTCGCGGGCCGGCAAGCACACCAAGCCCACGGGCAACTGATCCCGCGCGCCGGTTCGGCTTGAAGCCAAGGTCGGCGGGCCCTATAGGTCCGCCGACCTTTTTGCGCCTGCGAAGGCCTGGCCGCCCCGATGCCTGACAAGCCGCTCTCATTTCAGGGTTTGATCCTGAAACTGCACGACTATTGGAGCCGTCAGGGATGCGTGATCCTGCAGCCGCACGATGTGGAGGTGGGGGCCGGCACCCTGCATCCGGCGACCGTGCTGCGCGCCCTCGGGCCCAGACCGTGGCGGGCCGCCTATGTGCAGCCGTCGCGCCGTCCGGCCGACGGCCGCTATGGCGAGAACCCCAACCGGCTGCAGCACTATTACCAGTACCAGGTGATCCTGAAGCCCAACCCGCCCGACCAACAGGAGCTCTATCTGGGCTCCCTGGCGGCGATCGGGCTGGACGCCCGGCTGCACGACATCCGCTTCGTCGAGGACGACTGGGAGAACCCGACGGTCGGGGCCTGGGGCCTCGGCTGGGAGGTCTGGTGCGACGGCATGGAGATCAGCCAGTACACCTACTTCCAGCAGGTTGGGGGCCTCGACGTGCGCCCGGTGGCGGGGGAGATCACCTACGGCCTGGAGCGGCTCGCCATGTACCTGCAGGGCGTCGACCACTTCAGCGAGCTCGCCTTCAACGATCCCGACGGGCCCGCGCCGATGACCTACGGCGAGGTGTTCCTGGAGAACGAGCGCCAGCACTCGGAAGCCAACTTCCATCTTTACGACGTGGAGACGTTGAAGCGGCAGTTCGACGATATGGAGCGGACGGTTCCCGAGCTGCTGAAAGGCCGCGCGCCGCAGGGCCAGGCGACCGTCCTGCCCGCCTACGACCACGTCCTGAAGGCCAGCCACCTTTTCAACCTGATGGACGCCCGCGGCGCGATCGCGGTGGCTGAGCGGCAGAGCTACATCGGCCGCATCCGCGAGCTGACCAAGATGTGCGCCGAGGCCTGGGTGGCGAACGAAGGGGCTGACGCGTGATGCGAGCCGCTGTCGCCGGCGCCGTGATTGCTCTTGGCTTAGCTGGCTACGCACCGGCGCAGCTTAGGGCGCTCGCGCCCACGCCGCTTGAGCCCGTCGATCAGTAATGCCCCAGCTGCTTCTCGAACTCTTTTCCGAGGAGATCCCCGCACGCATGCAGGCGCAGGCGGCGCGCGACCTCGAGCGCATGGCGCGCGAGAGGCTGGCGGCCGAGGGCTTCATCCCCGAGGCGCTGAAGACCTTCGCGGGGCCCAGGCGGCTGACGCTGGTGGCCGAAGGCCTGCCGCTCGCCCAGGCCGACCGCAAGGAAGAGCGCAAGGGGCCGCGCGTCGGCGCGCCGGAACAGGCGATCGAGGGCTTCCTTCGCGCCACGGGGCTGTCGCGCGATCAGCTCGTCGAGCGCGACGGCGCCTATTTCGCCGCCGTCGAGAAGCCCGGCCAGCCGACGCCCGCGATCGCGGCCGAGATCGTGGAGCAGATCGTCCGCAGCTTCCCCTGGCCGAAGTCGATGACCTGGGCGGACGGGAGCTTGCGGTGGGTGCGGCCGCTGCACCGCATCCTGTGCGTCTTCAACCGCGAGGTGGTGCCGTTCCAGATCGAGGGGATCGAGAGCGGCGAGGTCACCCAGGGCCATCGGTTCATGGGCTCAGCGCAGCCGTTCCGGGCGCGCGACTTCGACGAATACCAGGACGGCCTGTCCCGCCACTTCGTGCTGCTCGATCCGGAGGAGCGGAAGTCGGTGATCATGGACGCCGCCCGCACGCTGGCCTTCGCGCGCGGCTTCGAGCTGGTCGAGGACGAGGGCTTGCTGGACGAGGTGGCCGGCCTCGCCGAGTGGCCGACGCCGATCCTCGGCGACATGGATCCCGCGTTCCTCGATCTGCCGCCGGAGGTGATCCGCACCTCCATGCGCGTGCACCAGCGCTACTTCGCCCTGCGCGACGCGCGCTCGGGCTTCCTCGTCCCGCACTTCGTCACCGTCGCCAACATCGAGGCCGAGGACGGCGGCAAGGCGATCGCCGCCGGCAACGCCCGGGTGCTCTCGGCGCGCCTGAACGACGCGCGGTTCTTCTGGGAGGAGGACAGGAAGATCCGCCTGGAGGATCGGCTGCCGAAGCTGAAGGGCGTCACCTTCCACGCCAGGCTTGGGACCATGTACGAGCGGGTCACGCGCATCGAGGCGCTCGCCGCCGAGCTGGCGCGCTTCGTGCGCGACGATGCGCCCACCCGGGAGAAGGCGGTGCTCGCCGCGCGGCTCTGCAAGGCGGACCTGGTTTCCGGCATGGTCGGCGAATTCCCCGAGCTGCAGGGGATCATGGGCGGCTACTACGCCCAGGCCGAGGGGCTGGACCCGGAGGTGGTCGACGCGATCCGCGATCACTACAAGCCGCAGGGGCCGGCCGACGCCGTGCCGGTGCAGGCGGTGGCCGCCGCCGTGGCCCTGGCAGACAAGCTCGACACCCTCGTGAGCTTCTTTTCGATCGGCGAGAAGCCCACCGGCAGCCGCGATCCCTACGCGCTCCGCCGCGCCGCCATCGGCGTGATCCGCATCCTGCTGCAATCGCGCACGCGGCTGCCGCTGAAGAGCTTCGTCTCGGACGACCTGCTGGCGTTCTTCGCCGATCGGCTGAAGGTGCTGCTGCGCGAGGAGGGCCAGCGGCACGACCTGGTGGATGCGGTGTTCGCGCTTGGCGACGACGACCTGGTGCGAATCGTCAGCCGCGTCAACGCCTTGGACCAGTTCCTTCAGACTGCGGACGGGGCCAACCTGCTCGCGGGCTACAAGCGGGCGGTGAACATCCTCAAGGCCGAGGAAAAGAAGGCGCCGCTGCCCGCGGGCGAGCCCGCCGAGATGAAGGCCGCGCCGCCGGAAGAGGCGGGCCTGATCAACGCCCTGGGCCACGCCGAGCTCGAGATCGGCAAGGCGCTCAAGACCGAGGATTTCGAGGCCGCGATGCGCGAGCTGGCGGCGCTGCGTGCGCTGGTGGACGCGTTTTTCGACAAGGTGCTAGTCAACTCCGAGGTCGCCGCGGAACGCGACAACCGTCTGCGGCTTCTAGCCAAGGTGCGCGACGCCATGGGCCGGGTCGCGGACTTCAGTCAGGTGGCGGGGTGAGCGGGATGCCCGGGACGACGGTGAAGACGCGTTGGGTCTATGCCTTCGGCGGCGGCCGCGCCGAGGGTGACGCCTCGATGCGGAACCTGCTTGGCGGCAAGGGCGCGAACCTCGCCGAGATGTCGGCGCTGGGCCTTCCCGTGCCGCCGGGCTTCACCATCACCACCGAGTGCTGCACCCACTTCTACGAGAACAGCCGCGCCTACCCCGCCGAGCTGGAGGCGCAGGTCGCAGCCGGCCTGCAGCACGTCGAGGCGATCACCAAGAAGCGGTTCGGCGATCCGGCCAATCCGCTGCTGGTCTCGGTCCGCTCCGGCGCGCGCGCCTCGATGCCCGGGATGATGGACACCGTCCTCAACCTCGGCCTGAACGATGCGACCGCCGAAGGGCTGGCCAGGCTCGCGGGCGACCGCCGCTTCGCCTACGACAGCTACCGGCGCTTCATCCAGATGTACTCGAACGTGGTCCTGGGCCTCGACCACCACATGTTCGAGGAGATCCTCGACGAGCATAAGGAGCGGCTCGACGTCGGCGTCGACACCGCGCTCTCCGCCGAGGACTGGGAGGCGGTGGTCGCCGATTACAAGCGGGCCGTCGAGGGCGAGCTCGGCAAACCCTTCCCGCAGGATCCGCACGCCCAGCTCTGGGGCGCGATCGGCGCGGTGTTCGCAAGCTGGATGAACGACCGGGCGAAGTTCTACAGGCGGATGCACGACATCCCGGAAAGCTGGGGCACGGCGGTCACCGTGCAGGCCATGGTGTTCGGCAACATGGGCGAGACCTCGGCCACCGGCGTCGCCTTCACCCGCAACCCTTCGACCGGCGAGCACAAGCTCTACGGCGAGTTCCTGATCAACGCCCAGGGCGAGGACGTGGTGGCCGGCATCCGCACGCCGCAGGCGCTGACGCGCGCCACGCGCGAGGAGATGGGCGAGAAGAACCCCTCGATGGAGGAGGCGCTGCCGGACGTCTTCGCCCAGTTCAAGTCGATCGTGGAGACGCTGGAGCGCCACTACCGCGACATGCAGGACATCGAGTTCACGGTCGAGAAGGGGCGTCTGTACATGCTGCAGACGCGCAACGGCAAGCGCACCGCCAAGGCGGCGCTGAAGGTCGCCGTGGACCTCGCGGCCGAGGGCCTGATCGGCCGGGAAGAGGCGGTGATGCGTGTCGACCCGCAGAGCCTCGATCAGCTGCTGCACCCGACCATCGATCCGGGCAGCCCGCGCGAGGTGATCGCCAACGGCCTGCCGGCCTCGCCGGGCGCGGCCACCGGCAAGGTGGTGTTCACCGCCGAGGAGGCCGAGCGGCTGGGCGGCGCGGGCGAGGCGGTCATCCTGATGCGTGAGGAGACGAGCCCCGAGGACATCCGCGGCATGGACGCGGCGCGCGGCATCGTCACGGCCCGCGGCGGCATGACCAGCCACGCGGCCGTCGTGGCGCGCGGCATGGGCCGGCCGTGCGTGTCCGGCGCCGGGGAGATCCGCATCGACCTCAAGGCTCGCGAGTTCCGCGCCCGCGGCCGGAGCTTCCAGGCGGGCGACATCATCACCATCGACGGATCCACGGGCGAAGTGCTGGCCGGGGCGGTCAAGATGGTCGAGCCGGAGCTGTCCGGCGACTTCGCGACCCTGATGGGCTGGGCGGATGCGGTGCGCCGCCTGAAGGTGCGGGCCAACGCCGAGACCGCGCTCGACGCCAGGACCGCGCGGCAGTTCGGGGCCGAGGGCATCGGGCTCTGCCGCACCGAGCACATGTTCTTCGATCCCGACCGGATCGCCGCCGTCCGGGAGATGATCCTGGCCGACGACGAGGCGGGCCGCCGCGCCGCGCTCGCCAAGATCCTGCCGATGCAGCGCGCCGACTTCGTCGAGCTGTTCCAGATCATGGAGGGGCTGCCGGTGACCATCCGGCTGCTCGACCCGCCGCTGCACGAGTTCCTGCCGCACACCGAGGAGGACGTGGCCGCGGTCGCCGAGGCGACCGGCCTCGACGCCAAGAAACTGCTTCGCCGCGCGCAGGAGCTGCACGAGGTCAACCCCATGCTCGGCCACCGCGGCTGCAGGCTGGGCGTCGCCTATCCCGAAATCTACGAAATGCAGGTGCGCGCGATCATCGAGGCGGCCTGCGAGATCGCCGCCTCGGGCAAGACCGCGCCGATCCCGGAGATCATGCATCCGCTGGTCGCCAAGGGCGAGGAGATGAAGTTCCTCCGCGAACTCACCGACCGCACGGCCAAGGCGGTGATCGAGGAGCGGGGGCGAGCGATCGACTACAAGGTCGGAACGATGATCGAGCTGCCGCGAGCGGCGATACGGGCCGACGACCTGGCGCAATACGCGGAGTTCTTCTCGTTCGGCACCAATGACCTGACGCAGACCACCTTCGGGATCAGCCGCGACGATTCCGGCCGGTTCCTGGGCGCCTACCTGGAGAAGGGCATCTTCGAGAAGGACCCGTTCGTCAGCCTCGACACCGAAGGCGTCGGGGATCTGATCCGCATCGCCGAGGATCGCGGGCGCAAGGTCCGGCCCGACGTCAAGCTCGGCATCTGCGGCGAGCACGGCGGCGATCCGGCCTCGATCGCCTTCTGCGAAGAGGTGGGCCTGGATTACGTGAGCTGCTCGGCCTACCGCGTGCCGATCGCCCGCCTCGCCGCCGCCCAGGCCGCCATCGGCGAGCGGGAGAAGGACCGCTAGCGGGAGATGCCGCTCTATCCCGCCGGGCCGGCGGACCTGCCGGCGCTCGCCGCGCTGGTGAACGGCGCCTACCGCGGCGAGAGCTCGCGCCAGGGCTGGACCACCGAGGCCGACCTGATCGGCGGCCAGCGCACGGACGCGGCGAGCCTCGCCGGCGATCTCGCCGCCGACCCGTCCGCGCAATTGCTGGTGCTGCGCGACGCGCCCGACGGCCCGCCGCTGGGCAGCGTCCGGCTGGAGCCCGCAGACGACGCGGCGACCTGGTATCTCGGCATGCTGACGATCCGGCCCGATCTGCAGAACCGCAAGCTCGGGCGCGAGCTGTTGGCCGCCGGCGAGGCGGCGGCGAAGGCGCAGGGCGCGCGGCGCATCCGCATGACGGTGATCTCGGTCCGCGCCGAGCTGATCGCCTGGTACGCGCGGCGCGGATACGCCCCTACCGGGGAGACGCGGCCGTTCCCCTACGGCGATCCGCGGCTGGGCGAGCCCAAGCGCGACGACCTCAGCTTCCTGGTGCTCGAGAAGCGGCTCTGACGTCCCTGGCGGTGGCGGCCGCCAGGAGCGCGTCGAGCGCGTCCGCCCGCTCCGCCGAGCGCTGGTCGAGGATGAGCGCGATCCCGACGGCGATCAGCCAGGCCGCCAGCACGCTCGAGGGGAAGATGTAGCGGGCGTCCGCCGCCGGGGCGGCCACGAACAGCAGCGCCGGATAGGCGTAGACGCCCCCCAGGACAGCGGCGCCCAGCAGCGCCTGCGGCGCCCGGCGCAGCCACAGCGCGCCCACCACGACGACCGCCAGGAGGTAGAGCCAGAACGGCCTGCGCCACAGCTCCGGCGCGCGGCTTTCGATGTAGCCCCCGACCTTCGCCAGCGCCTGCGGATGCGATGGCCGCAAGCCGTACGGATTGGGATCGATCTGCAGGTGCGCGGGATAGAAGACCGCGCCCCGCGCCAAGCCCATCTGCTGCACAAAGACCGCCGCGCGGTGGGCGAGATAACAGCCGAGATGCCGCCTGACGGCGCGGGGCCAGACGCGCTCGACCTCGCCGCCGGCGTCGGATTCCAGGATCCGCGGCTGGCCGGGGACGGCGCGGAATGCAATCTGCAGGTGGCGGGGGTCGTAGGCCTTGCGGATCTGCCGGGGCGAGATCGGCCAGCCGTCGGTGAGCCCCGGCGGCAGCTCGTCGGCATCCGCGCAGGCGGAGATTCCGATCAGGTCGAACTCCTGCGTGCCGGCGAAATTGTGCGCCGAGGGCAGTCTCACCAGGTCCGGCAGGCGCCATTGCGTCGAGCCCCAGGCGAGCGCCAGCCCGAGGACCAATGCGCCGGCCGCGATCCAGCGGGCGCGGGCCGGCGGCGCGGGCTGCAGATAGGGCCGCCAGACCATCAGCGGCGCGATCAGCGCGAGCAGCAGGACGGCGTTGTAGCGCAGCGCCGCGGCCAGCCCGAAGAGCGCCGCGGCGAGCACCCGCGCCGCCGCCGAGCGGCGCTTTGCCGCCAGCAGCCACGCCGCGAGCCCGGCGAGCGTGAAGCTGGCGGTGGTCACGTCGCGCCACTGCGCCATCAGCGTGCCAAGCAGTTCGGGGACGTAGGCGAAGGCCGCGGCGAAGGCCGCCAGCGCCGCCGCCGCCCACAGCCCCCGCCGCAGCATCAGGTTGGCGGCGATCCCGGCCGCGAAGAACAGCAGGAAGGCCTGGACGCCGAACAGCCCCCATACGCCGGCTCCGAGCCGCGCGCTGAGCCAGAACAGGTAGGCGTGCAGCGGCGGCCACAGCATGGTGGCGATCCCGGTCCGCGACTCCTGCCAGGCGTAGAGGCTGTCGTAGGACATCAGCCCGGGCCAGGCGGGCCAGCAGGCGAGGGCGGCGGCGAGCGCGGCGTAGAGCGCGCTTGCGATCCAGCGCGGCTCGCCGGGAAGCGCGGCGGGCGCGGCGATGCGGCCCTCAGAGCTCAAGATGACCCAGCTTGCAGATGGTCTGGCCGTCCGACTTCACGCCATAGGCGTCGAGCGGTCCGGCGACCCTGGAGGTGATCGCCTTCCAACCGGTGATCAGCGATGTGATTGCCGGCATCGCGCGGGGCACGTCGCGGCGCACCATGCCGGTGTCGCCCGCGCCGACGATGCGGAAGTCCTCGTCGACCAGCACGACGCGGCCGATCGGCGCCTGCTGGTCCGGATCCCAGCCCCAGCCCACCACGCGCGCGCCGGCGCGGCCCGATCCGAAGCGGCTCGCCACGCCGTCGGTGTTGCCGACGCAGGCGCCGGTTCGCGGATACGCCTGACGCACATTGCGGCCGATCAGGCCCTGCGCCCAGGCCGGCGGCGGCGGCAGGGGGGCGGGGCTGGCATGGTCGGTGTGGACGGCGGCCCGCCCGGCCCGGGCGTTCTCGTCGAGCACCGCCTGCACGTCAGGCGCGAGCGCGGTGGAGACGCCGGCGGCGGCCGGGTTGCGCCATGCCGGGTCGCCGCAGGCCGCCAGGCTCAGCGCGGCCAGCCCCAGGGCGGCGCCTTCACGCAGGCTCACGCTGTCAGCCGCTCGCTCATGCGTGGAAGCTAGCGGGCTTCGGCTTGCCGAGGCAAACGCGCGCATCGCCGCCTGGGCGCGCGGCAATTCCACGTGACAAGCGCCGCAGTCCGGGGCCTCCTGCCGGCGGGGAAGTCGGGAGGGCGGTGATGGCCCAGGGGTTCGATCCGGTCGCGGCCACCGCGGCCTATCTGGCGCAGCTGCCGCCAGCCCTGCACGAGAAGGCCAAGGCCTACACCCAGGGCGGCCACTGGCTGCTGCTCTGGGGGACGCTGGTCGCGATCCTGGTCGCCTGGATCGTGCTGCGCACCGGGGTGCTGGTGCGGGTCCGCAACGGCGTCGAACGCGGCAAGCCGCGCGTCTGGCTGGCGGTCGTCGCCGTCGCGGTCGTCGACGGCGTCATCGAGCTCATCCTGTCCCTGCCTTGGGACGCCTATGCGCACTGGTGGCGCGAGAGGCTCTATGGCCTGACCGGCCGGCCGTTCGCAGGGTGGCTCTCCCAGCACCTGACCGTGAACCTGATCGGGATCGCCACCACCACGGTCCTGGTGGCGCTTCTCTACTGGCTCGTGCGCCGCGCGCCGCGCACCTGGTGGCTGTGGGGCGGCGTCCTGATCGCCGCCGGCTTCCTGCTGCAGAGCCTGCTTTCGCCAGTGCTGCTGGAGCCGCTGTTCAACACCTACACGCCCGCGCCGCCCGGGCCGGTGCGCGAGGAGGTGGTCGCCATGGCCAAGCAGGTCGGCGTCCCCTACGACAAGATCCTGATCTACAACGGCTCCAAGCAGTCGAACCGCTACACCGCCAATGTCGCGGGCGTCGGATCCACCGCCCGCGTCGCGATGAGCGACGTGATGTTCAAGAAGGACGCCGACCTGGCCGAAGTGCGCGGCGTCGTCGGCCACGAGATGGGCCACTACGTGCACGGCCACATCTACTGGCTGGCGCTGGCCGACGGGTTGATGGCGCTGGTCTCCTTCTTCATCGTCGACCGGACCTTCGGGCTGGTGGCGGGCTGGACGGGCGCGAAGGGCGTGAGCGGGCTCGCCGACCCCGCCGGCCTGCCGGTGGTGTGGATCATCCTGGCGGTCGTCACCCTGATCGGCACGCCCATCCAGAGCTCGGTGACCCGCGCGATCGAAGCGGACGCCGACCAGTTCTCGCTCACCCACTTCAACGAACCGGACGGTCTGGCCAAGGCGCTCGTGAAGACCATCGAGTACCGCTACGATTCACCCTCGCGGCTGGAGGAGATCATCTTCTACGACCACCCCTCCGTCCGGGCCCGGGTGTTGCGCTGCATGCAATGGAAGGCGACGCATCCGCCCAGCAGTTCCTCCCCCGGCCCGCAGGGCGGTTAGGGATTTACATGACCTCCTGTGCGCCGTGCGCGGTCACCGATCGCGCCCCTTATCGCGGATCCCGATCCTAGGGACCATTCGCGCTCCGCCTCTTCCGGGAAGCATCTCCGCCAATTCGCGATTTCGCTCGTCTCTGTTGATTGAGATCAACGAGCAGCTGGCGGAAAGGCGCAAGAAATCAAGACGCGGCTGGAATATTCGCAAGCCGCCGGATTATCTGGAGTGTCGGAGATGACCTTCATTACACTTGATCTCTCCCGCCGCCGCGTGCTCACCGGAGCCGCGACCCTGGCGATGGGCACGATGGTCCTGGGCGCTGCGAGCGCGGCGATGGCGGGACCTGCCAAGAGCTCACAAGCCTCGGTGGAGTATCAGACCCACCCGAAGGCGGGCCACGCCTGCAATACCTGCAGGGACTTCCAGCCGCCCCAATCCTGCAAGTCCGTCGAGGGCACGATCCAGGCTTCCGGCTGGTGCGACAAGTACACCCATTCGTAATCGCAAGCATTGGGGGGCTTCTCATGCAGGTCTTGCGTCGGATTCGATTCACTGCGGTCATGGCGGTCGCGGCGCTGTTCGTGAGCGCCGGATCGGCCATGGCCGTTCCCGCCTTCGCCGTGCAGACGAACAAGGCTTGCCAGGCTTGCCATGTCGGCGGCTTCGGCCCGCAGCTGACGCCCTACGGGCGTGAGTTCAAGCTGCACGGCTACACGGAGCGTGCGAACGACGCCTTCACCCTGCCGTTCTCGGCCATGGCGGTCGCCTCGTACGTCAACACCCAGAAGAACCAGGCGGAGCCGCCCGCCGAGCACTTCTCGACCAACAACAACGCCGCGGTGGACCAGGTGAGCCTGTTCCTCGCCGGCGGATTGGGTTCGCACTTCGGCGGGTTCGTCCAGACCACGTACGACGGGGTCGCACGCGCCTGGACGTGGGACAACCTCGACCTGCGGGCGGTCACCGTCACCCACGTGAAGGACAAGGAGGTCGTCCTCGGCCTCAGCTTCAACAATTCGCCAAGCGTGCAGGACGCCTGGAACACGCTGCCGGCGTGGGGCTTCCCCTTCACGAGCTCGGCGCTCGCTCCGTCGCCGTCGGCCTCCCCGTTGTTCGTCGGCGGCCTCGCGCAGGAAACGCTGGGGCTCACGGCCTATACCTGGATCGACTCCACCTATTATCTCGAACTTGGCGGCTACTGGTCGCCGGGCGCGTCGACCCTGCACCGCCTTGGGGCCGATCCCCTGGACCCGGGCGATATCGACGGGATCGCACCTTACGGCCGGCTGGCCTACCAGAGGACGCTGGCGGACGGTAAGGTCGAGGTCGGCGTCTTCGGCATGCGGACCGACCTCCATCCGGGCCGCGATCGCGACAGCGGCGCCATCGACCGCTACACCGACCTTGGGCTCGACGCCTCCTATCAGAAGGCCCGCGACAACGGCGATGTCATCGCCGTCGACGCCCGCTACCTGCACGAACGCCAGGCGCTCAACGCCACCTGCATCCTGGCCGCGACGCCCGGAGGCGACTGCGCCGGCACGCACCTGCAGGACCTGCGGCTGGATGCCTCCTACTATTGGCGCGACAAGATCGGCGCCACGGTCGGTCTGTTCGACACCTGGGGGCCGGCCAATCCCGACCTCTTCCCGGACAACCGCACGTTCAAGCCGGACAGCAGCGGGGTGACCCTGCAGCTCGACGCCACGCCGTGGGGCGGCGGCAAGAGCCCGCTCGGTCCGCGCTTCAACATGCGGGTGGGCGTGCAGTACACCATCTACGAGCGCTTCAACGGCGCCAGCAAGAACTTCGACGGCGCTGGGGCCAATGCCTCCGACAACAATACCTTGCGGATATTCGCCTGGGCCGCCTACTGACCAGGCGGAGCCGGAGGCAGGGGCTCATCTGCACGGATCGAGGGCGCCGACCGAACCAGGTCGGCGCCC
>Ga0207695_10002375_pt1 | contig 27944 bp, 26 predicted proteins | sample KBSC54metaG_FD_184354 | JGI IMG/M metagenome (GOLD analysis project Ga0207695, IMG submission 184354) | Corn rhizosphere microbial communities from Kellogg Biological Station, Michigan, USA - KBS C5-4 metaG (SPAdes) (version 2) | ecosystem: Host-associated > Plants > Roots > Rhizosphere > Soil...
GCGACAATCCTCGAATGGAAAAACGGAAAATCGTCCCAGCGAGTGTACTGGACTCTGCCGGAGTTCGGGCAATCGCGCGGCATTGGGTTTGAAGAGGCGGTTGAAGAGACGGAACGCCTCATCATCGAAGCCGTAAGGACGCGCCTGATTTCGGACGTGCCTGTCGGGTCGCTGCTCAGCGGCGGTATCGATTCCTCATTGATCTGCTGGGCTCTTTCCAAACTGAACGCCGACATACAGGCGTTCACGGTAGGGGCGCCCGGCGACCCGGCGGACGAGAGTGAAGATGCGCGGCAAATCGCCGCCCGGCTCGGCGTTGCGCATCAGATTGTCAATCTGGATTCAGACGCCCCGCCACCGCTTGAAGAACTCGTAGATGCTTTCAGCGAACCTTTTGGATGCACCTCCGCACTGGGAATGCTTCGCGTCTCTCAGGCCGTCAGAAACAAGGCTACAGTTCTGCTGACCGGCGACGGCGGCGACGATGTTTTCCTTGGCTATTCGTTTTTTCACAATGCATGGAAGGCCCAAAGGCTTGCGCGAATGCTGCCGCCAGGCTCAACCCATATGTGGAGCGGTATTCGGCCAATGCTCAACGGGAACGGGCGAATTGGCCGGGCGAAAAACTTTCTCGATTATGCAGCCGGCGGAATAGGCGCTTACGCGAGAGTGCGGGACGGTCTGCCCTATTACCAGCGCCGCGGAATGTTGGGCGAAAAGCTGCGCGGGCACTCGGTGGGTGTGCGGGAGGTGCCCGCCTCTGCCGCGTCCGCAAAGAAGCTGGTTGCCGAAGTTTTCGATTTTCAGCGCCGGATTCATTTCGGTTCGGAATTCCTGCCAAAGGTGGATGGCGCAACCATGTACTATTCGGTGGAAGCAAGATCGCCGCTGCTCGATCAGTCGATATGGGAATTCGCAGCTCAGATTCCGGCTGAAGTTCACTTCCACGGCGGAAATTACAAAGCGATTCTCCGTGAAATCGCGCGCCGCCACATTGGGCCGGAGGTTGCGTTCCGCCGCAAGCAGGGTTTCACCATACCGGTGGAAAGCTGGCTCTCGTCCCAATGGAGCGGACGCCTCGAAGAGTTGCGCGGGGATACGCTGCTTACCCGACAAGGATGGCTTGAGCAGCACGCGCTTGCACCCGTTGTCGGCAAAGCACTCGCAGCGGGCAAGATTCCGATTCAGCTTTGGCACCTGATCGTTTTAGAGGAGTGGCTGCGCCGGCAGCAGTTCGGATCTGACAGCATCCCGGTTCACGCAGACCGTGGCGCCGAGCTAAGCAGCGAGGCCAGAGATGCTTGAGACGCCCGTGGCTGGGCCTGCCGTGAGAGTGCGCGCCGAATCGGGTTGGCCTGCCGTTATTGTCGCGGGCGGGTTCCAAACCGGTGTTGTGTTGATGCGCGATCTTTCCGCGCGAGGCTTGACGGTGCATTGCATCGATTGCAATCCCCGGCAGCAGGCATTTCGCACCGTTTATGGCAAGGCACATCTTTGCCCGAACGCGGATGAACAGCCGGACGAGTGGCTGCGGTTCATGCTCCGGCTCGCGAAGCAGGTGGGAGGGAAACCGGTCCTTATTTCCAGTTCAGACCAGTATGTGACCGCCATTGCGCGCCATGCGGACGTACTCGACGACCACTTTTTATTCTGCAGGACGTCGGCGGCGGTTCAAGGCTTGCTGGCAACAAAAAAACGCCAGTATAGTATTGCCGGCGAACATGGATTACCGGTTCCGCGCACCGAGTTTGTGAGAACGGAACAGGAGGTCTCAAAGTTCGCCCGGGATGCCAGATTTCCCTGCATTCTGAAGCCTCTGCACTTTCGTGAATGGAAGCGAATTCGCCGCGATCATCCGCTGTTTGAGAAAAAGCTGATCGTCGTTTCGGATCCCGCGGAATTGATCGCACAATACAAATTCGCGGCGGAGATCAACCCTGAGATGGTGGCGCAGGAAATGATCGAGGGCCCGGATACCGCGAAGATGGTCTATCTTTCCTGTTACGACCGGAACAGCAGGCGCCTGGGTTCCAGCATGATGCGCCAGGTTCGGACCGATCCCATCGGCTTTGGCTCCGCGAGCATGGTCGAACCGATCGAAGATCCGGAAGCCGATCGGCTCTGCGATGAGTTTCTTCGGAGCCTGCAATACGTTGGTATTTGCGAAATCGAACTGAAGCGGGACACTCGCGACGGTCAGGTCAAAATGATCGAGGCGAATCCCCGGTACAGCGTTACGGCCGATGCCGCGCATTACGCCGGGGTAGACCTCGGCTGGCTCCATTACCTCGACATCATCGGAGAGCAAGTCGATCCGGTGGAACCGGCCGGCCGATTTTTCCGGCATATTTGCCTGTTTCGCGATCTCGCATGTTTCCGGAGCTACATTCAAGCCGGTCTCCTCACGTGGCGAGGTCTTTTCGCTTCGTACCGGCAGCCCGTGCATTTCTTCGATTTCGACCGGAGCGACGCAAAGGTTTGTCGCGGCACGCTCTTGCTGGCTGCAAAGTTGCTCGCGGCGCCGGTCGTCAGGCGTGTTTTCCCTCGCCGCCGGGATGAAACCGCATGAGCCTGGGGGCGTCCGCCAAAAACGGAATCATGGGCGCTCTTCAGGCTGTTCAGGCCGATAGATTCGCCGCCGGATACCGGAATAAGCGGCTTTTTATCGCTTGCTACCACGGGGTGATCTCAGAGCGCGCGCCGGGCGGTCCGGGCGACCTTTACTACGATTCGGTGATTAGGCAAGAGTTCGAACAGCAATTGATACGGCTGGGTAATTGGTATCGATTCGTGGATCTCGCCGGAGCGGCAGAGTGGCTTGACAGCGGGAGCGACAATGAGCGGCCGCCAGCACTCATCACCTTTGACGACGGCTACCGGAACAACGTGAGCGTAGCGGCCCCGATACTCAGGAAATTGGGAATTCCCGCCGTTTTCTTTCTAACGACGAACTACGTGGGAACCCGACGGATTCTTTGGCCGACTGAGATCGGCGCGCGTATTGAACAATCCGCGGGAGCATCGGTTCCGGTTCCGGGCGACCACGCGGGTGCAATGGTTCCGACGGACAACGTGGCACGGAACCAACTCGGGCAACGCATTCGCAGCTTGTGCAAGGCCTTGCCGAATCGCGAACGGCTCGAATATCTCGACCGACTTCGAAACATCACGCAACTGGATGCCGGCAAGGCTGACGCGGAGATCAACGCCTTTATGTCCTGGGAGGAGGCCCGGCAATTGGCTGCCATGGGCTTCGACATCGGATCGCACACAATGGAGCATCCGATTCTTGCGCGGCTGGATTCGCATGACCTCAAGTCCGAATTGCGAGGAAGCAAAGCGAAGATCGAGGCTGAGCTCGGAAGGCCGGTCCACGCGCTCGCATACCCAAACGGAGGAACCGGAGATTTCGATAAAACCGTGATGGATGAGGCCGCGCGCGCAGGTTATGGCTACGCGTTTGCGGTAGGCGACCGTCTGCATTCGCGGGCAGATTCGCGGATGGCGATCAAACGCATGATTATTCCGGGGCAATCCCCCGATGCGTTGTTCCACTTCATCGTTACCGGTTGCCGCGACATCTGCAGGGGCGGGCAATGAGATCGATTCTGAAGGGGGGCGTGAATGCCCTGAGTCTCTGTCTTGTGTTCCCTCTTGCGCTTATGACGGGCTTCGGCCGGGTGGAATCTGTCTTTCACTTTTGGGCTCAGGCTCTGGCGCTTGGCCCCGGCCTTCCTGGCGATTACCTCAGAGCAGCCTACTACCGCCTGACTCTGGAAGAATGCGCACTCGATTGCCGGATAAGCTTTGGGACGATATTCGCACATCCGCAGGCGCGTGTAGGCAGCCGTGTTTTCATTGGCAGCAATTCCGTTGTGGGCAAGGCCACCATCGGCGCGCGGACGCAAATTGCGTCGGGCGTTCAGATCATCAGCGGACGCAGACAACACGGGCGCGGCGACGAGGGCGCGATTCTGAGCGCGGACCGATCGAACTTTCAAAAGATTTCTATCGGACCGGATTGCTGGATTGGCGCCGGCGCGGTTGTGGCGGCCGATGTTGGTGCGGGGAGCACGATCGGAGCAGGCGCCGTTGTGATTTCTTCTATATCCGAAGCGGTTGTTGCTGTGGGCAATCCCGCACGGGTAATTCGGGAAACCCGGACCAGCGTTAGTTAAATGTCTCGCCATCGAGACATTTGACCCCAAAAAAGCGGTATTTGAGGCCAGTCCATTGCCTGGGACCGCCGTTATCTGATAACATTCGCAAACTGGTCTTTGCACGAGGTTCAAACAAAATGAAAATTCAGTTTCACCATGCCGCCGGTTTTTTGGCGTCCATAGCGTTGTCGCTTGCCACCGCGCAGCTTCAGGCGCAGTCCATTTACGGAACGCTTACGGGCGTAGTATCCGATCCATCCGGCGCGGTGATTGTGGGATCAGGATTGCAGCTTCGCGACCAGCAATCCGGTTCGCAGCGTGAGACCACCGCCAATCGCGACGGTTACTACACGTTCGTATCGGTGCCTCCTGGAGCGTACCAACTCACGGTGACAGGCAAGGGATTCGAAACCTACAAGCAAACAGGCATCTCGATTCTGGGCGGCGACAAGATCAACGTGAACGTCACGATGAAAGTCGGCAGCACTTCGAACGTTGTTGAGGTCACCGGAGACGTAGACTTGGTCGCTCCGGTGGATTCCGGCGAGAAGGCGGACCGCCTCACTTCGAAAGAACTTGACACCTTCGTTCAGCTCGGCACCAATGCTGCTGAGTTCATCAAGACTATGCCCGGGTTCGCTATCTCGAACGGCACCTCGAATGGCGCGAACTATAACGGCCAGACCATCGGAATCAATGGCAACGGCGGCGGCGGTAATCAGAGCCCGCTCAATAACGCTTATTCGTATAACGGCCTGCCCTCAAATTCGCTCGATGTGACCGCTGACGGCGCGCACGTGTCCGACCCTGGCTGTAACTGCGCGACGCCCGTGAACCCGAACTCGAACATGATTTCGGAGTTCAAGGTCACCATGTCAAATTTCAACGCCGAAAACCAAAAAGGTCCGGGCGTGATCAGTTCGGTTGCGAAAGGCGGAGGCCAGAGCTTCCATGGTTCCGCTACCCTATCCGCCCGCAACGGTGCGTTGAACGCGAACGACTGGCTCTCAAATTACAGCCGCATCGCGAAGCCCGTGAACGCCTATTACTATCCCGGCTTCACTCTCGGCGGTCCGGTACTGCTGCCCAAGACGAAGTTCAATCGCAATCGGGACAAGCTCTTCTTCTTTACCGGATATCAGTATTATTACCAGGTTCTCGACACCGGCCTGCTGCGCGCCACGGTTCCGACCGCGGGTATGCGAAACGGCGACTTCTCGCCCGCCGAACTGACCAAACTGGGCAATTTCACCACCACCGGTCAGGCGCCACAACAAATCAACGCAAGAGGACTCGCCTCATTTCCCGGCGGCATCATCCCGAAATCCGCCATCGATCCGAGCATGCAGGCCCTCATGAATCTCTATCAGGCGCCCAATGCGGACCCGAACTCCAACGGCGGCTACAACTGGGTTGACGACCGGACTTTCAACCAGAACAACTTCCAATGGATGACGCGCATCGACTACAGCTTCAGCGACAACACGAAGCTCTACGTTCGGTACAACATGCAGCGCGAGGTGCAACTGTTCCCCATCGGATTGTGGTCTGCTGCGAACCTCAACGCGCAGCCTTATCCGTCGCCCGTTCAGGGAAAGAATCAGTCCGATTCCGTCACCGCGTCAATGACTCACGTTTTCAATTCGTCGATGACGAATGAGGCAGTCTTTGGCTACACTTTCATCGGCTTCCCGAACGTCTTTGCCGATCCTGCCAAGGTAGACAGAACGGCTATCGGTTACAAATATAAAGGCCTGTTCAAAAACGGCGTAGCGCAGTTTCCGAATCTGAATTCCTCCGGTGAAATCGCGAGCATCACGAACCAGGGCGGCTTCGAAGTCGGTGGCGCAAGTCAAGGTCTTTATGCGGATAAGTGGCTGCCAAGCTTCAGCGACACTATCTCAAAAATTTGGGGCAAACACACATTCAAAGCCGGCATCTTCTGGGAGCACATTCGGAACTCGCAGCCGAACAACGCCTCCACGCAGGGCTCGCTGAGCTTCAACAACGGCAACTCGAATTCGCTGGGCAGCGGCTATGCCGATATGCTCATCGGGAACCTCAACGGATACTCCGAGACCAATTTTAACCGCATCAACGATATCGGCTATGACACTTTCGAAGGCTTCCTTCAGGACTCCTGGAAGGTATCGAAGCGAATGACTTTGGAACTCGGAATCCGCATCACGCATTTCTCTCCGTGGACAGACAACCTGGGCTTCGGGTTTTCAGTTTTCGACCCCTCGAAATACAGCACGACCTGCACGCCCGTTCAGTATTGCGGCTTCCTCTGGAACAAGCGTGACCCCAGTATTCCCGTGGCTGGGTTCCCAACGCGCACGGCCTTCTATCAGCCCCGCTTCGGCGTCGCATACGACCTGTTCGGTAACGGAAAAACCGTGCTTCGGGGAGGATGGGGGCGTTATTACTACCACTCCGGCCAGTTCACCACAGGTCTCAATGTTTCGGCAGGCACGCAGGTTGTGAACTTCACAAACAATCAGGGGACGGTCAATACTCCGTGGGCGGGCTCAGCAACTGCTACGCCTTTGCTGGTAAGCGAACTCGATGGACTTCCTGTGAACTCCGCCGCGCTCTCTACCGGCGCTGTGGACCGCAAGGACGACAAGAACCCCGTGACCGACAGTTACAGCTTTACGATTTCGCAGCGTGTGCCCTTATCCGGTTTGCTGGAAATAGCCTATGTGGGTAACCAGACTCGTGACATGTTGAACACCAGCGGTGGCGTGGGCAGCGACCTTAATCTTGTGCCCGTTGGAGCGATGCTGTCTTCGAGGAACAATGGCGTGGATCCCTCAACTCTTAACGCAAATAACTTCCGGCCCCTGCTGGGTATCAGCGATATCAATCTCTCCACAAACAACACTTACGCCAACTACAATTCACTGCAGGTGAAGTACCTCCGCTCCAAAGGGCATGCGGTCATCAATGCTAATTACACCTTCGGAAAAGCAATGGGAATTGTGAGCACCACGCTCGACTCGTTCAACATTGCGAATGACTACGGAGTGCAGTCCACAAACCGCACGCATATCGCCAACGTGCTTTATTCGTACGACATTGGAAAATTGGTCCGCAACAAATTTGTCGGCGGCTTCACGAATGGCTGGCAGTTTTCCGGGCTTGTACAGATGCAAAGCGGCGTAAATTTAACCGGACAGCGCGGGCAGAACTTTGGCCTGGCGCTCAACGGGCTCAAAATTCCTGGTACCACTTTCAACGTCAGCAACACCTCATTGCTGGGCACGCCAAATATCGTCCTAACACCGATTCTGACGTGCGATCCTCGCAAGAATCTGGCGCCACATCAATACATCAACCCGAGTTGCTTCGCTCCGCCGACACAAGTGGGACAGAACGGCGCAACTACGCTTCCAGTGATTTATGGTCCCGCGTACTTCAACGCCGATCTCGGCCTCTTCAAGAACTTCTCGATCAAAGAGCGGATGAAGCTGCAGTTCCGGCTGGATGGCTACAACTTCCTGAACCACCCGCTCTGGTCGTTTAACGGGGCCAATCTGACCGCTGGTTTCTCCGGCAGCGGGACGACCGCGGGGCAACTCAATACGCCGCTGTTTGGAACCGTTACCACGAAGCAGGGTCATCGTATCGTCCAACTGGCCGTGAAGTTCAACTTTTAGGCCGCGGGGACAGCGTTAGAATACAGCGGAGGGCTTCTCTACTCAGAGACGCTCTCCGTTTCTGTTTGCACGATGCCGATTAAGCTCCTAACTCTTCTCCTGCTCACCGGCCTTTCGGGTCTTAGCGTTCAGGCCCAGCCGGACCGCTGGGAACCGATCCTGAAGCATGCCATCGAACTGCACCAGGCGGGCGATGTCGAGGGCGCAATCGATGCCTATCGCAATTACCTGACGGGCCGCCCCAACTCTCCTCTCGCCCTGTCTAATCTGGGAGCGGCTTATGCGAAGACTGGCCGTTACCTGGATGCTGTTGCGCAATATCGGCTTGCGCTTCAACTGCAGCCCGGCAACCCGGCAGTGCAGATGAACCTCGGCCTCGCGTACTACAAATCCGGCCAAACGAATCTCGCGGCCGAGACGTTCGATGAAGTCCACAAAGCGGTGCCGGCTGAGTTGCAGCCCGTCTTGTTGCTTGCCGATTGCTGGCTTGCCATGGGCAAGAACCGCATGGTGGTCGATTTAGTTGCGCCGCTGGGTGAGCAGAGGCCAGACGATCTTGCGCTGGCCTATCTGTTGGGCACCGCGCTCGCTCGGGATGGGCAAATCACGCGCGCGCAGGCCACCATCGATCGTATTTTGCGCAACGGCGACACCGCGGAAGCGCGGATGCTGCTGGGCACCGCCAAGCTCCAGGCGCAGGATTTTCCTGCTGCGCTGACCGATCTCGCGAAGGCTGCCGAACTGAATCCGAAGCTGCCGGACGTCTACTCTTACTACGGTCAGGCACTGCTCCGGACAGGCGATTCAGCAGGCGCCGCTGCAGCCTTCCGCTCCGCTCTTGCGGCCAATCCGAACGACTTTGTTTCGAATATGCAGCTCGCTATCCTGTTGCAGCAGGAGGACAAGACGGAAGAGGCGACCGCGTGCCTGCGACAGGCTTTGCGCGTGAGGCCAGGGGACGCGGGCGCCCGCTATCAAATATCCGCCATTCTGCTGCATGAGGGTAAGGCGGAGGCCGCGCGCACCGAGCTTGAAGCGTTGGTTGGCGAAGCTCCCGAATTCACCCAGGCGCATGTCGCGCTCGCTACGGTTTACTATCGCCTGAAGCGCAAAGCCGATGGCGATCGCGAACGCGCCATCGTGCAAAAGCTGAATGCCCAGACCCAGGCAAAACAACAGCGGGGACTCAACGTGAAGTGAGAGTCGCTCTGCTGATCTGCGCGCTCGCTTTGCCCGTTCGAGCCTCATCTCCCGAATCGTGCGCACGCTGTCACCCGGCCCAAACGAATGACTTTGCGAAGGCGGGCATGACTGCCGCGCTGCAGCCCGGAACTGAAAGTGTTCTGTTGAGGGCCAACCCAAAACTCACCACTACCATGGGCGGTTACTCATATTTGGTCGAAGGAACCACATTCACGGTGAGCAATGGGACGAACCGTTTGAGCATGTCCATCACCTGGGCTTTCGGCCGGGGCACATCGGGGCAGACGTGGCTTTTTGAACACGACGGCAGCTGGTTCGAGAGCCGGCTTAGCTACTTCGGCGAATTGAAGGGGCTTGACCTGACTATCGGGCAGCAAGAGCTGGTGGCCCATAACTTACTGGAAGCCGCGGGACGCCTGACGCCCCTTTCCGAAGCCGCTCAGTGCTTCGACTGCCATGCCACCAACGTGGTCCGTTCGCCGGTTCCGAGCCTCGCTTCCATGAGAGCCGGGATTCAGTGCGAACGCTGCCACGGGCCGTCCGAGGCGCACCTGAGAAACGTCGCGACCGTTCCTGCAAAGCTGGGGGCGCTCTCGACGGAGGAGATGTCCGACTTCTGCGGCCAGTGTCACCGCACGTGGGCACAGATATCCGCCAATGGCCCGCACGGCATCCAGAACCTCCGCTTCCAGCCCTACCGGCTCGCCAACAGTAAGTGTTACGATGCCGCGGACGCGCGCATCAGCTGCACTGCCTGTCATAATCCCCATCGTGAACTCGAAACGAACGCCGCCGCTTACGATGGCAAATGTCTCGCGTGCCACGCGGAGCCTTCCGCCACGACCCCTTCCGCCAAAACGTGCCCCATTGCGAAAAAGGATTGCGTCACCTGCCACATGCCTCGTCTCGACCTGCCCGGCGCCCATAAGAAGTTCACAGATCACCGGATTCGAGTCGTAAGAGCGAACGAGAGCTACCCCGATTGAAATGAAGCTTTCCCGCCGTCAGTTGCTCTCCATCGCAGCCGCGCGTTTGGTCAGTGGGGCGGCGCCCGAGCCGTTATTCCAGGAGGCGCCCGCATCCACAACCGGCATTGACTGGGTGCATGATAACGCAAGATCGGCGGCACATTATCTGCCCGAAGCCCTCGGTCCCGGCGTCGCTTTCCTGGATTACGATAACGACGGCTGGATGGATATTTATCTGGTCAACAGTGGTCCGTGCGATTTCTACAAGCCCGCCAAGCCCACACGTAACGCACTGTACAAGAACAATCGCGACGGCACGTTTACAGACGTTACGGAGAAAGCGGGGGTTGGGGGCGGCACATTCGGTATGGGCGTGGCGGTTGGCGATTATGACAACGATGGCTGGCCTGACATTTTCGTCACGTCTTACGGCAAATGCATTCTCTACAAGAACAACGGTAACGGCACGTTTACCGACGTGACGAAGAAAGCCGGTCTTGAGACGCCTGGCTGGACCACAAGCGCCGTCTGGTTCGACTACGATAACGACGGTCGCCTGGATCTCTTCGTCTGCAGCTTCGTAGATTACGGCGCTTCTGAGCACCTCTCCTGCGGCGATAATCAACTCGGTAAAAAGTATTACTGCATCCCGCGCTTTTTCAAGCCGACCGCGAGCTTTCTTTATCGCAACAATGGCGATGGCACGTTCACCGAAGTTGGCCACGATACCGATATCGGCCGCTCTCTCGGCAAGGGACTTGGTGTGGTCGCGACCGACATAAACAACGATGGACGCATGGACCTTTTCGTCGCGAACGACACGGTTCAAAATTTCCTTTATGCGAACCGTGGCCCCGAAGGCGGGAAGTGGAAATTCGAAGAGATCGCGCTTCCGGCGGAAGTGGCTTTCGGAGAACAGGGGCAGCCGCGCTCCGGGATGGGGGTGGATGCCGCGGACGTGTTTGGAAGCGGCTATCAGGATTTGTTTGTCGCGAACGTGGATCAGGAGATGTTTTCGCTCTATCGCAATGGGAAAGATGAAACGTTTCGCGACACGGCTCAGCCGAACGGCATAGCCCAATCGACCCGCCTGCTCAGCGGCTGGGGGCTGAAGTTCTTCGATTACGATAACGATGGCGCAGTCGATTTGATTCTCGCTAACGGGCATCCGGACGACATGATCGAAAACTACTCGCCGGTCGTGAAGTACAAAGAGCCGCTGCTGCTGTTCCATCAGGAGAACGGCAAACTGCGTGATGTCAGCAGCGCCGGCGGGGCGGCGTTTGGCAAACCCTGGCCCGCCAGGGGACTCGCCATCGGCGATTTCAACAATGACGGGCGTGTGGATATTCTTATCGGAAACAACGGCGGCCCTCCGGTGTTGCTTCGCAACGATGCGGGCATCGGCAACCATTGGCTCGGCCTCAAGCTGGAGGGTGTTCGTTGTAACCGCGATGCGATTGGCGCCCGGATTCGCTGGTCTGCCCAAGGCGTCGTCCGGTCCCGCATGAAGAATGGTGGCGGCAGCTATCTCTCCTCACACGATCCCAGGGAAGTGCTGGGCGCGGGCGCCGCGCCGGAAATTGAGTGGGTCGAAATCGCCTGGCCAAAACCGAGCGGTAAAATTCAACGCGTCCTGAAGCCGCCGATGAATCGCTATATCACTGTGCGGGAAGAAGTCTGACTTGGTAACGCGCGTGCTCGGCTGAATGCACAGATTGAGATGCTGACAATCGAACAAGCTCGCCAATTGCGCTCAGGCGCCTTATTGCGAACCGACAAACAGATCGAGGGTGTGCCGAACGATGCGCCCCTTCGGTTCCAGGAGACACGAGACGGATCTATCGTTGTTTCCGTTCAGCTTGAGGGCGGTCATCAGGGGAAAACGTTCGAGATTCCGGCCCAGGACGCTCCGCACCTGTACACCGATGAGGACTGGCAGAAAGTGGCCAGAGGTAACTCGTGACATCTCTTTAAGTGGCGTCTCGATTGCAGGATGCCGTGGCATGACTTTAGTCAAATCGCGAATGCCGCCGCCGGATCCTGAGCCGACGCTGCCCTATCCAGGGCCGGAGCCCGATGTTCCGGAGCCGGATCCGGACCTTCCGGTGCCCGATGTACCGCCGTATTCCATGTGAAATTCAGAATGGCCGCCCCCGCCTCTGCGAATAACATCGAGAGCTTAGTTCGGCGCTACCCGGAAGTGCAGTTGGCGACTCTTGCTCATGAACCCCCGGAAGGCGACGGCTGGCTCCATGAAATCAAATTTGACGGGTACAGGCTGCTGGGTTTTCTCTGCGATGGCGCATCGCAACTTCACACTCGCAATGGCAAAGACTGGACAGAAAGTTTCCCCTCCCTGATCGCCGCTTTTCCCAAGCTAAAGGCGCGGTCCGCCGTAGTGGATATGGAAGCCGTGATTCTTGAAGTCAACGGCAAGACGAGCTTCCAGGCACTCCAGGCTGCGCTGGGCAGAGGCGGTGACAGGGGCAGCATCGTGGCCTTCGCTTTCGACCTTCTGCATCTTGACGGCGAGGACCTCACCGCGCAGCCTTTAATCGAACGTAAACAGCGACTCGAACGTTTGTTGGCGTCTTCCAGGAACAGTACTGCGCTTCGTTACAGCGGTCACGTGGTGGGGCAGGGCAGGCAAATGTTCTCTCAGTCCTGCGAAGCCGGGCTGGAAGGAATCGTCTCGAAGGAAGCGGACTCTCCCTATGCACCCGGACGTGGCGCAAGCTGGCTGAAGATCAAGTGCGGCCTGCGGCAGGAATTCATTATTGTTGGATACAGCGACGCGCGCAGCGGGGATCGTGCTTTGGGCGCGCTTTATCTTGGTTACCGAAAAGACGGCGGCCTTCATTACGCGGGCAAGGTGGGCACGGGGTTTTCCATGATAAGTGCCCGCGACCTGGCCGATACATTCGCGCGCGTGGCGGCTAACAGGCCAGTCCTGACCCGGGCTGAAACTGTGGGCGTTCCCGCTGGGGAATGGCAGGCCATTCACTGGCTCAGGCCGGTGCTGGTCTGCGAAGTCCAATTCACGGAATGGACCTCCGATGGCCGGATTCGTCATCCCTCGTTCCAGGGTCTTAGAAGTGACAAGAAAGCAATGGAGGTGAAACAAGAGATGCCTGGCGAAAAGGCTCAGGTGGAAAACCTTGTGCTAAAAGGGATCGCCATCACTCATCCGGGCAGGGTGATCTCAGAGATTGGCCATATAACCAAAGGCGAACTCGCTGAATACTATGCGGGTGTGGCTGAACTCATCCTGCCAAACATCGTTAACCGCCCCCTCAGCTTGCTCCGGTGCCCTGCCGGCATTGGCGACAAATGTTTCTTTCAGCGCAATCCAGGCAAGGGGCTCGGGGCGGATGTACATCCGTTCGAGTTCCAACACAATGGCAAGAAGTATGAATACCTTTATATTGACGACGAAAAGGGTCTGCTCGAATTAGTCCAGATGGGGGCGATCGAGCTGCATCCGTGGGGCTCGCCGGTAACTGCGATTGATTGTCCCGATCGAATGATCTTCGATCTCGATCCATCGCCTGAGTTGCCGTTTGAAGCGCTCAAGCTTGCCGCGCAGGATCTGAGGAAACGTCTGCGGCTAAAGGGTCTGGAATCCGTGTTGAAATGCACGGGGGGAAAAGGCCTCCATATAACAGTGCCACTCGACGGCAAACAGGGGTGGCCGGCGGTGAAGTCTTTCGCCGGGTCGGTCGCGGCTGAAATGGTTTCCGCCGCGCCCGAAGCCTATGTCGCCACCATGACCAAGGCAAAACGCACCGGCAAGATATTCATCGATTTTTTTAGAAACGATTACACGGCCACGGCCATTGCCGACTACGGGGTGCGAGCCCGCGATGGTGCTCCCGTGGCGGTGCCTCTCAACTGGATGGAGCTGAAGAGTTTGAAATCCGCCAGCCAGTTCACGATGAAAGATGTCCTGAAACGCGGTAAGAGTAAGGCGCCGAAATATCCTCCGCCCCAAACGCTTCCCGTTTTGCCTTCTGTAAGTGGCTGACAACATGCGCGTGAGATTTTGCACCCGTGCGCTATCTGTTCCCGCTCCCCTCGACGCTCTGGCTCTTGAACTGCTGCACTATCGCCAGTGCAGAGTCCACAAGTATGCCCGGTCTGCCGAGCCGGTGCTGTTGCCGTCGAGCAGCAGGACTCCCAAATCGAAAGGGAGCTGGAGATTCGCAGTTGCTTCGTGAAGCAACGTCTCGGTCACAAGCCGTCCGTTTCCGAGTCGATGGACCTTACGCGATTTATGCACGGAGGGCCGGCTCGCTTTGTTCAGTGCGTCTCATGCGGCACGCTTCTGCGCGAAGAAGATTGTCGGGCTCAATACGAAGCAGACCTCTACGATTCCGCCCTGATGAGGCACCTCTATCCGAGATATTTGCGCGCGTTTCAGGAGAAGCAATCAACTTATTACCCACTGTTGCGGAACGGCGCTGAAGTGCTGGAAGTCGGGAGCCACCTTGGCGGTTTCCTGCAGGCGGCCGAGGAATGGGGCTGGCGGCCTACAGGCGTCGACATCGGGCATTGCACGAGCGCATTCGCGCGTAAGCAGGGCGCCACAGTCAAGCGGATCTCTCTCGAAAACTATTCGCCGCGCCTGCGAAATCCGGAAGCCATTTTCATTTGGAATTGCTTCGAGCAATTGGAAGATCCCGTTTCTGAATTGCAAACAGCTCATCGTTTGCTCGACCGACATGGGCTGCTCGTGGTGCGGGTGCCGAACGCGGCGTTCTACCGGGAGCAACGCCGGCGCATCCAAAGCGACATGCCGGGCAGGTCTTTGAAGCTTCTTGCATATAACAACCTGCTCGGGTTCCCCTACCTTCACGGCTACACGTCGAACTCGCTGCATCGCCTGCTGCGCGCCAATCGGTTTGAGCCTGTGGCTACACGCGCCAGCAGTCTTCTGACTCCGCCATATCCCGACGTGACGCGCACGGTTCGAAATGAGTGGCGGGAGGTTCAGGAGCAGAGCGAGTCTTCGGCAGCGGCCGGAACTGTGGGACCGTGGATCGAAATTATTAGCAGAAGGGTGGCAGCAATATGAAATTTCAAACAGGGATTCTTACAGCATTGGCGGCGGGCGCGGGGTACGTGGCCCTTGGACGGCTGCGGCGGATTCGCCCCATCGGCTTAGGCGGAAAAATCGTCTTCATAACCGGCGGCTCTCGGGGGCTCGGGCTCGCAATGGCGCGCGAATTCGGAGCTTACGGAGCGACCGTTGCATTTTGTGCCCGCAATAGGGCGGAACTCGAGCGGGCGAAAGCCGACCTTTACGCCCGTGGCATCAATTCGCATACTTTTGTCTGCGACATCACCAGCGATAGTCAGGTGAACCTAATGATCGACGCGGTAACAGATACGCTTGGGCCAATCGACATCCTGGTGAACAACGCGGGCAACATCAGGGTGGGTCCTTTTTCTGACATGACCCTGAAGGATTTCGATGAAGCCATGCAGGTGATGTTCTGGGGAACGCTTCACACCACCCTGGCAGTGCTGCCGTCCATGCGGTCCCGTAAGCAGGGCAGCATCGTGAACATCACGTCTATTGGAGGGAAGGTGAGCGTTCCTCACCTGCTGCCTTACTCCTGCGCGAAATTCGCAACCGTGGCGCTGTCTGAAGGGCTTCGCGCAGAGCTCGCTCCGGCTGGAATTCGGGTGACCACAATCGCACCTGGGCTTATGCGCACCGGCTCGCATCTGCACGCGGAGTTTAAAGGGAAGCAGGCAAACGAATACGCATGGTTCGCGGCGGGTGCGGCCACGCCTGTGGTTTCCATTGAGGCCAAACGCGCCGCGCGATCCATCGTTCGCGCCACGGTGCGCGGCGAGAGTGAGAAGATCCTTTCGATTCCGGCGGATCTCCTGGCGCGCATACACGGTTTATTCCCAGGCGTTACCAGCGGCCTTTTCACCGTTGCCAATTTCATGCTGCCCGGCGATGGCGGCTCCAGGCACGCACTGCCAGGGCACGAGATCGAAGCAAAATTCAAATCCAGAATCTGGAGGGCGCTCACGAAAGTTGGCCGAACGGCGGCGGAATCGCTCAACGAGATTCCTGGCGGTCAGGCGTCCGCGCGTTCCAGTCTTTGATATTCGAAATACAATTGGTGTGGAGTAGGTCCTATACGCGATCGAATAAACGAATGTTCGCGTTGGTGACTCGCGCATCGTCAGAACCCGCGATGGCATAGTCCGTATCACGATGACGGCCATCCGCGGGTCTGGCCCGGCCGGCTTCCCATGGTTTAGTCGCGGTATTAGAAAGCGTCCGCGCCCGCTTCCGCGACGGCCTGGTCCTGCTTCCCCATGCCGCCACTCACGCCTATCGCGCCCATTACCTGACCGCCGCGTTTTAATGGAATGCCGCCGGCGAAAATCATCACCCTGCCGTGGTTCGACGCATGGATTCCGAAGAACTGATCGCCTGACTGGCTAAGTTCCGCCAATTCCCTGGTCGGAATATCGAACGCTCTTGACGTCCACGCTTTGTTAATCGCGATATCCACGCTGCCCAGCCACGCTCTGTCCATGCGAACATGCGCCACCAGATTGCCCCCTGAATCCACCACGGCTATATTCATTGGCTGACCAATTTCCTCCGCCTTTTTTTCCGCGGCGGAAATGACTCTTCTTGCGTCTGCGAGCGTAATCATAGAGGCTTCTCCAAACTTGTCATCTCAGCGAATAAAGGTACGCGACGATGTCATTGGCATCCTGCGCGGTCACTCCCAAATCGGGCATGGCCGTCTGTTGAATGACCTCGTGCGGCCCTTGAATCCAGCGCCTAAGATTCGCCGAATTGTTGTGCAGGCTGCCGGCGACGTAAATTCGATCTTTGATGCCGGACAGAGGCGGCCCCACAAGTCCGTGCGCGCCTGAAATACCAGGGATGAAATGGCATGAACCGCACCCGTAATGCGCAATGGCCGAGATGCCGCGATCGGGATTGCCGTCGGTCAGCGTTGCGGCATTGCCTCTGCTTGCCGGACCGCAGCCGCAGAGTAGTTCGGCGGCAAGCAATGCAATAGCGGCGTACCGGTTGCGCATAACTCTATTGCGCATAACGCCTCCTGTTGGCAACGACATCGCTTTCCCGTAACCACAGGCCCACCAGCGCAAGCCCCGCCGCCAGATACACCAGTCCTGCCGGAATCCACATGATGAGACCGCCGATTTGCTGATCTTCAAGCGGCGAAAAACCCCACGCCCTTGTTGTCCCTGAATAAGCCGGATACCATACATCCCGGGCAAATGTGAGCAGCGCTCCCAGAATGCTTGTGTGAACCGCGGTGGTGAAAATATAAAGTACACCCGCCCCGTAGTTGGGGCGCCCGTGGCCATGCAGCAGCGACCACCAGAACAACAACGCCGAACCTAAGAAGCTGGCGTGTTGCGCGGAATGGATCCAGTCGCTCGAAAGAGTCGCTTCGAACAGCCCCGGCGCATGCCAAAGCCAAAGCGCCACCGCGTGGATCGACCAGGCAACCGACGGCGCTGTCAGGGCAAGCCAGACTAGCCGCACGCGTGGACGCCCCGACCAATATCCAAGCTTTTTGCGCCATGGCATCGGAATGCCCTTCAGCAACGGCGCTAACGGGCGCCCCAGCACCAACAGTGGCGCTGCCACCAAAATCAGAAATTCGTGCTGCGCCATATGAGCCGAAAATAGAACCTCACCCAGTGAATGGAGCGGCGAAATCAAAGCGAGGGTGAGTACGGTCCAGCCGCCCCAAAAGCACGCCTTTTGCATCGGCGAAGCTGCGCGCGGCTGCCTTGAGCCAATAGCGAAAAGCGCAGCCATCAAAACCAGTGGAATCACGATTCCGGGCTCGACGCTCCATGCTTTCCAGAGGTCATGCTGCCCGATCGGCTCTCCCGTATGCGCAAACGCATTTGCGCCTGAAAAGGTAAGCAAAGCGAGAATGCTCCCGACCTTCATTCGCAACCTTTCAAAAGAAGATTCGGAATCGTTTGCGCCAAAATTACCAGAAAAGAAAGTGCGCTCAATCCCGTTCCGGCGAGCGCCATGGCCCTGTACCTCGCGGAAACGGGCGCCACATCGCCCGCGTCATCGCTGTCCGCGGCGTTCCACTCTCGCATCGAAAGGCTGCCCGCGATAAGCGTTAGCGCAAGCGAGACCGCGGACACGATAAACAGCGGCAGTCTTCCCGTTCCCCCGCACGCCAGGGGAGCTAAGGCAAAGTTTGCTTCGACGCTGATAAACCATGCAATCGGACCAACTGCAATCCCGCTCCAGGTCATCCATTGATGCCTCATCGCGACACCCCGACAAAGTGCGGTCCCCAATAAATCACGGCATAGAGTGGAAGCCAAATGCCAACCAAGAAATACCAGATCACACTATCGACGTGGACCCCGATCCGTTGCTTCTCCCCATATCTTCCGGACGCCACAATCACAATCAGAACCGCGGTCATCATCAGATCCGCCACCACATCGTACGAATGCAAAAACAGCATCGCCCAAACAATACTTCCATGCGCGTCGCTGTCCCATCGGAAAGTAAAACTCCCCCAATCGTAAGCACGAATACCCAGGAACACCAGAGCGAGCAGCAGGTTGAGGGACATGCCGAGAAGCATTTTCCGCCGGTCTCCTCTTTTCGCGGCTTCGCTAGCCATATAGGATCCGATACAGCTCGCGAGAAGCGGAATGAGGGCGATGGTAGGCAAGGCAGGCTCCGGGAGCCGTACGCCCGGAGGCGGCCACGCGTCGACTCCCAGACGCAGGTAGAAGTACGTCGCGATCAGGATACTGAGCACGCTGCCCTCGATGAGACACAAGAGCACTTGTCCAAGAAACAATGGAGACTGATTGGAAATGTAGTAGGGCGGCAGGCCCGAAACATCCAAAGCCCTGCGCGTGCTCACGGCTCTATCTCCAGCGGCTCGCGCGGCCAAAACCAGCCGATAAGACCGATTGCCCCGAGTACAGTGGCCACATAGTACCAGGAGAATGCGGCAACTGAGCCAGCCAGGCCTATCGAAACTCCCACTGCCGTGATGAGGGGCCAGATAGACGAGCCAGGCAGAACCAGGCGGTGATGCGGGTATGCATCGAGGGTCGATGTGACAAGCACCTCTCTTCTGTCGTTCCTCATGCCTGTCACAATTCCGGGATTCTCGCGCTCCGTCCAAAGCGGATACCGATCCTTTATCACTGGCAGGTTCGTGAAATTCCACTGCGCGGGAGGCGAACTTGTCGCCCACTCCAGAGTTCCGCCCTCCCAGGGATTGGAATCCGCAACAGCGCCAAATTTCCGGCTTTGAATCGCGTTGGCGATGAACACCACGCCACCTGTCGCGATGAGCACCGCTCCCGCCGTCGCGAGCAGATTAGTGAGTCCCCAGCCCATCTCAGGCGAATAAGTGTAGACGCGGCGGGGCATACCATTCAGACCCGCCAGATGCATCGGAAAAAAGGTCAGATTAAAGCCCGCGAACAAAATCCAAAACGAGATCTTGCCGGGCTTTTCGTTGATCTTGCGGCCAGTGAATTTGGGGAACCAGTGATGAAACCCTCCGAACAGCGGAAAGAGCGCGCCGCCAATCAAAACGTAATGAAAATGAGCCACCACGAAAAAGGTATCGTGAACCTGAAGATCGAGCGGAATCGATGCGAGCATAACGCCCGTCATTCCTCCCAACACAAATATGAAAATGAATCCAAGCACGAAGTGCATGGCCGCCGTCAGATGGATTCGGCCGCTCCACATCGTCGCGAGCCAACAAAAAATCTGAATGCCGCTCGTAATCGCAATCATCATGCTCGCGGCCGTAAAATACGCCTCGCCGATTTGCGGCAGCCCCGTGGCAAACATGTGATGAACCCACAATCCAAAGGCAATGAACGCATTGCCAACCAGTGAGAGCACCATTGCCGGATATCCGAACACTCCCCTGCGGCAATGCGTCTCCACAATCGACGAAACCATTCCCAGCGCGGGAAGAAAAATGATATAGACCTCGGGGTGGCCGAAGAACCAAAAGACGTGTTGGTACAGAATCGGATCTCCGCCTTCCGCGGGGTTTACAAAGTGGGTTCCAATCGTCCGGTCATTCAGCAGGAAAACGGTGCTCGCGATCATTACGGCGGGCATGGCGAAGATCACCATAAATGACTGCACCAGCATCGACCAGCAAAACAGCGGCATTCGGTTAAGCGACATGCCCGGCGCGCGCATCCGAAGGATCGTGACAATCAGTTCGACCGCCACGCACATTGCCGAAATCTCGGTAAACGTAATCATTTGCGCCCAGACATCGACGCCCTTGCCAGAGGAAAACTGCGGGCCCGATAGTGGAGGATATGCAAACCAGCCCGCGTCGGGAATCGTATTCGTAAGCGCGCCGCCGTATAAAAGCAGTCCTCCGCCCAGGAACATCCAGTAGCCAAATGCGTTCAGGCGCGGAAACGCAACGTTGCGCGTCCCAATCATCAGCGGCACCATGTAGATGCCCATCCCCTCCATCATCGGCACGGCAAAGAGAAACATCATGGTTGTGCCGTGCATCGTGAATGTCCGGTTGTATCCGCCAGGCCCAAGCAGGGTGTTGTTCGGCGTCGCGAGCTGCAGCCTCATCAGAAGTGCTTCGAAGCCGCCCAGCAGCAGAAAGACAAATGCTGTGACGATATACCGCATTCCAATCTGCTGATGAGTGGTTACCGACAGCCAGCCCGAAAGCCCGCGCAGGTTATGCCAGGTTTTAGCAAGTTCCTCCTCCTGAGCGAGGTCCTGGGAATGGTCAATTGGACGTTCTGTAAGAACAGGATTCACCGCAGGCTCTCCAGGTAGTCAATTAACGGCTGCATATCCTCAGGCTTTATCGGAACCGTCGCCATGTGATTTCCCGGTTTGACGCTCTGCGGGTCGGCAATCCACCCCGCGAGGTTTCCTTTGCTGTTGGGAAGCGTGCCGGCAGCCAGGGTCAGCCGGCTTCCGAAGTGAGTCAGATCGGGGCCCACCTGCCCCGCCGCGCCGGTTCCCGCAATCGTGTGGCACATGGCGCAGGCATTATTCAGAAACACCTCCTGCCCGTGCTTTTGGTCGTCTCCGGAAGGCGCTGCTGAAGGTTCAAGCTGATGTGCCAGCCAGCTTTCGAATTTCGCGGGCGGCTCAGCAACTACCCACAACGCCATATGCGCATGCTGCAGTCCGCAAAACTCGGCGCACTGCCCGCGGAACCTTCCTGGCCGGTCCGCCTGGAACCACTCCGTCGTGATGTGCTTCGGAAAAAGATCTCGCTTTCCCTGAAGGTTTGGCGCCCAGAAGCTGTGGATCACATCGTTCGATGTCGCCCGGATCATCACCGACCGGCCGACCGGAATATGCATCTCATTGGCAGTCACCGCGATCCGGCTCGCATCGTCGTTGGCATATTGGACATGCCACCACCATTGATTTCCGGTCACTTCGACAACCATTGAGTTCGTCCGGTCCAGCGCGGATGAGGTGGCCTTCCCAACCGAGACGCTGAGCACAACCAATCCGAACAGAATCACAATTGTCGCCACAGTAGCGACGCCAGTCACGGCTTTGAGCCTGAGTTCTGTGTTCGCCGATGGGCGATGGGTACGCTCCAACGGCTCCTGATCGATCCCGCGATGGCGCCTGACGAGTGGAATAATCGTCATTGCAACCACGAGGAGAAAGAGCGCGCCGAGTAGAACCACGAAGAACACCAGAAGCGCGCGAATAGCTCCCGCGTCAGGCCCGGCGGGATCCAATGCCGACTGCTGGGCAAGCAATGCGGGCGCGGCGAAAGCTGCCAGTGCAAGGCGCCTCATCTGCCGGCGATCCCCTTCGGAAAAATCGTTTTTGAACTTTGCTCAAGTGTGTCGGGTCGAGCCGGAGTAGCCGATTTCGGTTCCAGATTGTTCATCGACCGGACATACGTTACGAGCTGCCAAACCTGGTATTCGGGGATCTTGCCACCCCACGTTGGCATCCCGTTAGGACGGCCTTTTACGATGGTGTCGAAGAGATTCGCGGGTTCAACTCCATAGATCCATTCCTGTTTAATCAGCGGCGGCCCCATGCCCCCGCCACCGTTGGCGTGACAGCCAGAGCAGTTGTACCAATTGAACAAACGCTGACCTTCGGAAATGGCGTAAGCGTTCCCCTCGTATGGGTTCGTCACCTGGGGTACTCGATACTGCTTGCCAGCGGGATGAAGATCACTTTCCACAGCCGCCGCGCCATAGACTACGGCCACAGCGGGCGCGGGACGCAGATCCCGTTTTTCGCGCTGGCACGCCATCAACGCGATTAAGCAGCAGACTGCGAAAGATCGCGCGCAATCGCTATGGCAGCGAGAAGACATAAAGCATCCCGCCTTTCGTCGTGTATTTCGGCAGGTCCGCCATGGCGTTTGCAAAGCCCAGCGCGGCCGTGCCGTCTTTCGCGTTCAACCCTCCTGAAACCACCGCTCCCGACCATCCGCCAACTCCCGACATAAACGCCACATACTGCTTGCCATCGGGGCCCTTGTAGGTGACCGGCTGCGAGACGATTCCCGAACCCGCCTTAAATTGCCAGAGGAACGCGCCACTTCGCGCATCGAGCGCTTTGAACCATCCGTCCATCGTGCCGTAGAAGATCACATCTCCCGCGGTCACCAGAGTGCCGCTCCAGGCGGGAAACATTTCTTTAACGGACCACACTGTTTTCGCGGTGACGGGATCCCACGCGCTCACCTCGCCTCTGTTTCCTCCCGGCCCGGGATACATACGAACATTGGCGCCAACGTAAGGGGTCCCGGCGATGTAGTTAGCCTGCACGCCCTCAAACTCCATGCAAAGGTTGTTGTGCGGGATATACATCAAACCAGTGCGCGGCGAATAAGAAGACGGTTGCCAGTCCTTTCCCCCCGGCGCCGCGGGGCAAATGTCGCGGACCGTTTTAGACCCTGTTGACTTCGAAGCAACGATGTTGAGCTTCCCAGTCTTTAAATCGACTGACTCGCTTGTGTTCTGAAACGCGAATGGCTCAGCCGAGAGCACTTCTCCCGTCCCCCTGTCCATCAGATACATTCGCGCGTTGCGATCCGGATGCGCCAATACCTTCCGCAACTGGCCGTGAATGTTGAGATCGAGCAAAATATTCTCATTGATTCCGTCATAATCGTGAACATCATGGGGGTTCATCTGGTATGCCCAGATTGCCTCTCCGGTATCGGGCCGGCGTGCGAAGAGCGTAGATGTCCACTTGTTATCACCAGGGCGCTGTTCCGCGTTCCACGGACCCGGATTCGCGGTGCCGTAATAGATCAGGTCGAGGTCGGGATCGTAAGAAATCCAACTCCAGGCAGCTCCGCCGCCAATCTTCCACTGCTCGCCTTGCCAGGACTTCATTCCCAGATCCGTCCCGCGATCCTGTGCATAGAACGGTTTGAAATTCCCGCCGATCAGCACCTCTTTGTCCGGACCCGTTGCGTACGCGCGCCATACAACCTTGCCCGTCTCGGCGTCGAGTGCCGCCAGCCACCCGCGAACGCCCATTTCCCCGCCGCTGTTTCCCACCAGGACCTTCCCCTTCACAATGAGCGGAGCCATCGTGATCGACTCGCCGTGGTTAATATCGCCAAGTTGCGTCTTCCAGACTTCTTTGCCCGTGGCCGCGTCCACGGCCACCGTATGAACATCGAGCGTGTTGTAGTAAATTCTGCCTTTGTAATAAGCGGCCCCGCGGTTCACCACATCGCAGCAGGCCACGCCCTGAGCGCTCGCTGTTGGCTGCGGAGAGTACGTCCACTTCAGCGGACCACCCGGCTTTGTCAGATCCAGCGCGTAAAGCAGATTCGGCCACGGCGTCACCACGTACATGGTGTTGTTGACTATCAGCGGCGCGGCCTCATGTCCCTTGGAAAGTCCGGTGGAAAAAGACCAGGCAAGCTTCAGGTTCTTAACGTTGCCGGTGTCGATTTCGGCGAGTGTGCTGAACCGTGTGCTGGCGTAATTCTTGGCAGGCATTGTCCATTGGCCGTCATCGGTCTGATTCTGAATCTGAGCCCGCAACGGCGCTACCGAAAAAACCACAAACGCGACTGCCGCAACAGAGGTGAATGTGTGCAAAGTGTCCCTTCCTTCGGGCGGACCACCGAGGTGCAGTTTCGTGTCCAAAGCCGTTCCAGGCCGCTCCGCGCGGACCGCTTCGCGAGGCGCAGCACAGAGCCATGAAACAGCCTGGTTATCAACACGGGCGGCACGTCACAGTTGATTAAAAGAGGGTTAAAAGACAACACGTGCGCGGGCGAACGTTCGCGAATTTTCTGCCCAGCGCTGCGCACAGCGGAGGGAAGTATATTCACTTTTGTAAACATCGCTTGACTGAAGCCCGTGATTACCAGCACAATGCGTATGTCGTTCATGCGCAACAAGACAGATATCCGGAAAAATATATTGCTCGTCGAAGACGATCGCGCAATTCGCGATTTGTGTCAGAGCGTTCTAAGCAGGAACGGTTTCGAGTGCATTAGCGCGGCGGATGGCGTGACAGGTTTTGAAACTTACAAGGTAAGGAAAGACGATCTTGCTCTGGTTCTGTCGGACTTGTCGATGCCGGCGATGGGCGGCATCGGGATGATCCACGAGATCCTGAATATCGATCCCGGCGCAAACGTAATTTTGATGTCCGGGTACAATCCCGACGAGGTCGTGCCCTGCGATATCCGAAAATTCTGTTCGGTGTTACGGAAGCCATTTACGCCTGCACAATTGCTCCAGGCGGTGAAGAGGTGCCTCGAGTGCGACACCGAAGTATCCGCAACAGCTTAGGTTAGGGCTTGTGGCAGAAGTCCGAAAACTCCTGACCCGGAGCGCGCCCGTGTACCCTGTCGGCGGATTAGACCGGAGTCTTCTTTTTAAACGCGGCAAGGCATCGCTGAGCCGTCTCGAGCTCCGAATAATCGCTGCCCTCCTGTTCAATCAACAGGAACTCCGCGCCCCCGGTCTTGATCCCTGCTGCGATGACCTCTTTCCAGGGCACGGAGCCCTCTCCGTATAAAACGCGATAGCCCTTTTCCTTGCTCCAGTCCTTCAGGTGCATCGAACGAATCCTCCCGGGGTTTGCGTTGATCCACGCAACCGGGTCCGAACCCATCTCCACGCACGTCCCCACATCGAACTGCAACACGAAGTCTTTCGGTGTGTCCGCGGCAATGACTTCTATCGGGCGCTTCCCCTCAATCGGCGTGAATTCAGCCTGATGGTTATGATACCCGCCGCGAAGACCCGCCGCCTTCAGCCTGTCGTGTCCCTGCGTAAGTGAGTCCGCCACCGTCTTCCAGCCGTCCAGAGTTTTTGGCTGGCCGGCGCTCGCGATCACCAGAATGCCCGAACCCAGAATCTTGTTATAGTCAATCGCTTTCCGGATGTTCTCCGCCTTGTAGTTGGTCAGGTTATTGTGGGTCGACAGGCACTTGATTCCCACGTCGTCCATCACCTTGCGCAACTCCTTGATTTCGTCCATGGACCAGCTATAGTAAGGCGCAAAAAACTCCACGTCCTCATATCCGAGCGCGGCCACTTTGCGAACCGTGCCCAGGCGATCTTCCGCCAGCGCCTTGCGCACCGAGAACATCTCAAGACCGATCGGAATCTTCTTCGCCTGCCCAAACGCACCGGCCAAAGGAACAATCGTGGAGGCTTGAAGAAGTCTGCGTCGCGTCATCTGCGGATTTGTATTCTGCATGGCTGTTCGCCCACACACTATCACGCCGGATACGCTGGTGATTGGGTGCTTCCCGTCGACCATCTTCTCCCGCAAATCGTCCAGAGCCTCACGCGGTTTCCGAATCTCGTTATCGAAGCAGCACCGGGCGCAGGCAAAACTACCCGCGTACCTCCGGCCCTCCTCTTTTTAGGAGGCGAAGTGCTGGTTCTGGAACCGCGCCGTATCGCGGCGCGCATGGCCGCCCGGCGTGTCGCGCATGAGATGGGCGAAGCGCCCGGCGAAACCGTCGGGTATCAAGTACGCTTCGAGGAAGTAGCGGGGCCAAAGACACGCCTCCGTTTTTTGACAGAAGGCGTGCTTACGCGACGCATGATGCAAAACAATGAGCTTCGCGGCGTGGGAACCGTGATCCTCGACGAGTTTCATGAACGCCATCTTGAGACCGACCTTGCTCTCGCACTCTTGCGCCGTCTGCAGAAGAACAGCCGTCCCGATCTCCGCATCGTCGTCATGTCCGCCACCCTCGATGCGGGTCCCGTTGCGGAGTTTCTGGGCGATTGCCCCCGACTGAGATCGGAAGGCCGTCAATTTGCTCTCGATGTCACTTTTACGCCATACTCCGCTTCGCCTCTGGAACAGCAGGTTGCCGGTGCCCTGGAGCGCCTGCGGCCCGCTGGCGATGTGCTCGTCTTCTTGCCAGGCGCGGCCGAGATCCGCAAAGCATCAAGCGCGTGTGAAGCCTGGGCGCGCACCAATGACGTGCTCATTGCGCCCCTCTTCGGCGATATGTCTCCCGCCGAGCAGGACTTCGCAGTCCAGCCGGCATCTCGCCGCAAAGTCATCCTCTCGACAAACATCGCGGAAAGCTCCATCACCATTGAAGGCGTGCGCGCCGTGGTCGATTCCGGTCTCGCACGCATAGCCGGCGACTCGCCCTGGACCGGCCTTCCCTCGCTTGAAGTAAAGCGAATCAGCAAAGCCTCGGCGCTGCAGCGCGCGGGCCGCGCGGGGCGAACCGGTCCGGGACAGGTGATTCATCTCTATACCGCGGAAGACTTCCACAGACGACCCGATCACGACGAGCCTGAAATCCTGCGACGCGAACTATCTCAGTTATGCCTGCAACTGGAGACCGCCGGTATACGCGACCCGCTGGCGCTGGAGTGGCTCACCACGCCTCCGCCGTCAGCCCTGAGCGCCGCTGAAGACCTTCTCGATCGACTTCGGGCCCGTGGGGTCGAAGCCAGCCGGATGGCCCGATTGCCGGTGCATCCCCGCATCGCTCGCCTTCTGCTCGATGCGGAACAGGCGGGTGCCGGCGAGCATGGCTGCCGTGTTGCGGCGCTCCTCTCCAGTGGTCAGAAAACCCAAACGCTCGACGATGAGCCGGACTATCGAACCAAATCCGTCCTGGCACAACTGCGGCGATTCGTGAAGCGCGGTCGGGCTGAGACGACACGGCAATTGCAAAAGCGCTGCTGGCCGCCTTTCCGGATCGCGTGGGTCGCGTCAGGTCGGCGGGAACAGTGCTGCTGTCGAACGGAAGTTCAGCCTTCATGTCGAATCCGCCCGATGAATATCTGGTCGCCATCGATGTCGATGACCGAAAGGAGAACGCGCGCCCCATCGTTCGTGTTGCCTGCGCGATCCAGCCCGACTGGCTGATCGATCTCTTTCCTGAGCGGGTGAAAGACCGAAGCCGTGTCGAATGGAATCGCGAAGGCGAGCGCGTGGAGCACGTCAGCGCGCTCACCTATGACGAACTGGTTATTGATGAGAACCGCGGCGGGGCGCCCGATGAAATTGAAGCGGCGAAGTTACTGGCGGCCAAAGTGGTAGAAACGGGCATCGAACGTTTTGTGGACCGCGCCGAACTCGATGAATTCCTTGCGCGCATTGATTTTGCTTCACAGCACTCACCCGTCCAGCCGTTCTCTGGCGATGAGGATATCGTGGCGGCGCTGGCCGAACTCTGCTACGGGTTGCGCCGGTTGAGCGAGGTGGAAAAAATCGCGGGAGGGTTGATCGAAAGTGTGGCAAGAAAAATCGATGCCGCTTCGCTTGACCGCGTGGCCCCCGCGCGCCTGAAACTCCCGAACGGGAGAGTTACCAGAATCCGTTACGAGCGCGGGAAACCTCCATGGGTCGCCTCCCGCCTGCAGGATTTCTTCGGGATGATGGAAAGCCCCCGCATCGCGAATGGAAGCGTGCCCGTGGTTGT
>Ga0207695_10002376_pt1 | contig 27941 bp, 20 predicted proteins | sample KBSC54metaG_FD_184354 | JGI IMG/M metagenome (GOLD analysis project Ga0207695, IMG submission 184354) | Corn rhizosphere microbial communities from Kellogg Biological Station, Michigan, USA - KBS C5-4 metaG (SPAdes) (version 2) | ecosystem: Host-associated > Plants > Roots > Rhizosphere > Soil...
GGAGCGGTCGGGGGTGCGGCAGTTCTCGTATCGGGTGGTGGCCGGGCCCCGGGGCAAGGTGCTGAGTGGGGGCGGGGTGAACCCGGGTGGGCCGATGCAGCCGGCGGCGCCCGGCACGTCTCAGGTGCCTGCTAAGACCGGCGGCCCTGTGGCGCCGAGCGCTGGAGCCGGGGTGAACCCGGGCGGGCCGATGCAGCCGACGGCGCCTGGCACGTCTCAGGTGCCTGCTAAGACCGGCGGCCCTGTGGCGCCGAGCGCTGGAGCCGGGGTGAACCCGGGCGGGCCGATGCGGCCGACCGGCCCCGGAGTGTCCGCGGGGCCTGACAGCCCGGCGGGGCCCGGAGCGCCTGCCGGAGTGAACCCCGGCGGGCCGATGCAGCCGGCCAGTCCTTCCCAGCCGGTCATCGTCGGCGGCCCGATCAAGCGCAGCCTGCCCGTCGGTCTGCCCGTCGGCCTGCCTGCCCGCCCCGGCGATCCGAGCCTGCCGATCACCACCTCCACCGCCTGCTCGACCGACTGGGGCGCCTCCCCAGCGACCGGCATGCCCCAGGGGTACAACAAGCCCGATCCGCTCGTCCTGTGCGGCTACACGCCGAAGCGCTTGCGGGCGGCGTACGGGATCACCGCCGCCAAGGTCACCGGGAAGGGAGCCGTCATCGGCATCGTCGACGCGTACGGATCGCCGACGATGCGCGCCGATGCCGACAAGTTCGCGGCGTCGGTCGGGGACAAGGCGTTCGGCGACGCCCAGTACGCGGAGTCCGTGGACCGCGCCACGTGGAAGCACCTCGGGGACGGCGTGTGTGAGACCCCGGCCGTATGGGGCGGGGAGGAGGCGCTGGACGTGGAGATCGCGCACGGGCTCGCGCCGGACGCGGACGTCCACTACTTCGGCGCCGCCTCGTGTCAGGACCAGGACATCTCGGCGACGCTGGCCTCGATCGTGGACCACCACTCGGCCGACGTCGTCACCGGGTCCTTCGGCGAGATCATGCACCCGGCCGGCGGGAACATCGACCCGGCGGTGGTGCGGCAGGAGAACCAGCTCTTCGCGACCGGCGCGGCCGAGGGCATCGGGTTCGTGTTCGCCACCGGCGACTGCGGCGACCTGGCGCCGGGGCTGGGCGGACCGGCGTGCGACACGGGATCGGCGCGGACGCAGGTGGAGTGGCCCGGGGCGTCGCCGTGGGTGACGGCGGTGGGCGGGACGGCGCTGGCCGTCGGGCCGACCGGGAAGCGGCACTGGGAGGTGCCGATGGGCGACCTCCGGTCGGACCTGTCCGACGACGGGAGCACCTGGACCCCGTTCCCCGGACAGTTCTTCTTCGGCGGGGGCGGCGGGGTCAGCGCCGACTTCGACCAGCCGGCGTACCAGAAGGGTGTGGTGCCGAAGGACCTGGCGCTGTCGGCGGGAAGTGCTGACACCGCCAAGGCCGACACCGGGGACAGGAGCAGTAGCGGCAGCAGCAGCACCGCAGGCGCCTCTCCGGCCAAGACCGCGACCCCGAAGCGCACCGTTCCCGACATCGCGATGGACGGCGACCTGCTGACCGCCGTCCTGACCGGCCACACCGACCCGACCCTCGGCGGCTACGGCCAGGACGTGGTCGGCGGCACCTCGGCCGCCGCGCCGATGTTCGCCGCGGTGCAGGCGGACGCGATGCAGGCGTCCGGCGGCGCCGTGGGCTTCGCGAACCCCGCGCTGTACAAGCGGGCGGGGACGAAGCAGTTCACCGACATCGTCGGCAGCCCGAAGGGGGCGCCGAGCCCGATCTCGGCCGTCGTGGACCACGGCATGTTCGGCGACGTGCACGAGGCGGGCCTGTTCAGGCTCGGCGCGGACCACGGCCTGAGCGCGCGCAAGGGCTACGACTTGGCGACCGGGCTCGGCTCCCCGACGGCGGCGTACATCGATTCCTTCAAGCCGAAGAAGAAGCCCTAGGCACCCCGCGAAAATAAGAGCTCTACGAGACGAGCGCCCGTTCGCGCCCAACGGCCGCGCCTCACCGAGGCAGCCAAGCCTCCGGCGACTCCGCCATCCGGCGCACATGGGCCGGCAGCTTCCCGCTGAGCACGTGCGCGAGGCTCGTCTCGTCGAGCACTTTGCGGAGCGCCGCACGGGCCGCGACCCACACGTCCGACAGGTGCTGCGCGGCGTTGCTGTACTCGGTCTCGTGCGGCCGCAGGCCCCGCACCTCGGCCAGCGGCCCGTCGACGGCCCTGATCACCTGGCCGATGGAGATGGCGGACGCGGGCCTGGCCAGGGTGTAGCCGCCCTCGGCGCCGCGGTGGCTGCGGATGAGGTCCGCGCGCCGGAGTTCGACCAGGATCGACTCCACGAACTTGCGGGGCAGGCCCTGGTGGTCGATCAGGACGGTGGACTTCACCAGGTCCGGGCCGTGGGCGGCGAGCTCCAGCATCACCCGGACCGCGTAGTCGGCCTTTGCTGAGATCTGCACGCTGCCGATGCTAACAGTCGGTAAACCCATCGGTTCCGTGGGAATTGATGGTTCGGCCCCGTCCCCGCGCGCCTGCTCCGACGCCGTCAGGAGCGGACTCGGCGGCGCTTCTCCCCCGCGGCCACCGCGAACTCGAGGCGGTTCCCGACCGGCGGGACCGGGCAGATGAAGTGGTCGCTGAAGGCGCAGGGCGGCAGCTGCGCGTGGTTGAAGTCGAGCACCGTCGTCCCGCTGCCGGGCTTCGGCGCGGCGGCCGTGAGCTGACGGAACCCGAACGTGTCCGGACCGTTCGTGGCGTCGCCGAACGTCACGTCGAGCCACACCTCGTCCTCCGACGTCCACGCCGTCGCCGCGAGCCGGTGCTCGACGCCCGCGTGCGCGAAGACGAGGTCGCCGTCCAACGCCAGCCCGCGCTGCTTCCCGTCGGCGTTCAGCACGCGCTCGATATGACCGTGCACGTACGGCTCGTACCGAGCGGTGAAGACGAGCGTTGGATCATAGGAATAGCGCTCGATCCCCGCAAAGCTGCGGCGGTTCTCGGCGTCGGGGTCGTAGACGCGCACCGCGAGAGCGCCTTCGCGCAGGATCGGCACCAGCTTGCGGCCCTCGTGGAACAGCACCGTCGGATCCGGAGCGAGATCGGGGTTCAGGAGCCGGACGCCGTCGACCGCGACGCCCTCGACCAGCAGTCCGTCAGCGGCGACGGCCGTGACACCGACTCGATCGCCGTCCGCCGTCCACAGCCCGGGGATCCCGTCGATCGCCTCCGCGGACCCCTCGGCAAGCCAATGCGTCGCGACCAGCGCGAGGGCACCGTGCTCGGCGGAGACGGACGCGTCCCGTCCGTCAGCCCACTGAATCCAGTCGATCGGTGCGGAAGGGATCGTCGTGGTCGGCTCCGCCTCGGGCATGCTGGACTCCCTAGCTTTCCTATGGACATGGCCTGGGGGAGCCAACGCACCGGAAAGCCGCCGGTATTCCGCGGAGCCGACCACGACGTGCTCAGCCGTGCGTCACGCAGGCGTTCGCCTTGTTGGACCACAGCCCCTGCACGTCGAACTTCCCTGTCGTCAGCGTCACGTAGGCGTCCTGGTCGACGCACTCGTCGCCGATCTCACCGTTGGCCGTGTTGTTCCAGCCGTCGGTGGGCCAGAAGTCCGTGACGGTCTCGGCGTACTCGTGCGTCTCGGTGGACTCGATACCGGAGAGCAGCCGGCCGTCGGTCAGGGTCGTGCAGGCCCCGGCGCCCATGTCCGGCACGTAGGGCATGTTCGTGTAGGCGAGCTTGCCGTAGCTGGTGCTCGTGAAGTCGTGCCACGCGCAGAAGCCGCTGTTCGGGAAGCCGTCCGGATGGGTACCGGTGGCCGAGAGGATCACGTACTGCGCGTTGAGGTTCGGCGCCTGGGTCGTGTTGCCGAAGTGCCCGGCGGCCTTCTTCGCCTCGGCGGCGATCTGAGCCTGGGTCGCGTTCGTCGGCGCCGCCGCCGCGTTGTCGAACCAGGCGCCGCCGAGGATCGAGGCGGCCGGGTGCTGGACGAACGTCGCCGTGGACGGGCACTTGGTGGTGCCGACCGGAGCGTTCTCGCAGTACTGCGTGAGGATCGTGCCCCATGTGTCGTCGGCGCCGTAGAGGCCCTTGAAGAGGTTCTGCATGTCGGGGGCGACCTTCGCGGGGTCCTTGGACCACTGCGTACCCCAGAAGACGAGGTACACCTTCGGCGCCGGCGAGACGACGCCGGTCTTGCCGTTGGTCTGCAGCGAGAGCGTCTCGCCGCTGGCGGCCGGGACGGCGGCCCTCGCCGAGCTCTTGGCGATCGGCTTCGCTCCGAAGTGGCTCCCGCCGACGGCCGACGACGTCGATATCGACATCGTGAAGGCCGTGGCAGCGGCGGCGGTGAGCGCGGCCAGACGGATCGTGCGCATGGGTCTCCTTCGTGGGGTGGCAGGCGGGCCTGTGGGTGGGCCCACGAAGGAATGTGCTGGATTATCAGAGGTCTGTAAACAATGAGATGAGTAAAGCTCAAGTCAATGAGAAACGCCTGCCGTCCAAGGGGATTCCTCGGACGGCAGGCGCCGGTTCCCGCGGCGGCGGCTTACTTCTCCACGCCGCCGACCGCGTGGGCGATCTGGTCCATCACGGCCTTGTTGAGGGCGGCCTGGCCGCCGAACATCGTGACCTGGGACAGCTGGCTCTGCATGCCGTGCAGCAGGTTGGCGTCCGACGGTGCCAGGACCGTGGGCGCCGTCAGCAGCAGCGGCTCGTTGGCGTTGGCCATGTACGCGCCGCCGGTGAGGGCGTCGGCGAACTGCGTGCCGGTCGCCACGCCGAACTGCGTCACCGGCATGTCGGCGGCGAAGCGCTGCGCGACCGCGGCAGCGGTCTGATACCGGTCGCCGCCCATCAGCGCGTGGGACTGGCCGCCGAGGTACTTCGTCGCCGTGACCGCCGCGCCGCCCACCGCGTTGAGGTGGAAGGCCGGGTCCGCCGCGCCGTTCTTGCGCTCGGCGGCGGCGATGTACGCCTTGGTGTTCGGGTCCAGCGTCGTGCCGTTGGACAGCAGGATCGCGTTGCCCTCGTCCGCGGCCAGCGGGCCGGCGGCCAGCGCGTCGGCGAAGTTCAGGCCGGTGGCGACCACGACCTGGTGCGGGGAGCCCATGCCCTGCGCGATCTGCAGCGAGGTCTGGAAACGGTCCGAACCGCCGTAGCGCTGGATGTTGTAGCCCATGCCCTCCAGCTGCTTCTGGACCGTCGGCGAGATCGCCGTGGTGCCGCCGAGGATGTAGACCGTGCTGCCCCGCGGCAGGACCCGCCGGATCTCGGTGGCGGTCAGCGGGTTCAGCGACCCGGACTCCGTCAGCAGCAGCGGCCCGCGGTTCCGCTTGGCCAGCGGCACCCCGGCCAGCGCGTCCGGGAAGTTGTCGCCGCGCGCCAGGACCACGGAGTTCGCGACGGCGCGGGGCGTGTTGTCGCCCCCGGCGTTGGCCCACTGGGCCTGGGACACCGAGACGCCGGTCCCGTAGCGGTCGTTGCCGGACAGCCGGGTGACGGCGGTGGGCTGGTGCGGCGGGACGTTCGGCGGGGTCGGGTTGCCGGAGTTGTCGAAGCAGGCCGCCTTGTGGCTGTTCAGGAACTCGGCCATGTAGGCCTGCGCGGTGATCTGGCCGACGCGCTGCTCGGCGCCGAAGTAGGAGTTCTCCGCCTGGCTGGCCGGCGTGGTCTGCGGGTTCCACGGGACGTAGCTCTGGCCGTCGACGAACCGGCTCTGCAGACCGATCTCCGCCTGCAGGTGGGTGGCGGCGTTCGCCGTCGCGGTCGGGGCCGAGCCGTTCTCGCCGGTCAGATGCCCGCTGTAGGCGCTGACCAGGGCGTCGAAGGAGCCGTAATAGGCCGGGAACTGCAGACCCCAGTCGTTGCCCTGCGGATAGTTGATCTGGGGCGAGCTGGTCGACTCGTAGATCGGTTTGCCGTCGGGCGTGCCGATCGCGGGCGTCAGGTTGTGCGACAGGTTGTTCGGGTCCGGCGCGTACGCGAACGAGGTCTTCGATGTCAGGGCCTGGTAGGTCAGGCCGACGTTGTTCGTGACCGCCTGCGGCGCGCACTTGCCGGCCAGCGCGAAAGTGCCGACCTGCTGCAGCGACTGGTCCAGCGCGGTCATGTACAGCGGATGCAGGATGTTGTGGTTCTGCACCGTCCCGTCCTGCTGCACGTTCCAGCCCTGCAGCCACTGGTTCAGCTGGCGGCCGTTGACCACCTGCGAACTGGACAGGTCCGCCTGGGTCGCGGTGTCCGCGATCAGCAGGTCCTCGTTGCGCCGCTGCCAGGTGGCCGCGTTCGGGTGGTTCGGCATCATCGCCACGGCCAGCCCGAGCAGCTGCGCGGCGTAGTTGTCCTCCTCGGCCTTGGTGTCGCCGGGAGTGATGTCGTTGCCGTTCTTGTCGTACTGGTACAGGTGCTGGCTGCCGTTCTCCGAGGTCAGGAACACGTCGTTGCCGGAGGTCAGCCGGTTCGCCTCGTCGGCCAGCATGCGGGCGACGTCGTCGCGCTCGGAGGGGGACAGCTTGTCCCAGACCAGCCACGCCGCCTGCCCGGTGTAGAACGCCCACAGCGGCGACTGCCAGCTGTTGCCCCAGGTGGACACGCCGGCCAGGGAGTTGTTGGCGTAGTAGCGGTGGGCCAGCGCGCGCACCATGGTCGCGGCGCGGTTCTCGGCCTCGTTCGCGCTGATGCCGGAGGTCTGCGAATCCCAGTCGCCGAGCTTCACGGCGGTCGCGATGGAGACCGCGGCCATGCCCGGCACCCGGAAGGTCTGCTCGGGGACGGCGCCGGGGATGTCGAGGTTCAGATATCCGTCGGAGGCGACGTTGTTCCCGTAGGTCTGGTTGTACCAAGTCGTCCCCAGATACCGCGAGGAGTTGCGCAGGACCTGCGCGAGCTGTGTGCTGACCTGGTCGGTCGGCGCGCCGCCGGAGAACGTCGAGGGATTGATCGCCACGACGTCCGAGCCGTTGGCTGAGATCGTGATGCTCGCGGCCGAGGCACTGGGTGCCGAGACCAGGGTTCCGCCGAAGGCCGCCCCCGCCACCGCGAGACTCGATATGACCGATAGTTCGCGCTTGCGCCCCATGTAAGACTCCTTGCGTATTCAATGCCTCCGGGAGCCTACGCGAACCGCCCCGGGCCTGAGCAGGCCCGGGGCGGTTATTTGAGGCGTAAATCTTCTACGGCCTCTGGTCTAGACGACTGGACAAACCCAGGTCCGGCATGCTGCGGGAGCCGGAGTTGTCAGTGCCTGGACCTGCGAGGCGTATCAGCGCTCGACTTCACCCTTGATGAACTTCTCGACGGCGTCGCGCGCCTCGTCGTCGAAGTACTGCACCGGCGGGGACTTCATGAAGTAGGACGAGGCCGACAGGATCGGGCCGCCGATGCCGCGGTCCAGGGCGATCTTCGCGCAGCGCACCGCGTCGATGATGACGCCGGCGGAGTTCGGGGAGTCCCAGACCTCGAGCTTGTACTCCAGGTTCAGCGGGACGTCGCCGAAGGCGCGGCCCTCGAGGCGCACGTACGCCCACTTGCGGTCGTCGAGCCACGCCACGTAGTCCGACGGGCCGATGTGCACGTTGCCGGCGCCGAGGTCGTGGGACAGCTGCGAGGTCACGGCCTGGGTCTTGGAGATCTTCTTGGACTCCAGGCGCTCGCGCTCGAGCATGTTCATGAAGTCCATGTTGCCGCCGACGTTCAGCTGCATGGTGCGGTCCAGCACGACGCCGCGGTCCTCGAACAGCTTGGCCAGCACGCGGTGCGTGATGGTCGCGCCGACCTGGGACTTGATGTCGTCGCCGACGATCGGCACGCCGGCGGCCTCGAACTTGTCCGCCCACTCCTTGGTCCCGGCGATGAAGACCGGCAGCGCGTTCACGAACGCGACCTTGGCGTCGATCGCGACCTGCGCGTAGTACTCGACGGCGCTCTGCGAGCCGACCGGCAGGTAGCAGACCATGACGTCGGCCTGGGCGGCCTTCAGCGCGGCGACCATGTCGACCGGCTCGGCGTCGGACTCCACGATGGTCTGGCGGTAGTACTTGCCCAGGCCGTCGTTGGTGTGGCCGCGCTGCACCGTCACGCCGGTCGGCGGGACGTCGGCGATCTTGATGGTGTTGTTCTCGCTGGCGCCGATGGCGTCGGCGAGGTCCAGGCCCACCTTCTTGGCGTCGACGTCGAACGCGGCGACGAACTCCAGGTCGGAGACGTGGTAGTCGCCGAACTGGACGTGCATCAGACCGGGGACCTTGGCGTTGGGGTCGGCGTCCTTGTAGTACTCGACGCCCTGCACCAGCGAGGCGGCGCAGTTACCGACGCCGACGATCGCTACTCGAACCGAACCCATGGACGGTTTCTCCTTCATCTGCCGCGCCCGGGGGAAACGGACACGTTATTCCTGCGTATTTATGAAATGGGGACAGTGGCCGGCCGGCTTCGACCGGGACTCGCCAGGCTCTCCGCCGCGCGGGCGCTAGGAGGGCCGGGGCTCCGGGGAGCCTTGCCGGGGTTGCTGCTCGGGTGGCGTGGGAAACGCCTGCTCGTGCTCGGTCCGGATGAGCTCGTTGAGCCATCGGACCTCGCGCTCGGTGCTCTCCAGACCGTGCCGCTGGAGCTCCAGGGTGTAGGAGTCCAGCCGGTCGCGGCTGCGGGCGAGCGAGCCCCGCACCGCTTCCATCCGCTCCTCCAGGCGGCTGCGCCGCCCCTCGAGGATGCGGATCCGGACGCCGGCGTTGGTCCGCCCGAAGAACGCGAAGTGGACGCCGAAGTTGTCGTCCTCCCAGGCCGCCGAGCCGGAGGTCGTCATGAGCTCCTGGAACCGCTCCTTGCCCTCCGCGGTCAGCTTGTAGCTGATCTTGGCGCGGCGCGAGGCGGCGACGTTGGCGGTCTGGGTGTCGTCCTCGGCGATCCAGCCGCGGGCGACGAGGTCCTTCAGGCAGGGGTACAGGGTCCCGTAGGACAGCGCGCGGAAGGCGCCGAGCTGCACGTTGAGCTGGCGGCGCAGCTCGTAGCCGTGCATCGGGTGCTCGTGGAGCAGGCCGAGGACGGCCAGTTCCAGGATCTGGGACCGCTTCGCCATCGCTTGCTCCTTCCTTCGCCGACTGTGCGCGCCGTACGGTTCGTACGCCGTCGTGTGCCCGATACATCGGGCGGATACACCAACTCGATACAGCCGCTCGATGTATCGCTCCGATACATCGAGACGTTAGCGGGTGCCGGGCGCCCCGCACAAGTCCCCAGGCGACGCGGGCGAAACGGACACATCGTCGCCACGGACGGCCCTCCGCATGGGTCCGTGGCGTACCCTGTGCCGGTAGCGCGTCCGGGGCGGGGCGGGATCGCAACCGACTGACCGGTTTCGGGCGTCTCCGCGAGCAAGCCGGTGCATGGCGGTTTCCCATCCGTCGTCCACCGGTTGGCAAGGGGGCGTGCGGTAGACGTGGCTCCACAGAGGACTCAGGTGAGGCGGACCGAGGTATGAGCGAGCACGGCAGTCGGCGCGCCGGGGGTGGCGGCGGATCACGGGGGCGCCGGTCGGCCAACGGCGGCGGTGGCTTCTCCGACAAGCTCGACGGGCTCGCCAGCCAACTGTCCGGGATGTTCGCCAAGCGCGGCGGCGGTGGCGGCGGCCGGCGCGGCGGCGACGGCTACGACGACCAGTACGACGAATACGGGTCCTACGACAGCCGCGACCGCGACGACGACGGCTACGGCGGCGCCGAATCGATCGCGGGCGGCGGGCGCCGGGGCGCCGGGCGCCGCGCGGCGGCCGGATCAGGGGCCGGCGGCCCGGGCCGCGGCGGCCGCTCGGGCGGCTCCGGCGGCGGCCGGGACGAGCTGCCCCCCAAAGACTGGTGGATGAAGTTCATCAACTACCCGCGCTACGGCAAGCGCGGGTGGCGGCACTGGATGCCCTCGATCAAGCAGGTGCTGTCGATCTTCCTGGGCTTCCTGTTCACGGTCATAGGCGTGGTGGCCTACGCGTACGCCAACACGGAGATCCCGCAGGTCAAGAACAGCATCGCGGCCGGCAACCCGACGACCTTCACCTATGACGACGGCAAAGAGGTCTTCAACCAGATCGGCGTCAACTACTACCAGGTCAACGACATAAATCAGATCCCGAAGGTGTTCCAGAACGCGTTCGTCGCGGCGGAGAACTACTCCTTCTGGACCGACCCCGGCGTGTCCTTCACCGGCGTGGCCCGCTCGGCGCTCAACGACCTGTTCGGCAGCGGCGGCACCCAGGGCGGCTCGACGATCACGCAGGAGTACGTGAAGAACGCGTACCTGTCGCAGGACCAGACGCTGAGCCGCAAGATCAACGAGATCATGATCTCCATAAAGCTCAACCACACGGAGAGCAAGCAGCAGATCCTGCTCGGCTACCTGAACCAGATCTCGTTCGGCCGCGGCGCCTACGGCATCGACGCCGCCTCCCGGGCCTACTTCAACCAGCCGATCAGCGCCATGACCGACAAGGACGTCGACAAGGCGGCCTTCCTGGCCTCGGTGATCAACGACCCCAGCAACTTCTCCACCGCGCTGGTCAACGACAAGTCCCGGCAGGACAACCCCAAGACCTTCCTGCGCTTCCAGAAGCGGTACAACGCGGTCCTGGCGAACATGTCGCAGTACGGCTTCGTGCCCAAGGCGACCACCGACCAGTTCCAGGGCAAGCTGCCGCCGATCAAGGACTTCAAGGGCCCGAACCTCGGCGGGTACGTCGGGTACATGAAGGACGGCGCCACGGCCTATCTCGCGGCGCAGCTGGCCGAGTACCCCAACGACCCGCAGACGGCGAAGTACGCGAACATCGACAACCTGTCCAAGGGCGGGTACAAGATCGTCACCACGTACAACCACGTGATGATGAACGACTCGTTGACCGCGGCGGACGCGCTGTGGAAGGGCGAGAGCGCCAACGGCGAAGGCAAGTTCAACCCCTCGAAACACGCCTCCGACAACAACATCCACCTGGCGTTCGCGTCGATCGACCCGCACAGCGGCGAGCTGAAGTCGTTCTATTCGGGGACCGACGGCAAAGAGGACTACACCACCAACTCGTTCAACTACGCGTTGCAGGGTGGTGTGCAGGTCGGTTCGACCTTCAAGCCGATCACGCTGGCGACCGCGCTGCAGTCGGGCAAGTTCTCGCTGGACAGCATGGAGGAGGGCAGCAACAGCAAGCCCTTGTTCTGGCCGCCGGGGGCCAAGAACCCCCTGACGTACCCCGACTCCCACGGCAACATCAAGTTTTATCCGCCCAACGAGGACGACGAGGCCGTCGGCGGATTCAACGGCAACGCGACGCTGAAGCAGGGCTTGGCGTTGTCGCTCAACTCGGTCTTCGTCTCGCTGGAGCTGGACCCGGCGATCAGCCCGGAGGCGGTCTACAACATGGCCGTGGCCCTCGGGATCAAGGAGGGCACTCCCGACTTCCTGAAGGTGGCCTCGCTCACCCTGGGCACCGCCGAGATCACGCCGATGCGCATGGCCAACGTCTACGGCGCGTTCGCCAACGGCGGCGTCTCCCACGAGCCGGTGCAGGTCACCGCGATCATCGACCAGCGCACCGGACAGACCGTCTGGACGCCGCCGGCGCTGCGCAAGGGCAGCGGGGTCGCCAAGCAGGTGATGTCGGCGAACACCGCGGCCGGTGTCACCAACGCGCTGCAGGCCGTGCTCCAGCCCAACGGCACCGCCTACGCGAACCGGTACGCCGCGGCCCTGGTCCAGGAGGCGAACGGCAACCTGGCCGGCAAGACCGGCACCACCGACTTCAACCACTCCGCCTGGTTCACCGGGTTCTCCTCGTCGCTGGCCACCTCGGTGGCGATCTTCAGATCGACGTCGGACGGAGCCCTGGAGTCGATCAAGGGTCTGGGCTACGACGACCAGACGACCCGCATCAACGGTATGGACTGGCCGACCACCGTCTGGACGGCGTTCATGAAGATCGAGCTGGAGAAGAACAAGACGAACTTCGCCAAGCCGTTCCCGCCATACGCACCGACCTGTTCGGGGATCAGCAACATCCCGAGCCTCAACCAGTCCGTCGAGCCCGGCACCCTGGCGTCCGGCTCGATGCCCGGCACGCCGACCGGCTCGGAGGCGAACTGCGAGTCGGTGTTCGTGCCGACCCCGACCCCGACGCCGACGCCGACCCCGACGAAGGCCACGACGACCACGCAGCCGCCGCAGTGCCCGCAGGGGACGCAGTTCGACCCGCCCTCCAACCAGTGCGTGCCGATACCGCCGTCGACGGACACCTCGCAGACGCAGCCGAGCGGCACCGGGACGTCCAACCCCTCGGGGCCGGGCCAGCCCAGCACCACCCCGACCACCCCGTCGACCAAGTTCTGCCAGAACCATCCGACCGATCCGCTGTGCCCCTCGGGATCGTCGACCACCTCGACCTCGAACCCTTTCGGCGCCCCGCCGCAGGGTTGAGAGGCGTCGGGCTGACGTCGGAATCATTGTGAGGACATGCAGACGCAGAACGGCACGGTAGGGCACGATGTGCAAGTGAGTTCGGACGTGAGCGACCAGGCGCCCGGCCCGTCGGGGGAACCGACGGGCCGGGGCGCGGCGGCGGCACCGGTTCTCGTCGCCCCCTCCCTCGACGACCCGGTGGTGAACGCCGCCTCGGACGCCGTGGGCGGCCCGCTGGGGGTGCGCGCCTTCCGGCCGCGGCTGGGGTCCGCCTCGGCGATCAAGACGGTCGCCCGGGTCCTGATTCTGCTCACGCTGCTCACCCTGGGGCTCGGAGTGGCGCAGCGCTCGCCGTGCTACAAGACGGCGTGGAACGGCACGGGCAAGCAGCAGTACAACCACCTGTGCTACACCGACGTGCCGTACATGTACTACGGCCGCGGGTTCGACAAGAACCTCACGCCGTACCGCCAGACCGACGCGGCCAGCGGCAACTACGGCCTGGAGTACCCGGTCGTGGCCGGCGCGACGATGGAGACCGCGGCGCTGCTGGCGCAGAAGCTCGGCGCCGGCACCCCGGACCAGGTGCGGTGGTTCTACGACGTCACGACGTGGTTCCTCATCGTCTTCGCGCTCGTATGCGTTCTGGCGGTGATCGGGCTCGCGGGACGAAGGCCCTGGGACGCGGCGATGTTCGCGTTGGCACCGGGGCTGTTGCTGACCGGGACCATAAACTGGGACCTGATCGCGGTCGCGCTGGCCTCGGTCGGCATGCTGGCTTGGGCCCGGAACAAGCCGGTGCTGGCCGGCGTGGCGCTGGGCCTGGGCTCGGCGACGAAGCTGTACCCGGTGTTCCTGCTGATCCCCCTGCTGGTGCTGTGCTGGCGGGCCGGCCGCATGCGGCAGTGGACGCAGGCGACGGGCACGGCGGTGGTGACCTGGCTGGCGGTGAACGCTCCGGTCATGATCTTCGCCTTCCAGGGCTGGAAGTACTTCTTCACGTTCAACGACAACCGCCCGATCGACCTGGGCTCGCCGTGGTTCGCGATCCGCCACTGGTGGGACTGGGAGCCGCCGAACAAGAACGTGGTGATCATCGCCCTGGTGCTGGCCGGCTGGCTCGGCGTGGCGCTGCTGGGGCTGATGGCCCGCCGCCGGCCGCGCTTCGCGCAGCTGGCGTTCCTGACGGTCGCGGTCTTCGTGCTGCTGAACAAGGTCTACTCGCCGCAGTACGTCCTGTGGCTGATCCCGCTGGCCGCGCTGGCCCGCCCGCGCTGGCGCGACTTCCTGATCTGGCAGTGCTGCGAGATCACGTACTACGTGGCCGTCTGGTACTACCTGGTCTGGCAGGCGGGGCCGAGCAACGGCAACACCCGAGGACTCCCGGACAATTTCTACGTCTGGGCGATCATGATCCACCTCGCGGGGATCCTGTACATGATGGTCCAGATCATCCGCGACATCCTCGATCCCCGCCGCGACCCGGTCCGCGCCGACGGCATCGACGACGACCCGGCCGGCGGAGTGCTGGCGGACAGCGCCGACGTGTGGGCGTGGTCGCAGCCCCGCTCGCATCGGGCGGGGCACGGGGCCGGGGCCGGGGCCGCAGAGCCCGAGCTCGCCTCGGTCTGACGGTTGTGCGCGCGGGGGGCGGGGCGGTAGGGCAGGGGTCGGGCGCGGTGCCGGTGCAGGGGCCGATGCCCGGGCCAGGTCCGGAGCAGCCTGAGACTGACTCAGGGCGGCTGGGCGGCGAAATACCTGCGAGCGAGATCCTGCCGGCACAGCGATCCGAAGCCGGCGTCGGGCCGCTGAGCCGCAAGCCGCGGGCATGGGAAACCGAAGCCTGGTCCCCGCACCGCGTTCTCCGCCCCCAGGACCGCATCTCCCTCGCCACATGGGCCGCCACCCGCCTCGGGATGGTCGTCTTGGCATGGATGGCCGCGTGGGTCTTCGAGGCGGCCCCAGCGGTACCGGGGCCGTGGCTGGCGCGGTGGGATCGATGGGACGAGGGGATCTTCCTCAGCATCGCGCAGCACTGGTACTTCGCGCCGGGCACGGATCCGCGGCATGTGGCGTTCTTTCCGGGGTTCCCGGTCGCGGTGTGGGTGATGCACCTCGTGGTTTGGAACTGGGTCGCGGCGGGGTTGGCGGTCTCGGCGGTGGCCGGGGCGGTCGCGATGGTGGCGCTGGGGCGGCTGGCCGCGCGAGAGGTCGCCGCACCCGAGAGCCCCGAGGCCCGCCAAGCCGCCGCCAACGCCACGCTCTTCTTCGCCCTCGCGCCGGCGGCCGTGTTCCTCGCGGCGGGCTACAGCGAGAGCCTCTTCGCGGCGTTCGCGTTCTCCGCTTGGGCGGCGGCGCGGCGGGACCGCTGGGCACTCGCCGTGGTGCTGGCCGCGGGCGCGAGCACCGTGCGGGTGAACGGGTTGTTCCTCGCGGCGGCGATCGTGGTGGAGTTCCTGCTCGCCGGCCCGACGCGGCGTCGGTGGCGGCAGGCACCGCTTCTCCTCGTGCCCGCAGTACCTGTCGCGGCGTACGTGCTCTATCTCCACCGCGACACGGGGGACTGGATGGCGTGGCAGCACGCGCAGGCTGCCGGCTGGTTCCGCACCTTCCAGAGCCCGAAGGCCGCGTGGGACCAGACCTGGCGTGCGGCCTTCGGAGCCACCCAGGCGGGCCACACGGCGTGGGTCTTCCAGCTGGAGCTCGTGGCTGTCGTCGTCGGACTCGCCCTGACCGCGCTCCTGCTCTTTAAGCGCCGCTGGCCCGAGGCGCTCTACGTCGCCCTCTCGCTGCTCGCGCTCGGCACCACCACGTGGTTCATGTCCGTCCCCCGCGCGATGCTCCTGTGGTGGCCGCTGTGGACGATGCTCGGCGCGTGGGCGGTCAAGCACCCCATGGTGCGAACGCTGTACGTATGCTGCGTCGCGCCGGTCATGGCGGGGGTCGCGCTGCTGTTCCTGTCGGGGCAGTGGGCGGGCTGAATCCAGAACCGCCCCGGCTACCATCGAGCCATGTCGAGCACGTCGAAGTTCCTGCGCGATCTGGCCAAGAAGACCAACACGGCCTCGGCCGCGCGCGCCGTCCTGAAGGCCACGCACCTCAAGTCCGGGCCGGGGCGGCTCAGCGACCCGCGTGCGGGGCTACCGGCGTCCGTCCTCCCCGCTGGAGGGAACCGCGTTACGGCGGAAAACGCTAAGGCGGGTTCCGCGGACTGGCGCATGGGTTCCGGTAAATCGCGACCCGGAACGGACTACGAGCGTCAGATCAAGGGCTACGCCTCGACCGACTCCGTGGCGATCGGGCAGTCCATCGACTTCCACGTAGCGCTTGAGCCCGCAGGCTCTTTCACCGTCTCCGTCTACCGCCTCGGCTACTACGCCGGCGCATCCGCGCGCCGCGTCCTCGTCTCCCCGACGCTGACCGCCGGACCGCAGCCCGTACCGGCGCCCGATCCGGAGACGGGCCGCATCGCCGTCGAATGGCCGGTCGCCTGGACCCTGGACATCCCCAAGGACTGGCTGTCGGGAACCTACGTAGCCGTCCTCGACAAGGCCGACGGCTTCCGCAACTACGTCCCCTTCGTAGTCCGAGACGACGAAGCCTCCGCCGACTTCCTCGTCGTCCTGCCCTCGACGAGCTGGCAGGCCTACAACTGGTGGCCGCGCGACGGCATCACCGGCCGCAACGTCTACTACGGCTACGTCACCAAGGAAGCCGCAGAAAGCGACTCCGCGCTCAAGGCGAAGTTCTCCGAAGACGCCCGCGGCTGGATCTCCAACCCGGCGCGAGCCACGCAGGTCTCCTTCGCTCGCCCCTATTTCGCCGACGGTCTCCCCGACGGCTTCGTCCGCGAGCAGTCCTTCATCCAGTGGGCGGAAGGCATGGGCTACGACCTCACCTACGCCACCGGCCTGGACCTGCACGCCGGACGCATCGACCCGACCAAGTACCGCGGCCTGATCTTCGCCGGCCACGACGAGTACTGGTCCACCGACATGTACCGGCACGCAGAACACGCCGTAGCAGCGGGAACCTCTCTAGCGTTCCTCACCGCCAACAACGCCTATTGGCACGTCCGCTATGACACCGCCACGCGCACCATGTCCTGCTACAAGGGTTTCGAGGACCCGCACGTCGAGGACTTCCCCACCGGTATGTGGCGCGCCGGCGAAGGTCACCCGCGCGCCGAACAGCAACTCATGGGCGTGCAATACAGCGGCATCCTTAAGGGACGCCACCCCTTGGTCGTCCACGAAGCCGGGCACTGGTTCTGGGAAGGCACCGGCCTCAAGGACGGCGACGAAATCCCCAACCTCCTCGGCGGCGAAGCCGACTCCCTCTTCGAGGCGATGCCGAAGGCGAAGGCCGAGGAACAAGCGCTCCTGACCGCGTCGCCGTACACGATCTCCAACGGCACGCAGTTCGTCCAGAACAGCAGCGTCTACCGCGCGCCGAGCGGTGCGTGGGTGTTCACCGCGGGGACGTTCCTGTGGCCGCTGGGGCTGGGCCACCCGGGTTACCAGGACAAGCGGGTGACCCGGGCTATGGCGAACTTCCTAGCGCGCGCAAAGGGATAGCGCTCTGTAGCGATTCCGCTATAGAGCAGGAGCTGCCGTCAGTCGAAAACGACCCGGTCAACGTGCGTCATCACCGGACTCACCTCGACCGGCAGCTCCTCCCCCACCTTCGGCGGAGTCACGCCGGCGGGCAGGAACAGCACCGACACCTGCATGTGCGGCGGCTCGGCGAACCACAGCGTCTTGCCCTGCCAAGAGAACGGCGACATCGTCCGGTTAAGCAGCGCCATCCCCGCGCGCGCCATGAACTTCCCGCGGGACATCAGCCCTGCGACACCGCGTCCGAAGTTCTTAGGGTTCTCCAACCCGACGCCGTGCGCAGTACCGCCAGAGGCGACGATCAGATAGCCGTCGCCACGCACCTTGTGCTGCCGGTAGCCGAAGCGATCGCCCTTGCTCACCTTCTGCACGCTGTGCACAGTCCCGCGCGTGACCAACGCTTTGCGGTCGCCGAGCCAGAGTTCCGTGCCGATGCGAGGCCGCACCGTGGTGCCGCTGTGCCGTTTGGCCAGGGTGCTGATCTCGTCGGGCGACAGGTGGCTGACGAACAGCGTCCGCACCGGGATGCCGGCGGCGACCAGCGCGTCCACCCAATCGCCGACCTCGCGGACGTAGTCGCCCGACACCCGGTCCAGCGGCATGTGGACGGAGAAGCCCTCGACGCGCGCCTGGTCCGACTCGAGCGCCTCCCGCAGGGCGGGGATGTCCTGCTTCTCCAACCCGAAGCGGCGCATGGATGTCTTCAAGTCGACGACCACGCACCGTCCGAGAAGTGCCTTCACCGCCTCCACAGACGCCACCGTACGGATGACGCGGTCCGGCAGGTCCCGGACGTCCTCCCCCATCAGGTAGGGCGTCAGGACCAGGATCCGGCCCGAGTAGTGGTCCTTGGCCAGCTCGGCCTCGGCCGCCGTGCCCACTGCCGTCATCTCCACGCCTCCCGCGGCGAGCTTGGAAGCCGCCTCCATGAGGTTCGGGATCCCGATGCCGTAGCCGTTGACGCCCTTGGCCACCGGCACCAGATCGGGGTGGCGGGCCAGGACCTCGCCCTGGTGGGCGCGCCAGCGCTCGGTGTCCACGTGCAGCGTCAGCGACAAGGTTCCGGCTCCTTATGGGAAACGCAGATGGATATGCAGTAGGTCCAGCCTCTTAGCGGCGGGCCATGTACATCTCGAAAGCGCGATGAAGCAGCGGGTTCAGCGGGTAGTCCCACTCCCCGAGGTACTCCACCGCCTGGCCGCCGGTGCCCAGCTTGAACTGGATGAGGCCGAACAGGTGGTCGTTGGGGTCCAGAGTGTCACTGATTCCGCGCAAGTCGTAGACCTTGCAGCCGGAAGCGTGGGAATCGCTAAGCATGCGCCACTGGATGGCGTTGGACGGACGCAGCTCGCGCTTGTGGTCGGCCGATGCGCCGTAGGAGTACCAGGCGTGGTCCCCGACGGTGACCAGGGTCGTGGCGGCCAACAGTTCGCCTTCGTGGCGGGCCAGGTACAGGCGCAGGCGGTTGGGGTTCTCCGCCTCCATCGCCTTCCACATCCGCTGGAAGTAGGCCAAGGGACGCGGAGTGAAGTGGTCGCGGACCGCGGTGACCTCGTAGACCTTGTGGAACTCCGCGAGGTCGTCGTAGCCGCCGAGGGTGACCTCGACGCCGTTCTTGTCCGCCTTCTTGATGTTGCGGCGCCAGAGCTGGTTGAAGCCCTTCTGGATGTCCTCCAGAGAGCGCGGCTTGCCGGAGTCGTCGACCAGGGGGAGCTGGAAGACATAGCGGGGCTGGAAGTCGCCGAAGCCGGCGCCCTCGGACTCCTTGCGCGACCAGCCGGTGGCGCGCAGCTTCTCGATGATGCTCAGCGCCGCGGGGTCCTCGAAGTCGGGCTTGATGTCCTTCAGGCGGACGCCGCCCTCGGTCTCGGCGATCGCCTTCTTCAGCGTCTCCGAGCTCCAGCGGCGGGACACCATCTGCGGGCCCATCTTCACCGTGAAAGCGCGGCGCTTGCGCAGGTGCGCCAGCAGAAGCTTCAGCGCCTGGCCCGCGTTCTCGGCGGTGAGGTCCAGGATCGGGCCCTCGGGGAGGTAGGCCAGGGAGCGCCGCAGGAAGGGGAGCTTGTCGCGCTTGGGGATCGGCACATCCCGGTACAGAACCAGGGCGGCGCCGACGACCTTGCCGGTGGCGTCGTCGATCCAGCCGACGGACTCGGCGCGCCAGTCGGTCTTCAGATCTCCCCAGGAGGGACACTGCAGGAAGCTGACAGACTGGGTCGCGGTGTGATCCGTACCCTTTTGCCCTGTGCGCTCCTCGATGAACGCCACATGTTCCTCGCGGCTCAGCGTCCGCACCCTCAAGACCATGCGCCAACCTTATGCGACGCGCTCCCGCAGCCACTTGATGTCCGCCGCCTGCGCCTCGGGACCGCCCGGCGTCTCGCAGATCGCGGGGCAGCCGGCGTCCGCGATCACCTGCGCGATCAGGTCCGGCGGGGCGATCTCGCCGGTGCCGAAGTTGGCGTGGCGGTCGATGCCGGAGTCGAAGCCGCCCTGGGAGTCGTTGGCGTGGACCAGGTCGACGCGGCCGGTGACGGCCTTGATGTCGGCCACGGCGCTTTCCAGCGGGATGCCGCCGGCGAAGGCGTGGCAGGTGTCCAGACACAGGCCGACGCCGCTGTGCCCGACCGCGTCCCACAGCTTGGCGATCGCCTCCAGGCGGCGGGCCATGGCGTGCTCACCGCCGGCGGTGTTCTCGATGAACACCGGGCAGTGCTGCTCCAGTTGGTCCACGGCCTTGCGCCAGTTGTCGAACCCGGCGTCGGGCGCGTCGGCCGCGGTGGTGTGGCCGCCGTGCACCACCACGCCGCGGGCGCCGGCCTCGGCCGCCAGCGCGACGGTCTGCTGGAGCAGCTTGCGACTGGGGATGCGGATGCGGTTGTTGGTGGCGGCGACATTGATGATGTACGCGGCGTGCACGTAGACGGCCAGGCCGGCCTCCTCGGCGGCGGTGCGCAGCGCGACGGCCCCGCCGGGGTAGGCCACGGTCGGGGCCTTCCAGCTCTGCGGATCGCCCAGGAAGATCTGGACGGCGTCCGCACCGCGGGCCGCCGCCTCCGCGATCGGGTCTTCGTTGCCGACGTGGGAGCCGATGAGCGCCCGCCCGTCTCCCACCCCCGCCCGTTGAGGAGACGCTTCGCGTCGCTGGTTGACTGGCATGGCCACCACGCTAACCGCTCCCGCCGACAGACCGCCCCAGGACCGATTAGGAATGGTTACACAGGGCTACCAGAGACCACCGTGGTGAAGGGCGAAGGCGAAAGCGACCGCCGCGAGCCCGATCGCGCAGACGTTCACCATCCGCTCGAAAGTGGTGTCGGACGTCAACTGTGCGTACAAACCGACCACGATGCCCGCCAGGGAGATCCATCCGGCCAGGACGTGCCCGCCGGTCCAGCCGATCATGGCGGCGCCGATCACCGCGAGCACCATCGCGGTCGTGGTCAGGGCCATCTCGACGGCATGGCTGCCGATGTGGAACCCGGGCCTTTCCTTGGGATCGGCCGCGTAGTCCGCCGCGGTCGATCCGGGCCGGCCGGCCACCTCGGGGCCGTAATCGCCCGCACCCGCGTCGGGGGTCGCCTGCGTCATGCCTGTCACCTCGCTCACACTGTGCACAGCGGATCACAAACGTATTCGGACCATTACCCAGGATGGGATGAACCGACACGGATTTCAATCCGGGCGGCTCGCCGGGGTAACCTTGACCGTTCCCCGAGTGTCAGAGCGCCGGAGTAGCGTCGCCGCAGGCGAAGTACGACGGTGCCTACCGGGGGAGACGCGCACAACCCTCCTGCCACGGAGAGACCGTGGCCGCATAGTCCAAAGGAGGTGGGTTACGCATATGCGTCAGTACGAAGTCATGGTCATCCTGGACCCGGACCTCGACGAGCGTTCGATCGCCCCGGCCCTCGAGGGATTCCTCAAGGTGATCCGCGATCTGGGCGGCAGCATCGAGAAGAACGACATCTGGGGCCGCCGTCGGCTCGCCTACGAGATCAAGACCAAGAGCGGCAAGAAGGTCAGCGAGGGCATCTACGCCGTCGTCGACGTGCAGGCCACGCCGGACGCCGTCAAGGAGTTCGACCGTCAGGCGAACCTGTCCGAGACCGTCGTCCGCACCAAGGTCATCCGTCCCGACCAGCGGTAAGACCCGCTCTCACGTTTGAGGACCTGACATGGCAGGCGAGACCGTCATCACCGTCGTCGGCAACCTGACCGACGACCCCGAACTGCGCTTCACCCCCTCGGGTGCGGCGGTCGCGAACTTCACCGTCGCGTCCACGCCGCGCACCCTGGACCGCCAGACCAACGAGTGGAAGGACGGCGACGCGCTGTTCCTGCGCTGCTCGATCTGGCGGCAGGCGGCCGAGAACGTCGCCGAGTCCCTGACCCGCGGAATGCGGGTGATCGTCTCCGGACGGCTGCGCCAGCGGTCGTACGAGACGAAGGAGGGCGAGAAGCGCACGGTCGTGGAGCTCGACGTCGAGGAGATCGGCCCGTCGCTGAAGTACGCGACGGCGAAGGTCACCAAGGCCAACCGGCCCGGCGGCCAGGGCGGTGGCGGAGGCGGAGGCGGCGGCTGGGGTGGCAACTCCGGCGGCGGCAACTCCGGCGGCGGAGGCGGCGGCGGCTGGGGTGGGAACTCCGGCGGCGGCGGCAACTCCGGCGGTGGCGGAGGCGGCGGTTGGGGTGGCAACTCCGGCGGCAACTCCGGCGGCAACGGCGGTGGCGGCGGCGGGAACCAGGGCGGCGGCAACGACCCCTGGGCTTCCGGTGGCGGCGGCGACGGCGGCTGGGGCGGCTACGGCAACGACGAGCCCCCCTTCTAGACGCCCTGCGTCCGGTCCCTTCAAACGGACCCTTGAACTCGTAGTGAAGAAGTAACCAGGAGAGATCCCATGCCTAAGGCACCTCTCCGCAAGCCCAAGAAGAAGGTTTGCGGATTCTGCAAGGACAAGGTCGCGTACGTCGACTACAAGGACACCACGCTGCTCCGGAAGTTCATCTCGGACCGCGGGAAGATCCGTGCCCGTCGCGTGACCGGCAACTGCACCCAGCACCAGCGCGACGTCGCCGTGGCCGTGAAGAACAGCCGTGAGATGGCGCTGCTGCCCTACACCAGCACCACCCGCTAGGAAGGGGGAGGAAGAGAAATGGCTACCACGAAGCTCATCCTCACCCACGAGGTCGGCGGTCTCGGCGAGCCCGGCGACGTCGTCGAGGTCAAGGGCGGCTACGCCCGCAACTTCCTCGTCCCGCGCGGCTACGCGATCGCGTGGACCCGCGGCGGCGAGAAGCAGATCGAGCTGATCCGCAAGGCCCGCAAGGTCCGCACGGTTCGCGACCTGGCCCACGCCACCGAGCTCAAGGGCGAGCTCGAGGGTCTGAAGGTCCGCCTGGCCACCCGCGCCGGCGAGTCCGGCCGGCTGTTCGGCGGCGTGACCGTCGCCGACGTGGCCGACGCGGTCAAGCGCGCCGGCGGCCCGGACGTGGACAAGCGGCGGATCGAGATCGGGAACCCGATCAAGACCGTCGGCGCCCACACCGTCTCGGTCCGGCTGCACCCCGAGGTGCAGGCGAAGGTCGAGATCACCGTCGTCGCGGCCTGACACACTCTGCGGAGCCTCCCGCGCCGGCCCGCTCGCGGGCTTGGCCGGGAAGCTCAACAGAACTGCTTCACCGAACCGCTCCACCGCAGCTCAAACGCGGTGGGGCGGTTCTTTTCGCACGACGTTTGCTTAGACGCGCAACCATCTGGTTGACTTCGCTCATGCATGCCCCTTCCCGCCGCCAATCGCTGCTCATCCTGGGCGGTCTTGGTCTGGCCGCCACCGCCGGTGGCGCGTACATGCTGGAGAACCACGGCGGCGGATCGAGCACCCCGACCGCGTTCGGACAGGGTCAGGCCCGCCACCGGGGCGGCACCCAGGACGACATCAACGAAGGGCTCGAAGGCGAGACGAACACCGCGACCGGCGAGGACGTCCCGACCCTGGCCCTCGCGCTGGCCGACGACGGCGCCTGGCGCCCCGACGCGCTGGGCTATCAGGCCGTCGACGACGTGGGCCACCAGATCAAGGGCTTCACCTCGGCGACCAGCATCAACGTCGGGGAGTCCATCGACTTCCACGTCAGTGTGAGCCCCGCCCAGGGCTTCAAGGTCAAGGTCTACCGGATCGGGCGCAGCAGCACCGGCAAGGGCTCCGAGCTGATCTTCACCAGTCCTGTGATCAGCGGGACGCCGCAGGCCGCGGCCAAAGTCGTCGAGCCGACGCGGACCGTGGTGGCGCCGTGGAAGCTGTCGTACACGCTGAACGTCCCGAACACCTGGCGCGGCGGGCTGTACGTCGCGACGTTCGAGACCGAGGACAAGCACCGCAGCTGCGTGCCGTTCGTGGTGCGGGAGGACGGCAAGGCGGCGGACCTGCTGGTGGTGCTGCCGTTCACGACGTATCAGGCGTACAACATGTACCCGGTCGACAAGATGCTCGGGGCGAGCCTGTACAACGCCTATCTGCCCGACGGCAAGGAGGGCGGCGCGGACATCTGCTCCACGCGGGTCTCCTTCGACCGGCCCTACCACCAGGACGGCCTGCCCCGGCTGTTCGAGCTCGACCAGGCGTTCGCGCAGTGGGTCGAGGCGCAGCCGTACACGATCTCCTACGCCTCGAGCATCGACCTGCACGCCGGCCGGGTCGACCCGTCGAACTACAAGGCGATGGTCTTCTCAGGCCACGACGAGTACTGGTCGCCGCAGATGCGCACCGTGCTGCAGGGTGCGCTCACCAAGGGCGTCAGCGCCGCGTTCATGGCGGCGAACAACGTCTACTGGAACATCCGCCTGGAGGCCTCCGAGGGCGGCTCCCAGGACCGGCAGGTGACCTGCTACAAGCGGCACGAGGACCCGGCGGCGAAGGGCGGCGTCTCGCCGACGGTGCTGTGGCGGGACCTGAACCAGCCCGAGCAGCAGACGCTGGGGGCGATGTACACCGCCATCATCACGAACGCGGAGCCGCAGCCGCTGGTCGTGAGCCAGACGGCGCACTGGTTCTGGGCGGGGACCTCGCTCAAGGACGGGGATCAGATCCCGCAGCTGGTGGCCGGGGAGGCCGACAAGGTGTTCCCGCATGTGAAGGGCGGGCCCAAGGCGACGGTTCTGGCGTCGTCGCCGTTCACGGCGACGGGGCCGAAGAACAAGCCGGTGACGGACACGCAGCAGACGGTGCTGTGTCAGTACCCGTCGGGGGCTTGGGTGTTCGACGCCGGGACGTTCCACTGGAACCACGGGCTGTCGACGCCAGGGTACGTGGATGCCCGGATCCAGCGGGCCACGCGGAACCTGCTGGACCGGATGACGGGGAAGAGCGGGGCGGCCGGCAAGACGGGGACGACGGGTGGCAAGACGGGGACGACGGGGAAGACCGGAGTGCCGGGCAAGATCGGATCGACGGGCGCCTCCGGCAAGACCGGAGCCTAAAGGTCTAGCAAAGCCTCGGGGCGCCAGCAAGATTCTTCCCGGAAAATTTTTCTCCACAGCCGGTGGACGAATCGGCGACGCTCCCGTGCACGTCAGGGCTTCACGATCAGTCGATCGTCGCATTATTCACAGGGAGCTTCCACACTCTGTCCCCAGGTACATCGGCGTGTCTCCACAGCTTTCCCCAGGTTTTCCACAGGTTATCCACAGGGGGTGTGGACGGCCGCCTCGACCCGCGGGGCGCGGTTCCGTACCGTGGAGGCATCGGCCCTGTCGGACCCGTCGCGTACAAAGAGAGGCGAGGGTTTCGAGGGTGTAGGAGCACGGGCAAGGGAGGCGGGACATGAGCATCGACGACCTCCCGTACACCGCCGACGAGGCCTACCAGGGCGGCTTCGAGCGCACCCCGCCGCAGGACATCCCGGCGGAGCAGTCGGTGCTGGGCGGCATGCTGCTGTCCAAGGACGCCATCGCCGAGGTCATCGAGGTCATCAAAGCCGTCGACTTCTACAAGCCGGCGCACGAGGCCGTCTTCGGGGCCATCCTCGAGCTCTACGGCCGCGGCGAGCCCGCCGACCCGGTCACCGTGGCAGCGCTGCTGACCAAGAAGGGTGACATCAACCGCATCGGCGGGGCACCCTATCTGCACACCCTGATCAACTCGGTCCCCACCGCGGCCAACGCCGGCTACTACGCCGAGATCGTCAAGGAGCGAGCCGTCCTGCGCCGCCTGGTCGAGGCGGGCACCCGCATCGTCCAGATGGGGTACAGCACCGACGGCAGCGACGTCGAGCAGATCGTCGACGCCGCCCAGCAGGAGATGTACCAGGTCACCGACGGCAGCACGAGCGAGGACTTCATCCCCCTCGCCGACGCGATGGAAGGCGCCCTCGACGAGATCGAGTCGATCTCCAACCGCTCCGGCCAGATGACCGGCGTCCCCACCGGCTTCCACGACCTCGACGCCCTGACCAACGGCCTGCACCCGGGGCAGATGGTGATCATCGCGGCGCGGCCCGCCATCGGCAAGGCACTGGCGCTGGACACTCCGCTGCCCACTCCGTCCGGCTGGACCACGATGGGCGCCGTGCAAGTGGGCGACCTGCTGCTCGGGGCCGACGGACAGCCCACCCGCGTGGTCGCGGCCACCGAGGTCATGACCGATCGGCCCTGCTACGAGGTCGAGTTCTCGGACGGCTCCGTCATCGTCGCCGACGGACAGCACCAGTGGTTCACCGAGACCCGGGCTTCCCGGCGCGCCGCGCAGGAAGTACTGGTCGCCGTCGGCGGCTCGCGGGCCCTTGGCGAGATCGGCTCGGTGAAGACGACCGAGGAGATCGCCCGCACGCTTCGCTGTGAAACAGCCGACCAGCGGTTGAACCACTCGGTACCGGTGGCGTCGGCCGTGGAGCTCCCGGAAGCGGATCTGCCGCTTTCCCCATATGCCCTCGGCGTGTGGCTGGGCGACGGGCACTCGGATGCCGCGCGCATCACGACCGCCGATCCGGAGATCGTCGCGAATCTGCAGACTGAGGGATTCCTCGTCGAGGCGAACGGCCCGCTGGTCTACTCGCTGCGGTTCCCCATGCCCGCGGGGCCCGCGGAGCGTACTTGCGCCGTGTGCGGCGTCTTGTTCGTTCCGAAGACATCGCAGGTCAGGACCTGCGGCAAGGCGTGCGGGGGGCGGGCGAGGTTCGTCAGCGCCCCAGCGGCCGCACCCACGTGCCCGGACTGCGGCAGGCCCTCGACCGGCATGCGGCGTTGTCAGTCCTGCCACAACGCCCACGGCTCCGTGCAGGGCCTCCTGCGCTCGATGGGCGTCCTCGGCAACAAGCACATCCCGGCTGCGTATCTCCGGGCCTCCGTGGCTCAGCGGCGAGCGCTGCTGGCCGGCCTGCTGGACACGGACGGCTTCGTCGACCACACCGGAACCGTGCAGTTCAGTGTGACCAACCGGCGGCTGGCGGCCGAAGCCCACGAACTGATCCTCAGCCTCGGCTACCGGGCCACCATGACGACCAAGCGGGTCGCGGGGCGCACCGAGGCGTCGTCGACGGCTTACATCGTCACCTTCACCCCGGCCGACCCGGTGTTCCGCCTCACCCGCAAACTGGCGCGCCAGACCACGCGGAACCATCCGACGACGCGCCAGCGGTACATCGCGGACGTCCGGCGCGTCGAATCGGTGCCGGTCCGCTGCGTCGAGGTCGACAACGGCGACCACCTCTATCTGGCCGGCCGGACGTGGATCCCGACCCACAACTCCACCCTGGGACTGGACCTGGCGAGAAGCTGCTCCATCAAGAACAACCTGACCTGCGTCATCTTCTCCCTCGAAATGGGCCGCAACGAGATCATCATGCGCCTGCTGTCGGCGGAGGCCCGCGTGGCGCTGCACCACATGCGCAGCGGCACGATGACCGACGAGGACTGGGCCCGCCTGGCCCGCCGCATGGGCCCGGTGTCCGAGGCGCCGCTGTTCATCGACGACTCGCCGAACATGTCCATGATGGAGATCCGGGCCAAGGCCCGAAGGCTGAAGCAGCGCCACGGCCTGCAGCTGGTGATCATCGACTACATGCAGCTGATGCAGCACAGCGCCAGCAACTCCAAGCGCCCCGACAACCGCCAGCAGGAGGTCTCCGAGATCTCCCGCTCCCTGAAGCTCCTGGCCAAGGAACTCGAAGTCCCGGTCATCGCCATCAGCCAGCTGAACCGAGGCCCCGAGCAGCGCACCGACAAGCGCCCGATGATGAGCGACCTGCGCGAATCCGGCTCCCTGGAGCAGGACGCGGACGTCATCATCCTGCTGCACCGCGAGGACGCCTACGAACGCGAGTCCCCGCGCGCCGGCGAGGCCGACCTGATCGTGGCCAAGCACCGTAACGGCCCGACGGCGAACATCACGGTGGCGTTCCAGGGACACTACTCGCGCTTCGTGGACATGGCGCAGAGCTGAGCGACATGCGTGTAGGGACTCATTTCGACTGGCGGGTTCCCAGCTCTGATGGCGGAGTGACGGCGGATCCGCCGCCGAACTGAAAAGGGTGACGCTGTCCAGACGATCATCGGGACAGCGGTTGAAAGACCCGAGGCGGGCACTGGCATGCCCGCCTCAGTAGAAGGTCGCGACGCAACCCGATTAGTCGGCCGACGGCGACGGCAGCGGCAACTGGATGAAGTTGAGGATCCGCTGCTTCTCCGTCGCGACAGTCGTCGTGACACCCGGTGCCAACGGATCGGCGCCGTGTGCCAGAACCCATGCGTCGACCGCCGCGCTGGCCTGGATCATGCCCCCCTTCGTCGGAGCGCCGAAGGATCGACCGTCCAGATAGCCGGCGTCGCAAAGCGCTTGGACAACGACGGCTGCCGCTGCTTGGTCCGGAGTCAGCGCCGGTTTTCCCTTGGGG
>Ga0207695_10002377_pt1 | contig 27917 bp, 23 predicted proteins | sample KBSC54metaG_FD_184354 | JGI IMG/M metagenome (GOLD analysis project Ga0207695, IMG submission 184354) | Corn rhizosphere microbial communities from Kellogg Biological Station, Michigan, USA - KBS C5-4 metaG (SPAdes) (version 2) | ecosystem: Host-associated > Plants > Roots > Rhizosphere > Soil...
TAAATGTGCTTAACATTTACGTTCTGTTGTTTCCATTCTTTCAAAGATCTTTTCGGCTTTTTCTCTTCTCACCGACCCACTCTAAAACCGTAGTTTCGAACGGGGATGCAAAGGTAAGAGCCTTTATTCAAATCACAAAAACTTTTTTACTTTTCTAACAAATTAGTTTTCAAAAAGTTACTTGCAATATTTTCTAAGAACTGTTCGTTTTTTTCGAAACGGATTGCAAAGGTAGGAGCCTCTGTTGAATCAACCAAACTTTTTTTCATTTTCTCTAAAAATTCTCTTCCAAAAGTCTGTCTCACCGTTTCTAAGAACTACCCGTTTTTTCAAGCGGGATGCGAAGGTAGGGGGCCCTACCTCCCCCGCCAAATATTTCTTCCTCTTTTTGCATAATCTTTCCCTCCACCCCATCGTTCCCCAACCCCAATTCGGTCAAAACACCCTCTTAACCAACTTCTTATAACCATACTCCCCCCAACCCGAAATTTCCAACCCTGGCGCAATATCCCCCTCCCCCAACACGTAATTACCCTCCCTCACCCCTCCCGCCACGAGCCCCTCCCCCTCAAAACCTCCATCCCTTCCAAACCCGCCATCAATCCCCCCCAACACCAGCCTTACCCCCTCCCCCTAAACAACAACACCGCCGTCCACACCATCACCGCCGCCGTCCCCCCATGTATCAGGAGGTGCCCCACATCCCCAATACCATTCGTAGCCAGCACGATCATACAATCCCCGGCCGGCACAACGATCGTCGTCGCAAAAACCCACGCCGCCGCCTCCCGCATCCTCATCCACAACAGCGGTAACAACACCAACCCCGAAAAAATATCCCGGATCCCCTTGATCCTCCCATATGCCAGGTCACCCCCGTCCACCAACGGTATCCCGAAACCATCCGCACCAACCCTCGGCGCCACCATAAATCGTACCCCGACAAAAATGATCCCCGCCGCCATCAACAACGGTATCCACCACGACAAAGAACGCGGCCCCCAACTTCCTTTACTGATCTGTGTTTTTTCCATCTTTCATTGATTTTAGAACACAAATCTATCCCCACCCGTCCGCCCATTCGTTCACCTGGGTTAACTAATCACTCCACCATCCTCTTCCCCAAACCAGTTCACCCCATCCCCGTTCCCCCCTCCCCACGGAAAGCCTCACTCCTTCCCCTCACACCCAGTTCACCCCATCCCCCCGCTCCCCCTCCCCTCGAAAGCCGCACTCCTCCCCCCACGCGGGGTCCACCTCATCCTCCCCCCGCAATCCTCTTCCTTATCCGCGACAACGACTGCGGCTTGATCCCCACATAAGATGCTATAAAATACTGCGGTATCCGCTGCACAAGCCCCGGATACAATTCCAGGAACTGCTGGTACCTCTCCGTCGGCGTATCCGTATACAACGACCGCAGCTGCTCAATACTGCTAACAAACACCTGCTCGATCGCCAGTCGCCCAAACCTCTCCCCCATCGAAATGTCTGTATACAACCGCTGCAGATTATCCTTACTGATCACGTACAACACCGTCTCCTCCACCGCCTGAATGCTCACCTCAGAAGGCTTCCCCGGCAAGTAACTGCTGTAGTTGCACACAAACTCCCCCTCACTGCTGAAATAGATAGTCTTCTCATTTCCATCCTGCGTCATAAAATAGCGCACAAGGCCCCTTTCGACAAACGCCACCGACCGGCATATCTTCCCCTCCTCCAAAAAATACTCCCCCGGCCTCAAAAAAACCTCCGTAAAAAGGCCAGCCACAACCTTCTCCTCCTCATCGCTCAAACGAATAAAATGCCTCACAGTCCTTATCAATGAATCCATAATTTTGGGGAATTTAATTTTGTATGCCAACCGCTCATCTCCTCATAAAAGGCCGCGTCCAGGGCGTCTACTACCGCGCCAGCGCCAAAGATAAGGCGATCCAGCTCTCCCTGACCGGATGGGTAAAAAACACAGCCGCCGGCGACGTCGAAGCCGTCGTCACAGGCCCCGAAACAGCGATCCAGTCCTTCATCGCCTGGTGCCGCCAGGGCCCACCCGCAGCCGAAGTCGAAGATGTAAAAGTCAACCCTATGCCAGAGACCGCCTTCGAAGAATTCTTCATCCTACGCCGCTAACCGCCGCCACGCTTACCCCCAACCATGTCCACCCCAACCAAGCCCACCCCCAATCAACACGCCAACTCCCCCCACTCCAACCCCACCTGCGGCCCACCCCCCTTCCCCTCACTCCTCCACACAACTAAACCCCCTCTCCACCTGCTCCAACTCCTTCCATATCCCATCCTCCAACCCCTTCGGCGACAACTCCAAAAACACCGGGAAATGTTTCCTATCTGTACACCCCTTCCGGTGCGCCATAAAATTCAACCTCATCGGCTTCACGATCTTATAGTCAAGCATATCCACAGTCCCCGCCCACGTTTCCTCATCCCCTTCCTCTGTCTTCACCTGCTGAATACTCACCCTCGTCGGGAAGATCTTCTCCTTCGGAATATTCCTCGGACCACCCCCACCACCATTGACGATCAGTCCATCGTAATAAGTCCCGATCATTTCCTTTAATACCGAAGCATCCACCCTCTGCCCCGCATCCAGCCAGAACATATACGCCAGCGACCAGTAATCATAAGCCCCAGCCACACCCCAACCGGGCATGAACCGTATCTCCTCAACACCGGTCAGCTTGACAGCAGGCGCAAAAGGCGGCGGAAAACTCGACCGCTCCACACCCCAATTGCCAGGCGCAGTAAAATTATAGGGACCCGAATATGCCATCGGGTTAGAAGGAGTAAAAATATGCAGCGTCCGAATGATCCACTGGATACAGTCGGTCTCATCCACGATCGAATAGGCAGACGTATGCCGCTGGCCATTGCTCCGCATACCCGGTAGCCGCGACGCGACGAACTCCGCCCGCTTATTCCCCTGCAGCAACAACCGGTCTACAAGCTCCGATCCATCCGGAAGATCAGTATCATAGTATCCGTTGCGACGCGTCTTCAGCTGCCATTCGATATCAGTGTCGTAATAGAGGCGCACCGCTACTTTCCGGAGCCACCGCTCATTGCCGGGCTCGGACGAGGCAAAATTAAAAGGCGACAGTCTAAGATAATTCTCAGGATGTTCAGCCAGACTACCCTGCTCTTTGTCAAAACGGTCCAATATAAATCTCGAGTCGCCCACCGCCGGCGGGAAATAGTTCTTCCTGATCTGCCGTTGACACCGACGATAGTATTCAGTCAGATCGACAGGCGCCGCAATGCCAAAAACCCCACCCGGATGCACAGCAAACTCCGAAGGACGCTCACGGGCCAGCTCTGCATAACGAAGCACAGACGCGCCCGCCAGGTCAAAGCCTCCCACCACAAAATGACTGGTATCAACTCCAAATTTCGAGATAACATGGGCGAAAAGCCGGTCCATTCGCCGCATCGCCGCACTATCCGGCAACAACCACAAACCCATCGAGCCATAAACCGTCAATAGGTCGCTGGCCGCCGCTATATTATGCAGCCTCGTCTCCGGCAGAATGCTCTCCGGCCCCCGATACGGGCACAGGACAGCCAACACACCCCTGATGGTCCCCGACGAAGGAGGAATGGCCAGGTAATACCCGGTCACGCTGTCACTCGGATCAAAAACTATCTTTTGTACGTTTTGGCTATACGCTCCAAAGGAGAACAGGAGCAGAACGAGCAGGAAATTGCATTTCATGGCCTACTGGCCGGGAAAATGGTGCCAGACTGGCAGGGGACTGTAAATCAGAAGCTTATGCTCAAACCAGGGTTGAGCCTGTCCGCAACCGAACAGTCATTGTTCAGTTCCGCCCAGCAACCTCTTGCGCCTTCACGAACACCATCGACCGCTGCTGCTCGATGACCCGCTGGTCCTCCACAAAAGCCTTTGTGAAAGCCACGATCGCCAGGAGCAAAAAGAACACCGCAACAACGATATACGCAACAGCCACTCCGCAAATAAAAGCGGCTCCTGCAAAACCTGCCGCCAGGGCCAATAAAATGAAGGAGATACTGGTAAGGTTGTTGGGGTTGCGCCAAATTCTGGACATGGTTTTTTTGATTTAGGATATAAAATTAATCGTATCGATCCGGCCTGACCCGCGCGGCAGCAGCCATTTCCAAAAAATTAATTACTTCTACTTACCGTCCATTTCGTATTTCTTTATCGCGGCTATATGCATTTCGACCTCGCCCTCCGATTCGCCAGAACCATGTACACAAGTCACAATGACTACTTTTCGCATACCCCCGGAGTTTGGCACAATTTCCAAAAACCGGCCAATAATCGAATGTTATTTTTTGTACCTTATATCGCCAAACGACAAACAACGCTCATGAGAAATCTGCTCGTCCTTTTCCTTCTATGCCTGCATGTATTCGCACAGTCTCAAACCCAATCCCAATCCCTTCTCCCTTTCAAAAAATATCCCTTCCCCACCGAGCTCACCGCCGCCACTGTCGGTTCGAACATCGCCTGGGCCCTGAATGAAGAAGGCCGCCGCAACGTCTATGTGACGACAGGCCCCGCCTTCATCCCCCGCCAGCTGACCAGCTACACCGAAGACGACGGGCAGGAGATCAGCAGCCTCTTGTTATCGCCGGACGGCCAGTGGGTGGTATTCGTTCGCGGTGGGGACCACGGCGCCAACTGGGACAACGACCTTCCCGTCAATCCCGCAGGTGAAGCGCAGCCATTCAAAGTACAGGTTGCCGTCGCTCCCTTCTCCGGTGGCCCGGTAAAATACCTGTCGGAAGGCGACGACCCCGTGATCTCTCCCGATAGTAAGGAAGTCGCTTTTATAAAAGGCGACCAGGCCTGGTCCGCTCCGCTGGATGGCAGCTCTGCCGCAAAGGCCCTGTTCACTACCAGAGGCAAGGTCGGCTCACTGCAATGGTCACCCGACGGGCGCCGGCTGTTGTTCGTCACCAACCGTACCGATCACAGCGTAATTGGTATCTATACAAAAAATGCCGAAGGTGCTACAAAAGGCGCCCCAAGCCTTAAATGGATCGCTCCTTCCTTCAGCAGGGACGAGATGCCCCAGTGGTCGTCGAACGGGCGGCTGATCGTCTTTGTCAGAAGACCGGGCTCCGGCGGCGCCCCCGACTCGATGCTCGTAGCCAGACACCAGCCCTGGAGTATCTATATCGCCGACACTTCCGGCGCCGCGCCTGCCCTTCTCTGGAAGGCGCCCGCTACATTGCGCGGATCATATCCCACAACGGACGGAGGAGCCAACCTGCACTGGGCGGCCGGCAACCGTATCGTCTTCCTCTCTTACCATGATGGATGGCCGCATCTTTATTCCATCGACGCGGGTGGCGGTCAGGAGACCCTGCTTACACCCGGCAATTTTATGTGTGAGCATATCCGGATGAGCCCCGACAAACGACACCTCTTCTTCAGCGCCAATGCTGGGCCCGACGCGCTCGACATCGAAAGACGACACGCCACGATGGTCAGCGTCGACCATCCGGACATGCAGGTCCTGACGCCCGGCAACGGTCTGGAATGGACACCCACAATTACGGGAGACGGGTCAGCGTATCTGTTCATCAGCGCAACGGCGCAACGCCCGCCACTGCCTGCTGTCATGAAGGGCAACAATATCCAGCTGCTTGGCGCCGACAAGCTCGCCGACTACCCGGCCAGTCTCGTCATACCACAACAGGTGATCTTCAAGTCGGAAGACGGCGTCACCGTTCACGCCGATCTGTTCCTTCCCCCTGGCGGCATCACCGGCACTACCCCCGGCGGCACAACGGGCGCCAACCACACCTCCCCCGGAGCCCCCACCACCCCCGGCACCAGCGGAACCTCCCCCAGATCCCCCGCCATCCTCTTCGTCCACGGCGGCCCTCCCCGTCAGATGCTCCTGGGCTGGCACTACTCTGACTATTACTCCAACGCCTACGCGAGCAATCAATACCTCGCCAGCCTCGGCTTCGTCGTTCTATCCGTCAACTACCGTTTGGGTATCGGCTATGGCTTCGAATTCCACAAACCCGCAAAAGCAGGCGCATCCGGCGCCTCCGAATACAAGGACATCAAGGCTGCAGGCGAATGGCTGAAAAAACAAAAATTTGTAGACACCAGCCGTATCGGCATTTACGGTGGCTCATATGGGGGCTATCTTACCGCCATGGCCCTGGCAAAAGACTCAAAAATATTCGCCGCCGGCGTAGACTTCCACGGCGTACACGACTGGACGGTCCAGGGCAACACCGCCGCGGGAAAAGACAAATACGAGAAAGCCCCCGACTTCGACGCCGCTCAAAAGGTCGCCTGGCTCTCCTCCCCCGTTTCTTCCATCAATACCTGGCGTTCCCCGGTGCTGATCATCCAGGGCGACGACGATCGCAACGTTCGTTTTAATCAGAGCGTCGACCTGATCCGCCGGCTGGAAAAGAAAGGCGTCACCTACGAAACGCTGATGATCGTAGACGACACCCACCACTGGATGAAATTCGAAAACGCGGTAAAAGTCTATAATGCGGCGGCGGAGTACTTCACGCAAAAATTCCTGCGCTAGCCGCCGGTCCAAACCTTAATGTCTTTTCTTGGGTTTCAATGTCCCTTCTTGGGTTTCGGGAACACATTATGTGTGGTAGCCCACTGTCTCACAAACCAGCGTTTTGCTCCGCTTCACGCGAAATCCTCCATTCAAATTCCCGACAATCCACCGGCGGAAGCACCGGAATATCACTCCCGGCAAGCAAACTATCCCCCCATGTCCTCAGCTCAAGGATAAAAGGGATTAGCCGCAGCGCCGTCCCCGTTATAGTATACTCCACCTTCGGAGGCTTCTCGTTATAGACCGTCCGATCGACCAGCTTATCCTCTTCGAGCTCGCGAAGCGTCTGCGTCAGCATTTTTGGGGTAATATCCGTGATCGTCCTGCGCAGCTCGCCATATCTCAACACCTTGTTATGCCAGAGATACATCAGTATCCGGGCCTTGTATTTTCCGCCGAGCCGACGAAAGGCGTAGTCGATGCTGCAGACGGCGGTCTCTTGATTTTTTGTAGTTTGTCTCATTCCTATTTTCCTGATTGTCAGTGATAGTATCCTTTTGGTATCCTGGATACCGTTTGGTGCCTACTTGTTTGGCAATACCAGGCCGGATAATTTTGCCAGACAAAATAACAAATAATGGAAAGACGAGTTTTGCTGAAGAGTATCTTTTTCTTGGGCGCAGCCCGCTATTTACCCAAATCGGCCATCGTAGCTACCGCCACTCCTACCCCCCGTCCCTTTCATCATTTCAAACTAGGGCAGCTCGACCTCACCGTCGTAACCGATGGCTCCATCCGGATGAGCCCCGTCCAACCCAACTTCGCCGAAGGCATCCCCTCCTCCAAAGTCGATAGCCTGCTCGACAATAGCTTCAGGTCCCACCAGGCCGTCGACCTGGGCATCAACATACTGGTCATCCGCAACAAAAGCCAGCTGATCCTGATCGATACCGGCTGCGGGGCGGCCTTCGGCAGTGGCAGCGGCTGGCTCCCCCAGTCCCTTGCCGACGCAGGCATCCAACCGGCAGACATCACCGATATTGTGATCACACACGCACATCCCGACCATATTGGTGGGCTGCTGACACCCGACAAAAGTCTTATCTTCCCTAAGGCGCAGGTCCATATCTCGGAGATAGAATACAAATTCTGGATACAGGACGCTCCCGATTTCTCCAGGAGCAGCCTCAACAATACTGATTTCCTCCACCAGATGATCGCTAACACGCATGCCGCGCTGAATGCGCTTAAGCCCCGTCTCCAGTTCTTTGCCGACGGCGACGAAAAATGGGGCTGCATCCGTCTCCAAAAGGCGGCCGGGCATACCCCTGGTCATACATTGGTGCATATTTTCTCGGGGGGAGAAGAGCTGGTACATATTGCCGACCTGCTGCATTCGGATGTGCTTCAATTTCCACATCCCGAGTGGAGTTTCTATGGTGACACCGATTGTCCCCTCGCGGCTACGACGCGCCAGCAGGTGCTGACAGAGCTGGCCGGCAAAAAGACGCGGATCTTCGCCTACCACCTGCCCTGGCCCGGGATCGGCCACGCACGAAGAAAGAATGATAATTATGAATGGATCGTAGAGAGCTATCCAATACCGGGCTAAGTCCCGGTCCACGCGGCAGCGGCGCGGCCTACACGTCCCACCGGGGGGTCTTCGTCGTCCCCCTTCCAATCGTCCACCCCTTACCCCATCGCCTTATTCAGCGCAATGATCGCCCCCTTAAAATCCTCCCGGGCGATCAGGAACTGAAAGTTCACTTTCCTCAGCGCAAACCCGGCACTGACAATATTGATATTCTCAGCCGCCAGCGCCGCCGCACTCTTCGCCAGCAGTCCGGGCTGGTCCATATTCGTACCCAGCAGACAAACCATAGCCACCGGCTCGACAGCGACCTCTTCAAAGGCCGCCTTCAGGTCGTCGATCAGTTCCTGTTTGAAGTCCGCTTCCCAGATAGCGATCGAGATGCTGTTCGCGCTGGTCGTCTTGAAAGTATAGCTGATATGGTGGTCATGGAACAGTTTCATGATCTGGAAGTCACTGCCCACATTGCCCACCATCAAAGGATCATAAACGTCTATCAGCATCAGTTTCGTCATCCCCGTTATGACCTCCACCCGCTTGGTGTCCGAGACATATTCGCGCGTGATGAGCGTGCCCGGATGCCCCGGTTCGAAAGTATTCTTGATCCGGAGATTAATGCCGTTTATCTCCAGCGGCTTCGATGCCTTCGGATGGATCGCTTCCATACCCACGTCCGCCAGCTGGTCGGCGATATCGTAGTTGGTGTATCCCACAGGCTTTACGTTCTCCACGCCAACCAGCGCAGGGTCGGCCGTTGAGAGGTGGTATTCCTTGTGGATGATGGCTTCCTGCGGTCTCAGGATCTCGGCGATCTTGGAGAAGGTGACCTCGGAATAGCCCCGGTCGAACTCGCGCATGATGCCTTCTGTGCCCTTGGCGTAGCCGGTGACGATACAGATGCAGGTCGGGAGATCGATGGTAGAGAAAGCGTCCTTGATACGCTCGTCGATGGTAAAGGGACGCTGGTCGTCAAAACCGCTGAGGTCCACCAGGCGGGCATTGAGTCCCTTCCTTATCAGAATATTGGTCAGGTTAAAGGCCGAGTGGGTCTCTCCGATGGAGGCAAGTATCTCGCGCGCCGCCTGCAGTATTCCTTCACGGCTGACATAACCCGAGGCGAGAATATTGGCCAGGTTCTCCAGGTAGGTCTGCGCCTTCGCCACATGCTGCTCGATAAAAGTATCGGCGACTCCCAGGTCCAGCCCCAGACCAACGTATTTCTTATTGATTTCTTTCAGCTTCGCAACCATCTCCTTCAGCGAGTCATGAAAATTCTCGCTCTTCACGATCCGGTGATAGACCCCGGGCGCACCCGTCTTCTTATCCTCCAGCAACATATTCGTAACCCCGGAAAAAGCACTAACTACCAAAACCCGATTGTACAATTGGTCCCCTGAACGATCGAAATAGACTATGTTTTCTATGACGTCCTGAAGAGCACTCATCGACGTGCCGCCTATCTTCTCAACTGTTAACATTACAAAAATTCTTTAAAGAGGGCCAAAGCTATGACATTTTTGGGTACTATGACCCGAAAAATTAACGATTCGATTGCACGACGTTAACAAGCCATAAACGCACAGCCCACCCACTACTCTCAGACACATGATATTTTCTCCGCCGGCTTCGGCTTTGGCCAGGACTATGGCGGCTTTGGCGTTAACGCTACCGTATACCCGCAAAAGTACATCGGCCTCTTCGGCGGCGTCGGATACGCGCTCGCCGGCACAGGCTATAATGTCGGCATCAGGCTGCGCAAGTTCCCCAAACACAGTAAGTCAAATATCCGTCCCTTCCTCGAAGCGATGTATGGCTACAACGCGGCCATCCACATCTCCAACAACAATGGCTACGACAGGCTGTTCTATGATCCCGCAGTAGGCGTGGGCATCGACATAATGGGCAGCGGCGAAAAAGGGATGCTGTCTCTGGCAGTGCTCGTCCCCATCCGGGGCAGCGAGCCGTCCAACTATATGGACCCGTCACCTTCTCGATCGGATACAAGTTGGTGATCATCTGGAAAAAACACCGCCGGCGCATTAGTCCCCGAACAAATCAGGAACCTGCACCGGCGGCGGGGGTTATTGAATGTGGCGGGGACGCGCTTTCCCAAAAACTAGCGCGTCCCCGCCAAAGCGCTTATGAATGTCCTTCGGACTAGACCCTTCCAGGGTCTAATGATCTGCTATTGAATGATCAGTTTCTTGATCTGGGCGTCATCAGTATTCGTTTGTATCCTCAAAAAGTACATCCCCTTTGAAAGATCATTAAGGTCGAGCTGGTTCGTACCCGGCCTGACGACGAAGACCTTCAACGTCTGACCCGTCATGCTCAGCAACGTTGCAGTCACAGGCTTGTTGTTGTCGGCATCGATCTCCAGCTGAACACTATGCGTATAGGTCGGCACCGGCGAGAGCCTGACAACAAAGGATTTGCTGTTGAACTGCAGCAGCTTTACGACCGATAAGGTCGGCCTGCCGTCGAGGTCCTGTTCGCGGATGCGATAGTAGTCCCTGCCGTCTATCGGCTGCGCATCGGTAAAGGTATAGTCGCCGGAATTAGCGGCCGGCACTTCGCCGATAGCGGTATAGGACGTTCCATCCGTACTGCGCTCGATGATATATTTCGCCGCATCGATCTCGCTGTTGACAGTCCAGTGCAACAGCGACGAGCCGTTGAACTTCTTCGCCTCAAAACTCACGAAGTTGACAGGCAGCGGAGTGACACCAAATTTGGTAGAGAGTATAGAGGACGACAGCAGCGTCGTACCGCTAAGAGTCCGGCTCGTGCTGGTGGTACCCGACTCGTTGGTCAGCAGGATATCGTCGATGTACCAGCCTTCACCGCCGGTGGCATTGTCCGATACAAAGCGCCAACGGATCAGAGCCGTCTTACCCGCAAAGCTGCTCAGCGAGATCGACGTCTGAATGAACTGGCCTCCGCTGCTTCCGGTAAACGCATTGCGGTTCGCGATAACGCTCGCCGTCGAAGGCCAGCCCGACTTGAAGTAACCGGGGTCGATCGAACTGTTATATCCATTTTGGGTCATATAGGGCCCCAGGTCCTGCCAGTTTACGCCATTGTCGGTAGATATCTCCACAACTCCGCCGTCATAAGTCGCCTCCGTCGAATAGTAGTGCCAGAAAGAGAGCGTCGACACCGCACCGATCGACAGCGGATTGGAGAAGAGGTAAAAATTCGTCAGAGCAGCCACGTCCGGAGCGAACCACGAGTGAGTGGCGCTATGCGAGCGCGCCGTCGTCACAGAAAAAACATGGCCGCCCGATGACGTCGATGCAAAAGGATAGTTATGCGTTTCCTGGTCGCTATTGATCGCAGTGTCCGGTGTCGCGTAGGTCCCAGTGACATTGGCCGTGACCGTAAAGGTCTTTATCTCACCCGCAGTAAAACTATTGTTATCCCAGTGCACCGCCGGGCTCGTATAGACACCGCCATTGCCGCCCGTCGAAGAGACATAGGACATATTGGAAGAAATCGTGTCGACGATCGAGATCCCCGTCAGCGCCTGGCAGTCACAGGATGCAGTAAGAGTATAGGTGACGTTGTCTCCCTGCGCGAGCAGGGTCTTGCTGGCGGTGGTTGACAGGCCGACGCCGCTGGGGAGATCGGTAGCCGCCGTCTGATCCTGGTAGTTGTCGGAACTGCCCTGCGACGCGCTCTTGCCCATTCCCCTTCTGGCAAAGGCATTCCAGATGGCGCATTTGTGGCGGTTGCCATACAGCAGCGAGTCCGCCTTCAGGATGGCGTCTCGGCCATCGAGAAAGCCGGGGCTGCAGGGTTGCAGCTTTAGCCCCATCATCACCAGCTGCAGCGCGATATTATTGCCTTTTGTACCGTGGTAGATGTCGCCGTCGATGCCTTCCTGCTGGATGATATTCCAGGTCATGTCCCAGAGCGTGGCACACCAGATCTCGCCGATCAGGTGAGCCTCACCGCTGGTATTCGTACTCAGCATGCCGTAGGTCCATTGGTTGATCGACATATCGGTGCTATAGGGATAGGTGCGTATACCCGCTCCCGTTGGAGACTGGCCCATAACATACGTACCCAGAGGCCTCGGCTTCGGGCCATCGGTGACGGCGGCCGTTGACCAGTCGGTGGTCACCATAAGGGCCATATAGTCGCTCCATCCCTCACCCATCTGCTCAGCATTGGCGAGACAGTCCGTATTGGCAGAGCCGCCGGTCAGTCGGTTGGAGATACCATGCGTATATTCGTGTGCGATGATAGCATTGTCCAGCGAGCCGTCCCGATACGCACCCCTGGGGACAAGCGAGCCGGTCAGGCCCGTAAGATTGGCCTTGAGCGTGGCGCCGTCCGCCGTAGATATCTGGATGACGGGGATGGTAATGGTCGAGTCATTGCCCGACATGCCGGTGGCGGCTCCAGTGGTTTGAACGATGATGACGGCGATAGCGCCGGCAGTCTGCGCGTTCTTTACTTTTACAGTAAAATTGCAGGTGCCCCTGTCGATCATCGCGATCTTCCCGGTGACATTGGGTGTGGTGCTGACCGTGCCGCAACCCAGGTGCGTACCGCTTCCCTGGTCGGTCAGGTAGACGATGCTGCCGCTGACAGTCCCTTTATCACCAAGCCGGTTGTGGTAGCTGAAATCCCCTTCGGTGGTGGTATAGTCGCCGGCGATGCCCGCTGGTGCAGAGATATGCAGCTTGCTGGAAGAAGTATAGTTCCATACGAACATGCGCATTACCGGTAGGTTGCCATCGGGAGGCGTACCGAAATCGGAATTGTCGATGCCGGCGCCATCCTGCGCGAACGAAATGACCATATCATTCCCCGCGCCGCCCCTGCCCTGGTTGTCCCACTGGAAATTCCCGGCCGCTTCGTCAAAACCGTACTGATAGCTGATATCGTGCATGATATTGTTCCAGTAGAAGAGATTGTCCATTCCGCCGTGCAGGTTCGAATACGTTGTCGCGTCGACGCTTGTGTCGACAGCCCGGTCAAAGGTCAGTGTGGGGATAGCGGTAATGGAAGTATCGGCGTTTCCATTAAGAGTATAGCTGCCATTAGTGTCTTCCAGCGTCCAGACATTGTTCCCGCGGGTATACGTATAGTTGGTGGTATTATCATAGTGCCACCCGAGCGTGGTTGCGTTATTGCCCGACCCCGCGCGCAGCCAGGGGTTGAGATCGAGCACGCGGTTCCCGTAGTTCGCAGACTCCAGCGGGAAAGGATATACGCGATAGGAGCCACCCGTCACCGCCGGCGCCCCAAAAAAGAAATCCATCCCCGCGCCCCCCTTTTCCCCCGGTTTAACCCTGGGCGTCGTCGCGGGCAAATTCGGCAGCGGCGCCGGGTTATGAGGCGGCGGGAGAGTCGGTTTGACGTCCGGCTCGCAGTCGTTGGGGTTCTTCTCGCTGACGATGAGGCTGGTCTTGTCAATTACCTCTCCGGATTGAGCGTCCACGCGTATATACCAGTCGCTTCTGCCGTCGGGCGTGGCTATGCGCATATTCCAGGCCAGTCTGACCTTATTGGTGCTGTCAACGGGTAACCATACCAGGTCGGAGGGGATATCGTGTTTCGAGATGCCGTCGCCGTTATACAAAAAATGCTGGCGGGCGGCTTCTGTCTTCAGCAGGCGGAGTTGGGTCGGTGCGGGCAACGCGAGATGGACAGCCGCGGCCCTGATAGCCCTGATACCGTCGATGGCCGGCGTCGTTCGCAGGCCGGCAGCCCTTGCCTGTATCGGGATATAGTTGGTAGTCTTCGAGACCAGCGTGTCGTTGCGGAAGACAAAAACGCCGATCCTCCGGTATACGGGAATGCCTGCGTAGCCCTGCTGCAGATAGACCAGGTAAAGTCCCGTCTTCTTATCGGCGTAGGCGTCGCTGATAAAATAGTTGTTGAGGTCCGCCTGGCTGAGACCGGCCGGCTGGAGGTTCTTCTGAAGCAGCCGGGCCGCCTGCGCATGCGGATCACCCGCCTGTCCCGGGCCTGTCTGCAAGAGGGGGGCGGACTGATTTTTTATCTGAGCCTGAACGGTCGTCGAGATCAGCGGGATAAGGACGGAAAAGAAAATAAATCTTCGGAGAGGTGTAAAAATAGAGTTCATAGATAGCTATAAGTCATGGTTATTGATTCGCGCGAAAAAGTTACCTTGGTATTCCAGCATTGAACCCGTCCATTTAGCCGTTGGCAGGTTTCAGTTATTAGTTAACTGACGGTGTTAACTGACGGCACGATGATCTTTCGGAGACCTCCACCGCAACGGCGGAGCACTGCATGAAAATAGCATATTTTATTCATACTTCCGGCGCCTGTCCCCCCGGTCCCTCCCCCCTCTCCGTCGACCAACTCCATTTCCTCCACCCCCATTTCTCCCAACGTCTCACCTCCCCGGTTCCTCATTTTCCCCCATCCCACTCCTAATTTTCATATCTTTCAATATATTTTGAAAGTTCAAAAACATTGATTACCTTTATCCAACAAACCAAGGCACCATGAAGACCCTAAAAAACCACATCATCCTCTACGACTCCGAATGCCCGATGTGCAGTGTCTATTCCCGGGCTTTCACCACCAGCGGTATGCTGGACTCCAATGGCCGCGCCCCCTACCAGGAGATGCCCGCCATCGTCTGTCCCGTCGTCGACCGTCAGAGAGCCGTCAACGAGATCGCGCTGGTCGATACTACCACGGGAGAGGTCAGCTACGGCATACATAGTTTGTTCAAAGTCATTTCCCACTCCTTTCCCGTCTTCGGTCCACTATTCCGCTGGCAGCCATTCGTCTGGCTCATGACCAAACTCTACGCATTCATTTCTTATAACCGGAAGGTCATCATCCCCCCTCCCATGCCTGTCAATACCTCAACACCCGCCAATACCCCCTCCTTCAGCTTGCGCTATAGGTTGTTGTATCTCGCTTTCACCCTCTTCGTCTCGGGCTTTATCCTCACCCGTTACGCCCGACTGCTAACCGGCCTCATCACTCCGGGCAACGCTTACAGAGAATACTTCATCTGCGCCGGTCAGATCGCCTTCCAGGGCCTGGCAGTAGCCCTCCTCACCCGCAGTCGGCGCAGCACAATTTCATCTCTCCCCTGGGACTACCTCGGCAACATGATGACCATTTCCCTCGCCGGCTCCCTGCTTTTATTACCAGCCCTCGCTGCCCACTCCATCCTCTCCCCTACCCTCGCAGCACTGTACTTCCTATTCGTCGCCGGCTGCATGCTGCTCGAACATATCCGCAGGACAAAATTATTAGGCCTGCCCTGGGTGCTCTCCGCCAGCTGGGTCACCTATCGCATGGTATTATTATTGCTGATTTTGTTGTAACTTTTTACTACACCGATCGACCAATCCTGTGTTATGTCCATCTCCCGAAGAAACTTTCTGAAGGCAGCCGGAAGCCTTACCATCGGCTTTTGTCTCGGCGGCAGACCACGGCCGTCAACTGACACGCCGTACCCCGGGCAACCCGGCCTCTCCGGATCCGGTCTCGCGCCCTTACCACCAATCCAGCCATCCCCCCTGCCCGGCCCCACCACATCCCCACCCGCCGAATCCCTCATCAACGCCTGGCTCGAAGTCCTCGCCGACGGTCGCATCCGCGTCCTCACCGGAAAGATCGAACTCGGCCAGGGCATCAGCACCGCCGTCGCACAGGTCGCCGCCGAAGAGCTCGACATGGACATGTCCCAGGTCGAAGTCCTCATCGCCGAAACAGGTCGCACGCCCGACGAAGGCTACACCGCCGGCAGCAACTCCATCGAAAGCAGCGCCATGTCGATCCGCCGCGCCGCCGCAGCCGCAAGAGCAAGCCTGCTTGAATTGGGCGCCAAACACCTCAACACTTCGACAGATAACCTCACGCTATCGAAAGGAATTATCATCCCGCGCAACGGCGGCCGCGGTCTCACCATCGACGAGGTCCTCGACGGCCGACAACTGACAGGCACCATCCCCCAAACCCTCACCCTAAAAACAAAATCCGACTATCAGCTGGTCGGCAAATCCATCCCCCGCAGCGACCTCCCCCGTATCACAAATGGCTCACCCGTATACGTACACGATCTGACATTTCCCGGCATGGTCCACGCCCGCATCATCCGCCCCCCCTCCTACGGCGGCCGGCTACTGCAATGGGACGACCAGCAATTGAAAAATACGATCCCCGATTTTATAAAGACCGTTGCCAACGGTAGCTGGCTCGCAGTCATCGCCGCCCGGGAATATGCGGCCATAGAAGCACAACGCCTGCTGCGAAAGAATTGCCGCTGGGCCGACGGACCACCCCTACCGGATCTCCGCGGACAACAGCTGCCCGACTATCTTCAGAGCCTCCCCACAAAGACAGAGGAGGTGACAAAGAAAGGAGAACCCATAGCATCATCGCGACCCGCGAATACCCCCGCGGCCGCGAGTCCCGCCAATACCCATTTCAAATCCCGCTACTCCAAACCCTATATCATGCACGGCGCCATCGGCCCGTCCTGCGCGGTCGCCCTCTACGACACAGAGAACCACCTCCATATCTGGAGCCATAGCCAGGGCGTCTATCCCCTGCGCTCAACGATCGCCAACCTCCTCCACATGCCCGAAGAGAACATCCATATAAAAGGTGTACCCGGCAGCGGCTGCTATGGCCACAACGGTGCCGACGATGTATCCGCCGACGCGGCATTGGTCGCCATGGCCTATCCGGGCAAACACGTCCGCGTCCAGTGGATGCGCGAAGAAGAGCACGCCTGGGAGCCTTACGGCAGCGCAATGGTCATGGAAGTCGAAGCCCTGCTCAACGAATCGGGAAAGATCAGCCACTGGAAATACGACCTCTGGTCAGATACCCACGGCGCGCGGCCATCGGGCAATGCCTCCAATCTCCTATCGGGTCATTATATCCAACAACCGTTCTCCCAACGTCCTTCTGGCTTCAGCGGCGGAGCATACCGCAACGCCCCTCCGTATTATTCTATTCCCAATCAGCAGGTCGCAGCCCATTTCTTCGAAGGCCCCCTCCGCACATCCTCCCTCCGTAGCCTGGGCGCCTATGCCAATCTGTTCGCGATCGAGTCCTTCATCGACGAGCTCGCCGAAGCCACAGGCAAAGACCCTTTCGAATTCAGGCTGATGCACCTCGACGATCCCCGCGCAATAGCAGTGCTCCAGCGGCTGCGAACCGCCACAAAGGACATTCCCAGGATCGGCATCGCCTTCTCCCGTTACAAGAACAATGGCGCCTATTGCGCCGTCGCCGCACAAGTCACCCACAACACCTCACAAAACACCCGCGACGCGGCAACCCGCGACACCGCGCCCCCCCACCTCCGCGTTCAAAAAATGTGGGCCGTCATCGACGCCGGCGAAGTCATCAACCTCGACGGTATCACCAACCAGACAGAAGGCGGCATGATCCAATCCGCCTCCTGGACCATGCAGGAGCAAGTGTCCTTCAATAGTCATGGGATCACCAGCCTCAACTGGGGCACATATCCCGTCTTTAATATAACCCAGGCTCCCGAGGTCGAAGTCACCGTCATCGACCGTCCCTCAGAACCCGCAATGGGTGCAGGAGAAGCAGCCCAGGGCCCCGCCGCCGCCGCCATCGTCAACGCCATATACCACCTCACCGGCCAACGCATCCGCCATCTCCCTGTCAACCACGGCATCTCTTCACCCGCCAGCCACATACCCACCACCGGCGCCCACCATCCATCCACCACAACCATCAACCACTCCCGCCCCACAGGGTAACCCTCCCTTCACCATCAACCACCCACCCATACCCTAACTAACGAGAACCACTAACCCCACTGCTAAGGCATTCACCGTCATACGGATGAAGATTATGCCCCGGTCAACAACCCTGTTTTTAAGATCCAACTGTCTTCTATAAACCTTCACCTGCTCACCTGTCCCGAAGACATCCGGCGTGGTTAGCCTGTTGACTACCATCAAATCTACCAAATGCATTTTGCCCTTAGTTCTTAACATAAACTCGAATAAAATGCCCTTAGTTTGTTACAAAAAGTATCAAAAAATGCCCTTATTCTGTTACAAAATGTCAGATACAAGTCGGAAAAACGACCTTAGTCAAGGATTTCGCTGCCTCTTACGCTTATTCGATCCTTCTCAATTTAGAAAAGGCTTCAGATAGAAGCTATTTCGAGGACTTTGATGACGTGCGGACATTATGCGAGTCGCTTTTTCTTGCCAATGACATCTCGCTTTCCCAAATTTCTAACACGTTATTGTTTATAGATGAAATCCAGGAAAGCCCTAAAGCCATAGAATTACTGCGCTTTTTCTACGAGGAGATGGCGGAACTACATGTTATCAGTGCCGGGTCTCTTTTGGAGTTTGCCATACAAGACGTGAAAAGTTTCCCTGTTGGCAGGGTTGAGTTCCTGTATTTGTATCCACTGAATTTTCTTGAATACCTAAATGCAATCGGCAAATCGGAACTGCTTAATCAAATAGACGTCGTTCCTGTTAAAGCTTTTGCACATAAAGTCCTCATGGATGCGTTTCACCGATATGGCATCATCGGAGGAATGCCAGAGATTATCAGAACCGATATTGAGAAGAACAATCTTGCCGATCTTACTCGAGTATATGAGGGAATTTGGAGTACTTACAAAAATGATGTGGAAAAGTATACCAAGAATGATACCGAAAGGAAAATAATAAAACATTTGATGGATTCCGCGCCTCTTTATATTGACGAGCGGGTCAAATTTCAGGGATTTGGAAACTCCAACTATCGCTCCCGGGAAATCGGCGAGGCATTTCGAATATTGGACGATGCGAAAGTAATTAGATTGATCTATCCGACAACTGACATTCAGCCTCCTCCAAGACCAGACCTAAAAAAAGCTCCCAGGCTTCAATTCCTTGATACAGGATTAGTTAACTATACCCTGTCCATACAGGGTCAGATGCTTGGGATGGACGATCTTAACGCCACTTATAAAGGAGCAATTATTCCCCACCTGGTTACACAAGAGTACATTTCCTTGCAAACAGTATCTAGTAATAAGCCAAATTTCTGGGTAAGGGAAAAATACCAATCACAGGCAGAAGTAGATTTAGTGATCCCTTTCCGGGACATGCTAATCCCGATCGAAGTTAAATCTGGGAGTATAGGCAAGCTGAGATCACTTCACCAATTCATTGAGATGGTTGACCACCCCTATGCCATCAGGATTTACGGCGGAGGGTTTTCACTTGAAAAGGCTATTTCACCTGGCAAAAAACCATTTCTGCTTATGAATCTGCCCTACTATCTGGGCACAAAGATCAATGAGTATTTAGCATGGCTGGTAACGCAAAAGCTTGATGATTTTCCCTAAAGTTGATCAACTTTAGCTCATTCCATTAAAAGCGAGTAATCCGCTGAACACAACTCCCAGGCCCCCGAGGTCGAAGTCACCGTAATCGACCGTCCCTCCGAACCCGCCATGGGCGCAGGCGAAGCAGCCCAGGGCCCCGCCGCCGCCGCCATCGTCAACGCCATATACCACCTCACCGGTCAACGTATCCGCCATCTCCCCGTAAACCACGCCATCTCCTAAGTCCCCCACCACCTGTCCACTGCTGGCGTGAACCACCTCCAACCACCGCAGATGGCAGGTAATTTCAGGATCACCCGTCATCATTAACTAACCACGAATGCAAACAACTAAAGGCCCGTATCATCACGCGGCCCTTTCAATTACTTAAGAATGTAGATATTATTTGGGAAATGCCTTGAGTAGCTCTTTGGCGGGGATATTCTTAACCTTTCCATCGACAGAAACAACAAGCGAACGTCCCCTGGCGGCGCTTTCCTCCACCAACTTTCGAGAAGCTTCCTTCATTCCCTTTAGGATCTTCTCTGACAATTCATCAAGTTTAGACTTGTTCGTTCCCATTCTGCTTACTTTGATCAACAATTCTACTCCAAATATAGTCATTTAAAACAAAAGCGCTACCGCGAGCCGATCCCTTTGCAATTAATTCAGGCACAACATCTTTGGTGCTCATGACTATCCAGGAGTCACAAACAGGTATATATAGGTGGATCAAATTGAAGATACCCCTATGATAGCGACGTTGAATAACGTCCTTGGGAATATCATGTCCTCCTTTCCCTACCCTTTCCGCAACCCGCTCGATGGCCATCTCGGGAGAGTCAAGCCAAATAAATAATAGCGTAACATTATATCCCAGGGTCTGAGCTTTCTTAACCAATGAAACATAGCTCCTGCTAGCCAGTGTCGTTTCAAATGCAAAGTCGACACCCTGCGTCAAAAGTTCATTGATCCTTTGCAACATAATCCTCCCCGCCTCCATAGCAACACTTTCCGGACAAAGTCCGCTATACCGCTTCCGGCATCCCGGTCTACAACGACCTTTACAGGATAATCCGCCTGATCCAAAGAAAATATTGACCAGCCTTATGGATTCCCGCAGACGCCGCATCATACCACCTATGTCCAGCGTCCACCTCAAACTGGCCCTCCGCCAGCTGCAGAAGAACAAGGCGTTTACCGCCCTCAATATCTTTGGCCTCACCATCGGCCTCACGACCTTCCTGCTCATCGTCCTGTACGTCACCGACGAGCGCAGCTACGACCGCTTCAACACCAACGCCGACCGCATAGTAAGACTAAATACCGACATCAGGTCCAACGGCGATGTCGCAATGCGAGCCAATGCAGCCCCCATTATAGCCGCTACACTGCGGCAGCACTATCCCGAGGTGGAGTCCACCACCCGGATCGCGGCCTATCCCGACGCCCATTTTTATAAGGACCATATCGCCGTAGCCGAACCCCGAGTAGCCTGGGCCGACGACAATATCTTCCGGTTCTTTACCCTGCCGCTCATCGAAGGCGATCCCCAAACCGCCTTGAAAGACAAGCACTCCATCGTCCTCACCGAAAGCGCAGCCAGGAGATACTTCAACAATACCCACGTCATCGGACGCACCATCGAAAACGCCGAAGACAACAAGCAGCTAAAAGTCACCGGCGTGATGCGCGACCTGCCAGCACAATCCAGCTGGCATTTCGACTTCCTGATATCGATCCACGCCACACACCAGCTCGACGACAACCCCAACTTCTTCGCCATTTACCCGATGTCCACCTTTGTGCTGCTACGTCCGGGGACCGACCGCGCCGCATTCGATACAAAGCTCGACGGCCTCATGCGCAAATATGGTGACCACTACGCCGAGATGGAGGCCGACACCAAAGGCGAATTCAAAATATCCCTCAGCGAGACACCGCTCACCGACATCCATCTCCATTCCCATCGTACCGACGAGCTGGGCGTCAACGGAAGCATTCAATACGTCTGGATATTCTCCGCGATCGCACTTTTTGTCCTTATCATCGCGGGCATCAATTTCATGAATCTGTCCACAGCCCGTTCGGCCAACCGCGCCCGCGAAGTCGGCGTCCGCAAAGTGCTCGGGTCCCTGCGCCGGCAGCTGATAAGCCAGTTCCTCACCGAGGCGCTACTATTAACAGTCCTCGCAACAGTTCTCGCCATCGGCCTCACCTGGCTTTCCCTTCCCTGGTTCAACCATCTTACGGGCAAAGACCTCCGCCTCTCGACCGACCTATGGCGCTGGCTCCTTCCGATCATCGTAGCAATGGCGCTGTTCTCCGGAGCCTATCCCGCATTCTTCCTGTCAGCCTTCCAACCCATCCAGGTGCTAAAAGGTAACCTGGCCATCGGCGGTAAAGGCAAAGGCAGCGGCCTGCGCAGCGCCCTCGTCGTCCTGCAGTTCTCCATTTCTATCTTCCTCATCGTCGGCACCCTCGTGGTCTTCCGGCAACTCAACTTTATACAGCACCGCGACCAGGGCTACAGCCGTGACCAGGTGCTGGTCATCAAAGACGTCGACGGCATACCACACGCTCAAAGTCTTCAACAACAATTCAAGGGCCTCACCGGCGTCGTAGGCGTTACTACTACCGATTACCTGCCCACGGGCACCCGCCGCTGGCACAACTACGGCCAGGCAGAGAGCAAGGGACTCTACCTGCAGACCGAGCTATGGATCGTCGACGCCGACTATATCCCTACCATGGATATGCGCATCGTAACCGGCCGCAATTTCGCAACGACCATGGGTACGGATAGCACCGCGATCATCATCAACGAATCGGCCGCAAAGAAATTCAACATCGCAGATGATCCACTGGGCAAAACGATTCACTACGAAGCCTATATCGACGGCCCGAAGGACTTTCATATCGTCGGTATCGTAAAAGATTTCAACTATTCGTCTGTCCGGACAAGCGTAGGCCCCCTGGTCCTGGTCTGCCGCCCGCAGGATAACGAGGCCGGATTCGCCATAAGGATCGCCAAAGGCCATATCCCCGATGTACTCGAAAAAGTAAAGGCAGCATGGAAAACCTTCGAGCCAACAAGAGCCTTCAATTATAGTTTCATGGACCAGGACTTCGACGCCGTCTACCGGACCGAGCAGCGCATGGGTGGCCTGATCGTCGTCCTCACGGGGCTGGTCATCTTCATCGCCTGTCTCGGCCTCTTTGGCCTGGCCGCCTATGCCGCGGAGCAGCGCACAAAGGAGATCGGCATCCGAAAGGTCCTGGGCGCCAGCATACCCTCGATCATAGGCCTGCTATCCCGCGACTTCGCCCGGCTGATCACCCTGGCGCTTGTCATCGCCATCCCCCTGTCCTGGTGGATGATGCATCAGTGGCTCGAGAACTTCGCCTATCGCACCAATATCACCGCATGGATATTCCTCGCAGCCGCCGCCATCGTCTTCTCGATCGCGGCCCTCACCACCCTTCTTCAATCCATCAAAGCCGCCGTTGCCAACCCCGTCCACAGCCTGCGATCCGAATGACCCGGCCTCAAAACCAGCCTGCCGGCCTCAAACCCATTCGCAAACCCCAAAACCATTCGACACCCTTACCCCCCCCTTTAATCTACTACTATAAGGTAGCCCCTCCCCTGTTTACACCACCGGCACCGGCCACGACTATTTCCCAAATTATACATGTATGAAACTCCTAACCATTTCCCTTCTCCTGTTTTGCGGAACCACAGCGTTCGGTCAAACGATTCCCGCCGGCAGTCACGGCGCTTCACTCAACGTCTCCAAACTGGCGGACGAGATCGAGCAGCGCTACAAGAGTAAATGCGTCGGCTTCCAGTTCGTGATCTCCTATAAAGACCAGTTCGAGATACAGCGTGCCTGGGGCAAGGCCCGTCGCGCCCAGGACCAACCCAACAAAGACATGAGCAACGGCGAACAGTACAATATCGCCAGCGTAAGCAAGCCCATCACGGGAGCGGCGCTGATGTTTGCGCTGGCCCACCGTTCAGACCTGACCGTAGACTCGAAGATCTGGCCCTGCCTCCCCTCACACTGGCACGTAGACAACACCGTTAAAGTGATCACCTTCCGCGACCTGCTGACCCATACCAGTGGCTTCCGCAGCGGCGCCGAATCCTACGCCGACCTCAAAACCATGATCGCACAGGGCATCCACCCCTCCGACCACGGCGTCGACAAATACGAGAACTGCAACTATGCGATCATGCGGCTGCTCATCCCAAAAGTTGCAAAGCTCCCGGTCATCAATATTCCCGATAATGCGTCCCCGACAATTGTAGCCACGCAAGAGCCGATCCAGACCATGCAGTGCGCGATTGATTATATGGACTTCGTGCAAAAAAAGCTCTTCACGCCCACTGGCCTGCCCTCTATGCGCTGCAAGCCCGCGGCCAACGATCCAGCCCTCTGCTACCAGTTTCCCGAAACACAGGCCCATGGCGGCGACTTCGGCGACTGGACACTCACCTGCGGTGCCGCCGGCTGGAATATGTCAACCAGACAGATGTCCACCTTCTTCAGTCATCTTCATCATACCAATCAGGTCTGGTCTGACAACCTCAACAATTATATGAAGAAGCTCTGCTATGAGATCGGTACCACCACCAAAGGAGTCAGCTACTATGAAAAAGAAGGATACTTCCCCGGCAGCAGCAATCCCGGAGAGCTGAACTCGGTCATCGTAGGCTTTGGCAACGGTATCATCGTCGTGCTGATCGCCAACTCCCAGGCGCCATCCGTAGAGGACACCGTAAGAGCCGCTTTCGACGCCTGGTATCATTAATAGTATTTCATCGCTTGCTCTTAATTCAGTAAATTACTGGTAGACTTATTTGTTATGGTCTACGGTAAAGAGGGCGGTCAGCCGACCTACTGGCTGACCCGGTTTGTAATTCTTCGGTTATTGGGGCTGGTTTATGCGGTCGCCTTCTTTGCAGCGATCAACCAGATCATTCCCCTGATCGGCTCGGATGGGCTGCTTCCCGTCGGCACCTATCTGCGCCGCGTCAGCGGAACACTCGGATCGACGGGCGCCGGCTTCAAGCACCTGCCTTCGCTGTTCTGGCTGGTTCATTCCGATACCGCCCTGCTGACCACAGCCTGGGTCGGCTTCATACTCTCTTGTATCGTGCTGGCCGGCTTTGCGAATGCGCCGATAATGACCATCCTTTGGTTCCTGTATATGTCCTTTGTTCACGTCGGCCAGGACTGGTACGGATACGGCTGGGAGATACAGCTGCTCGAGACAGGCTTCTTAGCCATCTTCCTCTGCCCACTGCTCGACCCGCGGCCATTCCCGCGAATGCCTCCTCCCTTCCAGATCATCATCCTCTTCCGCTGGCTTATCTTCCGGATCATGCTTGGCTCGGGGATGATCAAGTTGCGGGGCGACGAGGTATGGAGCAATCGGACAGCGCTCTATTATCACTTCGAGACCCAGCCGATGCCCGGCCCCTTCAGCCGCTGGTTTCATTTCCTCCCGCGGTGGGTGTTGCAGGTTGGTGTGGTATATAATTGGCTGGCCGAGCTGGTGGCGCCCTGGTTTGTCTTCTGGCCGCGCATCGGGCGTCATATCGCGGGGTGTGTGATCGTGCTGCTACAGGTGATCCTCATTCTCAGCGGCAACCTCTCCTTTCTCAACTGGCTTACGATCATCCCGGCCCTGGCCTGTTTTGACGACGGCTGGTGGGCGCGGATGCTGCCCCGGCGTCTCGTACTCATGGCCGGGCAGGCCGAAGAGCGCGCCGCAGAGCCCGGACGGGGCGCGGGAGCTGTCATATGGTGCGTCACAGTCGCCATCGCCCTGCTAAGCGTAGAGCCCGCGATGAATATACTCTCTCCCCAACAGATCATGAACACCTCGTTTGATCCGCTGGACCTGGTGAATACCTATGGGGCCTTCGGTTCAGTGGGTCGCGAACGGTTCAATGTTGTGTTTGAAGGCGCCGATGACACCACCGGCACGTGGAAACCCTATCCGTACAGAGGGTTACCCGTCGACCCCGACCAGCGTCCTCCACAGATCGCGCCCTACCACCTGCGGCTCGACTGGCAGATGTGGTTCGCCGCCATGGCTACGCCCGAAGAATATGCCTGGACCTACCATCTCGTCTGGAAACTGCTGCACAACGATCCCGGCACGCTGCAGCTCTTTGCTGGCAATCCCTTCCCCGACAAGCCTCCCCATTATATCAGGGCGATCCTTTATCGCTATAATTTTGTCAGGTCGGGGCAGGGCCACTGGTGGCGCCGCCAACAGGTGGGCGGCCCCTGGATCCCTCCGATGTCCGCCGATGACCCGAGGCTGCGCGAGATACTGAACGTAGAAGAATGGCTCTCCGGATCAGTAGGCAGCGCCGATCCCCACCCATCAGCCCCCACGTGTTTACCTCAACAACCCACCACCCGTCCATTCATGTTTCAACCTTCCATAATCCCCTCAATCCACCACCCGTTGTCCCTTTAACCCACCCCACAGGCACTAAACTTGCCAAAAAAACGTTCAAATTTATTCAACCACTGCACATTATCTTTGACCCCGATCTTAAAACCTCTATATGCGATCTGTCTATTCCCGTCTGTTCACCCTATTCTTCGCAGTACCCCTGTTCACCGGCTGTGTCAGCAGCAGCGAATACAAAGCCGTAAAAAAAGAAGCCGACAAATACGACACTCTATATACCTGGTCGATGCGCACCCTCAAAGCCTGCCAGGACGACAACGCCCAGCTCAAGAAACAAAAGATCGACATCCAGACCAAAATGAGCGACCTCGACCTGATGCTGACCGTCACCCAGGAGAACAACGCGCAGCTTAAAAAACAGCTGCAAGCCCTCTCTGCCATCTCCAGCGCACAGGCGGAAAGCATCAAGAAATCGATCGACAATATCAACTCCAAGGACGACTATCTCCAAACCCTCCAAATGGCGGTCTCCCGGCGCGACTCGACGAACCTGGCCGTGCTGATCGAGCTCAAGGCAGCCATGGGCAGCCTCGGCGACGACGTCCATATAAAAGTGCAGAGAGGATTGGTCAACGTAGATTTTTCCGACAAACTGCTCTTCAGCAGCGACAGCAACAGCTACACCTTCGGCGACAAGGCGAAGTCAGCGGTAGGCCGCCTGGCGCGCGTGCTCAACGACCATCCCGAAGTCAACTGTATTATCGAAGGGAATACCGACAGCATCGCCTATCCCCAGGACATCCTCCTTGACAACTGGGACCTCAGCGTCAAACGCGCAACCGCCATCGTCCGCGCACTGCAAAACGACTATAACATATCGCCCCGCCGGCTCACCGCCTCAGGCCACAGCGAGTATATGACAGTCTCCCCCAACGAGACCCCCGAGGGCCGCGCAGCCAATCGTCGTATCCGAGCGGTAATCCTGCCCCCAACAGACCAGCTGCTCCGCCTGCTCGAACACAAAAAAGGCCAGGAAGACGAAGAGGTCCCCAATGCAGCACCACCTCCCACCCCAATCGCTACAGCACCAACCCCCACCCCAGTCACCGCGTCACCAGTCCCTGCGCCAGTCGCAGCAGCCCCAGCCAAAGATTCGGCAGCAATCTCCCCTCGTGTAGATTCCTCAGCCTCGCCCAAAAAAGATTCCATCCTCCCCCGCATCGATTCGGCAGCAACACACGTAGATTCCGTCACCTCCCCAAAAGACTCCACCCTCCCCCGAGCCGACACAACCAAACACGACTCAACCCATTCGGACACCACAAAAACCACCTCAACTACATTCAGATCACTCCCTCCCAACCTGACACCCGCGTCCCCAGCCAAACTACCAGCATCTTCACTGTCTCTGGCAACGACACCGATTGCCCGCCGGAAAGATCAGATCATATAACCTTATCAGTACCTGCCACCTCACGCACCAGTGCGCATCTCTTCGATCACACTCTCCCTTACTAAATTGATCATCGCCAGCTGTGCCTCCACGTTATTATTATCCGGGTACTCCGAAAGTATCGTCTCATATAATTCCCTCGCCTCCTTTACCCTCCCCAGCCTCAGCAAACAATACGCCTTATTGGCAAGCATTATTTCCCTGTATGTCCGGGTAGAATAGCTTATCATCAGGACATGCCGATATTTATCGATCCATGCCTTTTTTGTATAATAGTTGATATCTTCCTCCAAATAGGGAAGCGCCTTTTCGAAATCTCCGTCTTTAATGTGCCTGATACCGGTAAACGTCGAGCTGGGAATGAGCGAGAATTTAAGCACCCGGCTGATCAGCAGGTCACCTTTCCCCTTACCCGAAGATTGTTACTTCTAACCCCCTAGTCGAGTAGAATAGAATATTTCAATTCTAAGCTCTCACAAAACCGTACGTGACAGTCTCCCGTCATACGGCTTTTCACTGTCGTACACTCGGAATAACACCCTGTTTCCAATGTTCTAACAGAGCA
>Ga0207695_10002380_pt1 | contig 27911 bp, 6 predicted proteins | sample KBSC54metaG_FD_184354 | JGI IMG/M metagenome (GOLD analysis project Ga0207695, IMG submission 184354) | Corn rhizosphere microbial communities from Kellogg Biological Station, Michigan, USA - KBS C5-4 metaG (SPAdes) (version 2) | ecosystem: Host-associated > Plants > Roots > Rhizosphere > Soil...
ATAACCATCTCCAGAGCGGCGGCAAACCGGTCCATATGACCGCGTGATTCAAATGCCCAGAGCATTTCCATCACGTAGGCATCGCGTTCTTCGGCCAACAGGTGATGGAAGAAAATGCCTTCCTGCGCGGGCGACAACGGATAGATGTCCTTGATATTGGCAGCGCCTTCCGGCACGCCATCGACGATGGCGGCAATCTCGGCATTGTCCAGCGCAGCCAGGGTCACCATCTCGGGGGTGACATGGTCACACCCTTCCGGAATGCCATTGGCAGGCACCAGGATGTCCGTGCCGCCTTTTTGCGTGACCCGCGCCAACGCAGCTACCGTTGGCTCGGCGAAGAACGTCCGGATATCGACTGAAAGATCCACGTTCCGCATCCGCTGGATAAGCGCGATGGCGAGCAGCGAATGGCCACCCAGCGCAAAGAAGTCATCGTGAATGCTGACCTTGTCCAGCTTGAGCACGTCGGCCCAGATGCCCGCAATGATTTCCTCCGCCGGCGTACGTGGCGCGACATATTTTTCATCGCTACGTACCATGCCCGGAGCCGGCAACGCCTTGCGGTCGGTCTTGCCATTGGCCGTCAAGGGCATGCTTTCGAGCATCACGAAGTGATTGGGAATCATGTATTCGGGCAACGTCCTGGCAGCGGCAGCCCTTAGTTGCGCCTCATCCGGCAGCGCCTGTCCGGTTTGCGAAACCACATAGGCAACCAATCGCTTGTCGCCCGGCTGGTCTTCGCGTGCCAGCACCACGACCTCGCGCACAGCCGGATGATCGGCGATGCGTGCCTCGATTTCCCCCAGCTCAATACGGAAACCGCGAATCTTCACCTGCTCGTCGTTGCGGCCAAGGTACTCGATGCTGCCGTCGGCCAGCCAGCGACCGACATCACCGGTCTTGTAGAGCCTTGCCTCAGGATCGTCGACAAACGGATTGGCCATGAACCGTTCGGCGGTCAGCTCCGGTCGATTGAGATAGCCGCGTGCTACACCGGCGCCACCCACATACAACTCGCCAGCCACGCCAAGTGGCACCGGCTCCCGGTGAGCGTCCAGGACGTAGATCTGCAGGTCGGGAATCTGGCGGCCGATCGGGCTGGGCCCGGCACGATGGGCGTCAGTCGGTTCGAGCGCCAGATAGGTCACGTGCACCGTGGTTTCCGTGATGCCGTACATATTGACCAGTCGCGTCGTCGCGTTGACCGGCCGTTCGTACCAGGGCTTGAGCGTGCTCAGCTCCAGCGCTTCTCCGCCGAAAATGACATAGCGCAAACCGTGCGCCCGGTTACTGTCACCCTGCGCGGCGATCAGCTGCCGGAATGCGCTGGGCGTCTGGTTGAGTACCGTGACGCCTTGCGTGCACAACAGTTCATAGAAATCCGACGGCGAACGGGTAACTGCCTGTGGAACGACAACCAGCTTCCCGCCGTAGGCGAGTGCGCCCCAGATTTCCCAGACCGAGAAATCGAACGCGTAGGAATGGAACAGCGTCCACACATCATCCCCACCAAAGCCGTACCAGTGGTCCGTGGCCGATAGCAGCCGCACCACGTTGCCGTGCGCCACCATGACGCCCTTGGGTTTACCGGTCGAGCCGGAGGTGTAGATGATGTAAGCCAGATGATGCGGCCGCAGCCCGATGGTGGCGTTATCGAGGTTGCCCGGATCCCGCTGCGCCCAAGTGCCTGCGTCGTTGCGCAGGTCCAGTACCGGCGTCGAGGATTCCTGCAAGATGTCCTGCACGGTCTGCTGCAAGCCTTCCCTGCCGTCGACAATGACCGCCACTGGCTTGCTGTCGGACAATGCATAACTCAGGCGATCGGCCGGATAAGCCGGGTCCAACGGCACATAGGCACCGCCGGCTTTCAGCACACCCAGCAGACTGACGATCATCGCCACCGAGCGTTCCACGCACAGCCCCACCAACACGTCCGGTCCCACGCCAAGCGAGCGCAGGTGACGAGCCAGGCGATTGGCCTGCGCGTTGAGTTCCGCATAGCTCAACGACACGTCTTCGTACGCTACGGCCACCCGGTCGGGAGTCTGTGCGGCCTGCGCCTCGAACAACTCATGCAGCGTTCGCATGTCCGGCTGGACGTTCGCGGAGACTAGGCCGTTATCGTTGAAGGTATGAAGCAATTGGTAGCGCTCGGCGTTGCCCAGCATCGGCAACTCGCCGACGGCGCGGCCCGGATCGGCCACGATCGCTTGCAGCAAACGCATAAAATGGCCAGCCATGCGTTCGATCGTGCTCGCATCGAACAGTTCGGTACTGTATTCGAGACACCCCAGCAGGCCTTCCCTGCCCTCGGTCAAGGTCAACGTGAGGTCGAACTTGGCGGTCGCGCCTTTGCTTTCCTGCATCGTCATCGACAGGCCGGGCAAAGCCATCTCGCCCATCGGCATGTTCTGCAGCACCAGCATCACCTGGAACAGCGGGGTGTAGCTAATGTGGCGTTCCGGTTGCAGCTCCTCGACCAATCGCTCGAACGGTACGTCCTGGTGGGCATACGCGTCCAGCGTGTGCTGCCGCACCTGCCGCAGCAAGCCGTTGAAATCGAGGCTGAGGTCAACCTGGGTACGCAGCACCAACGTGTTGACGAAGAACCCGATCAAGCCTTCGATATCGGCTCGGTTGCGATTGGCGATGGGTGTGCCGACGCAGATATCGTTCTGCCCCGAATAACGGGCGAGCAGCACGTTGAAGGCTGCGCACAACGTCATGAAAAGGGTACTTTGCGCCTGTCGGCTCAACGCCTGCAGGCCTGTCACCAACGATGCCGGCAGCACAAACGGCAGCGTCGCCCCGACATGGCTCGACTGCATCGGTCGCGGCCGGTCGGTCGGCAAGGCCAGCAGGCTCGGGCTATGGGCGAGCTGTCGCTTCCAATAACTCAGCTGTCGCTCCAGCACGTCACCATGCAGCCATTCGCGCTGCCAGTGCGCAAAGTCAGCGTACTGGATCGGCAGTTCCGGCAACGGCGACGCTCGGCCATCCACGAAGGCCCGATACAGCGCGACCATTTCCTGTGCAATAACGCCCATCGACCAGCCGTCCGAGACGATGTGATGCATCGTCAGCAACAAGGTGTGCTCTTCTTCGGCCTGCCGAATCAGGCAGGCGCGGATCAAGGGGCCAGTCACCAGGTCGAACGGTTTACGTGTCTCTGCCTGTACAAGCAACTGCAACCGGGCCTCTCGCTCCGCACGCGGCAGAGTGCTCAGGTCCGTGGTGTCCAACGCCAGAGCCAACGCCGGCGCGACACGTTGCGCAGGCTCATCGTCAACGAGCACAAATGAGGTGCGCAATGCCTCATGACGGCGGACAATCTCGTTGAGCGCGTGGGACAGCGCGTTCACATCGAGTCGACCGATCAAATGGACGGTAGCCGGAATATTGTATATCTCGCGCTGGGCCTCGTATTGATCGAGGAACCACAAGCGTTGCTGCGCAAACGACAGTGGCAGCGGCGCGTCCCGCGGAATCGCAGGTATCGCCGAGGATATCTCCAGTGCTTTGGGTGCTGCGGTGGCCGAGCTGGCCGGCTTTATGGTTGCGACAAGTGCCGCCACGGTGGGCGCGTCGAAGATCGCGCTTACCGGAAGCTCGACACCAAATTCGGCATGTATCCTGGAAACCAGCTGCGTTGCGAGCAGGGAATGGCCGCCGAGCTCGAAGAAGTCATCATCGATCTCGATGGACGGCCGTCCGAACAACTCCTGCCATATCCTGATCATTACCTGCCCGGGACCAGCCATAGGCTTCGCCCCCTCCCCACCCGACGATGTACCAGGCAACGCAGGCGAGGCCAAGGCATGGTGTGGAGCTGGTGCATAGCCCGTGGCGACAAGTGCGTCCGGGGCATCCGGATAAGGAACGTCGGTCCAGCAATGCTCGCGCGCGAATGGGTAGGTCGGCAAGCTGATGCGACGTGGGCGGGCCATGCCGCTCGCGCCGTACAACGCGTTCCAGTCGAGATTGAAGCCGCTGACCCATAGTTCAAGCAGCTTGCCAAACTTGCCCTTGGCACCCCAGGCACGGACCGCCGCGTCCATGTCCTCGTCTCCCGAAAGGAGCGCCATGGCATGGCGCTTGACCTTGCCACGGAACATGCCTTCGACGTCAGTCCGGCCTTCGAGATAAGCGTTCAACTTGAGCCGTAGCTCGTCAAGCGAGCCCACCAGCCATGCCACCCGCTCTTCCATCGGCTCGCGGCCCACCTGCAGCGTGTACGCCACGTCGCTCAGCGCAAGGTCCGCAGTGTGGGGCGACGCGATGCATGCCAGCAGCCGCTCTACTTGCTCCTGCAAACGTTCGGGATCATGAGCCGACAGCACGACCATGGCGGTACCACGGCTGAGCTGCGCCACCTCACTGGGCGATGCCACATACTCTTCGATCACCAGATGCGCATTCGCACCACCGGCGCCAAATGAAGAGACGCCCGCGATCCTGGGGTATTGGCGCCGTTGACCGTCGATATCGATGGTTGGACGCGGCCAATTCGCCAGGCTCCTTTGCACGACAAATGGAGTATCGGCGAACGGGATATTCGGATTGAGCGCGTCGGCATGCAGGCTTGGCGCCAGCATTCCGTGCTTCATCTGCATCAGCACCTTGCTGATCCCCACAAAGCCGCTTGCGCTTTCGCTGTGGCCTACATTGGACTTGGCCGAGCCAATGGCGCAGAACTGCTTTTCTTGCGTCCAGTTCCTGAATGCCCTGGACAGTCCGGCAATCTCGATCGAGTCGCCCATCGGGCTACCAGTACCTTGCGCCTCCACGTAGCTGACAGCTCGCGCATCGACCCCGGCGCGTTGCAGCGCATCGCTCACCAACTGCGCCTGCAGGTTCGGGTTGGGTGTCATGTAACCATGCGACTTGCCGCCGGAATTGATCGCACTGCCCTTGATCACGCCATAGATATGGTCGCCGTCGGCAATCGCCCGCTTTAGCGGCTTGAGCACGAGCGCACCGACCGCCTCGCTGTCTACGAAACCATCGCCGTCAGCGGCGAATGGCCTGCATGTGTTGTCGCTCGAAAGCATCGTCAGCGATGACAGGCCGATCATATGATCCGGCGTGACCAGCAGGTTCACGCCGCCGGCAATGGCTACCTCGCTGTCGCCGCTGCGCAGGCTTTCGATCGCCAGGTGCACGGCTGTCAACGAGGAGGAGCATGCGGTATCCACCGCCATGCTGGGGCCCTGGAAGTTAAGCAGATAGGAAATGCGATTGGCGATCGACCAGAACTTCACGCCGGTCGCATAGCTTTCGTTCAATACGCCCACGAACGCGCCGATCTTCCTGCTCTGGCAAAGGCTGTCAGGCGTATAGCCGGCATCTTCGATGCTGGCGTAGACCTCCTGCATGAACAGCCGCTCTTGCGGGCTGATCAGTCGCGCTTCCTGCGGTGTGATGTTGAAGAACAACCGGTCGAAGCAATCCGCATCATCGAGCAGGCCGGCCCATTTGCTGTAGGTCTTGCCAGGCTGTTTTTTCTCATCAAAAACCAGGCTGCTGTCCCAGCGCTCCGGGGGGACTTCGCGAACGCAATTGCGTCCCGCGACGAGGTTGTCCCAGAACTGATTGACATCGGCAGCGCCCGGATAACGCCCGGAAAGGCCGATGATCGCCACATCGAACCGCGGCGCAACGATCGGCCTTGCTACAGCCGAATTTTCCCTGGCCCATCCGCGAGCGCGGCGACGCTGCGGCGCTGGGATTGGGGAGGACGTGGGCACAGGTGCCGACGGGGATATCGGCGATGCAACCGCTGCGACCGCGGATACTGCAGAGGTCGCGTTGCTCGGAGCATCGAAGTGCGGCGCCAGTGTTGCCGCATGTTCACGCAGCAGATAATCGGCCAATCCGGCCAACGTCGGATACTCGAAAAAGATCGTCGGCTTCAGTTCGAGCCGATACTGCCGGTTCATGACATTGCCGAATTCGGTCAGCGTGATCGAGTCGAAACCATATTCCATCAAGGGAGTCTCGCCATCGATATCCTCCGGCTTCACCTTGATCAGCGACGACACCATGCCTACGAGTACACGCCTGAGCTTTTCCGCCAGGGACTGATCACCCTGGCGTAGAGTCGCGCCAACCTCCATGGTCACCTGCGGCGGCGCGATCGTATCCTGTGGCCTGCCCAGGAACACCTGGCCCATACGCTTAGCGTCGCCCGCGACCACCAGCAATTGGCTCAAGCCACTCGACAACGCTTGTCGCAATGCCAATACGCCGCTGTCGCTGTCCAGTGCGTGCATACCCAGCTGCTGAGCCAGCATGGCGCGCGTGGCGGCATCGACCTGCATGCCGCCCTCATCCCAGAGCGGCCAGTTCACAGACAGCGTATGCCCACGGCGCAGGCCCCGGGTCACCAGTTCACTACGGTAGTGCGCAAAGGCGTCCATAAACGCATTGGCCGCCGCATAGTCGGCCTGCCCCAGATTGCCTATGGCGCCGGCCATCGACGAGAAGCAGATAAAGCAATCCAGCGCCATATCGCGGCTTGCTTCGTCGAGATTGAGTGTACCGGTTACCTTTGCACTCAACACCTCATGCAACTGCTGCTGCGTTTTCTTGACGACAAACCCGTCGCGGAGCACGCCCGCACTGTGGATGATGCCGTCCAGGCTTTCGAACTCTTCAGGAATGCTGTGCACCAGTTGCGTCAAGGCGGACTCATCGGCGACGTCGACAGCGTGGTAGCGCACTACGGCGCCGAGCGTTTCCAGTTGGCGCATGCTCGCCTGGATGGCTTCGTTCAACGGCGAACGGCCAGTCAGGATCAGCACGGCATTACGCGCCTGGCACGCGATCTCGCGCGCGAAGATCAAGCCCAAGCCACCGGCACCGCCGGTAATCAGATAAACGCCATGCGCCTTCCACGGCGAAGGTGCGCCACTCGCCTTGGTATATTCGGCCCACGTGGCGACCTGTCGTTCGCCATTGACGTAGCGCACGTGCTGCGCGTCGCTGGAGCAATTCTCAAGCAAAGCCTGGGCAACATCCTGACCGGGCTCGACACTGATGAGCTGGCCGGCAATGTTCGGGTTCTCCAGTTGTGCAGTACGCAGCATGCCGGCCAGTCCCTGCAGGGTCTGCTGCATGCCGCCACCTGGAACGACAACCTGAAGCAGCCGCTTGCCGGCATGCCGGTTCAACGTCTGCAGTTGTTCCAGCAAGACACCCGCTGCGGCGCCAAAGTGCCTGGCAGGATCATCCTCGATTGGCAGGCGCACGCAGACGGCGTCAGGCAAATGACGTTCCGCATCGACTGCTTCTACGCCCAGCAGCACGACATGTTGCGCATAGCCCGGATCGGCGGCTTTCACCGCAGGGACCGATTGCCATATCGGCTGAAGCAGCAGCATCGATGTCTCGGTTGACGCCGTACGCGCTGCGCTGAGCGCCATAGCGGCCGTCGCTGGCCGCAAACTGAAGCGGCTGAAACGCACACATACCGTGCCATGTTCGTCGCACAGATCGATATCGAGCAGCTGCACCACATCGCCGGCCTTGCTACCGGCACTATGCCGTACCAACGCCCACATCGACGGCATGCATGGGTGCAGGACATCTAGCGCGCCCAATGCAAAAGGCAACATCAGCGTCAAACCCGCCGCCTGAGGTGCCGAGCTCACCTGCAAGCCCAGCGTCGCTTGCAGCGCCGCGTCGAGCAAGCTCGGGGGCAGCCCGTAGCCCTGTGTCGGCGCCGACGCGGGCAATGCGATGCGTGCGAGAACTTGCGCAGACCCGACCAGCACCTCGCTCAGGCCCTGGAACGTCGGCCCATAATGCAAGCCCAGCTGCTCGAACTGCGCATAGCACTGGGACGCGCTCAGGCGAGAGGCAGTGCATTGCTCGCGCAGCACAGCGATGTCGTGCGATGAAGAATCAGACGATGAGACGGTTACAATCGTCCCTTGGCTATACACCACGGCCTGGCCATCTTCGTCGTCGCTATAGATCTCGAAGGGCAGCTCACCGCTCTCTTCCGGATAGAGCGCGATATGCAGATCGAGCCCTTCGGCAGCAACGACTACCGGGCGTACCCAGGTGATGTCTCGCAATTGGAGCCCATCGTCTGTTCCCAGGGCCTCATACGCAGCGCACCGCGCCATCTCGAGTTGTGCAACACCCGGCATGATGCTCGCGCCGCGCACGAGGTGGTCGACAAGGAAGAACTCCTCGCCCGTCAGACGCGTGCTGAAACGCAACCCCGCTACATCCGAGGTGTTCCGATGCAGCAACGGATGCAGCGCCGAGCCAACGCCTGACGTTGTATCTGTGCGATCGTCGCCGGCCTGTATCCAGTAGCGCTCGCGCGCGAACGGATAGGTCGGCAAGCTGATCCTGCGCGGCTTTACCTCGCCATACAGCTTCGACCAATCAATCGAAAGGCCCTTCACCCACAGATCAAGCAATTTCCCCAACTTGCCCTTCGCGATCCACGTATCGACTGCAGTGGCAATGTCCTCATCGGCGGCAAAAGCGGACAACACTTCCCGGGTACGCTTCACCTGCCCTCGGTACAGCTCATCGATACCGGTTTCACCTGCGATATAAGCACGCAGCTTTTCGCGCAACGCTTCCAGCGAACTCACGGCCAACGCGAGCCGTTCATCCATGGCTTCACGACCCATCTGCAGCGTATAAGCCAGATCATCCAGACGCAGCATGGGGTCGTTATGTCGGGCTGTCAGGAACGCCTGCAATCGCCTGACCTGCTCATCCAGACGCTCTTCGCTGCGCGCCGACAACAGCACCAGCGCCAGACTTCCGTCGATCGCTTCGGTGCGCGTGGGCGCTTCGTATTCCTCGATCACCACATGCGCATTCGCACCACCGGCTCCAAAGGAGGAAACGCCAGCGATTCGCGGCCAGGCCCGCTGCTCAAGGGTCGGCCGTTCCCATGGCGATAGCGTCTGCTGCACCACGAATGGGGTAGCGGTAAAATCGATATTCGGATTCAACACGCTCGAATGCAGGCTGGGCGCGAGCTGGCGGTGCTTCAACTGCAGCAGCACCTTGGTCACGCCCGCAATGCCGGCCGCGCTCTCGCAGTGACCGATATTCGATTTGGCCGAGCCAATCGCGCAGTATTGCCGGTCCTGGGTCCACTGGCCGAACGCCTTGGACAGCCCCGCGATCTCGATCGGGTCGCCCAGGCTGGTGCCGGTACCGTGTGCTTCGATATAGCTCACCGCGCGCGCATCGATGCCACCTTCGCGCAACGCACGCTCGATCACCCTGGCCTGCGCGTTCGGATTGGGCACGGTGTAGCCGTTGGTCTTGCCACCATGATTGATCGCCGTGCCCTTGATCACTCCATAGATGTGATCGCCATCGGCGATGGCCTGAGACAACGGCTTGAGGAGTACCGCGCCGACGCCTTCGCCTGGCACGTAGCCTTCACCGCCTTCACCAAAGCTTTCGCAACGCCCCTTGCCGGAAATGAACTTGCCCTGGGCCAGCATCAGGTATTTGTTCGGATGAATCGAGACGTTCACGCCGCCGGCAATCGCGACTGCGCATGCGCCGCGCTGCAGGCTCTGGCACGCCAGATGAATTGCCGTCAGCGACGATGAGCACATCGTGTCCAGCGCCAAGCTGGGGCCATTGAAGTTGCAGTAGTACGAAATTCGGTTTGCGATGGATGCCGCCGTGTTGGACACCGATACATTCTGCCCACGCGCCTGCGCCTGCGCGCCGTATAGCTGGTATTCCTCATACATCACGCCAACGAACACACCGACGCTGCTTTCCTGACCGTTCGTGTCGGAACCCACCAGGTTCTCGCGTGTATAGCCTGAGTCTTCCAGCGTTGCGTGCACGCACTCCAGGAACAGCCGCTCCTGCGGGTCCATCAGCTCCGCTTCGCGTGGAGAGATGTTGAAGAACAGTGGATCGAATTTGTCCACTTCATCCAGGAAACCACCCCATTTGCTGTAGGTGGTGCCAAGCTTGTTTCGATCGGTATCGTAGTATCGATGCCAGTCCCAACGCTCCAGCGGGATTTCGGTGATGCTGTCCTTGCCCTCGCTCAGGTTGGCCCAGAACTGTTCGAGATTGCTCGCCTGCGGATACCGCCCCGCCAGTCCGATGATCGCGATCGCTTCCGTCGATGGCCGCTCAAGACGCGATGCAAATCGCGAACGGCTATGGACAATCGATGCGGCACGCGTTTCGCTACGGGGTCTGGCCACGACTGTGGGCGCGACAACGGTGGCTTTCCCGCCAAGCAGCTCGATCAGTTCGGCGCGATGATGCTTAAGAAAATAGTCAGATAACGCGGCAAGCGTCTGGTACTCGAAGAACAGTGTCTTCGGCAACGAGCCGAAAGCCTTTTCCAGCGCGGCGGTCAGATCCATGATCATCACGGAATCGATACCGTAGGTTTCCAACGGTGCACTGGTATCGATCTTGTGCGCTGGCAACTTGAGTGTCGCCGACAATGTATGCGCCAGATGGCGTATCGTCTTTTCGCGCAGATCGTCTGTCACCGGTACAGATTGATCGGTCTTCGTCGCCACGGCAGCGTTTGCCGTCGACGCATCCGCCATCGACAGGGTTGCCTTCAATCGTGGCAACAAACCCTCTACCACCAGAACCTGGGATGATCCGCTCGACAGCGCCTGAGCCAGTGCTGCACAGCCAGTGGCGGTAGGCAGCGGCGCCATGCCGATTTCCCGCAACAGATACGAACGCGTAGCGTCGTCGACCTGCATGCCGCCCTCGGCCCACAGCGGCCAGTTGATCGACAGCGTGCGGCCACGGCGGTGGCCTTGGGCGGCCAGGTCGTTGCGACGGTGGGCAAACGCATCCATGAACGCGTTCGCCGCCGCATAGTCCGCCTGCCCCACATTGCCGATCGCGCCTGTAATGGAGGAGAAGACGATAAAGCAATCCAGTGCGATATCCGCACTCGCCTCATCCAGGTTCAGCGTACCCGCCACCTTTGCGCTGAACACCTCGCGAAGTTGTTGCGGGGTCTTCCTGATCAGGAAACTGTCACGCAAGACCCCTGCACTATGGATGATGCCATCGAGGCTTTCGTACTCTTCCGGAATGCTGTGCACAAGCTGCAGGACGGCCGCCTTGTCGGCGACATCGACCGCGTGATAGCGCACCACCGCGCCAAGGGTTTCCAGCTCGCGGATCTTTACCAAAATGCCTTCGTCCAGCGCTGAACGTCCGGTCAGAATCAAGGTGGCGCCCTTCGCCTGCCGTGCGATCTCGCGCGCGAAGATCAGGCCCAGACCGCCTGCACCACCGGTGACCAGATACACGCCTCGTGCTTTCCATGGTGCCGGCACCTGCTGTGCCGCCGGCAGCTCGACCCAGCCTGAGATCTGGCGTAGCCCACCGACATAACGTATGTGCGCTGCTCGGCCGTCGCGGTTTTCTATCAGCGCCGGTACCACGTCTTGCCCCGGTTCGATTTCTATCACCTGGCCGACAAGACGTGGGTTCTCCAACTGTGCCGTGCGCAACATGCCGCCCAGGCCGGCCAGTAGGGCGCCTTCACCTTCGCGCGGCACCACTACCTGAATCAGGTGCTGCCCAGGCTGGCTGTTCAGCCCCTGGAGCTGTTCAAGCAGCGTCGTGGCAGCGACTCCGTAGCCTGAGGCAACTTCGCCGCCCACAGCAGCAGCCTGGCAAACCACGTTCGGCATCTGTGCCCGCACGCGATCCGCGCCTACCGCATTCACGCCACACAACAATACGTGGTGCTGCGCGAACGCGCGCCCCACGGCACGATCATCGGCAATAGCAAGCGCATTCCATGACGGTCGTACCAACAAGGTCTGCAAGGCCTTATCCGACCCGGCGACGTTTTTCGCCACACGCAATTCCAGTCGGCGCAGACGAATACATACCGCTCCGCCTTCATCGCAGAGATCGATATCGAACATCCTGGAAACATCAGCATTCAAGGCGACGCCGCTGGTATACCGAACGACGACCGAAGTAATGGCAGCCCCTGGCGCCAGCATCTCCAGCGAGCCCAGGGCGGCAGGCAACCACAATAGGGATGTGTCGGCACGATCGGCTGCCAGCATCAATCCGAGGGTGGCCTGCAGGGCCGCATCCAGCAGACTGGGGTGCAGGACATAATCGTTCTGTGTCGCCAGCACTGCTTCCGGCAGTGCGATCTTTGCCAGCACTTGTTGCGGGCCTGTGTGCAACTGGCGCAAACCCTGGAAGCCTTCGCCGTAGCCAAGGCCCAATTTTTCGAACGCGGCATAGCACTGCTCCGCGCTCAGGGAGGACGTGCATTGCTCGCGCAAGACGGCGAGATCGTGGGCCTCTGTTGCGGCAGGCGATGCATCGGCGGTGGCGATCACCGAGCCCTGGCTATAGATCACGCTATCGCCATCTTCGATGTCACGATAGATCTGGAAGTGGATGCTCCCGTCATCTTGTGGAATCAGTGCGATATGCAGGTCGAGCCCATCGGCATCCACGACCACAGGGCGTATCCAGGCAATATCCCGCAATTGCAGTGTGCAATCCTCATCGATGGCTTCGCGCACGGCGCACCGCGCCATCTCCAGCTGTGCAGCCGCCGGCAGGATACGAGCGCCACGCACCACATGATCGGCCAGGACGAATTCATTGCCGCTGAAATGCGTACTGAAACGCTGAACCGAGAAACTCGATGTGTTCCTGTGCACCAACGGATGCAGCACTCTATCAGCGCCGGACGCCATAGCCACGCTATCGTTGCCCGTCTGTATCCAATAGCGTTCGCGTGCGAACGGATACGTCGGCAAGCTGATCCGGCGCGGCCGCACCTCGCCGTAAAGCTTGCGCCAATCGATCGACAGGCCCTTCACCCACAGGTCGAGCAGCTTCTCCAGCTTGCCCTTCGCAATCCAGGCTTCCACCGCAGCGGCGATGTCCTCGTCGCCAACCAGCGCACCGAGTGTCTCCTTTGTTCGCTTCGCCTGGCCGCGATACAGCGCCTCGATCGCTGTTTCGCCCCGCACATAGGCGTTCAATTTCTCGCGCAACTCGGCCAGTGAGCCGACTACCACGCCAAGACGCTCTTCCATCGCTTCACGCCCGAGCTGCAGCGTATAGGCCAGGTCTGCCAGATCGATGGTCGTATCGGACGTGATCGCTTCCAGAAGCAGCTTCGCCTGTTCGCGCAGCCGGTCTTCCTGGCGAGCCGACAACAGGACCAACGTCGGCCCATGGATCACCCGCGGCACGGCGGGTGCAACGTACTCCTCGATCACCACGTGCGCGTTCGCGCCGCCGGCTCCGAACGAGGAGATACCTGCGATTCGCGAGCCTTCCCTGGTCGTGCCGTGAATGTCTCGCGTCGGCCTCGGCCAGGGCGCGAGCGTCTGTTGCACCAGAAAGGGAGTGCCGGAAAAGTCGATGTTCGGATTCAACACGCTCGAATGCAGGCTCGGCGCCAATTGGCCGTGCTTGAGCTGCAAGAGAACCTTGGTCACCCCCGCAATGCCGGCCGCACTCTCGCAATGGCCGATATTCGATTTGGCCGAGCCAATCGCACAGAACTGCGTATCCTTCGTCCGGTTTCGAAATGCCTTGGACAGCCCCGCGATCTCGATCGGATCGCCCAGGCTGGTGCCGGTGCCGTGCGCCTCGATATAGCTCACCGCGCGTGCATCGATGCCGCCCTCGCGCAACGCACGCTCGATCACCTTGGCCTGTGCGTTCGGATTGGGCACGGTGTAGCCGTTGGTCTTGCCACCGTGGTTGATCGCCGTAGCCTTGATCACCCCGTAAATGTGATCGCCATCGGCGATGGCCTGCGACAGCGGTTTGAGCAGCACCGCACCCACGCCTTCGCCCGGCACATAGCCTTCGCCACCTTCGCCGAAACTTTCGCAGCGCCCCTTGCCTGAGATGAACTTGCCCTGGGCCAGCATCAGGTATTTGTTCGGGTGAATCGAGACGTTGACGCCGCCAGCGATCGCGACCGTGCAACCGCCACGTTGCAGGCTCTGGCACGCCAGATGTATCGCCGTCAGCGATGACGAGCACATCGTGTCCAGCGCCAGGCTGGGACCGTTGAAATTGCAGTAGTACGAAATGCGATTCGCTACCGATGCCGCGCTATTGAGCATCGCCAGGTTGCGACCCCTTGCCTGCTCCTGCGCGCCGTATAGCTGGTACTCCTCATACATCACGCCAACGAACACGCCAACGCTGCCCTCCTGAACGGCGTCCGGATGCCGGGCAACAGTCTCCCGGGTGTAGCCGGCGTCCTCCAGCGTCGCGTGCACGCATTCCAGGAACAGCCGCTCCTGTGGATCCATCAGCTCCGCTTCGCGGGGAGAGATATTGAAGAACAAAGGATCGAACAGGTCGACGCCATCAATGAAGCCGCCCCATTTGCTATACGTCTTGCCGGCCTTGCTGCGATCCTGGTCGTAGTAGAGCTTGTAGTCCCAGCGTTCGGAAGGAATCTCGGTAATGCTGTCCTTGCCCTGGCTCAGGTTGGCCCAGAACTCTTCGAGATTGCCTGCCTGCGGATAGCGCCCCGCCAGACCGATGATGGCGATCTCGCCGATATCATTGCTTACCAAGCTTTGATTCAAGGTTCCGCCTGACTCCTGGAAGCTGCGATTGCTCATGCCAAAGCGCGGACGGCGAGAGGTTGTCGCGATGACAACGGGTGCTTCCTGCTCGCGGTGCGACGCCACGTCGGGTGTCCCCTGCACCGTCTCGCCCAGCACCTCGCTCAAGCGATCGCGATGATTGGCCATGAAGTGACCGACCAGCGCAGCCATGGTCTGGTATTCGAAAAGCAGCGTCTTGGAGAGCGGACCGAATACTTGCTCCAGGGTGCGGGTCAGGTCCATCACTAGGATGGAGTCGATGCCGTAGGCCTCCATTTGCGCGTGCGGATCGATGCTGTCGGCCGGACGCTTGAGCGCGCCCGATAGTAAACGAACAAAGTAGCGAATGGCCTTTCCCTGCAGCTCGTCCTTCGCCCCAACCGATGCCACTCGAACCGTGGTTGGCACCGGTTGTGCTGTCCAATCGTGCTCCGGTGGAACTTTGGCATCCTTCTGTACTGCAACGCGCGCACAAAATTCGCCCATGCGAACGCAAACCTTACCGGCGGCATCGCACAGATCGATATCGAATTTCTGCAAGGCATCGGCAGCAGCAACGCCGACGCAACGGCGGATCACCACCCACATGCTATCGACGCAGGGGTTCATGATGTCCAACGTGCCCAGTGCAAATGGCAGCATCGACGCTGCTTCGCCCCAATGGCCTGCATCGTGGGCCTGGAAAGCTATCGTTGCCTGCAGCGCTGCATCGAGCAGGCTGGGATGAAGGAGGTAGTCCTCCGGCATCGGCTTGATCGCGTCGGGCAGCGCAATTCGCGCCAACGCCTGGCCATGACCTATGAAGAGTTCGCTCAGGCTGCGATGCGCAGGCCCATAGCTCAAACCCATCTGGTCGAACGCGGCATAGCACGCCGGCGCATCGAGATGTGATTGCATGCTTTGCTGGCGAATCGCATCGATATCGTGCGCAGGCACCGCATCGGGGACCGCGCCAGAAAGGCGAACTGCCGAGCCTTGGCTATAGACTTGCGCATCGTCGCCATCGGCATCGTTGTAGAGCTCGAAGCTGTATTCGCCGGACCTTTCGGGAAACAGCGCAATATTCACATCGAGCGGCTCAGGGCCAGCCACGATCGGGCGAAGCCATACGATGTCCTTCAGCCGATACCGGCCATCGGGGATAACTGCCTGGGCTACGGCCGAACGCAGCATTTCCAGTTGGGCGGCACCCGGCAGCGTGCGTTGGCCCTGCACCACATGGTCGACAAGAAAGAACTCCTCGCCAGTAAATTGGCTGCTGAAACGCAATCCGGCTGCATTGGAGGTATTGCGGTGTACGAGCGGGTGAATGACCGCCAGCGAGGGAGCCCCAGGCGACAAGTTGGGTTTTGCCTCTACCCAGTGTTTTTCCCTGACGAAGGGATAGGTCGGCAATGCAAGACGCCGACGCTCACCCGTTGCATGCAGGGCAGTCCAATCGAAGGCATGCCCTTCGATCCACTTCTGTGCGGCCGCATGCAGATCCCTATTGACCAGCAGATTCTGGAGCGAGCCATCATGATCCGCGTTATTGCCAAGCTGTGAGAGCGCCTCGGCCGATAGCTCCGCGGCAAGGACATCGCCAGTCCCGCCCTCCAGCCAGTCTTCCAGCCGCACCTGCAGTGCATCGATGGAGTCGACGACCAGCGCCAGGCGTGCTGCCATAGCCTGTCGCCCGACCTGCAATGTGTAAGCAAGGCTAGCCAGGCCAGCGCTACGAATCTCGGGAGATGCCAAGGCACCGAGCAACTGCTGCACACGTTCGCGTAACACCGCGGCCGTCTTGGCAGACAACACGATAAGCGCTGGAGACGGCTCTTGTGATGCATCTTCTTGGGACTGTTCGCCAGGCTCGACATACTCCTCGATAATGACGTGGGAATTCACGCCGCCGAAGCCGAAAGAACTGATGCCCGCACGGCGAGGCAGCGCTCGGCCACCCGCGTCGACCACGGCCGGCCACGACTGAGCCTTGTCGACAATAAAAAACGGGCTGCCTTCCAGCGTGATGCGCGGGTTGAGCCTCTGGTAGTGCACGAGCGGCGGAAACGCCCGATGCTTCATGCACAGTATCGTCTTGATCATGCCGGCAAGGCCGGCGACCGATTCAAGATGACCGATATTGGTCTTGACGCTGGCGATGCCGCAGGCGTGCTCGCTCAATACTTCGCCGCGACCGGCGGCAACGCGGGCGAAAGCCAGTTTCAGGCCTTCCACTTCGATCGGATCGCCTTTGGGCGTACCTGTGCCGTGGGCTTCGACGTACCCAATGCTCCCTACCGGCACATCGGCTTCACGCAAAGCATCGGCAATGACATTCGATTGCGCGATAGAACCCGGATAGGTCACCGTGCGCGCGCGACCACCATGGTTGATGGCCGTACCACGTAGAACGGCGACAATCCTATCCTTGTCCTGGATAGCCTGGTCGAGCGGCTTGATCAGGATCATCGCCGCGCCTTCGCCTCGAACGTAGCCGTTCGCCCGTTCGTCGAAGGTCTTGCAACTGCCGTCCGGCGACAACATGCCGGTCTTGGAAAAAGAAATGAAATGGGTGGGGCTGCACAGCACGCTCACACCGCCGACGAGAGCCTGGTCGCATTCACCGCGACGGATCGCATGAGCCGCCTTGTGCAGGGCGACCAACGAACTGGAGCACGCGGTATCGATCGGCAAGCTTGGGCCGTGCAGGTTAAAGAAGTACGAGATCCGATTGGGAATGAGCGCCGTATGCGTGCCGGTGGAAACATGGCCTTCGATGGCATCCAGCGCATGTCTCAGATGGTCTTCATAGTCGAAATTGAAGACACCGATGTAGACGCCTGTGTTGGTTCCGCTCAATACCTTGGGATCGTAGCCTGCGTCTTCCATGCACGCCCATGCCTGCTCCAGCATGATCCGCTGCTGAGGATCCATGACTTCCGCTTCGCGCGCTGATACGCCGAAGAAATCCGAATCGAAAAACTCCACGCCGTCGACGAATCCGCCCCACTTGCTGGTGGACTTGTTCTTGTCGCGCCCATCAGCCGAATAAAAAGCTTCCTTGTCCCATCGATTTTCCGGCACTTCGCTGATGCTGGACAGGCCGCTACGCAGGTTTTCCCAGAATGCGGCGTAGTTGCCCGCGCCAGGGAAGCGGCAGGCCATGCCAACGATGGCGATGTCACCATCACGATGATCCTTCCGCTCCTCGCTGGCGGCCTGCGACGGGTTTTCCTTGGGTGCGGTCTGACGGACATTCATGATCTTGCCTATCCTTTGATGTGTTTTCCGGACACTGCCTGAATCAATCTTGCTGAGGCCTGCAAGAGCGACGTCAGCCGCGACACACGGCTACGTCACGGTTTGCGTGCGCTTGTGCAATAGAAGCCAATTCAGTTGCTGAAAAAACGCGCAAACGATCGCGTCAGATGTTCTGCCGTCGCATCCATGATCTTGATCGCGATGTGATCGACATGCCGCCTGGTCCACGGCTCCAATTCCGTACCCTTCACCCAGCGATTGAACGAACCCAATGCCGGCCCGGTCTGGATCTGATAGTTCACGCGGTCATCCCCCTTGCCTTCCATGGCAATGCGCGTGCAATAGGCGAAGTACCAACGAAATACGAGCGCCATCTTGTGTTTCGCATTTGCCTCGGCCTTGACGACTTCGTGCTCCAGGTTCACCGACCTGAAATAGCGCGCCGTCTCGTTCCAGATTTCCTCGAAGGTCTTTTTGAAGAACGTGCCTTCCAGCTGTGCCCGGGTACGCGCAGGAATGTCGTCCAGGCTGTCGTAGTGCCGGTAGAGCGAAAGCAACTTGTTCGCGCGCGCGGGGAAGAACACGGACTTCTTCATGACCTGCACCTGGGCGCCGATTTCAAACATGTCGCCCGCTGGCGCGTATTCGGTGTCCTGGATATCCATCTCCTGCAGCATGGATTTTCCGTCGGGGCTCATGCCCGCTTCCACGGTGCATTGGTTGATCGAGCCCGTCGCGAGGAAATCTGCCCCAAGCAGCAAAGCCGCCGCGGCGGCCTCCGGGCCCCCGATGCCACCGGCCAGGCCCATGCATATCGGGTCCAGGTACGCATGAGTTCGCTGCATCTCGTCGCGCAGGTGCAGCAACGGCGGCAACATCACGGCGGCGATACCACCATCGGTATGGCCACCAGAGTCGGCTTCCACGCAAATGTCATGGCTGACGGGGACTTTCTGCGACAACTCGGCCTGCAATGGAGTGATCAGGCCCCGCTCCAACAGCTTCTCCACGATGACCAGCGGCGGCGGGCACATGAAGGCTTTTGCCACCTCAGGACGCGATACCTTCGCGACGATACGGTGCGCGCATACCACGCCACCATGTGCATCGGCATGCAGCCCCAGCACGCGAAACTTGACCAGGGCCGGCGTCATCTGCATGAAAGCGGCCGCTTCGATATTCCTGATCCCATACTTGAGATAGAGGTCGATGACGGCCTCTTCCTGGGCCGGATATTCGTAGTTCGCCAGCAGGTTCATGCCGTAAGGCTGATCGGCACCCAACTCACCCTGGATGCGAACGATGTTCGCCTCGATCTTGCCCAGCGAGAGACCACCTGCACCGAAGAAGCTCAGCAAGCCCGCACGTGCCATCTTGATGACCAGTTCCGCAGACGCCACACCGCGATACATCGCACCGGCCATATAGGCGTACCTCAGGCCAAACCGCCGCCGGAACACTTCACTGCCCAGCGACGTCGCCTCTATCCGGAGCGGTACGTCATGGCTTGCCACCCGACCGATGTCGCGGACCGTTTCGGCAATACTCACTTGCAGCGGAACCGTCTTCGAACCCGACGCGACTACGTCATGTGTCATCTCATCTACATCAGGCTCATCCGGAAGCAGGCCTGCCGGTGCGGCGTCGACAATTGCCGTCTCCTTGGCTCTTATCTCCTGCACCATTTTCGAAAGTACGCTTGCACCTATCTCCTGGAATTCGATATCACCACGTCCCATCACATAGCGAATCGAATCCACCCATTGCACGGGTGCCGCGATTTGCTGGGCCAGGGTTTCGGCAATGCGATTGGGATCGTAGGGACGAGCGGTAGCGTTGGCGATCACCACCGCGGCGGGCGCAGCAAAAGTGAACTGCTGCAGGAACTGGGCAAATTCAGCTTGTGCCGCCCGCATGTGGCGGGAGTGAAACGCCGCACTGACATTCAACATCACGCAGCGCAGGTTTCTCTGCGCAAACAGGTCGGCTGCCGCGGCGAGTGCGTCTCTTTCGCCAGCGATGACCGTCTGCGTTGGGGTATTGAAGTTGGCGACATCGATGTGTTCGAGTTTGTGTTCATCGAGCATCGCCCTGACCTCACCGGCTGGGATGCCGAGTACGGCCGCCATGCCGCCGCCTCTGGCAGCACCCATCAGTTCGCCTCGCTTCTTGACCAGGCGCAACCCCGTCTCAAAAGAGAAAACACCGGCCGCGAGCAGTGCGTTGTATTCCCCCAGGCTATGGCCCGCGAGGAAATCAGGCTGCCAACGGCTATCGCCGGCGTGCAGGTCGCGCTGCCGGAAATAGTGCAGCGCGTTCACGACAAACAACGCAGGCTGGGTGTACTGCGTCTGTGACAAATGTCCCTGCGCGTCTGTCAGGCAGAGCTCTTCGATCGAATAACCGAGAATATCGGTCGCGTTCCTTACCAGCTCCGGAAAGAGCGGAAACAGGTCCTTGCCCATGCCTTTGAACTGGGAGCCCTGGCCGGGGAAAATGATTGCCTTCATGTTGCGTGACTCCACATTGCGTTTACTCACTGCGGGGTTGTCCCGATGCTCAGGCATCACCGGTTCCTCGGCTTGTTGCGACGACGGCGTTCTTAGCTCCATCAGCTGCATCAACCGATCCATGTCGCTGCCGAAGGGCGACATGACGTGATAGGTCCGCGACATCGAACCAGGTGACAGTCCGTATTTCAGGAACGTCGCCATCGTTCCGCTCGGACCGACGTCGACATAGCGATAACTACCCTGCGACTCGAGCAGACCGACGACCTTTTGAAAACGAATCGGCTCGCGTATGGCAGACCAAAAGCGAGCGCCCGGCAGGAAGTCCGATAACTCGCCGCTGGCGCAACAGGCGATGGGAATGCCAGCCTGACGTGGCCGAAGCGTCTGCAAAAAAGCCAGATAAGGCTGCTCACCTGCGTCGACCCAGCGCGAATGAAAGGCAAAGCCGATCGGCAGTGTCTGGAATGCGATAGCTTGTCGGCGAAGAAGGGCTTCGACAGCCGCGAGGTTCGACTGCGGCAGCGATAGCACTGTATGAGTCGCGAAATGACTGGCGCCCAGTTCACACAGCGCAAGCAACTCGGCGTCAAGGTAACTCGCCGGCTCGCCTATCACCGCGATCATGCAGCCGGGCTCGCAATGGTTTTCCAGGATGAGCGCTTGCTCGATCACTGCGAGCAGTGCCACGTCAGGATCGATGCAATCTGCCACGGCAGCCGCGGCAAACGTACCCAGGCTCGCACCCAGGACGATGTCCGGCCGGATGCCTCGATCGATCAAGGATGTCGCCAGCGCATGCTCCACCATGAAAATGGCGGCATGGCTGTGCAGAAGACGATTGAATGGAATATCCCGGGTGTTGCCTGGCGCAAACAACGTGGTTAATACCGACTCGCCGCAGCGTTTCTGCATTACTCGATCCGCATGTTGCATAGCCGCGCGAAAACAATCGTCGCGCTCAAACAATTCGCGGCCCATTTGAAAATGTTGTGAACCTTGTCCCGAAAATACAAATACGATTTTCGCGCCGTCTGCATGCGTTATTGACTGTGACTCGCCCGCAATATCGCCTAACCCGTCAAGGCCAGGGCGAACGAGTGCATTGGGGGTATATGGCAGACCGTACAAGCAGCCTCCTGACATGCACGCGATCGGCAGCTAGCCTCGAAAATCGCGCGCAAAGAAACCGGCCACACTTATCTGGCATATCAATTGCCGAGAAGGATGGCGTTGTTTTATTTCATTTCGCCGCTCGCGGCGTTGGCTAATCAGCCCGCATTTATGCGTATAGCGTGCGTGGACGCATATCCGTCCATACCTCGCCTATAAATGCCAGGCAGGCTTCTTTCGAGCCCTGCTTGCCTGCTTTCGTCCATCCGTTCGGCACAGTTCCATTCACCGGCCAGATCGAATACTGGCCCTGTTGGTTGACGACCACTTCATACACCGCCTCCGACTGACTCAAGCTGGTAGACACGCATGCTCCTGTGCAAACAAAACGGCATCATCGCGACAGGCCGACTGCCCATCACTGCATGGAAAGCTGATTTCGTATCGTGCTCTGAAGGTGACTATGGGAGAGCTCGCTCCCACGGAAGCACACAACGAGATGGAGACGGCCCGCATGCGCGCGAAGCCACCGGCGATGCCGCTGCCGTAACCAGCGTGGCCGTTCGGAAGCCGGCGACGCATCGATCCCTGTGTTCTCCATGTATCCCTCGCCCTGAGTTCCCGACCTGGTACCGCTCACTGCCGCGAAGGCAATGATTTCGTTATCTACCCGGCGCGTCGATCGACCGAAGAAGCCAGTTGCGCAAGCCTGGGAGTTCACCCGGCACGCATCAGCTCGCCCACGTTAAGTCATTGATCGAACACGCATGGAGTAGTTCCATGCCACGGCGATTCCCCTTTCTCACCGCACTTATACTTCGGAGAATACGGGTCTATTTGTCAACCAGTATGATCTTGCGATTTGACGTCAAATCTTGCTTTTTGCTCCAAGTCCTTAATCCGTCTCGGAAGCTGTCATCGCATCGAGTGAAGTGCGATCTTTCAAGCTGAATGCATGGTTTCGCGAGGCTTGCAAAAATCGCCAGTGGCGCATTGCGCGCGACGTTGTATACCGACTACCAGGCGAAATAGGTCAGCACGACATCCGTTCCGAGAAAACAAAAGCCGATGTCGCAGACTTGCCCGCAAACAAAAGTGCTGCACAGGGTTTCCGTCAGCCGGAGTCGAATGATCCCCTCTTCCGGATCGACCAGAAATACGTGGGCTGCACTGAAATCGAAGTAACGACCCACCTCATTGAACGCCGCTTTGAACAAGCTCTCCTTTGCGGAGAATGTCGCCGTAAGCAAGGTGTTTATGGGTAACAGATGGGTAAGCGTCTCCAGATATCGAAGCTCCTCGGCATCGATCGCTGTTGTCGATAGTGCTGCGGCAGCGTCTGGTCCGGCCACATGTTCCAGGTCGATCCCCACTCCCGAGCCATCCCCACGGCGCAAGGCCACAGCTGCGGCATAGGCATGCGTATGCGAAATGCTGCCTATCACGCCAGCTGGCCAGATCGGTTGACGCGACGCACCGATGGCCACCTCGAAGGTTGGAATGCCCAGTGCTCCGAGGGCCTGGCGTGCGGTCAGTCGGCCGAAGTAAAACTCCGCCTGACGCTTGCGAACACTGCGAGCGACACCTGCCGGATACGCGATGCCCGAGATGGCGAATGCTTCCGACGAGAACTGTTCGATATCGAAAGTACACAGATAAACGTCCAATCCAACAGCATTGGGCGTAGTTACCGAGAAACATTGCATGTCGCACAACGCGGCCGAAGCCTCGCTCGCACCCATGGCGGGGTTATCAATCGCTAGCGTGCTGTCGGGAATCACGAGCTTCATGGAGAGGCCGAAACGGTGGCGGAGGCCGTGGGTCGAGCCTGAATGGATAATGTGCCTGAGTCCGCAATATGGATCATCCACATACACTATTCAATTGTGCCTCTCCGATGATCCCAGCGGCATTCCGGCACATTTAAATCGTTCTAACCCCCTTCGCATTTAATGCTTTTACCTGAACGCAGATGCCAAGTCTGCTGCGCCGCAGGATGACAGCAAGATTTCGCTCCCCCATTCTCGCGCCGCAAGTTTGTGGGGACTTGCTGGTCGTCCAACCGCCCTTGGGGAAGTTCAATGAGTCGTCGCCGCCCGGCGCTGTCCATGTCTGCGCCCGTCTTTCGTCTACGTCCGCTTGCCGCCGCGTGCGCAACGGTATCGATGTGCCTTTGGGCTGCTAGCGCGGCCTATGCGCAAGAGCAACCGCAGGACAATTCGACGCCCGCCTCGTCGTCGCAACCGGCGGCCACTAAGGATAAACACCCAGCGAATCCGGACAGCGTCAGTAACCTGGACACGATCACCGTGACCGGCATTCAGGCGTCGATACAAAATTCGCTCAAGGCCAAGCAGAACTCCGACAACATCATCGAGGCGGTATCGGCCGAGGACATCGGCAAGCTGCCCGATAGCAGTATCGCCGAGAGCCTGGCCAGGCTTTCCGGGTTGGCCACGCAGCGCGTGGATGGGCGAGCAAACCAGATTTCGATCCGAGGCCTGTCTCCGGATTTTGCCGGCACCACCTTGAATGGACGAGAGCAGGCGACGATCGGTGAGAACCGTGGCGTCGATTTCGATCAGTATCCGTCCGAGTTGATCAGTGGCGCCGCCGTCTACAAGACACCCGATGCGAGCCTGATCGGCCAGGGCCTTTCGGGTACCGTCGACTTGCATACGATCCGCCCACTCGACCTGCCACATCGCGCGCTGGCCGCCAATCTGCGTGGCGAAAACACGTCCAACGGAAGCCTCAACCATGGCTCCGACGTTGGCGATACCGGGCATCGCGCCAGCTTTTCGTACATCGACCAGTTCTTCAACCACACCTTGGGCATTGCGGTAGGTTTTGCGCAGCTCGATTCTCCGATACAGGAGAAACAGTACCAAGCATGGTGGTGGAGCCTGAACAACGGTCCGCAGGGCGCCGAGGGCAATTGGGCGGCAGCGCACACGCCGGGCTTGCCGGACAACGTGCTTTCGCAGGAGGGCGCACAGCTGCGTGCAAAATCCGAGAACCAGTTGCGCAACGGCTTGATGACCGTGATCGAATGGGCGCCGAACGATCATTACCACTCGACGCTGGATCTGTACTACTCCACGTTCACCCAGAAGACGTACTTGAACGGTGCGCAGTGGTCGAGCAGCCCCTACGACAATGTCTCCTATACGAACGTAGGCGTCGTACCGGCGCAGCCCTATCCGATCGTCACCACCGGGCATATCGACGGACTGAAGGCGATCCTGCAAAACGACTACACCAAGGAAAAAGACAAGCTGTTCTCCGCTGGCTGGAATAACCAGTACGACTTCGGCAACGGCTGGGTGACGACGGCGGACCTCTCCTATTCGACCGCCAAACGACGCCTGCACGATGCCTATCTGTTTGCCGGCCTGCCCGGCCAGGCGACCAGCTCCACCGATTTTGCGACACCCGGCGGCCAGGGCTTTCCAAACTTCCAGCCCGGCGTGAATTTCGGCGATCCGGCGACGATCTTTCTTACCGACCCGAACGACTATGGCTATGACGGCCGTGAGGAGTTCGACCGACAGAAGGACACGATCAAGGCAATTCGACTGGAAGTCAGCCATCCGGTCGGATGGATTTTCAGCGATTTCAACCTTGGCGTGAATTACTCCGATCGTCAGAAGACCAAGCAGGCCGATGTGTACTTTGCCTGGTTGAATGGCAACGGTTCCACCGACAGCAGTTATCAGCCCGGCTTCGCTGCGCCAATCGACCCGTCGTTCCTGAGCGGCAGCACCGACCTGAGCTATGGCGGCATTCCAGGTATCGTCAATTACAACGTACTGGGCGCACTATCTCGCCAGTACTATCTGACCCAACGCAACGGTCAGTCTGACTGGAGCCGCAACTACACGGTCAAAGAGAAAGTCCCGGTAGGCTATTTCAAGCTCAATATCGACACCAACGTGGATGGCATACCGTTGCGCGGCAATATGGGCGTGCAGGTGGTGCACACCGACCAGTCGTCCGAGGCCCTGCAGACCGATGGCGATAGGCTGGTAGGCCTCATTTCCGGCGGGACGAGCTATACCAAGGTGTTGCCCAGCCTCAACCTGGTGGCGGAAATTGCCGACAAGCAGTACCTGCGTTTCGGCCTGGCCAAGACCATGGCGCGTGGCCGCATTGACGATGAAAAGGTCGCCACATCGGCGAGCGTCGCCGTTATCACCGACGGCCCGGGCGCGGGACAGGCATTGTGGTCAGGCTCCGGTGGCAACCCAAAGCTCAAACCCTATATCGCGGTGGGCGCGGATCTGTCGTGGGAAAAATATTTCGGCACATCGAGCTATGTGGCTGCCGCCGTGTTCAACAAGAATCTGTTGAACTACATCTATAACCTGACCACGCTCGATTACGACTTCTCGAACTACATCAACGACAACCCGACGCTCAAGCCGACCAGCAATATCGGCTCGTTTACACGACCGGAAAACGGCTCCGGCGGCAAGATGCAGGGGCTGGAGCTATCGGGTGCACTGGAAGGCGGGCTTATTGCTCATACACTGGATGGCTTCGGCGTACAGGCGAATTTCTCACTGACCAACAGTACGCTTCCAGTCAGTGCGGTCTCGACCATCCCGGGCAGCCCATCGACCCTGCCCGGCCTGTCGCGCAAGGTTGCGAACCTGGCCCTTTACTATGAAAAGTACGGCTGGTCGGTGCGTATTGCGGAGCGCTACCGTTCGTCGTTTACAGGCGAGGCCGTCGCACTGTTTGATCAGCTCGGCTATACCAAGGTGCTGGCCGACAAGCAGACCGACTTTCAGCTCGGATATGCCTTTGACGAAGGGCGCTGGAGCGGGCTGTCGATCCTGTTGCAGGTGAACAACCTGAGCAATTCACCGATGAAGACCGTCCAGACTGCGGCCTTGCCAAACGGTGTCAGCGTTACGCGCCCACTCGAATATGACACGTACGGACGCACCGTGATGTTCGGCGTCAACTACAAGCTCTAGGGACGCAACAGCGCAAGGCGGTGCCTTAGAACGCACCGCTTTGCGCCAGACCTATGCCAAAGGTAAAAGCTACCGCTGCCACGGACGCCACGTGCGACAGCCAGTCAGTTCGGGAAGTCTTGAAGCCCGCCATCTCGATTCTCCACATAAATATGGAGAAAGCTTCGAAGAGTTCAGCTAGCAAATCCAATCGCTTGTTTGGATGCCGGGGATAGGTGAGTGCTATTGATGTGAAGTCGGCCACTGCGTGGCCTGTAAAGAGTAAAGGCTAAAGGGCAGGAGCATAGAGAGAGGGGGCGACCTGATAGTGCTCTGCTTTTCCCCCTTTACCCTTTACAGCGCAAAGCGCGACTTTCCAGGCCACGACAGTGGCCGACTTCCCCTCTCAGGAAGAAGCAAGCGCGGCCCGAACCTCTTTCTTGAATCGCAGGATCTCGTCACCCGAGATGAGATTCTTGCTGATCAGCTCGAGAATTTCCTCGATGTCGCTGGACGCCTCGAAAGCCTCTTCACAGATGATGCCGGCAATGGGACCCAGATAATTGAGCGCTACCCGCTCGATGATCTTCGCGGTATTGCCGCCTGAGGTCGCCTTGGCAGAAGGACTGGCCGGGGCGCTGGCAACCGGCGCCGGAGCGGAGCGCGGCTCCTGCGCACCGCCAAGGCCACGGGGCGGGCCTGATTCAAAGCCACCCAAAAGCCAACTCTGCGCCGCCTGGCTCAACGTGCTGCGACCCGAGGCATTGCTCCCGGGATCAGGCTGGAAACGGCCACGTCCACCCTGGGTATTGGACAGCAGCTGCACGGCGTCATCGCCACGCATGCGGCTGTAGATGACGTCCTCGATCATCCCGCCGCGCATACGGATCGTGCAGGAGTGATTGTCCGTGGTGGCGATAAAGAAGAACCCGGAGGACTTCTTGACCGCCAACGCGTGCAGCTCGCGCAATATGTCGATCAGGCTTCGAGACTCATTGGCCATGCAGGTTCCTACCGGCGGCAGTCGTGTGGTGTCCTTTCACGGGCGGGCTCAACGTTTACTCAAACGCTCCATGGCCAATCTTACGCTGTTGGAAAGGCGTGCGATGGCGCGGGCCAGCGTACCAATTTCATCCTTGAGGTTGACCTCTTCGATCGTGTTATCCCATTTGCCCAGGCTCAGTTCGTCGGCGACAGCGGTCAGGCGCTGCACCGGCTTGAGCACGCGGCTCCAGATCAGTGCCGATTGCAGCGCCAGCAGCAATACGCAGATAAGCAAGCCAAAGCCGGCAATCCACATCGACTGGCGATGGATCTGCCCGTCCACGTCGCTCTTGGGGTAGGCCGCGACCAGGGTAAAGCCCCACCCCGGCACATCCTGCTTGGTGATCACCCAGTCGCCCGGATTCTGCTTGACGATGGTATCCATCGCTTCGGGCGCCTGAGTAGCCCCGGAGCGATGGATA
>Ga0207695_10002381_pt1 | contig 27903 bp, 23 predicted proteins | sample KBSC54metaG_FD_184354 | JGI IMG/M metagenome (GOLD analysis project Ga0207695, IMG submission 184354) | Corn rhizosphere microbial communities from Kellogg Biological Station, Michigan, USA - KBS C5-4 metaG (SPAdes) (version 2) | ecosystem: Host-associated > Plants > Roots > Rhizosphere > Soil...
TTCATCCCCGCCCATCGCGACGGCAAGCTGTACGGCCGCGGCGCGGCCGACATGAAGACGTCGCTCGCGGCGTTCGTCGTCGCGTCCGAGGAATTCGTTGCGGCCCATCCCGGCCACCGCGGCGCGATCGCATTCCTGATCACGAGCGACGAGGAAGGCCCGGCCACCGACGGCACCGTGAAGGTCGTCGAACTGCTGCAGGCGCGCGGCGAACGCGTCGACTACTGCATCGTCGGCGAGCCGACGTCGACCGCCGAGCTCGGCGACGTCGTCAAGAACGGCCGCCGCGGATCGATGTCGGGCGAGTTGGTCGTCAAGGGCGTGCAGGGTCATATCGCGTATCCGCACCTCGCGAAGAACCCGATCCACCTGCTCGCGCCGGCGCTCGCCGAGCTCGCCGCCGAGCAGTGGGACGAAGGTAACGAATATTTCCCGCCGACCACCTGGCAGGTGTCGAACCTGCACGCAGGCACCGGCGCGACCAACGTGATCCCCGGCCACGCCGACCTGCTGTTCAACTTCCGGTTCTCCACCGCGAGCACCGTCGAGGGCCTGCAGGCGCGCGTGCACGCGATCCTCGACAGGCACGGCCTCGAATACACGCTGAAGTGGTCGGTGAGCGGCCTGCCGTTCCTGACGCCGCGCGGTGAGCTGTCGAATGCGCTGGAAAACGCGATTCGTACCGAGACCGGCATCACGACCGAACTGTCGACCACGGGCGGCACGTCGGACGGCCGCTTCATCGCGCGCATCTGCCCGCAGGTGATCGAGTTCGGCCCGCCGAACGGCAGCATCCACAAGATCGACGAGCACATCGAAGTGCGCTTCGTCGACCCGCTGAAGAACGTGTACCGCCGCGTGCTCGAACAACTGATCGCCTGATGGAGCCTCGCATGACGACACCTTTTGCCACTGTCCGCGACCTGCTGCGCTACGCGGTCACGCGCTTCTCGAAGGCGAAGCTCGCCTTCGGCCACGGCTCCGACAATGCGTACGACGAAGCGGCCTACCTCGTGCTGCATACGCTCGACCTGCCGCTCGACACGCTCGAGCCGTTCCTCGACGCGCGGCTGCTGCCCGACGAAATCGCAGCCGTGCTCGCCGTGATCGAACGGCGCGCGACCGACCGCGTGCCGGCCGCATACCTCACGCATGAAGCCTGGATGCATGGCCACCGCTTCTACGTCGACGAACGCGTGATCGTGCCGCGCTCGTTCATCGGCGAGCTGCTCGACGACGGGCTGCAGCCATATGTCGCCGATCCCGAGCAGGTCGGCGCGGTGCTCGAACTGTGCACGGGCTCCGGCTGCCTTGCGATCCTCGCGGCGAGCGCGTTCCCGAACGCCGAGATCGATGCGGTCGATCTGTCCGACAAGGCACTCGAGGTCGCGGAAATCAACGTGCGCGACTACGGCCTCGAAGACCGCATCGCGCTGCACCGCGGCGATCTCTACGCGCCGCTGCCCGCGTTCCGCACCGACCCCGGCGCACGCTACGACGTGATCCTGACGAACCCGCCGTACGTGAACGCGTCGTCGATGGCCGCGCTACCGCCCGAATACCGGCACGAGCCGGAGATGGCGCTCGCGGGCGGCGACGACGGGATGGACATCGTGCGACGCATCGTCGCCGAAGCGCACCGCTGGCTGCACGACGACGGCGTGCTCGTCGTCGAGATCGGCAACGAGCGCGAGCACGTCGAAGCCGCGTTCGGCGGCCTCGAACTGACGTGGCTGCCCACCAGCGCGGGCGACGACACCGTGTTCCTGATCCAGGCGTCGGACCTGCCGCGCAAGGGCTGAACCGCCCGGCTCCCTGACCGTGCGGCGCACCGCTGCGCCGCACGGTTGGGTAAGATGCGCGTAAGCGGCCGCCGCGCCGCACGACCTCAGGAGTCCGTCACGCGCCCATGACCCTCGACTGGCTACATCTCGGCACCCTGATCCTGACCATCCACGTGCTCGGGATCGTCGCGGCATGCCACGCGATCATGAACACGCGCACGTCGCAAGGCGCGATCGCGTGGGCCGTCTCGCTCGCCGCGATGCCGTACCTGACGCTCATTCCGTACCTGTTCCTAGGCCGCAGCAAGTTCTCCGGCTACGTCGACGCACGGCGCCACGAGCTGGAACTGTTGCGCACGCACGCACCGCGCTCGCCGTGGCTCAGCGCCGATGCGACCGACGCGGCCGACGGGCCGGCCGCCGCCGCGCTCGGCCAGGCCGCCGTGCTCGCACTCACGCGGCTCGGCGGCATGCCGTTCCTCGGTGGCAATTCGGTGCGCACGCTCGTGAACGGCGACGCGACGTTCTCGGCGATCCTGTCGGCGATCGATGGCGCGCGCGACTATGTGATCGTCCAGTTCTTCATCGTGCGCGACGATGCGCTCGGCCAGATGCTGCTCGACTCGCTGCTGGCGCGTGCGGCGGCCGGCGTGCGCTGCTGCCTGCTGTACGACAGCATCGGCAGCTTCGACCTGCCGCACAGCTACGTCGACACGCTGCGCCGGGGCGGCGTCGAGGTCCATCCGTTCGCGACCAATCGCAAGTTCGTCAACCGCTTCCAGCTCAACTTCCGCAACCATCGCAAGATCGTCGTGGTCGACGGCAATCGCGCGTTCGTCGGCGGCCACAACGTCGGCGTCGAATATCTCGGCGCGAAGCCGCGCCTGTCGCCGTGGCGCGACACGCACATCGAGATCCGCGGCCCCGTGGTCGCGAGCATCCAGTACGTGTTCGCCGAAGACTGGCACTGGGCGACGCAGAAGCTGCCGCCGCTCGCGCTACCGCCGCCCGCGCAGCCCGGCGACGGCATGCATTGCCTCGTGGTGCCGATGGGGCCGGCCGACAAGCAGGAAACCGGCTCGCTGTTCTTCGTCGAGGCGATCAATGCCGCGCGCGAGCGGATCTGGATCACCTCGCCGTACCTCGTCCCCGACGAAGCCGTGCTCTGCGCGCTGAAGCTAGCGGTGATGCGCGGCGTCGACGTGCGCATCCTGATCCCGAGCCGACGCGATCACTACGTGGTGTTCGAGGCGTCGAAGCTGTACGCGCGCGACCTGATCGACGCGGGCGTCAAGGTGTTCCGCTACCGGCCCGGCTTCCTGCACCAGAAGGTCGTGCTGATCGACCGCATCGCGGCGGCGATCGGCAGCGCGAATCTCGACAACCGCTCGTTCCGACTCAACTTCGAGATCATGGTGCTGACCGTCGACCGCGCATTCGCCGACGAGGTCGAGAAGATGCTCGATGCCGACTTCGCGCAGGCGTATGGCGTCGACGCGAACGAATACCGCCAGTCGCCCGCATGGCGGCGGATCGCGATGCACGTCGCGCGGCTGTTCGCGCCGATCCTGTAGCCGCAGGAAGGACGGCAGCGCCCGCCGTCACAGCAGCTTGTCGATATCCGCGGCGATTTCGTCGGGCTTGGTCGACGGCGCGTAGCGCTTGACGATGCGCCCTTCGCGGTCGATCAGGAATTTCGTGAAATTCCACTTGATCGCCTTGAGGCCGAGAATGCCGGGCGCCTCGTCGGTCAGGTAGCGGTACAGCGGATGCGCATGGTCGCCCTTCACGTCGATCTTCGCGAACATCGGGAACGTGACGCCGTAATTGCGCTCGCAGAACGCGCCGATCTGCGCGGCGTCGCCGGGCTCCTGCTTGCCGAACTGGTTGCACGGGAAGCCGAGCACGAAGAAGCCGCGCGCCGCGTACTGGTCGTACAGTTTCTGCAGGCCCGCGTATTGCGGCGTGAAACCGCACTCGCTCGCGGTGTTGACGATCAGCAGCACCTTGCCGCGATACGCGTCGAGCGAAACCGGCGCGCCGGCGAGCGTCTCTGCGCTGAACGAATACAGGGTGGACATCGGGCACTCCTTTTACGAAACCGGATCGACGTGAAGTCTAGGCGAAATCGCGCCGTTGCGGCATCCGCCGAGCGGCCGATGCCCGGCAAGAGCGGCGCGCAGTCTAGAATAGCGGTTTTGGCCAGTCATTTCCGCCGTGATCCGTTTCAATCAGTTCAGCCTTGCGCGAGGCACCAAGCCGCTGTTCGAGTCGACCTCGTTCGTGCTCAATCCCGGCGAGAAAGCCGGCCTGATCGGCGCGAACGGCGCCGGCAAGTCGACGCTGTTCGCGGTCCTGCGCGGCGAGCTGCACTCGGACGCCGGCGATTTCTCGATGCCGCCGTCGTGGCGGATCGCCCACGTGTCGCAGGAAACGCCCGCGGTCGACCGCTCGGCGCTCGACTACACGCTCGATGGCGACGCCGCGCTGCGCGAGATCGAGGCGCGCATCGCGGCCGCGTCCGCCGCGCATGACGGCGCCGCCGAAGCCGACGCGCACGCGGCCTTCGCCGATGCCGACGGCTACACCGCGCCCGCCCGCGCCGAAGCGCTGCTGCTCGGCCTCGGTTTCACGCTCGCCCAGACACGCGAGCCCGTCGCGAGCTTCTCCGGCGGCTGGCGCATGCGCCTGAACCTCGCGCAGGCGCTGATGTGCCGCTCCGACCTGCTGCTGCTCGACGAACCGACCAACCACCTCGACCTCGACGCGATCGTCTGGCTCGAAGACTGGCTGCATCGCTATCCCGGCACGCTCGTCGTGATCTCGCACGACCGCGAATTCCTCGATTCGATCTGCAACGTCACGCTGCACCTGGAAAACCGCCAGGTGAAGCGCTACGGCGGCAACTACTCGCAATTCGAAGTGCTGCGCGCGCAGCAACTGGCGCTGCAGCAAAGCGCATACGAAAAGCAGCAGAAGACGATCGAGCACCTGCAGAGCTTCGTCGACCGCTTCAAGGCCAAGGCCACCAAGGCCAAGCAGGCGCAAAGCCGGATGAAGGCGCTCGAGAAGATGGAGCTGATCGCGCCCGCGCACATCGCATCGCCGTTCACGTTCGAATTCCGCACGCCCGACGCCGCGCCGAACCCGATGATGGTGATGGAAGACGTCCGCTGCGGCTACCATGCCGACGACGGCGCGGACATCCCGATCGTCGAACGCGTGGCGCTGTCGATCCAGAACGGGCAGCGCATCGGCCTGCTCGGCGCGAACGGCCAGGGCAAGTCGACGCTGATCAAGACGCTGGCCGGCACGCTCGCGCCGCTGTCGGGCGACGTCCGCGAGGGCAAGGGGCTGACGATCGGTTATTTCGCACAGCATCAGCTCGAGACGCTGCGCGAGGACGATTCGCCGCTCGCGCATCTCGCGCGGCTCGCGCCCGACACGCGCGAGCAGGAGCTGCGCGACTTCCTCGGCGGCTTCAATTTCTCGGGCGACATGGCGACGAGTGCCGTCGGCCCGTTCTCGGGCGGAGAAAAGGCGCGCCTCGCGCTCGCACTGATCATCTGGCAGAAGCCGAACCTGCTGCTGCTCGACGAACCGACGAACCACCTCGATCTCGAAACGCGCCACGCGCTGACGATGGCGCTCGCGCAGTTCGAAGGCACGCTGATCCTCGTATCGCACGACCGCCACCTGCTGCGCGCGACGACCGACCAGTTCATGCTGGTCGCGAAGCACCGGCTGCAGCCGTTCGACGGCGACCTAGACGATTACCGCGACTGGCTGCTGCAGCATGCGGCCGAGCAGCGCGCGGCCGCGAAGGCCGACAGCGCGGCCTCGTCGGGCGCGGGCGCCGCGACGAACCGCAAGGACCAGAAGCGTCAGGCCGCCGAGGAGCGGCAGCGCCTGTCGGTGTTGAAAAAACCGCTGCAGTCGCGCATCACGAAGCTCGAAAAGGAAATGGAGACGCTACACGCGGAGAAGGCGCGCCTCGACGCGTTCGTCGCCGATCCGGCGAGCTACGAGGCAGCGCGCAAGACGGAGCTGACCGACGCGATCCGCAAGCTCGGGGACGTCAACACGCGTCTCGAAACGATCGAGGCCGACTGGCTCGCCGCGCACGAAGAGCTCGAACAGATCGGCTGAACGCGGCCGCAGTGCAGCCGGCCGGTGCCGCCGGCCCGGCGCGCTGGCGGCACCGGTTCTTCGACAAGCCATCGGGTCCGCATGCGACAAGGCCGGGCGCACTGGCCCGGCCTTTTTGCTGCCCTTGTCCGTCGGTTCGCAGGCCGCCTGCCGGCTCAGCGCCGCGGCAGCGTGTCGCGCGGCAGTTGCTCGTCGTCGCCCATCAGGTACCGGCGCCCTTCGGTCGGCCGCCGGATCGCCGCGGCGACTTCCGCTTCGGTCACGTCCTCGGACACGACCTTGCGCGCCAGGCGCCCTTCCTCGTCGATCCATTCGACGATCCGGCATCCGCCGCCCCAGGGCTGGCGAATCGGCTCCGACACGCGGCAGCCGCGCAGATTGTAAAGGCGTCCGCCCGGCGCTTCCCCATACGATTTCAACATAGGTTCCCTTCGCATTGCGCGGTTCGACAATCCGGCAAAGGATAGGGAAAAGCGATGTCCAGCGGGTTACAGCAGCCTACATATTCTTTACAGAGAATTACGCGACAGATCGCCGACAGGCACAGCCCGCGCGGCTGCCGGGCCGATCACTCGAGATCGCGCACGCGGTCGATCGCCTGCTCGATCCGCTCGACGGCCATCACGTTCAGCCCTTCGATCGGCTGTTTCGGCGCATTCGCCTTCGGGATCAGCGCGACCGTGAAGCCGAGCTTCGCCGCCTCGCGCAGCCGCTCCTGCCCGCGCGGGGACGGCCGGATCTCGCCAGCCAGCCCCACTTCGCCGAACACGATCAGCCCCTTCGGCAGCGCCTTGTTGCGCATCGACGAATGGATCGCGAGCAGCACCGCGAGGTCGGCGGCCGGCTCGGTGATCTTCACGCCGCCCACTGCATTGAGGAACACGTCCTGGTCGAAGCACGCGATGCCCGCGTGCCGGTGCAGAACCGCGAGCAGCATCGCGAGCCGGTTCTGCTCGAGGCCGACCGCGAGCCGGCGCGGGTTCGGCACGTGCGCGGTATCGACCAGCGCCTGGATTTCGACGAGCAGCGGGCGCGTGCCTTCCTGCGTGACGAGCACGCACGAGCCGGGCACGATCTGCTCGTGCTGCGACAGGAACAGCGCGGACGGATTCGCGACGCCGCGCAGCCCGCGCTCGGTCATCGCGAACACGCCGAGTTCGTTGACCGCGCCGAAGCGGTTCTTGAACGCGCGCACGAGCCGGAACGACGAATGCGTGTCGCCCTCGAAATACAGCACCGTGTCGACGATGTGCTCGAGCACGCGCGGGCCGGCCAGGTTGCCCTCCTTCGTCACGTGCCCGACCATGATGATCGCGGTGCCCGACTGTTTCGCGATGCGCGTGAGCTGCGCCGCGCATTCGCGCACCTGCGCGACCGAACCCGGCGCCGACGTGAGCGCTTCCGAATAGACGGTCTGGATCGAGTCGATCACGGCCACGTCGGGCCGCTCCGCGTCGATCGCGGCCTGGATCTTTTCGAGCTGGATCTCGGCGAGCAGCTGCAGCTCGGCCGCCGGCGTACCGCCGTCGAGCAGCGCAAGCCGCTGCGCGCGCAACGCGATCTGCGCGGCCGATTCCTCGCCGCTGATATAGAGCGCGCGCCGTTCGCTCGCGATGTCCGCGAGTGACTGCAGCAGCAGCGTCGACTTGCCGATGCCCGGGTCGCCGCCGATCAGCACGACGCCGCCGGGGACCAGCCCGCCGCCGAGCACGCGGTCGAATTCGCCGATGCCGGTCGAGAAGCGCGGCACGTCGGCCGCTTCGATGTCGACGAGGCGCTGGACGGGCGCCCGCTTCGCGAGCGACTGGAAACGATGGGCCGACGGCGACTCGGCGACCGATTCCACCAGCGTATTCCAGGCCTGGCACGACGGACACTGCCCCTGCCACTTCGGGGTCTGCCCGCCGCACTCGCTGCAGACGTAGACGGTTTTCTGTTTGGCCACGCGCAACGCCCTTATTCCGCGCGCACGGGCACGCGGCCGGCGACCGCGCACATCAGCTCGTAGCCGATCGTGCCGCAATGACGGGCGACGTCGTCGATCGGCAGTGTATTGCCCCACAGCTCGACGCGCGCGCCGACGCCGGCCTGCGGGCACGGGGTCAGGTCGACGGTGATCATGTCCATCGACACGCGGCCCACGATCCGCGTGCGGATGCCGTCGACGATCACCGGCGTGCCTTCGGGCGCGACGCGCGGATAGCCGTCCGCGTAGCCGCACGCGACGACGCCGATCCGCATCGGCGCCTGCGCGGAGAACGTCGAGCCATAGCCGATGGCCTGGCCTTTCCCGATCGTTTGCACCGCGATCAGCTCGGACGCGAGCGTCATCGCGGGTTTCAGCCCCGTGTCGGCGATATCGGACGACAGCCCGGACGGCGACGCGCCGTACAGCACGATCCCCGGCCGCACCCAGTCGAAATGCGTATCCGGATGCCACAGCACGGCGGCCGAATTCGCGAGACTGCGCGCGCCGGCGATGTTTTCCGCGCCGCGCTCGAACGTCGCGAGCTGCTCGGCGACGCCGCGCTCGTTGTCCGCGTCCGAAAAATGGGTCATCAACGTGATCTGGCCGATGCCGGGGCACGCGCGGGCGCGCTCCCAGGCCGCACGGTATTTTTCCGGCAGGTAGCCGAGCCGGTTCATCCCGCTGTTCATCTTGAGCTGCACGTTGACGGGCTTCGACAGCCGCGCCGTTTCCAGCATCCGCATCTGCTCGTCGTTGTGGACGGTCGTCGTCAGGCTGTAGCGGTCGATCACGTCGATGTCGGTCGACCGGAAGAAGCCTTCGAGCAGCAGGATCGGGCCGGCCCAGCCGAGCTCGCGCAGCTTCACGGCCTCGTCGAGGTCGAGCAGGCCGAAGCCGTCGGTGCCGCGCAGGCCGGGAAACGCGCGGGCGAGACCGTGGCCGTACGCGTTGGCCTTGACGACCGCCCAGACCTTGGACGGGCCGGCAAAGCGGCGGACGACGGAAAGATTGTTCGCGAGAGCGGCGGTGTGGATGGTGGCGGAGATCGGGCGCGGCATGGGAAATTTACGTAAAGACGCTTGCGAATCATCAGCTTACCGCGCCTTTTGAGCACCGAAGCCGACAATTTGCGGAACGATCGGGGAATCTTGCTAGTCCGAATTGGCGTATTTTCATGTTATAAAGCCGTGCGCACAACCCATTTCGAACGGAATAAGCCGATCGCATATCAGGCGGCCTACGCGGCCCTGCCGCAGCGACGAAAGCATCGCATCAGATGAAAAAAGGTTTTTACACCATCATGGCCGCGCAGTTTTTCTCGTCGCTGGCCGACAATGCGCTTCTCATCGCCGCCATCGCCCTGCTGAAAGACCTCCACGCCCCCAACTGGATGACACCGCTGCTGAAGCTGTTCTTCGTGTTGTCCTATGTGGTGTTGGCGGCGTATGTCGGTGCTTTCGCGGATTCGCGCCCGAAGGGGCGCGTGATGTTCATCACCAACTCGATCAAGGTGGTCGGCTGCATGATCATGCTGTTCGGCGCCCACCCGCTGATCGCGTACGGGATCGTCGGATTCGGCGCGGCGGCCTACTCGCCCGCCAAATACGGGATTCTCACCGAGCTGCTGCCGGCCGATCGGCTGGTCGCCGCGAACGGCTGGATCGAAGGTACGACCGTCAGCTCGATCATTCTCGGCACCGTGCTCGGCGGCGCGCTGATCAGCCCGCACATCGCGGCGCACGTGATCGCGCACACGCCCGGCTGGATCGGTACGCCCGCCGAAGCGGCGATGGCGATCATCATGGCGATCTACGTGGTCGCCGCGCTGTTCAACCTGCGCATTCCCGATACGGGCGCCCGCTATCCGAAGCAGGAACGCGGCCCGGTCAAGCTCCTCACGGATTTCGCCGACTGCTTCATGGTGCTGTGGCGCGACAAGCTCGGCCAGATCTCGCTGGCGGTCACGACGCTGTTCTGGGGCGCGGGCGCGACGCTGCAGTTCATCGTGCTGAAATGGGCCGAGGTGTCGCTCGGCATGTCGCTGTCGGAAGGCGCGATCCTGCAGGCCGTGGTCGCGGTCGGCGTCGCGGCCGGCGCGATCGCCGCCGCCGCCCGGATACCGTTGAAGAAGTCGCTGACCGTGCTGCCCGTCGGCATCATCATGGGCATCGCGGTGATGCTGATGGCGTTCTACACGCGCGACCTGTTCCCGTCGCACTGGGCCGTGCACTTCGGCCACCTGCGCATGCCCGTTTACCTGATCGTCGCGTACATCTTCCTGATCTGCGTCGGCGCGCTGTCGGGCTACTTCGTCGTGCCGATGAACGCGCTGCTGCAGCATCGCGGCCACGTGCTGCTGTCGGCCGGTCATTCGATCGCGGTGCAGAACTTCAACGAGAACCTGTCGGTGCTCGTGATGCTGTGCCTGTATGCGGTGCTCGTGTGGCTCGACGTGCCGGTCGGCGTCGTGATCGTGCTGTTCGGCACGTTCGTCTGCCTGACGATGTGGCTCGTGATGCGCCGCCACCAGGCGAACCAGCGTCAGTTCGACTCGGTCGCGCTGATCGGCGAAGCGCGGCACTGACGCTACACTTCCCGTTTCCGTCCGCCGGCGCCGGTCTTCGAACCGGCGCGTTGCCATCATGACGCACCCGATACCCAACATCCTGACGATCGCCGGCTCCGATTCGGGCGGCGGCGCGGGCATCCAGGCCGACCTGAAGACGTTTTCCGCGCTCGGCACGTACGGCGCCAGCGTGATCACCGCGCTGACCGCGCAGAACACGCGCGGCGTGACGGGCGTGCACGCGCCGGACGCCGCGTTCGTGACCGCGCAACTCGACGCGGTGTTCGACGACATCCGCATCGATGCGGTCAAGATCGGGATGCTCGCGAACGCGGCGATCGTGCACGCGGTGGCCGACGCGCTGCGCCGTTACGCGCCGCGCTTCGTCGTGCTCGACACGGTGATGATCTCGAAGAGTTCGCATGCGCTGCTCGCGCCCGACGCGGTCGACGCGCTGCGCGATGCGCTGCTGCCGCTGGCGACCGTCGTCACGCCGAACCTGCCCGAAGCGGCCGCGCTGCTCGGCGACGCACCCGCGACCACTGAAGACGACATGGTCCGGCAAGGCCGGGCGTTGCTGCAGACGGGCGCGCGCGCCGTGCTGATGAAAGGCGGCCACCTGCCCGACGCGGCCGCGAGCCCCGACTGGCTCGTCGATGCGGCGCACACCGTGCGGCTCGACGGCCCGCGCGTGCCGGTCAGCAACACGCACGGCACGGGCTGCACGCTGTCGTCGGCGATTGCCGCGCTGCTGCCGCAGCAGCCCGACCTCGAAAGCGCGGTGCGCGAAGCGAAGACCTACCTGACCGGCGCGATCGCCGCGAGCGGCCGTCTCGACGTCGGCCACGGCGTCGGCCCGGTTCATCACTTCCATCGCTGGTGGTAAGCGCCGCCTGACGCGGCGTCAGTTGTCCTGCGCCGCGAATGCCTGCGCACGCGCCGGCCAGTCGTCGGGCACGACGAAGCCGCGCGCCGTCTCGCGCCACGTGCCATCGCCGCCCTGTTCATAAATGCCGATCAGGTCGGGAGCCTGACGCGTCGCCAGCACGGACGGCAGTTCGAGTGCGGCCGCGAGAGGTTCGGGTTCGAAACCGGCGCCGGCTGCAACACGCCGCGGGGCAAGCCAAGCAAGCCGCGGCAACACGCTCCAGGCAACGCCGGCACGCTGCGCGGCCGCCCACGCCGGCCACTGCGCATGCGTCAGCCAGAAACCGCGCGGGTGATCCGGCGAGATTTCGGCGGACACCGGCGGCAACGGCGCGCCGTGCGGATAGAACAGCCAGCCCCTGATGAACATCTGCGCGTCGGACGGCGCGCCGTAGCCGAGCAGCGTAAACCCGGCGCGATCGCCGAGCCGCAGCTGGTGGTCGAGCAGCCGGCTGCGCTTGCGGTCGAACCGGTCGACGAGATTGGGGCCGACGAAGTCGGCGAGCGACGCGCCGTCGCGCACCGGCGCGCACAGATAGCACTTCACCGCGAGTTCCCAGTGCAGGCGCTGCCCGCCCGGCGCATCGACGAGAAAATCGACTTCGCCGAGCGTCAGGCCGTTGCTGCGTAGCGGAAGATTGGCCGCGACGAGCCGCAGCGACGGTCCGTACGTGAGGAAATACTCGAGCAGGCATTCGGCGTAGCGGCCGAGCCGGGTGGGCCGCACCCCGTCGAGCGCGCGGCGCAGCGCCTCGGGCGCCGCATCGAGCGCGGCGAGCCATGCCTCGACGGCCGATTGTCCTGCCGCATCCGGCCACGGATGCGCGAGCGGCGCGCCGGGTGCCGCGGTCAGCAGGCTCGGGCTCGCGAGCAACCAGCCCAGATCGCGAACCGCGACGTCGCGCAGCGTATCGACGAATGCGAACGCCGCGCCGGTCGTCATTGCCCGGCCGGCCCGTTCGCGTCGCCACCCTCTACGCGCCGGAACGTGTCGCGCGCGAGGCACAGGTCGACCCACGCCTTCGACTTGTCCTGCAGGCTGCGCAACAGGTACGCCGGGTGGTAGGTGACGATCACCGGCACGCCTTCGTACTCATGCACGCGGCCGCGCAGCGACGCGATGCTGGCGTCCGTCTTCAGCAACGTCTGTGCGGCGAAGCGCCCGAGCGCGACGATCAGCTTCGGTTTCACGAGCGCGACCTGGCGCTGCAGATAAGGCTCGCAGCTTGCGACCTCGTCCGGTTCCGGGTTGCGGTTGCCGGGCGGCCGGCACTTGATCACGTTCGCGATATACACGTCGTCGCCGCGCTTGAGCGCCAGCGACTGCAGCATGTTGTCGAGCAGCTTGCCGGCCTGGCCGACGAACGGCTCGCCCTGCTTGTCCTCGTTCTCGCCCGGCGCTTCGCCGATCAGCATCCAGTCCGCCTCGCGGTCACCAACGCCGAACACGGTGTTGGTCCGCTTTTCGCACAGCCGGCAGCGTGTGCAGTCGCGCACGCGCGCGGCCAGCGCATCCCAGTCGAGCATCGCGACCGGCGTTTCGGCGGGACGCGATTCGGCCGGCAGGGGCTCGCCCGGCGGCGCCGCGTCGAACCAGGCGAAATCGTCGGGTGCGTCGCCCATCGGCGGTATTGCATCGGCAGAGGCCGCCGGCGCAGGTGCGCGATCGCCATCGACGACACGACGCGCCGGTATGCCCGAAGCCGGTACGCCCGACTCGCGAGCCGGCGAGGCCTCGGCGGCTCGCACGGCCGCCGGCGGCGCATCGTCTTGCACCGATGCACGCACCGCGCGCGCCGGCCGATCGGCCGTCACTGCGGAAACGTCGTCCGCCGCACCGGTTTGCGCCACGGCGGGCGCGTCGGCTGCCGCGCCTTCGTCCGCGCGCTGCCCGCGCCGCACCCAGATCTGCGCGAGGCCCATTTCCTCGAGCGCCGCTTCAGCCCACGCCATGCGCGTCCCCCTCGTCCTTGTTCAGCGTCAGACGCATCACGATCGCGTCCTCCCGGCTGCGATGCTTCGCCGGATAGTAGTTCTTGCGCCGGCCAATGGTCACGAAGCCGAAACGCTCGTACAGATGGATCGCGCGCGGATTGGACGGCCGCACCTCGAGCAGCACGCCGTCGAGCCGCTCCGCGCGCGAAATGCGCACGGCCTCGCGCAGCAGCGCGAGGCCCGCGCCCGCGCGCTGCGCGGCCGGCGCGACACACAGGTTGAGCAGGTGCATCTCGTCGATCACGGGCATCAGCACGCAATAACCGATCAGCGAACCCGTCACGTGCCGCAGGCACACGCCCAGATAGCCGTTGCGCAACGAATCCTCGAAGTTGCCGCGGCTCCACGGGAATTCGTACGCGACCTGCTCGATCGCAACGACCTCGTCGAGATCCGCGTCCGTCATCGGCGCCAGATAGCGGTCGCTCAGCAGTACACCCGTCATCCCTTCGCCCCGCCCGTCTGCGCGGCCCGCGCCGCGACCCGCTCGGCAGTCGTCTGCGCGACCTTGTCGCGCACGTATTCGGGCGCCGCCTGATCGGCCGGCACCGTGCGCCCGGCGCGGAACGCGCGCAGCGCGGCATGCGCGACCGCCAGCGCATGCGGCAATGCTTCGCCGTCGATCACGGCCGCGCGCGCCGCGGCCGGCAGCTGCGCGCCGAACGCGGCAGCCGCATTGCCCGCGAGCGTGAACGGCGCGTCGGGCACGCCGACGGCACCCGGCGCATCGAGCGATGCCGGATGCACCGTGCGCCAGTCGCCGGTGCTCTCGTCCCACGCGAAGTCCGCCCAGTAGGCTTCGTCCATCCGCGCGTCCAGCACGGCAAGCACGCGGGTCGTGCCGGGCGCGCGCAGCCGCGCGTGCTCCGCGCACGCGAGCAGCGTGCCGATCGGCACGACCGGCAGCCCGCGCCCGAACGCGAGGCCCTGCGTAATGCCGGTCGCGGTACGCAGGCCGGTGAACGAGCCGGGGCCCGCGCCGAACGCGATCGCGTCGCAGTCGGCGAGCGTCAACCCGGATTCGGCGAAAAGCTCCTGGATCGCCGGCAGCACGCGCGTGCTCGACACGGCGCCCGTCTGTTCGTGGCGGACCCAGGTTTGCGGGGTGGAAACGGCGTCATCGGCATGGGCCGAGCGCAGCAGCGCGACCGAGCAGTATTCGGTCGACGTATCGATGGCGAGGAGCACTGTTTGCGTCATGGCCGACATTGTAATGCGACGCCCCGCTCCCACGGGCGATCGGGCCCGATCCGTGCACGCGCGCGGCGCCGGCGGCGGTTTGGAAGGATCGCTCGACCCCGTGCGGCGGTCCGCTTGTTAAGATCGCCCGACCTGAAACCCTTACGGAGACACCCGATGAGCGAACTCACCGCCCAATTCGACCAGGCCCAGATCGACGTCAAGCAACTGACGGAACGGCCGGGCAACCTGACCCTGCTGCGTCTGTACGCGCTCTTCAAGCAGGCGACCGACGGCGATGCCCACGGCGACAAGCCGGGCTTCACCGACATCGTCGGCAAATACAAGTACGACGCATGGGATGCACTGAAGGGCACGTCGCAGGATGCCGCGAAGCAGCAGTACATCGAACTCGTCGAATCGCTGAAAAACGGCACGGCTTCCTGACCGAACCACGCCGGTCGCAATAGGCAATCAAATCAGTGGCGCAGCGCAGCAAATCTCTTTATAATGCGGCCTGCGTCACCTCCGCGCTCGGCTCGCATGCCGTTCCGGCCCGACGCCTCGTAGCGTTAAGCTCCAATCCGGTTTAGAACCTGTCCCCTCCTGCTTCGACCCTCGCGGTCGTCACTTATCAGGCTGGCGGCCCCGCTCCTGAAGCGCGCCGCACCCAAAACAGCTTCTAATGCCTCATCCGCCGACTGTTCGGCGGATTGCACCCGTTTCCCGATTTGCTCGCTGAATCCGACGACTTGGGTATGCGCGATTGGCGCCGACGTTTCACCCACTGTGTTTCAAGGATTGTTATGACTTCGAGCATCAACTCCAGCCCGCTCAACGCGATCGCCGACCAGGCGCTCGGTCTCGACGACGCCGCCGCACCGGCCGCGGTCGAACCGGCGTCGGACGAGCCGAGCTTCGCGTCGCTCGGGTTGTCGCCGGAGATCGTCTCCGCGCTGCAGGCCGCCGGCTATGTGAAGCCGACGCCGGTCCAGCAGCGCGCGATTCCGGCCGGCATCGCCGGCCGCGACCTGCTGGTGTCGAGCCCGACCGGTTCGGGCAAGACGGCCGCATTCATGCTGCCCGCGATCGAACGTTTCGCGCAGCTCCAGAAGACGCTGGCACAGCAACCGCGCGCGCCGCGCGAACCGAACCAGGGCGACCGCCGCGTGCGCCGCCCGCAACCCGTCGCGCGCCCGGGCCTGCTCGTGCTGACGCCGACCCGCGAACTCGCGATGCAGGTCACCACGGCCGCATCGACCTACGGCAAGCACCTGAAGCGCCTGCGCACGGTCAGCATCCTCGGCGGCGTCGCCTATGGCCAGCAGCTGATGCTGCTCGCGAAGAACCCCGAAATCCTGGTCGCCACGCCGGGCCGCCTGCTCGACCACCTCGAGCGCGGCCGTATCGACCTGTCCGAGTTGAAGATGCTCGTGCTCGACGAAGCCGACCGCATGCTCGACATGGGCTTCATCGACGATATCGAAACGATCGTCGCCGCGACGCCCGCGTCGCGCCAGACGATGCTGTTCTCGGCCACGCTCGACGGCAAGATCGGTTCGCTGACGGGCCGCCTGCTGAAGGACCCCGAGCGCATCGAGATCCAGCAGCGCCTCGAGTCGCGCGCGAACATCGCGCAGACCGTGCACTACGTCGACGACCGCGATCACAAGGATCGCCTGCTCGATCACCTGCTGCGCGACGACGCGCTCGACCAGGCGATCATCTTCACGGCAACCAAGATCGACGCCGACCAGCTCGCCGGCCGTCTCGCCGACGCAGGCTTCGAATCGGCCGCACTGCACGGCGACCTGCCGCAGGGCGCGCGTAACCGCACGATCCGTGCGCTGCGCGAGCGCCGCGTGCGCGTGCTGGTCGCGACCGACGTCGCGGCACGCGGCATCGACATCCCGGGCATCACGCACGTGTTCAACTACGACCTGCCGAAGTTCGCGGAAGACTACGTGCACCGTATCGGCCGTACGGGCCGTGCAGGCCGTTCGGGTACGGCGGTGAGCCTCGTGCACCACGCCGAACAGGGCGCGCTCAAGCGCATCGAGCGCTTCGTGCGCTCGCCGCTGCCGGTCAACGTGATCGAAGGTTTCGAGCCGCGCAAGTCGGCGCCCCCGCGCGGCGGCAACGGCGGCCGCGGCCGTCCGGGCGGCGGTAACGGCGGCGGCCGGCGTTTCGGCGGCAAGCCGGGCGGCGGTCATGGCGGCAACGGCCGCAGCTACGGCGGCGGCAATGGCGGCGGCTGGAGCGGCAAGCCGGGCGGCAGCCGCGACGGCGGCCCGCGTCGCGACGGCCAGCGCAGCAGCGGCCCGCGCCGCGGCAGTTCCGCGTCGTAAGCACGCATGGGCGGCCGCTGGCCGCCCCACGGATGGCCGCCCCACCAATCCAGCCGACCGGCGCACCTGCGCCGGTTTTTTTTCGTCCCGCCGCAAATTTCACGATGCGAAAAATTTTTTTGCGTCGTAAAAAATCATGCTGCGTGGCACAACCCAGACGATTGCGGGATGGAAAAAAGCATTTCTTATCCTGAAATTAAGAATCCAAGCATATGATTTAAAACAACTAAAAATTTACGCACTTTCTGAGACAGCCGCTGTTTCGCTCCCGTCGATTTGCCTAGACTCTTATACAAGACTTCACGAAACGGAACGCACCGCTTCCCGCTTCGAGAACAGCATTCCCATCGTCAGATTCGACCCATTAGGCAACACACAGCATCAAGGAGCTCATCATGTCGCGTCAGCAACAGGCACAGGAACTGCAAAAGCAATGGGAAACCGATCCGCGCTGGAAAGGCATCAAGCGCGGCTACTCGGCCGAGGACGTGGTCCGCCTGCGCGGCTCGATCCCGATCGAGCACACGCTGGCCAAGCGCGGCGCGGAAAAGCTGTGGAACCTCATCAACAACGAGCCGTTCGTCAGCGCACTCGGCGCGCTGACCGGCAACCAGGCGATGCAGCAGGTGAAGGCCGGCCTGAAGGCCATCTACCTGTCCGGCTGGCAAGTGGCCGGCGACGCGAACGTCGCGGGCGAAATGTACCCGGACCAGTCGCTGTACCCGGCGAATTCGGTGCCGCTCGTCGTGAAGCGCATCAACAACACGCTGACGCGCGCCGACCAGATCCAGTGGTCGGAAGGCAAGAACCCGGGCGACGAAGGCTATGTCGACTTCTTCGCGCCGATCGTGGCCGACGCGGAAGCCGGTTTCGGCGGCGTGCTGAACGCATTCGAACTGATGAAGGCGATGATCGAGGCAGGCGCATCGGGCGTTCACTTCGAGGACCAGCTCGCGTCGGTGAAGAAGTGCGGCCACATGGGCGGCAAGGTGCTCGTGCCGACGCGCGAAGCCGTCGCGAAGCTGTCGGCTGCGCGTCTCGCGGCTGACGTGATGGGTACGCCGACCGTGCTGGTCGCACGTACCGACGCGGAAGCGGCCGACCTGATCACGTCCGACGTCGACGACAACGACAAGCCGTTCCTGACGGGCGAGCGCACGGTGGAAGGTTTCTTCCGCACGAAGCCGGGCCTCGAGCAGGCGATCTCGCGCGGTCTCGCGTACGCACCGCATGCCGACCTGATCTGGTGCGAAACCGGCAAGCCGGATCTCGAGTACGCGAAGAAGTTCGCGGAAGCGATCCACAAGCAGTTCCCGGGCAAGCTGCTGTCGTACAACTGCTCGCCGTCGTTCAACTGGAAGAAGAACCTCGACGACGCGACGATCGCGAAGTTCCAGAAGGAACTCGGCGCGATGGGCTACAAGTTCCAGTTCATCACGCTGGCCGGCTTCCATGCGCTGAACTACTCGATGTTCAACCTCGCGCACGGCTATGCCCGCACGCAGATGAGCGCATTCGTCGAACTGCAGCAGGCCGAGTTCGCGGCCGCCGACAAGGGCTTCACGGCCGTCAAGCACCAGCGTGAAGTCGGCACCGGCTACTTCGACGCGGTGACGCAGACGGTCGAGCGCGAAGCTTCGACGACCGCGCTGCACGGCTCGACCGAAGACGAACAGTTCTTCGACGGCAAGAAGGTCGCGTAACGCGCAAGCGGCGCGGCATCGGCAACAGAACAAAATCAGGGAGGAGACGGCAGGCGCGCGATGCAGATCGCGCGACCGGCCGCGCGGCCCGCGGGCCGCCAGCAACGACGCGCGCCGGCTTTCGTCCGGCGCGCCCTTTTTCTACGGTGCCGAACCTGCTGCCGCCCGCGCGGCCACAACAGCAGGCGCCGCCCTACCGATAGACGATCACCGGAATTTTCGTATGGGTCAGCACACGCTGCGTCTCGCTGCCGATCAGCAGGCTGCCGAGCCCGCGGCGTCCGTGGGACGCCATGAAGATCACGTCGCAGCCGCCGCGTTCGGCCGCCTCGATGATGCCGAGATACGGCGACGGATGCACGCTGGTCCACGTGTCGCAGACGACGCCGGCCTCCTTCGCGGCCGATTCGACCTCGTCGAGGTGCGCGCGCGCCTCGCGCTCGCTGCGCGCCCGGAAATCGGCGGGCGGCTCGATGATCACTTCGGAAAACGGCGAGTACGGATACTGCGGCAGGCACGCGTAGGCCGTCACGCGCGCGCCGACCGCGCGAGCCAGGTCGATCGCGCCGTCGATCGCCTTTTGCGACAGTTCGGAACCGTCGGTTGGAACGAGGATGTGCCGGAACATCGCGCCCTCCTTCGTCAATCGCACTCCGCGCGCCGCGATCCCGTCCGAGCCGGCCGCCACGCGTCGGTCATGTCTCCTACGATTGTAGTGTGCGAAACCGCGCAACCGGCACCGGCAGCGGGTTCGCCCTCATATCGGAAACGCGCGGGCATACGCGGCCTACTCGCCCCAATAACCGGGCCGCTCGTACGTGTGCTTCAGGTAATCGAGAAACAGGCGCACGCGCAGCGGCAGGTGGCGGCGCTGCGGAAACACCGCGTGGATGCCGATCGGCGGCGCGGCGAACGCGTCGAGCACGCTGACGAGCCGGCCGGCCGCGATGTCGTCGCCGACCTCCCACCACGAGCGCCATGCCAGGCCGTGGCCGGCGAGACACCACTCGTGCAGCACCGCGCCGTCCGAGCATTCCATCGTGCCGTTCACGCGGATCGACACGACCTTGTCGTCCTCCTGGAACGCCCAACCGCGCTGCTGGTTCGCGTTCGCCGCAAGCGCGAGGCAGTTGTGCCGCGCGAGTTCCGCGAGCGTGGCCGGCGTGCCGCGCCGCGCGAGATACGCGGGCGACGCGACGCATACGCGGCGATTCTCGCCGAGCTTCAGCGACACCAGCGACGAGTCCGGCAGCTCGCCGAGCCGCACCGCGCAATCGAACCCCTCGTTGACGAGATCGACCATCCGGTCGGACAGGTCGAGCGTGACCGACACGTCCGGATGCCCGACGCTGAACTCGGGCACGAGCGGCGCGACGTGCCGCCGGCCGAAGCCGGCCGGCGCGGAAACGCGCAGGTGGCCGCTCGCCTTGACGCCGCCGGCGGACACGCTCGCCTCCGCGTTCTGCATGTCGTTGATGATCCGCTGGCAATCCTCGAGGAATGCCGACCCCTCGAACGTCAGCGTGAGCTTGCGCGTCGTGCGCACCAGCAGCTTGACGCCGAGCCGCTCCTCGAGCGCGTCGAGGCGGCGGCCGATGATCGCCGGCGCGACGCCTTCCGCGTGCGCGGCCGCCGACAGGCTGCCTTTCGCCGCGACCGCGGCGAACGTTTCGATCTGTTTGAACCGGTCCATGACTCGCAGGGACGGCACCGCCGCCCTTCAAATAGCTTAAGCCGCTCAAGATTATGTATATGAAAGTAAAAGATCAAGTGATGATTAGCGTCTTTTTTAGCACCTGCGATCACGAATAGAATCGACCCGACCTCTGAAACTGGAGCGCAAGGCTATGTCGGCCACAACGACACTCTCCTCTCCCGACGCAATCCTCTTCGACGCATTCGGCACGTTGTTCGACGTGCATGCGGTCGTGGCCGCGGCAGAGCAGATGTTTCCCGGTCGCGGGGAACGGTTGTCGCAGCTGTGGCGACGCAAGCAAATCGAATACTCGCAGCTGCGCACGCTCGCCGATCCGGCCGGCGCCCGCTATCGCCCGTTCCGGGACATCACGCTCGACGCGCTGCGGTTCGCCGCGCGCGCGCTCGGCCTCGCGCTGAACAGCGCGGCCGAGAAACGGCTGATGGACGAATACGCGTGCCTGTCCACCTATCCCGATACGGTGCCCGCGCTGCGCAAGCTGCGCGCGCTCGAGCCGCGCCCGCCGCTCGCGATCCTGTCGAACGGCAACCCGCAGATGCTCGACATCGCGATCAAGAGCGCCGGCATGTCCGGGCTGTTCGATCGCGTGCTGTCGGCCGACACCGTGCGCGCCTACAAACCGAGTCCGGCCGTCTACGCGCTCGGCACCGCCGCGTTCGGGCCGAACCCGCGCGGCATCGTGTTCGTGTCGTCGAACGCGTGGGACGTCGCCGGCGCCGCGTGGTTCGGCTACACGACGTTCTGGCTCAACCGCACGGGCGCGCCCGCCGAGGAACTCGGCGCACCGCCCGACGGCACGGGCGCCGGCATGGCCGACCTGCTCGCATTCCTCGCCACCCCGGCTCCGTCCGGCAGACACGCAAACCGCGCGCGCCCCGGCCCGGGTGCATGACGCTCGCAGCTGCCGCCTTCCCCTTTCACCGAAACCGCAACTGACCGACCAAGGAGATGAGACTCATGAGCACCCCGATCACGCTGCCGCAAGGCATGACGATCACCGGCGAAATCAAGCCGGGTTACGAAGCGATCCTGACGCCCGACGCGCTCGCAATCGTCGCAACGCTGCACCGCGCGTTCGAACCGCGCCGCCAGGCGCTGCTGCAGGCGCGCGCCGAGCGCACGAAACGCCTCGACGCGGGCGAGCGCCCGGACTTCCTGGCCGATACCAGGGCGATCCGCGAAGGCGACTGGAAGGTCGCGCCGCTGCCGGCCGACCTGCAATGCCGCCGCGTCGAGATCACGGGCCCCGTCGAGCGCAAGATGATCATCAACGCGCTGAACTCGGGCGCCGATTCGTACATGACGGACTTCGAGGATTCGAACGCGCCGAGCTGGACGAACCAGATCGACGGCCAGATCAACCTGAAGGACGCGATCCGCCGCACGATCTCGCTCGAGCAGAACGGCAAGTCGTACAAGCTCAACGACAAGGTCGCGACGCTGATCGTGCGTCCGCGCGGCTGGCATCTCGACGAGAAGCACGTGACGGTCGACGGCCAGCGCGTGTCCGGCGGCATCTTCGATTTCGCGCTGTTCCTGTTCCACAACGCGAAGGAGCTGATCGCGCGCGGCTCGGGCCCGTACTTCTACCTGCCGAAGATGGAAAGCCATCTCGAGGCGCGCCTGTGGAACGACATCTTCGTCGCCGCGCAGGAACAGGTCGGCATCCCGCGCGGCACGATCCGCGCGACCGTGCTGATCGAGACGATCCTCGCCGCGTTCGAGATGGACGAGATCCTGTACGAACTGCGCGAGCACAGCTCGGGCCTGAACGCCGGCCGCTGGGACTACATCTTCTCGGCGATCAAGAAGTTCAAGAACGACCGCGATTTCTGCCTCGCCGACCGTTCGAAGATCACGATGACCGTGCCGTTCATGCGCGCGTACGCGCTGCTGCTGCTGAAAACCTGCCACAAGCGCAACGCGCCGGCGATCGGCGGGATGAGCGCGCTGATCCCGATCAAGAACGATCCGGAAGCGAACGACAAGGCAATGGGCGGCGTGCGCTCGGACAAGCAGCGCGACGCGACCGACGGCTACGACGGCGGCTGGGTTGCGCACCCGGGCCTCGTGCCGATCGCGATGGAAGAGTTCGTCAAGGTGCTCGGCGACCAGCCGAACCAGATCGCGAAGCAGCGCGACGACGTGCAGGTCGAAGGCAAGAACCTGCTCGACTTCCAGCCTGAAGCGCCGATCACCGAAGCCGGCCTGCGCAACAACATCAACGTCGGCATCCACTACCTCGGTGCGTGGCTCGACGGCAACGGCTGCGTGCCGATCCACAACCTGATGGAAGACGCGGCCACCGCCGAGATTTCCCGCTCGCAGGTGTGGCAGTGGATCCGCTCGCCGAAGGGCGTGCTCGACGACGGCCGCAAGGTCACGGCCGACCTCGTGCGCGAATACACGAAGGTCGAGCTCGACAACGTGAAGCGTTCGGTCGGCGGCAACACGCAGCCGTACGAGCGCGCCGCGGCGATCTTCGAGCAGATGTCGACGTCGGAAGGCTTCACCGAATTCCTGACGCTGCCGCTGTACGAGGAAATCTGACGACGCGGTTCGCTACGATCGGCGGCCGGCCACGTGCCGTCGCCGGTCGCACGCGACGACCGCACGAAAAAAGCGCCCCGTGGGGCGCTTTCCTTTTGCGGCGAAACCGACTGCCGCGCGGACGCTCAGGCGACTTCCCGCTCGCGCCGGTGCTGGACCCAGTCTCCCGACGCGATGCGCGGACGCCCGGCTGCCGCATGCGCGGCGACCGGGTAATACAGGCATGCGTACTGCCGGCCGCCGAGTTCGACGGTCACCTCTTCCGGCTTGAACAGCGTGTCGACGCCCGGATAAACGCGCTCGATCTCGTCGAGCACGGGAACGAGTTGCTCGTCGACCTCGTAGACGTCGCCCCAGACCAGCGACTTGCCGGCCGGCTTGGCGACCATCCCCGGATACGTACCGAAATCGTACAGCTCGCCCGGCAGCGCGACCGCGCCAAGCAGCGTCGGCGCGACGATTCCGTGTCGTGCGGCCGCATGGCCGATGTCGTTGGTCTCTCCGGCTCTCAGGGTGCCGTAGACGAATACGTAGCGCATCGTGATTCTCCTCTTCGATTCGTATGTTGCCGTGTTCGCGCGCGATTCGTGCGAAATTGCGCACGCATCGATAGACCACCGGATCGGCCCGATGGTTCTGACCGGCAAACGCGCGGCCTCGGGCAGCCGCGCCGAATTCGCCCGGTCCCATACAAAGTTCATTTGCACGCGGCATGATCACCCGACAAACCGCCGCATGCGCTCGCGCGGCGCCTTCTAAAATAACGGCATCGCCGCCGCGCCGCCGGAACCGTCCATGAATCCTCCCGTTCAAGCCGACGTATCGAACCCATACGACGTCATCGACATCCCGCCCGAATTCGCGCCGACCGCCGTCCATCCAATGCGCGTGCGCGCGCGGCAGGTCGACGCCGGCCACCGCATCCCGCTGCACACGCATGCGTGGGCGCAGCTCGCGTACGCATCGCGCGGCGTGCTGCGCGTCGCGACGACCGGCACGACGTGGATGGTGCCGCCGTCTCGCGCGATCTGGGTGCCGCCGCGTGTGACGCACGAAGTCGTGATCGTCGAGGAAGCGTATTTGCGCACGCTGTATATCGACGAATCGATCGTGCCGGACGGGCTCGACGCGTGCCGCGTCGTCGAAGTGACGGGATTGCTGCGCGAACTGATCGTCGCACTCGATGCGCGCGACCTGAGCACCGCGCGCGAACGCCTGCTGTGCGGGCTCGTGCTCGACGAGCTGAGCCATGCCGAGCCGTTGCCGCTTGCGGTGCCGATGCCCGACGAGAAACGGCTACGCATGCTATGCGAATCCGTACTCGCGCAACCGGCGCATGCGGAATCGCTCGAACACTGGGCGAGCGAGGTCGGCGCGAGCACGCGCACGATTTCGCGGCTCTTCAAGCAGGAACTCGGCGTGAGCTTTTCGCAGTGGCGCCAGCAGGCGCTGCTGGCGCGGGCGATCCCGCTGCTGAACCAGGGGCGCCCGCTGTCGCATATCGCGCGCGAACTCGGCTACCAGAGTCAGAGCGCGTTCTCGGCGATGTTCCGCCGTGCATTCGGCGAAAGCCCGCGCGCGTTCATGCTGCGCGGCTACGAGCACCGCGGCGCGGAAGGCCGCATCGCGGACGACGAATCGCCGGACGACGACGCGATCGACGCCGTCCGCTGAGCGCGGCGCTCCGGATCGTCAGACCTTCAGACCGGCCGCACCATGTGGCGGATCGAGCCGAGTTGCGCGAGCCGCGAGCCGGCTACCTGGTAGCCCATGCGCCGGTAGAGACGCGCGGCGGGATTGTCGACGAACACGCGCAACTGCAATTCGTGCAGCCCCCGCGCACGCGCCCAGCGGTGCGACATGTCGAGCATATAGGTGCCGGCGCCCTGCCCGCGATGGCCGGCCGCGATCTGGACGTCGCGGATATGCAGCGAATCGCCTTCCTCGGTCACGCGCAGCACGCCGATGCGCTCGCCGTCGGCCTCGAGGATGAAGTTCTCGGATTCGCGCCAGCTCGCATAGAACAGGTCGCTGCGCCACACGAGCCCATGGCGCTTGTAGTAGCCGCCCATGTTGCCGTGCGTCAGCGCTTCGGCAAACGGGAAATCGTCGGGCTCCGCGGGCCGGAGCTGATACAGGAGTCGCAGGTCGGTTGGATCGAGCATCGCGCAGGGGTCAAGAACGCATTCCGCCACGATAGCGCAGTCGCGTGCGGATGCAATCGCGAATTTCTCGTAGCGGCGCGGCGCCTGATTTCTGGATCAGGGTGCACGACGGACGCAACCGGAAACGCAAACGAAAAAGCCCGCACAAGGCGGGCTTCTTCATTTTTTTGGCGGAGCGGACGGGACTCGCCTACATTCCGCAGGCCGCGGCTGCGCTTGCAAGCGCAGCCCTTCGATTCCCGCCGGAAGCCGCGCAGGCGGCTTCCTCCGCTCCGCGGTCACGCGCCCGGGAACGGGCGCAACAACCGGACGCACAAACGAAAATGCCCGCACAAGGCGGGCACTTTCGTTTGTTTGGCGGAGCGGACGGGACTCGAACCCGCGACCCCCGGCGTGACAGGCCGGTATTCTAACCGACTGAACTACCGCTCCAGTCTTGCTGCTTGCCTGGCAGGCGTCGGTTGCTTCCTGCCGGCGCATCGTTTGTTCGAACGACGCCGAAATCTGGCGTCCCCTAGGGGATTCGAACCCCTGTACTCACCGTGAAAGGGTGATGTCCTAGGCCTCTAGACGAAGGGGACAACGTACTGCTTACATCTTTAATACAAAAGCCCGTTCAAAACGTTCATTTGAACGGGCTTGTTCTGGCGGAGCGGACGGGGCTCGAACCCGCGACCCCCGGCGTGACAGGCCGGTATTCTAACCAACTGAACTACCGCTCCAGCTTTCTGCACCACCACCCGCAGGACCACGTTCATGTCCTGCAAGCGTTGCGACACTTCTACGAAACGCCGCTGAATCTTGGCGTCCCCTAGGGGATTCGAACCCCTGTACTCACCGTGAAAGGGTGATGTCCTAGGCCTCTAGACGAAGGGGACAGCGTACTGCTTACATCTTTAATACAAAAGCCCGCTCAAAAACGTCTTGAACGGGCTTCGTTCTGGCGGAGCGGACGGGACTCGAACCCGCGACCCCCGGCGTGACAGGCCGGTATTCTAACCGACTGAACTACCGCTCCAACTTTCTGCACCGTTACCTGCAGGACGTCGGTTACGTCCTGCAAGCCTCGCGACACTTCTACGAAACGCCGCTGAATCTGGCGTCCCCTAGGGGATTCGAACCCCTGTACTCACCGTGAAAGGGTGATGTCCTAGGCCTCTAGACGAAGGGGACATAATCTTTTCAGATCTGTCTGACTTTCGCTATTCACTCACCGCAACAGCGAAGGCCGAAATTCTAACTGCTTTAAATCATTTTGTGAAGCATTTATTACTACTGCCACTGCTTCACAAATCAATCCATTCTGCTCTGATGGTGGAGGTAAGCGGGATCGAACCGCTGACCTCTTGCATGCCATGCAAGCGCTCTCCCAGCTGAGCTATACCCCCTTGCAGAACAGAAATGAGATTATATGGACCGAATTTGAACTTGTAAATACCCTTTTTGCGATTGGAGCGAAATTTTTTGCGAAGCCGCGCCGCCCTCACGCGCGGACGGCCTCGCTCCCGCCCCCACCTCAGGCCAGCGCGGCCTCGATACGCGACACCACGACATCGCGACCGAACAGCACGAGCACCGCGTCGATCGACGGTGTATGCGTCGTGCCGGCCACCAGCAGGCGCACCGGCATCGCGAGCTGCGGCATCTTCAGCTTGTGCGTGCCGAGCGTCGCCTTCAGCGCGGCAGACACGGCCTCCTTCGTCCAGTCGGCCGCCTTCAGTGCGGCGGCGAGGTCGGCCAGCGCCGGACGCACCGCATCGGTCACGTGCTGCGCGAGTGCGTCGGCGTCCGGCGCCGGCACGCGGTAGAACATCGCGGCGCCTTCGGCGATCTCCTTGACCGTCGTCGCGCGATCCTTCATCAGGCCGACCACCGCGTCGAGCGCGGGGCCCGTCGCGATCGCCGCGTCCTCGATGCCGAGCGCGTCGAGGAACGGCTTGGCCAGCGCGGCGAGGCGCGCGTTGTCGGCTTCCTTGATGTAGTGGGCGTTCAGCCAGCTCAGCTTGCTGTGGTCGTACTGCGCGGGCGACTTGCCGAGATGCTCGAGGTCGAACCATTCGACGAACTGTTCGCGCGAGAAGATTTCAGCGTCGCCGTGCGACCAGCCGAGACGCGCGAGATAGTTGACGACGGCCTCCGGCAAGAAGCCGGCGTCACGATAAGCCATCACGCTCATCGCGCCATGCCGCTTGCTCATCTTCTCGCCCTGCTCGTTCAGCACGGTCGGCAGGTGCGCATAGACGGGCGGCTCGCCGCCGAGCGCGCGCAGGATGTTGATCTGGCGCGGCGTGTTGTTCACGTGGTCGTCGCCACGGATCACGTGCGTGATGTTCATGTCCATGTCGTCCACGACCACGCAGAAGTTGTAGATCGGCGTGCCGTCCGGGCGCGCGATCACGAGGTCGTCGAGTTCCTCGTTCGAGATCTCGACACGGCCCTTCACCGCGTCGTCCCACACGACCGTGCCGGTCAGCGGGTTGCGGAAACGCAGCACCGGCTTCACGCCGGCCGGCGGCTCGGGCAGCACCTTGCCCGGCTCCGGACGCCACGTGCCGTCGTAGCGCGGCTTCAGGCCGGCCTCGCGCTGGCGTTCGCGCAGCGCGTCGAGCTCCTCGGCCGACATGTAGCACGGGTACGCGAGGCCCTGCTCGAGCATCTGCGCGAGCACCTCGCGATAGCGGTCCATCCGCTGCATCTGGTAGATCGGGCCTTCGTCGAAATCGAGGCCGAGCCACTGCATCCCTTCGAGGATTGCGTCGACGGCTTCCTGCGACGAACGCTCGACGTCGGTATCCTCGATACGCAGCACGAACGTGCCCTTCATCTTGCGGGCGAACGCCCACGGATAGAG
>Ga0207695_10002382_pt1 | contig 27875 bp, 38 predicted proteins | sample KBSC54metaG_FD_184354 | JGI IMG/M metagenome (GOLD analysis project Ga0207695, IMG submission 184354) | Corn rhizosphere microbial communities from Kellogg Biological Station, Michigan, USA - KBS C5-4 metaG (SPAdes) (version 2) | ecosystem: Host-associated > Plants > Roots > Rhizosphere > Soil...
TCGGCCGCGGCGTGTTCCATCCCGAGGCGGTCGCCGATTACGGGGCGCAGATGTTTCAGGGGACGGGCTGGGAATTCGTCGACTGGATCATGGAGGCGCATCTCCTTTTCACCACCCACACCCATGAATTCAGCAACATCATGATCGCGGTCGACGGCGATACGGCGCAAAGCGAGACCTATGGCGACGTCACCCTGCGCCGCCGCGCCGAGGACGGCACGCTGCACGACATCCGCAACCTCGGCCGTTACATCGATCGCTGGGAGCGGCGCGAGGGGACCTGGCGGATCATCCACCGCCGCTATGTTCACGACTTCGACCAGAGCGGCCCATCGACGGGCGAGTTCGAGACCATGGGCAAGCGCGACCGCAGCGATCCGAGCTATTTCGGGGCGGCGTAGTGCCCCTCTTCGGAAAGCAAGAGCCGTAGTGATCGGACTTGTCCTCGCCGGATCGAACGCGCTTTAGGTGGAGCAAGAACTATGGGTGGAGCTTCGGGATCATGATCACCAGACTGGGTCTCGCGATCCTCGCGGCGCTCGCCTTGCTCTCGCCCGCCGCGGTCCCCGCCCAGGGCCAGCCGGCGGCAGCGCCGTCGATGCGGATCGTCAAGGGGATCACCGAGAAGCTCTCGCCCCATGTCTACGCCATCCCGGCGAATTTGCGCGGCGGGGTGGCGAATGTCGGCATCGTCGTCGGGTCGCGTGGGGTGCTGGTGATCGAGAGCGGGCTCGGCAAGCCCAACGGTCAGGTGATCCTCGACGAGGTCCGGCGGATCGCTGGCACGGATCGACGCCTCTACGTCATCGCGACGCACTCGCACCCTGAGCATATCGGCGGCGAGCAGGCCTTTCCGGCCTCGGCGATCATCCTCCGCCCGCTCGGCCAGCAGCTCGATGTCGACAGCCCCAAGGGCAAAAGGCTGATCGAGGCCTTTCGCGGCATGTCGCCCGACAATGCCGTGCTGCTGAAGGATTTCGCCTATCGCCAGGCGGACATCATCCTCTCCGGGCCAACCACCACGCTCGATCTCGGCGGGGTCACGGTCGACATCATCGACGCCTCGCCGGCCCATACCGACGGCGATGCCGCCTTCCTCGTGCGCGAGGACGGGGTGCTGTTCACCGGCGACGTCGTCCAGCAGAATTTCGTGCCGGTGCTCGGTGGCGAGCATTCGACCACCGCCTCATGGCTGGCGCAGATCGACAAGCTGGAAAAGCTGCTGGCGACAATCATCGTGCCGAGCCATACCGCGATCACCAACCGCCAGGCCTTCGCCGACATGCGTGCGATGGTCAGCTTCGTCCGCGACGACTGGGCCGCGATCAAGGTCAGGGGGCTGGTCGACAAGGCCGCGGCGGACCAGCTCGTTGCCGACGTCAAGGCGCGCTTCCCGGCCTGCGGCAACGCTGATCTGCTGCGGATGTACATCGGCCGCCTCTAGCCGCGATCGCCCGCCGCAGCCGGGGTGCTGGCGGGAACCCCGGCGTAAAATCCTGCTCGGCGCGAAAAAGACTCGCTTCGGCGCTGCACCCTTTTCGAACCCTGCGCGTTGGACTCTTCTCTCGCGGTTGCGTGTGGGGGCCTTTTCCAGATGATTGAAGAACCGCAGCCGGCCGTCAGCAGTCCGGCCCAGATTCATTTTCCGTGGGAACGCGTCGTCGTCCTGATGCTGATGGTGCTGTCCCTTGCCATCTTCGTGATGGCGGCGGACATGCTCGGCTATCTGCCGACCCCAGCCTGAAACCAATCTAACCGTCATTGCCGAGACTTTGTCTCGCGCCAGCCCCTGTGCTAGCGCGGCCATGGCCGCATCCAACGGGCAGGCGGCGAGGGTGCGGCATCGGCCGCGCCGGGGCCCGCCGGGGATCTCCGATGGCGCATTACAAGCTTAACTTCATCCATCCCGCGATGGGCCGGGTCCTGTTCTTCGAGGATCTGTTCGCCGACGACGACGAGGATGCGATGAAGCAGGCCGCGGCGCGCGCGACCGACCGGCCGGTCGAGTTGTGGCGCGGCGACCGCAAGGTCGGGTTCATCGAGGCATCGGAACCGGATGCCGGGGCCGACGGCCACGGCTGAGATGGACGCGCAGTGCCAATGCGGCGCGCTGCGTGCCCGCGTCGCGGAGGATGCGCGACCGTTCACGACCATGTGCCATTGCCAACAATGCCAGCGGCGCAGCGGATCGCCGTTCGGCGTGGTCGCCTATTTCCGCAGGGATCTGGTCGACATCCTGGGCGATGCAAAGGAGTTTACCCGCGGCTCCGATGCCGGGACCAGCCTCACCTTTGGCTTCTGTCCCGCCTGCGGCAGCACGATCTACGCGCTGCTCGAAAAGAATCCCGATCTGATCGGAGTGTCGGTCGGTGCCTTCGCCGACAGCAGCTTTCCGTCGCCCGATGTATCTATCTGGGAACAGGAAAAGCATCACTGGCTGGCGCTGCCGGACCGCATCCGTCAGTTCGCACGCGGCACGGACGGGGCCTGAACCGTGCCGACCGCATCAACCGCCGAGATCTATTTGCTGCGGCATGGCGAGACCGAGTGGAACGCGACCCGCCGGTTTCAGGGCAGGCTCGACTCTCCGCTGACCGAGCGTGGCGTCGAGCAGGCCGAAGCATGCGGCCGCAAGCTGGCGGCGGTGGTCGGCAAGGTCGATGCGATGGTCGCCAGCCCGCTCGGCCGGGCGCGGCAGACGGCGGAGATTGTTCATGCGCTCGGCGTCTATCCCGCGATCCGCTGGGATGATCGGCTGGCCGAGGTCTCGCTCGGCTGCTGGGACGGACTGACCGATGTCGACATCGATGCCGGCTGGCCCGGATCGCGCGACGGCACGACGCGCTACGACTGGTATTTCCGCGCGCCCGACGGCGAACGCCATGACATGGCGGTGGCGCGCGCGCGCGACTGGCTCGGTGGGATCGAAGGCACCGTCGTCGCGATCTCGCACGGGCTGCTCGGGCGGATCATCCGCGGCGCCTATCTCGGCTTGGCGGACGAGGAGGCGCTGAGCCTGCCCGTGCCGCAGGACGTGATCTGGCGCCTGGCCGACGGCCGGATCGAGGCTATCACCGCCTAGGTCGGCTCGGGAGATGGAATCCGGCCGCGCGGTCAGCGCTTGGCGACCCGCTGTTTCCGGGCGGCGTAACGCGCATCGCGCGCCTCTTTCATTTCGGCCTCGCTTGCCGCCGGCGGCGCAGGCGCTGCGGCGTCTGATAGGGCGGTCTCCTTGGCCCGCACCTTGGTAGCCTTCTCCTGTCGTCGGGCTTCGGCCTTTTCCTGACTTAGCTTTGCTCGCGCCTCGTCGCGCGCTGCTGCGGCAGCACGGCGTTCGGCAAGCACCGCGTCATCGACTGGCTGCTTGGTGCTCAATCTGCTCAATGCCCGGCTCTTGGCCTCGGCCGCGCGCGCCTGGCGCTCCTGAAAACTCGGTTCCCTGAACGAACTCATGAGATGGGATTGTCCTTTGATTGAGCGGCGTGCGTCCGCCGCCGTCGGGATAACGCACAAGTGTTAAAGCCGGGCACGCGCGGTCGGCGCGCCTCTAGGCGTCGGCGGCTGCCGATCGTGCGGCCTTGGCCGTTGCGTTACGCACCGCCAGACGCTCGGTCTCTTCCAGCCTTTGCGCCATTTCGTCCCATACAAGGGCGGAACGTTCACGCATCTGCTGGCGATTGGCCAAGACTTCCTGGGAAGCGGCATCGCGCTCGCGGCCCGCATTGGCTCGATAGAGTGTCGCTGTGGCGCTCATGCTGGTCCTTGCCGTTCCGCGCCCCCGCGAAAAGAGGGTCCTTAGCACAGAAGATTGCTGAGCGGGCAATTAGTTGCACCGCGCAGCCTAGGCGGCGCGCTCCTCCGGAAACCGGCCCTCGAAGACGAACTCGGTGATTGGCGGCGCGCGCCGGCGACGCCCTTCTATCGGCTCTCTTCCCAACGTTGCCGAATTTCCGAGAGATAGGCGGCGCGTTGCTTCTCGATGCGCTTCACCTCCGAAGGTGGTGCGGCGGTTCGCTCATGCCGTGCTGCCCAAAGGATCATTTCCAGGAGCACCGGCGCGAGCTGAATGCCTTTTTCGGTCAGGCGATAGATTTGGCTGCGCCCATCCTCGGGATGAGGCCGACGGTCGATAATCCCGTGCGTTTCAAGCCGGGCCAGCCGATCCGCCAGCACGTTTGACGCGATCTTCTCGCCGCTATCGGCGAATTCGCGGAAGCTGTTGCGGCCTTTCAGCATGAGGTCGCGCACAATCAGCAGCGTCCAGCGATCCCCGAAGATCTCGAGCGATATGCTCAACGGACAGAGCGATCGGTTTTCACGTCGTGCGCCGGACATCGACGTATCGTAGAAATCTCGCTTGCAAATAACAATCGACTCCGACTAGCTTGCGAAAAACAAGTGAAGGCGAGAGCGCAGTGGAGACATTGGCCGATCGTGTCGCGCGAAGGCTGGCCGGCTGGCCGGTGACGACCAAGCGCATGTTCGGCGGCCTGACGTTTCTCCTGAACGGCAACATGCTGTGCAGCGTTTCCGATAAGGGGCTGATGGCCCGCGTCGGGGCCGAGGCTGAGCCGATTGCGCTTGGGCGACCTCATGCCGCGCCCTGCCTCGGCGCGGGGCGGCGAATGGCAGGCTTCATTCTCGTCGATCCGGAAGGCATCGCGACCGACAGCGATCTCCACGCGTGGCTGGATATGGCGCTCGCTTATGTGCGCGGCCTACCGCCGAAGGAGACGAAAGCGCCGCGCGACCGGAAGCCGGCTGACCGCACGACGCGACGAACGAGGTGAGGCAAATGCAGGCCATGCACATCAGTCCGATCCTGACCGAAATCTTCGGCCTCACGATGATCGCACTTGCATTGAAGGCCTTGCTTCTCGGCACATGCACCGCGGCCACCCGCGGCAGGCTGAAATCCTTCCTCCATGCGGAAGATGCCGCCTGGCTCGGCGGTGCGCATGTCAATCCGGACCCCGAAGCGGTTGCGCGGTTCGGTCGTGCCCATCGCAACGACCTTGAAAACCTGCTCCCATTTTTCATTGCAGGCGTGTTCTACGTCATCGCCGGGGGCCCGGTTTGGGCGGGCGCGATCTATTGCGGCGCATTCGCCATCGGGCGTGTGTTGCACACGTTCGCCTATCTTCACGCGCGGCCGGCGCTGCGACGAAATGGCTATACGATCGGATTCCTGGCCATCGTGGCGATATCGCTGCACGCGGCCTGGCTTCTCACCCGATCATTGTCCTAACCCTGCGCCGGAAATCGGCCCTCGAAGGCAAACTCGCCGATCGGCTTGCGATCGCTCGGCATCTCGCGCGCCTGCAGCGCGTCGGACAGGATCGACTTGTCGGCCGGCCGGCCGACCGCAATCGCCGCTTCGATCCGATAGCGGTCGGGCACCGCCAGCGATTTGCGCACGCGATCGAAATCGACACCGACCATGGCATGCGCCTGCAGACCGAGATGCGTCGCCTGCAGCGCGAGATAGCCCCAGGCCGCGCCGGCATCGAAGCTGTGGCTGTGCGACGGGCTTGGCTCGCCCGTGCCGCGCTGCATCAGACTGTCGGACAGCAGGTAGATCAGCAGCGACGCGTTTCTCACCCAGTCCTGGTTGAACGGGATCAACAGGTCGAGAAAGCGTTCCCATTCGGGCGTGTCGCGCCGCGCATAGAGGAAAATCCAGGGCTGGCCGTTGAACGCCGAGGGCGCCCAGCGCGCCGCTTCGAACAGACTGTGCAGCTCGGCATCGTCGAGCGGTGAGCTGTCGAAGGCGCGCGGCGACCAGCGCTCAAGGAAAAACGGCTCGACCGGGTGATGGGCCTCGCGGCCGTTGGTGGCGGGCATGATGCTGGTCCTGATGCTTTGCGCGATGGTCGCAGGCGGGTATCAGGCCGAAGACGTGGCGGGGCAAGTCTGCCTGCTCCGGTGGAAGGATGCGATGGGGGACATCTCGATCCGAAGCGCGACGGCTGCGGATGCGGCGGCGGTCCAGGCGATCTATGCGCCGATCGTGGAGGGCACCGCGATTTCCTTCGAGCAGGAGCCGCCGACAGTCGCCGAGATGGCGCACCGGATCGAGGACTATTCGGCGACGCATGCTTTTTTGGTGGCCGAGCGTGGCGGCAAGATTGCCGGCTACGCCTATGGGAGCAGCCACAGGGCGCGCGCCGCCTATCGCCATTCAACCGAAGTCAGCGCCTATGTCGCCGAAGACGCACGGCGGACGGGCGTCGGCCGCGCGCTCTATGAAGCGCTGCTCGCGATCCTTGCGGAGAAAGGCTTTCACGCCGCCTTTGCCGGGATTGCGCTGCCCAATGCCGGCAGCGTCGCCTTGCACGAGGCGGTCGGCTTCACCCCGATCGGCGTATTTCAACAGGTCGGCTTCAAATTCGGCCAATGGCACGACGTCGGCTGGTGGCAGCGACTGCTCGTCTGATCCTTGCGTGGCCAGTTATTTCGACTAATCTCGATATATGGATTCCGATTCGGCGATCGCGGTCTTGTCGGCGCTGGCCCAGCCGAGCCGGCTTGAGTGCTTCCGCCTGCTCGTCAGCCATGAGCCGACGGGCCTGGCTGCCGGCGAGATCGCGCGCCGGATCGGCGTGCCGCAGAACACCATGTCGACCCATCTCGCGATTCTCGTCCGCGCCGAGATGATCCAGTCGGAGCGACAGAGCCGGTCGATCGTCTATCGCGCGCGTCTCGAGACGCTGCGCGACCTTTCGCTGTTCCTGCTCAAGGACTGTTGCGGCGGCGACGCCACGCTCTGCGCGCCGCTGATCGAGGAACTGACCGCATCCCGCTGCTGACCGAAAGGGGGTATCGATGTCGCACGTGTACGACGTGCTGTTCCTGTGCACCGGCAATTCGGCACGCTCGATCCTTGCCGAGGCGATCATCAACCGGATCGGCCATGGCAGATTCAGAGGCTATTCCGCCGGATCAATGCCGCGCGGCGAGGTTCATCCGGAGGCGCTCGCGCTGCTCCGGCGGCTGAACTATCCCACCGACAATCTAAGGTCGAAGAGCTGGGAGGAGTTTTCGCGGGCGGGCAATCGCGCGGCGCCCGAGCTCGATTTCGTCTTCACCGTTTGCGACAATGCCGCCGGCGAGCTGTGTCCGATCTGGCCGGGCCAGCCGATGACGGCGCATTGGGGCATTCCCGATCCTGCCGCGGCGACAGGCAATGAGGCGGAGGTCGCGCTCGCTTTCGCCGATGCCTATCGCTTCCTCGAGAACCGCATCGGCATCTTCACCAGCCTGCCAATGGAAAGCCTCGATCGGCTGACGCTGCAGCGCCGGCTCGACGAGATCGGAAAGGCGGCTGCCACGCCGGAGTCCGCGGCATGAGCGAGCGGTTGAATCATCTCGCCGACGCCAGTCTCGAGCCACCGCGTGAGGCGTTCGATCTTGCCCGACGGCTCGCGGCCGAGCTGCTCGGCACCGCGCTGCTGCTCGCCATCGTCATCGGCTCGGGCATCATGGGCGAACGCCTCGCCGGCGGGAATGACGCGATCGCGCTGCTCGGCAACACGCTTGCGACAGGGGCGGGGCTGGTCGTCCTGATCACGATCTTCGGGCCGTTGTCGGGGGCGCATTTCAACCCGGCGGTGACGCTGGTCTTCGCGCTACGCCGGGAGATTGGCTGGCCGCAGGCGGCCGCCTATGTCGCGATCCAGCTGATCGGCGCGGTGCTTGGCGTCTGGGTGGCGCATCTGATGTTCGCCGAGCCGGTGATGCAGATATCGACCAAGCTGCGCGATGGGCCGGCCCAGGCCTTCTCCGAATTTATCGCCTGCTTCGGGTTGATCGCGGCGATCCTCGGCTCGCTGCGCTTTCGCGCCGAGGCGACGCCGGTGATCGTCGGCCTGTACATCACCTCGGCCTATTGGTTCACCGCCTCGACGTCGTTCGCCAATCCGGCGGTGACGATCGCGCGATCGCTCAGTGACACATTCGCGGGCATCGCGCCGAGCTCGGTCGCCTGGTTCATCGTCGCGCAGCTGCTCGGCGCCATCGTCGCGCAGACGCTGTTCGACTGGCTGCTGCGGTCGCCGCGCTAGCCACGCCCGACATAGGGCATCTTGGTCGCCATGATCGTCATGAACTGGACATTGGCGTCGAGCGGCAGCTGCGCCATGTGCAGCACCGCCGCGCCGATATGGACGACGTCCATGATCGGCTCGGCGCGCTGGCTGCCGTCGGCCTGAAGCATCGTCGCGCCGGCGAAATCCGGCGGCAGGTCGCCGAAGCTGTTGCCGATGTCGATCTGGCCGCAGGCGATGTCATAGGCGCGGCCCTCCAAGGACAGTTGGCGGGTGAGCCCGGTCACCGCGTGCTTGGAGGTCGTGTAGGCCGCCATGTTCGGCCGCGGGACATAGGCCGAGATCGAGCCGTTGTTGATGATCCGCCCGCCCATCGGGTTCTGCTTCGCCATTTGGCGAAAGGCGGCGCGGGCGCAGAGGAAGGAACCGGTGACGTTGGTCGCTATGGTCTTCAGCCAGGCCTCGGTGGTGAACTCGGCGATCGGCGCGCCGCCGGCCATCACCCCGGCATTGTTGAACAGCAAGTCGATGCGGCCGAAGCGGTCGACCGTTTGGGCGAAAAGATTGTCGACCGAGGCCTCGTCGGTGACGTCGGCGATGATCGCGCTGACCCGTTCGCCGCCGCGCGCGACGGCATCGTCGAGCGGCTCCTGGCGGCGGCCGGCGACGACCACGTCCCAGCCCGCGCCGGCGAGCGCCAGCGCCGCGGACCGGCCGATGTTGGTCCCGCCGCCGGTGACGATCGCTACTCCGCCCATTGCCTGTCTCCCTCCCGGTTATCGGCTCGTCATAGGGGAGGCGATTGCGCTTTGCGAGCGCCGGAAGCGTGCCGCTCCGATCGGCGGAAATCGACATGCGGGCGGCACTGGAGCGGGCCGGACACACTGGATAACTATTTTAATATCAATAGCATAATAACCATTTCCGGTTTCCGATATGGTGTAAGGCTGCCGCTGGCCCGGAACGCTTCCGGCCACGCAGTTCGCGTCAGTCATGGGTTCGCAAGATGAGTCGCCAGCGCAAAACAATGCCAACCACTGCCAACAGGAAATTGCACGGGACGCTCGCGGCAAATCTGGATGCGGCGCTCATGAGCGCCAGGCGCCTCCGTCGCCAGACGGTCTATTCCGAGACGCTGATCTATTGGCAGGAACTGCTGGATCTCGCGCGACAGAAGCTGCCGGCCGACGCGCTGGCCAAGGGCCATCCGATCGCCGTCAGCGCGGATCATCTCGAGCGTGAGCTGAAGGATCGCATCGCGAATTCCCAAAGGTCAGCCGGCGCGTTAGCGCCCTAGTCAGCGAAGTCGGCCGCCGCCCGCTTCAGCGCTTCACCCGGTGCCTGATCGATCACCTCGCCGTGCGACACGATGATGCGCCGCAGATCGGGCATCGTCGCCCAGGCGCGGAACTGCTCGGCGAGCTTTACAGGATCAGTGACGAACATGCGGCGGACCGGGCGCGAGGTGCGCGGACGCTTCACGCCGAAACCGAGCAGCCGCGCCATGATTTGCGCGCCCAATCCCTTCGGGTGCCGCACGTTCGAGAGAATATCGTTGAGGATGAGCGTGGCGCCGTCGCTGCGTTTGACGGTCAGTGCGAATTCATCGAGCTTGGTGCCCGCGACGAGCTGAAAGCTGATCGCGGGATCGCCGATGATGTCGCCGGTGGCATCCACCGGCGCAGCCTCGGCCACGGCCTGCCGCGCGCTTGGCGGCGCGAGGATCCGGGCCTCGGGGTAGCGCTGATGCCAGGGCTTGAGATCGAGCCGGTGGCCCTGGTTGGGAATGATCAGGAAGCGGACGGGGCCCAGCGCCTCGATCCGCGCCATCTCGTGATCGCGCAGCGGCACCGGACTCCAGATCGCGCTGCCGCCACCCTGCAATACCAGCACGGTCATGCGACGGGGAAACCTGCCGAGCGGCATGACGATCGATCCCTCGACCGTCAGAATGCCGTCGGCGAGCTTGATCAGCGCGCCGTGCGGCTGGACCGACCATGCGTCGTTGAGCTTTGCCATTCGGCCTCTCCGCCGGTCCAACGTTCGATTGCGGCAGACGCTCCGAGATCGAAGCCAATGAAATCGGCTCGATTCGCTGAGGCGATCGACCCCATTGCGGGAGTCGGCCCGGATCGGCACAACCGGTGCGGTGGGATGCATGGCCTATCCTGACGCCAGGCGCGCCGCGCCATGATCGATGACGTCCCGGCCGTGCCGAGACGGTTCGGCTATCACGACAATGGCTTCGGCGCGCTTCGCCTGCTTTTCGCCTCGCTGGTCATCGCCTCACATGCGGCCAGCCTGGTCGACGGTGACGATCATCGCGAAATCCTCACCCGCATGTTCGGCGGTCCGCTCGATCTCGGCGGCGTCGCGGTCATCGGCTTCTTTGTCATCAGCGGCTATCTGGTCACCGGCAGCCTGTTCAACAGCCGGACGGCCGCGGCCTATCTCGTCAAGCGCATTGCCCGAATCTATCCCGCCTATCTCGTCGCTTTCGCGCTCACCATCCTGGTCGTCGTGCCACTCGCCGGGGCGGCGCCACCGACATCGCCAGCTGAGATCGCCAAGCGGGTTTTCGACGCGCTGGCGCTCCAGATCCCCTGGGTGCCTGGTACCTTCACGGGCAGTCACGCCATGGGTCTCAACGGATCGATGTGGACCATCTCCTACGAGTTCCGCTGCTATCTGCTGCTTCTGCTGCTCGGCCTTGCCGGGGTGCTGCGCCGCCGCCGTCTGGTTCTCGCGATGGCAGCGATCCTGCTCGTGCTGACGATTATCTTTCCGACGAAGCCAATCACGGAATGGGTTCCGCTTCACGCCGGGCATTTGAGCAGGCCGCTGGCGTACGCGTTGGGCGAGCCGCATCGCAACATCAGGCTCATCGGCGCATTTCTCACCGGCAGCTGCTTCTACCTCTATCGTGATTGGCTGCGCTTCACGCCGGCGACGATCGCGCTGGCGGCGATGGCGCTGGTCGCGGGCCTGATGGTGCGCAGTGTCAGCGTCGCGACCACCACGATGTTCGGCCGATTTCTGGTCTTCGCCACCGCCGCACGCGCATCCTGGCTCTATCGCATCAACAATGAGAACGACATTTCATATGGCGTCTACCTCTACGCCTGGCCGATCACCAAGCTGCTGAACTGGTGGTGGGCGTGGATGCATCCGCTCGCGGTCGGCCTCCTGACCCTGGCGGCCGCCTGCGTCTGCGGCTGGGCAAGTTGGCTGGCGATCGAGAAACCGGTGATGACCTTCGTGCGGCGGCGGGCCCGGCGCGAAGCGTTGGCCGTCACCTAGATCCGCGATCGAGCCGGCATGGCGCTCCGTGCGACTTGGCCTTACCTTGCCTACCAACCGTCCCGAGCGGGAGTCTGAGCGATGCCCAATTTTCATCACGTCAATCTGCATGTCACCCCCGACAAGCTGGAGGAGCAGGCCAGGTTCCTGACCGAGGTGCTCGGCTATCAGCGGATGGACCCCGGCGAGCGCATGCGCGGGCTTGGCGCCAACTGGTTCCAGGCGAGCGACGGTACCGAGGTCCATCTCAGCACCAATCCCCACGCCGCGATCGACTATGGCGGCGATATCGCCGCGGTCGAGCAGCGGCTGGCCAGCGCCGGCGTCGAGTTCAATGCGGTCGAGGGTATTGCGGCGCCTGACGGCACCGAGCTCCGCCTCCTGATCTGCAAGGATCCGGGCGGCAATCAATGGGAGCTGCGGGGCAGGGCGCCACCGTCCGCCGCGGAGTGAAGCCATAGCCGGGGCCGCGGCGCGTCCCCTGCATCGCGAATTTCCAACCAATAGACTCGGGTTTTTGCGGCCAGGCGCGGATTCACGCGCTTGTCACAGGGCCGATGCGCTCCTAAACGGAAGCCCTCACATTGGAAGAGGGATTATTGCAGCTATGCGTACGTTCTTTGCGTTGATTGCCGTGTCGCTTGTCGCCAGCACCCCGGTCCTGGCGCAGGATGCGGCCGCCCCGCTCACCGCCGCGGTGGCGAAGAAGGCGCGCTACATCGCAGTCGCGAGTGGCGGCGGCTATTCGATCGACCATGTCAATGCCGCCGCGGACGGCTCCATTGGCTCGGTCACGATCATTTACGACCAGCGCTTCGTGAACATCCCCGGCACGACCGTCTCGGCCGGCGAGAAGCCGACCCGGCTCAAGACCAGCCTGACCGACAAGGAAATCGGCAAGCTTTAAGGTCCGCCGACAGTATCGCCGCCAGCGCTCACGATCCGCGAGCCTGGCGGTGACGGCGTTCGCCGTTCGCCATGCGGCCCCTCCATTGCCGGTCTGGGGCGGTCCGGGTAGCGTTGATCCCGGGGGTAGCGGATGCGGCTTATTGCGATCGCCGGCACGATCAGCGGCATGCTGCTGCGCGCCTACCTCGCCTCGGTGATCGGCTATGCCGGCTTCTTCGCCTACCAGGTCATGCACGGCAGCCTGTGGCGGTGGATTGCGCTGATCCTCGTCCCGCTCTGGGGTCTGGCGATGGGTGTGCTGTCACTGCCGGTTGCCCTGGCGAGCAGCGGCGTCGCGCGGTTCACGCGATCGGTCACCGGGACGGCGCGATGGCCGGCGATGCTGCTCGGCGCGGCGGTCGTCGGGCTCGCCGGCACCTTTCTTTTCATCTGGTACATGACGGCGCTGATCGAGCTGATCGACTGGCGCGCGCGCTGGCCCTGGCCGTTGGCGGCCGCGCTGCTCGCCTATCTCCTCGAATGGAGCTGGCGGCGGCGGGCACCGCCCACGTTTTAGGCCGAGGGGTCGCCCGGCTTGTCGCCGGCCTCGACAGTGATCGGCCGGCTCTCGTCGGGGTGCGCCTGGACCAGGAAGTCGAGCACATAGGGGGCGAGCGGCTGGTCGAATTTGATGCCGGCCGAAGGACCGGAGGTCCAGCTGACGATCGCGTTCAGCCCCTCGAGCCCCTCGGGGCGGAGCACGATCCGCTGGCCGACGGTAAGCGTCATGTAAACCGCGTTGATCCGGCAGCCGGTCACCGACAGGTCGGACAGCGTGACGTCCTGGCGGCCATGGGGAGTCCGCAGCTTGCCGCCCATGGCCACAGGAATGCGGTCATGTTCGCGGGCCATTCGTCACCTCAATGAATAAGGAAACAACGAGCCCTCGTCAGACCTTAGGCTGAGACACCATAACTCTGAATGGAAAATTCCGCCATCCGCGGCGTGCGCCTTACCAGCGTACGCGAATGTTCTTGCAGGTCCGGATCTTCTTGTGATGCAGCCAGCGGGTGCTGCACACGCGCTTCCGGTGCCAGCCGTGCCGCGGCGAGCCGCGATCCTCGTGGTGAACGCTCGCCTCATGGTGCGTCACGGTGGTGCTGTGGACGACGCGTTCCTGTGCCTGGGCCGGCATTGTTGTCAGAGCGACGGCGAGGGGGGTAGCGAGAGCGAGCAACTTCACGAACAGTCCCTTCGAATAATGTCTTGAGCCTGCCGAACGCACTGGCGGGAAGGATGTTGCAACATCTGGTCGCGAAGCGGACGCCATGCGCGCGCAACGGCGAATTGCGCGGTCAGGGCGATCGGCGCATAATGCGGCGGTTCGCGTAACTGGCGAGTCAGGTGGATCACCACCGGGGAGCGCGAGCCACGACGGCCGCTCGCCTGGGCATCCTTCTTCGAGGAAAGGACGGCCCATGTCGGCATTGAACGACCCAATCGACATCTACAATTGGCAGCGGCTCGACGCGACCATCACCACCTCCGGGCAGCCGAGCGAGGCGCAGCTCGCCGCGATCCGCGAGCTTGGCGTCACCCATGTCGTTAACCTTGGCTTGCACGGCCATGAGCATGCCCTCGCCGACGAGGCGGCGAGCGTCGCCGCGCTCGGCATGCGCTACACCCATATCCCGGTCGCGTTCGACGCGCCGACGGATGAAGATTTCGCTCGTTTCTGCGCAGTAATGGCCTCTGCCGGGGACGAGCCGACCCATGTCCATTGCATCGCCAATATGCGGGTTTCCGCCTTTTTCTACCGCTATCGTCGCGACTTGCTCGGCTGGGACGAGGCTGCCGCTCGGGCATCGATGGAGGCGATCTGGCGGCCGGGTGGGGTCTGGGCAAGCTTCGTCGGCGACGAGGCAGCGACAGAATTACCACATCGTGGCCCGATTGAAGAAAGCTAGGGAACTTTCGGCAATAACCTGAGTTAGGGGCGCGGCCGGCTCCTGTTGCAGGGGGGCCACAAGGTATACTTTGGCAATCGCGTAGACATCATTTTCCTTTGTATTTGGGGCGTAGCGTCCGTAAATTCACGGCAACCGAAAAAGAACAGGGGCCCGACACATGCGACGGAATCTCATCTTCCTGGCGACGATGCTGAATGGCGTTGCCATGGCCGCGATGGCGACCCCCGCCCAAGCGGCAGACAAGAACTGGTATGCGGGCATCGAAGGCGGCGTGATGGATCTACGCCCGCTCTCGACCCATTTCAGCTCGAGCGGCTCCATTCTCGTGGGGGATGCGCGTCTTGCCCCGGGCGAGGCGAGGCTGCGGATCAAGCACAAGCTTGGCTTCGATATCGACGCCATCGCCGGCTATGACTTCGGCATGTTCCGGGCCGAAGCGGAAATCGGCTACAAGCGCGCGAGCATGAAGAAGGCCGAGCTTTGCGTTAACAGCGACAGCAACTGCATCAGTGGCAAGGTCCACGGAAATGACAGCGCGCTCAGCGCGATGGGCAACTTGTTGGTCGATCTTCCGCTCGGCGAGCGGTTCCACTTCGCGGTCGGCGGTGGCGCGGGCGTTGCCCGGGTCAAGACGCGCAGCAGCGATTTCGACATCAGCGCCCATCGCACGAAGTTCGCCTGGCAGGCGCTGGCCGAGGCGCGCTACTCGATCTCCGAGCATGTCGATCTCGGCGTGAAGTACCGTTACTTCAACGTCCGTCACGTTCGCTATAACCTCGACATAAACTCAAACCCGAGTGATCATGTCACCTTCAACTGGCGGTCGCACAGCATCCTCGCCAGCCTGATCTATAACTTCGGCGAGCCGGCAGCGCCTCCGCCGCCACCTCCGCCGCCACCTCCGCCGCCGCCACCCCCGCCGCCTCCGCCGCCTCCGGCGGTCGCGCCTGGGCCGTTCATCGTGTTCTTCGACTGGGATAAGTCGGACATCACGGCCGAAGCGGCTGCGATCCTCGACAATGCCGCGGCTGCCTATGCGCAGACCGGCAGCGCGCAGATCGTGCTGGCCGGTCACACCGACAAGTCGGGCAGCGACCAGTACAACCAGGGTCTGTCACAGCGTCGTGCCGATGCGGTGAAGGGCTATATGGCTGGCAAGGCGATGACCACCGAAGCCTTCGGCGAGAGCAAGCCGCTGGTCGATACGGCCGATGGCGTGCGCGAGCCGCAGAACCGCCGGGTGGAAATCACCTTTGGTCCGGGTTCGGGCGCAGGTGCCGCACCCACGCAATAGTGCCCCCGCGGCGTGGGGGCTGGCAGGCCCGCGGCTCCATCCGCGGGCCGCCAGCTTCCACTCTTTTGCGCGGCCGATGGGCCGTTGGGGGCGAAGCGGCAAGCGGCGATCCTCTCTCCCGTAGTTGCTGCATGAACATGAGGAGGATTGTCACGAGGCTCGACGTTTTGGGAGGCGTTCGGGGAGGTTCCGGTACTGATCAGATCGGACCAACGATCATCACGCGCGTCGAGACGGGCTGAGAGTCATCCGTTGCAGTTGCTTGGCGTGCCGGATCTTTTCAAGGGGGTCACGCAATCATGGACAAGATGGATCTTTACGGACCGCTCTCTGATAATCTTCAGGCGGCAATCACGAGCGTCACGCGGCTGCGCGGACAGAGGGCTTATCCAGAAACTGTTCAGTACTGGCACGACCTTCTCGACTATGCCCGCCAACCATTAGCGCCGAGGGGGCGCGACGGATTGGCAGCAGAGAAGTTGGCCGATCAGCTCGAGCGTGCCTTGAGTCGCTTACCCCGATCGCATGGGGCGCCTCTCGGCTAGACAGCGGCCGCGGCCGGTGGCTCCTCGAGTTGAGGCCGCTTTCGGTGAGGCATTGCTCGGCCGGGCCAAGCGTCACGAGCTCCTCATCAGATAAGGCGATGGCGATGCCAGCCGCCACTCTGCGCGGCGTTTGAAGTCGAACGTGACATCCGACTGCGGCCTGCCCCAAATCGCAGAAGCACAATTGGCGAGGAGGCCGGACATCTTCAGTTCAGACAGCGGCGCCTAGTGAGCCCCGAACGCGGCGGAGAAACCCTATTCAATGTTTAGCGTTGTTGTATCGTAACGACCGTTGTTCCGGAGTGTACCGTGAGCAGTTACAGGTATTGCTTTCTTAAAGCCGACGGCAAAGTCCAAAGCGGTATCAATATCGAAGCGGACAACGACGAGCATGCACTTCACGGTGCGGCGGTCCTGGAATACTCGCACGGCATGGAGGTGTGGCAGGATAAGCGGCTGGTGGGCAAGGTTCCACCTTGCGAGAACCACGCGCGCTAGACTGACTGAACGAGGTCTTCTTCGGGGGCGGCGTCAGAAGGGATTTCCCTGCGCAGGCTACCGGTCAACGTGGTACCACGCTTGCTCGATTTAATCGTCAGGCGCCCGCCGATCTGTACAAACCGCTCGCGCATCCCGCTAATCCCGACACCGATCGGCGCATGAAGCGCCATTGACGTTCCGATCCCGTTGTCGCGAATGATGAGATGAGCGTATTTGGCGGTAGCGACCAGATGGACATCCACTTTCGTTGCACGCGCGTGGCGGTGGACGTTGGTTAGCGCTTCCTGCGCCAGCCGGTACAAGGTTGCCTCCGCGAGCGGTGACACCGCCAGCTCCCCATCGACCTGGAAGTTGACCGCGATACCGGTGCGACGGGCAAAGCCATCTGCCATCGTCTTCAGAGCCAGCGTGAGGCCACGACCTTCCAGCGAAGGCGGATGATAGACGTAGGACAGCGCCCGAATTTCTCTCTGGGCCAGATTGAGCGCCTCGGTGCATTCGTCCAGCAATGCAATCCACTCGTGCTCGGCATCGCTGCCCTTCCTGAGCCGGGATAGGTCGAGACGCAATGTGGTGAGCAGCTGCGAGGTCGAGTCATGCAGTTCGCGGGCGATGCGCCTCCGCTCCCGTTCCTGTGCCTGCAGCACCGCGCTTCCGAGCTGCCGGCCCCTTCGCTTGAGTTGGGTAATTTCGGTCAGGTCACTGCCCGAAGCGACGACGAAGCGCTCTTGGCACAATGTCACGCTGAAGAATCGGACCTCTGCAGTGCTCGGCGGCCCCAGATCATATTCCGCATAGCGGTGTCTGTAATGGCTTTGCTCGCCAGCCACGATGCGTGACCACGCGTCGAGAAGATAGGGCGCATCCTTGTTCCCGTTCAGCACCCGATCCATGAGGTAGTCGACCAGGTTGGCGCCGGCGGCGAGGCCGCTCACCCGGTTGGCCCTGACCCAGGCCTCGTTAGTGAACAGGATTGTTCCGTCTATGGCGACCAGCGCGTTGGTCCCCGAAAGTCCATTTAGGAGGTCCTGCCACGGACCCGAGACATCTTCCGACAGGGAATCGTCGCTTATAGTGCGCGAGCGAGTCGGTAAATCGGCGCGGGCAGGCGCCGATTTACCTCCAAATCTCATGGAGATATCGCCCACGATTTCGTCCCCCGACTCGTTAGTGCCCCCAGCATTGTCTCCACAGACGCCCACTCGGACAATGCGGGTTAGACCCTAGGTTAGATGTCCTAAGGTCATGCGGCGATTACTTCTTAGCCTTAACATTTCGTTCTTGAGACTTCAGCCAACCGCCCGCGTGTCGAAATGCCACGCGGGCGGGAGGCCAGGAAGGCGGGCCCGGCCGCTGTCGGTCCGCTCGGTCAATATCTGTCGTCGCCGATCTCGTGAACATCTTCGCTGACATCCAAGTCGTTGGATCGTGCATCACGATCATCGGAATAGGCACCCCGGCCACGGTCATAATCGGTATCGTCACGCGCGGCGTAACGATCATGATCGCCGTAATCGGCCCGATCATCCTCGCGGTAATAGCCACGATCGGACTCGCTGCTCCGGCCCCAGCCGTCGTCATAGACAGGTCCGCCGCCATCGCGGTCGTAATTCCTGTTCCATGAGGCATAGCGATCGCCTAACCGGTTGTCGCGCCACTCCACGGCGTGGCCGTATTTGGGGTCGGGGATCAGGTCCTCGGCCTCATCAGTTGCGGACGCAAAAGCGGCGATCGGGATCGCCCTGGCAGCGAGCAAGGGAAGATTGCCTCCTGCCGCGGCCGCCTCCCGCGCCATGCTCGCCGCTTCATCGCATCTCTGCGGGGTGGTCTCGTCAGCGCCGTAATAGTTGGCCAGAGCCGTTGTGTAGCGATCGTAATCCCGCTGTCCGTCGATCGGACCGGCAGCCATGAAGTGCGCTTTCAGTTGCGCGTTGGCGGCACTGATCTGGGGCCGGGCCGCGGCGATAAAGTCGTTATAGCTGTCGACGATGTCCATTCCACCGGCGCGACAGCGTAGTGCGGCGACCATCAGGCTGGTTTGCAACTCACGGACTTTGGCGGCGGACATGTCCGCCTCCGTCCAGCCAGCGGGCACCTCTGCGAGCGTGGCGGTCGCTAGAAGAGATGATACCAAAAATGCGACGCCAAGCGCCGTGCGTCGATAGTGCGTCATGGACTCTTTCCCCGCGTTTTGGACGCGGCATGCGCCCAACGCCTGCAGAATGAGTCCCGGCATTTCTACTTGGCTCTAAAATTCGCGGTTGAGCTTCCGGTAATGTATGATTTTGCTGATCGCGCCTTCGCCAATGCAGGAGAGAGCGTTGCGGCATCCGGGTTTCCCCCGATGCCTGTCGCGCCCCGTCGCTGCCATAACCGGCGTTGGAGAATGTGGCCGTCGATCATCTCCGCCGCAGTCTTGCGAGAGTGAGCAACAGCAACGGGTGTAGCGACGTCGACCGTATGTCACCCCTCGTGCAATGACGTCGCCGCAATGGATTGAGCAGCAATGAAGAAGCTGGTCGCGTTCGATCTCGACGGCACGCTTGCCGAGAGCAAGCAGCCGATTGGCGACGATATGGCGGATTTGCTGGCGGAATTGCTCTCGGTCGTTGCAGTCGCCGTGATCTCCGGCGGCGACTGGCCGCAATTTGACAAGCAGGTGGTCAGTCGCCTTCCGTCCGGTGCCAATATCGCGCGGCTGTATATTATGCCGGCGACCGGCACCAAGCTCTATTGTCGTGGCGAGAACGGCTGGGAGCCGGTCTACGCCGATGTCTTCTCGCCCGCCGAGCGCGATCGCATCATTGCCGCCATCGAGAACGCGCTTGATCAGGCGGGGTTGAGGGAATCGCGGATCTGGGGCGAGCGAATCGAAGATCGCGGGAGCCAGATCACGTTCTCCGGCCTGGGCCAGAAAGCGCCGCTCGCGGACAAGAAGAATTGGGACCCGGATTTCTCCAAGCGATCCGAACTGCAAAGGCTGTTGCGCCGCGCGCTGCCAGAGCTTGCGATCAATGTTGGCGGCTCGACCTCCGTCGATATCACCCGCAGCGGCGTCGACAAGGCCTATGGCATGAGTCGGTTGATCGAACGCACCGGCTACCGGAGCGATGAAATCCTGTTCTTTGGAGATGCGATGTATGACGGCGGTAACGATTATCCGGTGCGCGCTCACGGCATCGACTCAATCGCGGTCGCCGGCGTCGCCGAGACGCAGAATCTCATCCGGGCGATCATCGCCTGCCTGAGGCCATGAGATCCTTCTTGCATCCCGTGAGAAACCGGACGGGTCGCCGAAGCGTGCCGGCGCGCGTGGCGTTGATCGGTGCCTTCGTGCTTGCTCTATGGACCACCGGGCGCGCCCAGGAGATCGTCAAGATCCCTGCCGGCTCCGCCCCGACAGTTGCCCGGCCCGACGATCTCTTCGACCTGCCGCCGGGGCAGTGGCATTTCGCGAAAGAACTCTGGAAAGACCGACTGCCCTGCACCCAGGCTCAGTGCGAAGCCGGCTTTACCAGCGGCGAGCTTGTCGTGAGCATTGAGCACGCCAACGAGCATATCCGCATCATGGCCGGCGCGCGCGGTTGCCCGGGCATCGCCTACAGCGAGATGGAGACCGGCCTGCGCCCGGGAAAGGGCACGCGCAAGCGGGTCACGAAGCAGGTCGATGTCGTGCTCAAGGGGCTGCGAAAGAGTTGCCATCACGACCTGCCGGCAGTCGCGACATTTGATGCGGCGATGCTCTTTCCCAACTCGCAGGCGTCGGGCGTGGCCAGCTCTCCCTGAAGTCGCCGAGAATCGCGATCAGCTATCCAACGGAGCGTTCCAGACCCTCACGGCTCGATCCTCATGATAAAATCCGAGGACGCTCAATGTGCCGGTGCCGAGCTGGAAGCGCCGGCCTTCCCTGACCGGTAGCCCGATCCAGCGTGCCGCCAGTGTGCGAAGGATATGGCCATGGGCGAAAAGCGCGACATCGCCATCGACGGCCAATGCCTGGTCGATCACTCGATCGACCCGGACACAGACCTGATCTGGTGACTCGCCTTCGGGGCATCCGTCTCGGAAGATCATCCAGAGCGGATCAAGCCGACGGATTTCACCGGGTGTGAGACTCTCATATCGGCCATAGTCCCATTCCGCGAGATCCGGGGTCACCACCGCGTTGTCGCCGAGCCCGGCGAGCTGACAGGTTTCGCGCGCGCGGCCCAGGGGGCTGACGAGAACCAGCGAGAAGCTGTGGCGGCCGAGATGCGATCGGAGCCGCTTCGCCAGCTCGCGGCCATTTCTGGTCAGCGGGATATTCGTCATGCCGGTGTGCTGGCCGGTGAGACTCCACGCGGTCTCGCCATGCCGGACGCAGAACAGGCTCTTCCTGTTCGTGCTGGTGCTGCTCACAAATTGTCGCCCTCGGTCGAGCTGGCACTTGCGGCCGCCGTCTCGCGGCCCCAAGTCCATCCGGCGATATCCGGCATATCGTCGCCGAAGCGCGCGATGTAGCGCTTGTGATCGATCAGCTTCTCGCGGATGGCTTGCTTGGCATAGGCAGCGCGCGGCGCAAGCTTGGGCACGCGGTCTATGACGTCGGCAGCAAGATGAAATCGGTCCAGCTCATTCATCACGCACATGTCGAATGGGGTGCTCGTCGTGCCTTCTTCCTTATAGCCGCGTACGTGCAGATTTCCGTGCCCCTTGCGCCGATAAGTCAGGCGATGAATTAGCCAGGGATAGCCATGAAAAGCGAAGACGATCGGCTTATCGGTGGTGAACAGCGCGTCGAATTCTTGGTCAGGCAGCCCATGAGGGTGCTCGCTCGGCGGTTGCAGCGTCATCAGGTCGACGACGTTGACCACGCGAATCTTCAATTCTGGCGCGAGTCGTCGCATCAGATCGACCGCGGCGAGGGTTTCCAGTGTGGGCACATCGCCGCAGCACGCCATGACGACGTCGGGCTCCGCGCCCTTGTCGTTGCTCGCCCAGTGCCAGATACCAAGGCCTTGTTCGCAGTGCTTGATCGCTTCGTCGATGGTCAGCCATTGCGGCGCCGGCTGCTTGCCGGCGACGATGAGATTCACGTAGTTCCGACTGCGCAGGCAGTGATCGGTCACCGACAGCAGGCAGTTGGCATCGGGCGGCAGATAGACACGCACCACCTCCGCCTTCTTGTTGACGACATGATCGATGAAGCCGGGGTCCTGATGGCTGAAGCCGTTATGGTCCTGCCGCCAGACGTGGCTCGACAACAGATAGTTCAGCGATGCGATCGGCCGGCGCCAGGGGATCTCATTGCACACCTTGAGCCATTTTGCGTGCTGGTTGAACATCGAATCGATGATGTGGATGAAGGCCTCGTAGCATGAGAAGAATCCGTGCCGTCCGGTTAGAAGATAGCCTTCCAGCCAGCCTTGGCATTGATGCTCGCTGAGCATTTCCATCACCCGTCCGTCGCGTGCGAGATGATCGTCCCAAGGATAGGTGTCCGCTTCCCAGGTACGGTTGGTGACCTCGAGCACATCCTGCCAGCGGTTGGAGTTATTCTCGTCGGGGCTGAACAGCCGGAAATTACGCGATGACTCGTTCAGCCGCATGACATCGCGCAGCATGCGACCCATCCCCCGGGTTGATTCGGCGGTGGTCGCGCCCGGTGCTGTGACTTCGATCGCATAGTCGCGGAAATCGGGGAGCCGAAGGTCGCTCAGCAGCAGCCCGCCATTGGCGTGCGGGTTGGCGCTCATTCGGCGTTCGCCGCGTGGCGCGAGCTCCGCAAGCTCGGGACGCAGATGCCCGCCTTCGTCGAAGAGCTCCTCGGGGCGATAACTCTTCATCCATTCCTCGAGAATGCGGACATGTTCGGGGTTGCCGTGCATCTCGCCCATCGGAACCTGGTGCGACCGCCAGTAATCCTCGGTGCGACGGCCATCGATCTCCTTCGGACAAGTCCATCCCTTGGGTGTTCGAAGCACGATCATCGGCCAACGCGGTCGTTCGCGCACGCCGCCGCGGGCCTGCGCGCGGGTCGTTTCGATTTGGTCCATCGCGCTGTCCAGCGTCGCCGCCATCAGCTGGTGCATGACCAGCGGGTCGCTGCCCTCTACGAAATAGGGAGTGTAGCCGTAGCCGCGGAACAGCTGCTCGAGCTCCTCGTGACTGATGCGCGCCAGGATCGTCGGGTTGGCGATCTTGTAGCCGTTGAGATGCAAGATCGGGAGGACCACGCCGTCGGTCGCCGGGTTGAGGAATTTGTTCGAGTGCCAGCTTGTCGCCATCGGCCCGGTCTCGGCCTCGCCATCTCCGATCACGCAGGCGACGACGAGGTCGGGATTGTCGAATGCCGCGCCATAGGCATGGGAGAGGGCATAGCCAAGCTCGCCGCCTTCGTGAATCGAGCCCGGTGTTTCCGGCGCGACATGACTCGGAATTCCGCCCGGGAAGGAGAATTGACGGAATAGCCGCTCCATTCCGACGACATCGGCGGAAACATTGGGATAGACCTCGCTATAAGTCCCCTCGAGCCAGGCATTCGCTACCAGCGCCGGCCCGCCGTGCCCCGGACCGGTGATGTAGATCATCCCGAGGTCGCGCATGCGGATCAGGCGATTGAGATGCGCGTAGATGAAGTTCAGCCCGGGCGTGGTGCCCCAATGGCCGAGCAGGCGAGCCTTGATGTGATCCTCGGACAACGGCTTCTGGAGCAGTGGATTTTCGCACAGGTAGATCTGGCCGACAGAGAGGTAGTTCGCCGCTCGCCAATAAGCATCGATGCCGGTCAATTCCTGATCAGATAGCGGCTGGCCAGCCTGTGTGGTCTCTAGGATCGATGCCATGTGAGCCTCTCGAGATGGGGTTGCCGGAACCCCGCGGGGATGTGACCGCGAGGCGGTTGATCGTCAGTCGAAATGCGCCGTCGCTTCCATCGTGTCGTTGTAGGTGCCGAGACTGGCCGCGGCGTTGCAGCGTGCTCTGAAAGACAACGCCTCTCGACCTACCGTGCGGTTTTCGCTGCGTCCGCGCCAAGCATTGAGGGCGGGATCCTGGAGCGCTCGGCCGTAGGAGAAGCTGATCGACCACGGCCTGGATCCAGCGAGATTGCTGATCGCGTTCAGATGTGTCGTCGCGAGCCGCTCATCCTGACCGCCCGACAGGAAGACGATACCCGGAACAGCGGCGGGCACATGACGGCGCAGTGTGCGTAGGGTGGCGGCGGCAACCTGCTTGACCGATGCCGGTTTGGCGCAATCCTGACCCGCGATCACCATGCTCGGTTTCAGCAGCACGGCCTCAAGCGTTACGCCCTGCTCGTAAAGCGCGCGAAAGACGGCCTCCAGCACCGCCCCCGTGACCATCTCGCAATGGCCGATGTCGTGCGCGCCCTCCATCAGAACTTCAGGCTCGACGATCGGCAGCAAAGCCTGCTCCTGACAAAGTGCAGCGTAGCGTGCGAGGGCGTGGGCGTTGGCCGAGATGCAGGCGAGGGTCGGCGTAGCGTCGCCGATGCGGATCACCGCCCGCCATTTGGCGAATTTCGCGCCGAACTTGACATATTCGGCAAGCCGTTCACGCAGTCCGTCGAGGCCTTCGGTGACCGTCTCGCCGGGGTAACCGGCAAGCGGCTTTGCCCCTCGGTCAACCTTGATTCCTGGGAGGATGCCGCGACCGGCCAGTAGCCCGGCCATCGACACGCCGCATTCGCTGTTCTGGCGGATGGTCTCATCCTGAAGGATAACGCCGCTGATATAGTCCGCCAAGTCCGGCGCGGTGAAAAGCATCTCGCGATAGCTCCGACGGAACTCGGCATTGGAGGCTATGCCGAGGGCCTCGCAGCGTTTGGTTGGGTGCGGAATGGTTTCGTCAGCCGCAAGGATTCCCTTGCCGGGTGTCATCAGATACGCTGCGGTTGCCTGGAGTGCCTCGATATGTCCGGGTTGGGGGATCGCGGTTCGCCCAGAGTTGGCGAGGGAGGTAGAGCCGTTGCCGGATTGGCTAGCCATCGGTTCTGTCGAGGCGGTCGACAAGGCTGCTCTTTCCCTTAGCGCAACCGCCCCCGGGTCGGAGCACGGAAGCAATTGGAGCGGCCCGCCGACGCGTCTCGGACGTCGACTCGTTAGCAGACAGCTCTGAAACCACGGTGCAGCTTCGGTCGGCAGGCCCATCCGATCCATCGGTGAAAGCCCCGATCGATAGGTGAGAATGTCCGCGTAAACCGGTCCGGATCCTGACCGCGGCTACAGATTATTCCTGAGCAACGCAGCGGGGGCCTTTGCCTTCTAGTCCATCGCTCGAAGCAGGGCATCGATCGGGACCGTGGCGAAGCGTGTGATGCTGTCGGCAACGCCATAGGGGAGCAACAAGGTACGCTCGTGCACCATTCCGCCGCAGCTGTAGATCACGTTCGGGACATAGCCCTCGCGAGCTCCTTCTGGAGTTGGCCGCAGCAGCGGAGCCGCCATCCGGCCGATCACCTTCGATGGATCGTCCTTGGCGAGCAGGCATGCGCCGATCGCATAGCTGCGCACGACACCTACGCCATGAGTGAGGACCAGCCAGCCCTCATCGATTTCAATCGGTGAACCGCAATTGCCGAGCTGGACGAACTCCCATGGCTGTTCCGGCGTGATGAGCTGGTGCCCGTCATTCCACTGGCGAATATCATCAGACGTCAGCAGCCAGATGTTCTCATTGTCCTGGCGGCTGAGCATCACATAGCGACCCGCGATCTTGCGGGGAAATATCGCCATACCCTTGCCGTCGGCATAGCGCCCCTTCAGTTTTCTCAAGGAGAAAGTCTTTAGATCGGTACTGTGCATCAGTTCCGGCCGCGCGTCGCGGCCGTCATAGGCGGTATAAGTGCCGTAGATCTTGCGCTGACCATCGTCGTCAGTGAACAGCACCAGCCGCATGTCTTCAATTCCCTGACGCTGGCTCGGCGTGATCGGAAAGATGACGGTCTGTGAGATCGGCGTATCTCCTGCCGAGGCGAGATGGGTAATCGCGTCATCGCCGTCGCCATCGATCGTGGCCAATTGCAGCATGATCCCGCGATCCTCGGCCTCGTCGATCTCGAAGCCGTGGGTAGGACTCCAGCTTCCCTCGCGAAATGTCACCGAGGAGACGTGGCCTTCGCCCACTCCGCGCAGGGACAGGAGGAGGCGAACGCGACCATCGGGTAGGGTCGCGCCGGCAGGGTGGGGGATGATGCTCGGATTGAACAGCGCTGCTGCCTCGAAGGAATATTCCGCGCAGAAATAGGCCGCGAGGAGCTGCTTGCGCGGGTCGCTTACTGAACAGCGATCGATCAGCACACCGTTCAATTCATCGAAGCGGTGAAGCAGGTAGTCCTCGATCTTTTTCGGCGAGCCGGCGATGGCGCGGGTCAGTCGGTCGAGGCCCGCGCAGACTTCGCTCTCACCAAGCGCTAGCACTCGATCGGCGATCCGCTGCGGACGTGAGTAATGCGGATCCGCATAGGCGGGAGGGTCGCTCGGCGTGAACGGCCGGACCAGGCTGCGTCCCGGGTCGGGCCGCAGCACGACCTCCGAATGCGTGACAAGGTCAGCATTGTCGACGAAGAACTCTGCCCGATTCATGCTTCGCCCCTGGCCGGTTTGCCGAGCATCCCCGCGTAGTCTCCGATAGGAGCCGAGGGTGGCGCATCTTTGGTTCGATGGCCGCTAGCGGAAGGCCCGCCAACGCGACTCTCGCTAGGGCACGGATCATTCTGGCGCCATCCGGACTATTGCCGATGACCGGCAACTGTCGCCGCCACAACCGACGGCTCACCAGCTGACAGATCCAATCTTCACGAATTCTTGCAGCGACCAGGCAGCAGGGCGACTGCGCCGCGTGGTATTCGTCGCTACGAAGCGGACACTGCACACACTGGGCGCGAATTCGAGCCCGCTCGGGCTTTGTCCTGATTGTCGTTGCTTGGCTTGTGCCCCAGATTATGTCGGCCAGCGTCGAGCAAGTGCCCGCCAAGCCGCTGACGAAGGAGGATTGGCCGACGTGGCGCGGCGGATCCTCCGGGACCGGGAGCGAAGCCTCCCCCTTGACGCTCCCGGTCCCCCACTTCCGCGTTCGCTGCCATAATGGCGATCGGCCTCACTTTCGCGCTGTGCCGCCGTCAGTATCGTCGCTTACCTTGCCTGTCGTCTTGTCGACCTTGAAGGCGCGTGCGGCGTATCCCTTCTTCGGGTCTGAGCTGAAAGCATATGTCAGGACCAGCCAGCACGTGTCCTGCTCCTCGGCACCGATGATGACAAATGTCCGGGAGCCTGGCAGTCTCGCGACATAGGCTTCAACCACTTCGATGGCCGCCGCTCTCTCCACTAAGCGGTTCCGATCCGCTGGGTCTTGTGATCGTTATTGCAGCGTTCCGAGCCGTCGGCCAGCGTCAATCAAGCCAATTTGGAGCGACCGGCGCTGGGTTCAGCGCGGAAGACGGATCGGGCGGACAGGCTGAACGGCGTCAGGCGCCGCACTCGCTCCCCTGCATGGTTTCCCCGATATTAACCTTGGGCCTGGTTGCTACCGCTTTACGCCTGTCATTTCGGAGACCCAGGATGGATCCGGACAAGCGCGATAGTTTGACGTTCCGCGGATTCTGGTTCGCATATCTCGGTCTGTTCGGTCTTGCCGCATCGATCATCACCGACATTCCACCGAATATACTCGGGGTCGTCGTGAAGGCCGGCTTCGGCATTCTTGCGGGGCTCGGGCTTGTGTTGTGCGTGGCTACGAGGTTGGCAAAGTCCGCCACGCAAAATCATGTGCTCCTGTCGCGTAGCGAGAGCGCGCGGCAGGAGGACAATGTCTCCGAGCCCGGGGTTTGCCCTGATCCGTCTCATCCTGGCTAGTCAACATCCCCGATTGTGCGCTTCTTGTTGAGACACGCATATGCCGCTGACTTCGAGAGGCACGGAGATGCGGCATGGTTTCCCTCGTCCTATGGATCTTCATCCTCCTGTTTGTCTTTGAAGCTGGTCACGCCGCCTGGAGCACCATTGCGACTCGCCGACGGTTACGCCGATTGGGTTGCGGAGAATTGCTCTCGTCGGGCTCGCTTCATCGGCCACGACAATCCTCGTGACGAGTCACTGCTCGAAAGGAGATTGCTATGCATGGTAAGGGACTGGGCTGCGCATCGGCGCTTCTCGCTATGCTTGCCGCTACGTCGGCGCAAGCAGCGCAAAGCATCGCTACCGTCGGGTCCGGCACGAACGCCGTGATCGTTCGCGAGGGTCGGGTAATCGTTGCGACGCCGACAATGCCGCTCTATCCGGGTGATCGTCTGATGACGCGGGCCGGAGGGTCGGGGACCGTGACGATGCCAGGC
>Ga0207695_10002384_pt1 | contig 27871 bp, 27 predicted proteins | sample KBSC54metaG_FD_184354 | JGI IMG/M metagenome (GOLD analysis project Ga0207695, IMG submission 184354) | Corn rhizosphere microbial communities from Kellogg Biological Station, Michigan, USA - KBS C5-4 metaG (SPAdes) (version 2) | ecosystem: Host-associated > Plants > Roots > Rhizosphere > Soil...
GCGCTTCCACGTTTGAGCAGACCACCACCAACTGGGAGACGGGCTTGGAAGTTCATCCGCGGGTTCGATTCCGCCTTGAACGGGCCGCGAGGCGGCTTCAGCGACCTTAAACTCTTCGTGGCTGCGGATGGCCTGCACGCTTCCGTCGGGCTCGCGCACGAAGAATCCTGCGCGGCCGCCCGCAACGACCAAGGCGAGAGATCCCTGATGCTGTTCGAAATTAGCGAGGTCGTCATCGGTGAGAAATACTTCGCCGCGCGCCCGGCACACAAACGTGCCGACCGGGACCAAGCCGTCTGTAGCCTGCACTGTTAACACCCGCACCTCGTCCCCATGCCGCACACCGAACAGTAAACCGCTGGACTGGTTCACCACCCGGTTGAGACGCGGAATCCATCGCGATGGGAAACGGCGTATGGGCTGCGCACCTTCCAGCCGGACATCGTGCAGCAATCCCGGCGGGAATTCGATCCTCAATGGACTTTGAGGGGGACACCACCTCCTGTAGTGGACTGTAGTCATGAGTAAAAGCGAGGGTCAGTGGCACTCGTCCCCTAATCCCCTTACGACGAGTAGTGTCGACTGCGGCAGGCTATTCTCAATTCGCGATTACTCGGCGGCCTTCGATCCGGTATTGCCCCGATAACACCAATCCGATTGCCTCCGGATAGATCCTATGTTCTTCTTTGAGAATCCGCGCGGAAAGCGATTCCGCCGTGTCGTCAGCGAGCACTGGCACGACCGCTTGGGAGACGATAGGGCCGGAGTCTAGCCCCTCTTCGACGAAGTGCACCGTACAGCCGGAAAACTTGACGCCATGCTCCAGCGCTTGATGCTGCGCGTCGAGTCCGGGAAACGCCGGCAGTAGCGAGGGATGGATATTCAGGATCCGCTGGTGAAATTCGCGAATGAAGTGGCCGCTTAGGATCCGCATGTATCCGGCCAAGCAGACCAAATCTACACGGTTCTTGTGCAGCTCATCGGTCAATTGGCGATCGTAGGCTTCCCGGTCCAGGCTCTTTGAAGGCATCGTCAGCGCGTACAGGCCGCGCTCCTGAGCCGCGATAATCCCCGGCGCATCCGGACGATTGGAAATCACGGCGGCGATTTCGGCGTCCAGTCGATGATGCGCAATCCCATCGGCGATCGCCAAAAGGTTTGACCCTCGCCCGGAAATCAGAATTCCGAGCCGTTTACTCACGCGTACATGACTCCATCGCCGCGAACCACTTCGCCGATCTGATAGCAACGCTCGCGTAGCTTCTTGAGCATCTTGGCGGCATCCGGCAGATCGCGCTTGGAAACCACCAGGATCATGCCGATGCCGAGGTTGAAGGTTCGCCGCCAGTCCTGTTCGGGGATGTTTCCGATCTTCCGCAGCAACTGGAACATGGGCAGCACCGGCCACGAACCGACGTCAATGCGCACGCCCAGGCCCTTGGGAAGAATCCGCGGCGTATTATCCGTGATGCCTCCACCGGTGATGTGGGCCGCGCCCTTGAGGATTCCCGAGTCATGCAACGCGCGCAACGGCTTCAGATAGCTGCGATGAACTTTCATCAGTTCCTGGGCGAGGGAACCGCCCAGTTCTGCGATCCGCGTATCGGCGCGGTGGCCTGCCACTTCAAACAGCAGCTTCCGCGCCAGCGAATACCCATTCGTGTGAAGGCCCGTTGACGGCAGTCCGATTAGAATATCTCCGGCGCGAATGGTCTTACCGGTAAGCATTTTCTTGCGCTCGACCACGCCCACGATGAACCCCGCCAGATCGTATTCGCCGGGCGCGTACATACCTGGCATTTCCGCGGTCTCGCCTCCGATGAGCGCGCATCCATTATTGCGGCACCCGCGAGCCATGCCGAATACTACCCGTGCCGCGACCTTAGCATCGAGTTTCCCCACCGCGAAGTAATCGAGGAAAAACAGGGGAATCGCTCCCTGCACCGCGATATCGTTCACGCAATGGTTGACTAGGTCTTCGCCCACCGTCGAATGCTCGCCGGTCATGAACGCCAGCTTGAGCTTGGTGCCGACGCCGTCGGCCGACGACACCAGCACCGGGTCTTTATAGCCCTTCAACAGATAGCCGCCGCCAAAGCTGCCGATATCGGTCAAGACCGCCTTACTGAAGGTGCTGCGGGCCATCGTGCGGATGGAGGCCACCGCACGGTCCGCTTCGTCGATGTTCACGCCGGATTGTTTGTAGCCGATCGGTTTCGCTGAAGGCATGCTGGGAAACTTTTATGATAAGCGATGCTTACGGTAAATTTGACACGCCTGGAATGGGTTGTGTATTCTGAAAAGCCGGACCGGGCGCAGGTCGCCCGTATGCTCCACTTGCTAGAGGTTGTTTCTTTCCATGTCTCTTCTTGAAATTGCTCAGTGGGTCCAGGAGACGTCGTTCAGCATATCGATCCGCGAATCGATCCTTGCGTTTCCTTTGCTCGAAGGCGGCCATCTGCTAGGCATTAGCGTATCGGCGGGAACCATCGCTATCTCCGATCTCCGAATGATGGGGCTGATCTTCAAGAAAGAGTCGGCCTCCGACGTCTTTCACCAGCTCATCCCCTGGATCACGGTGGGATTCCTGATGATGATGGTCACCGGGACCCTGCTACTGTGGTCGGAACCGGTCAAGTGCTACAACAGCATCTGGTTCCGCTTGAAAGTGCTGTTCTTGTTTTTGGCCGGGCTGAACGTCCTGATCTTCCATTCGTCGAAAATCTACCGCAATATGCATGAATGGGAATGGTCGGAAAATCCTCCACGCGCCGCGAAACTAGCCGGTTGGATCTCGCTGATCAGCTGGGGCATCGTGATCATTGCAGGCCGCACCACCGCGTATAACTTCTGAGCATGTGGCAATCTTTTAAGTGGTTTTTCGAATGGAATGAGAAGAGTTGGCTGGGCCAGGCGATCGCGGGTACTATTTGGGCTTTCCCGGTAATCGAAACCATCCATATTTTGGCGCTGACCATGATGTTCGGCGCGATTGTCATCATCGATCTGCGGATGCTGGGCCTGGGCATGAAAAAGCAGCCTGTCGCGGTGCTGGCCAAGAACCTGGACCCTTACATGACCTGGGGCATGCTTACGATGCTGGTCACCGGCTTCATGCTATTCCAATCGGAAGCCATGAAATGTTTCGTGAACGACGGATTCAAGTTCAAGATGGCGGTCCTCTTCCCAGCGATCATTTTCCAATTCACGCTGTTTCGCTGGATCACGCACAAAGCCGAAGACCAGCGTCCTATGCTGCTCGGCTGGCTGGTCGCGCTGCTCTCACTGGTGTTGTGGTTCGGCGTCGGTGTGGGCGGCCGGGCGATTGGCTTCGTCTAAAACGCCCGCGTACTTCGTAACATTGCGCCCCGCGCCCCGATGTGAAAAAATGCCCTACGGAGGTGTGTGGCTTTGAAATTCATGCCGAGCATCGTAATGGCAGGCGCCGGACTGTTGCTGATGAGCCTGCCGATGGCCGCTCACCACTCTTTCGCGGCTGAATACGATTCGACCAAGAAAATCGAGTTGAAGGGCGTCGTAACGAAATTCGAATGGACCAACCCACACGCGCATTTCTACATCGATGTGACCGACCCGGCGGGTAAAGTGGAGCACTGGAACCTGGAGCTGGCGAGTCCGAACATGATGCAGCGCAACGGATGGACTCGGCATTCGCTCAAGGAAGGCGATATCGTCGTCGTGGTCGCGGCGCGTGCGAAGGACGGCACCTGGACCGGCAGTGCGGACACCATCCAGAAATCCGACGGGACGAAGCTGACCTTCATGGCCGCCCCTCCGCCGCCGGATGTGAAGTGATGCGAAAAAGCTTTCTAATCGGCACCGTGCTCGCCGCGACTATCGCCGCGGCTTCGCTGGTGGTGGCTCAAGACGCCGCACCGGCGCCCGGTGGTGGCAAAGGTCCGGCCAAGGGTCAAACGGGCGGCGGCAAAGGACGAGGTCCAGCCGGACCCACTGGCCCCGCGCCTCGTATGTCCGACGGCACGCCGGACTTATCGGGCGCCTGGATGGGTAGTGGCAGCAATTCGGGCGACATTTCCAAAGGTCTCAAACCGGGCGAGCAGATCATCATGCAGCCCTGGGCCGAGGCTCTGATGAAGACCCGGAAATCGCAGGACGATCCGGAAGCCAATTGCCTGCCCACCGGCGTCCCGCGCGGCGCTCCCTATCCCTGGCGGATCGTGCAGACCCCCACGCATTACTTCATCCTGTTTGAAGGGAACATCCACAGCTTCCGCCAGATCTTCATGAACGGCAAGCACCCGGACGATCCTGATCCCACATGGTACGGGCATTCCACGGGGACCTGGGACAAGGACACACTCGTGGTCGATTCCGTGGGTTTCAACGACAAGTTCTGGTTCGATTATCTGGGCCACCCGCACACGGAAAAACTACACACCATTGAGCGCTACACGCGTACGGATCTGGGGAACATGACGATCGATGTCACCATCGACGATCCGGGCGCGTACACCAAGCCGTTCTCTACCACGGGTAGGGCGCGACTCCAGCCGAACACGGAACTCCTGGAATACATTTGCCAAGAGAATAACATCGACCTGGTGCACGTGAACGCGCCGGCACAGCTTCCGTAAGCGGAAGTTGACCATTCCGCCATCCTCTAGAAATTTCCCGTTGCTAGACTGCTGCCGGAGACATTAAGCAGGGCGTAGACCCGCAACTCGGAGGATAGCGGCGGGCCTCGGGCTCGCCGTTTTTCCTAGGGATGAACTCGTAAGGCTTAACTACCGAACCGAGAGGCGCCTAGGGCTTAAACCGCTCGTCGATCTCGACCTGATACCCGGCCACGATTCGATTATTCGCATTCGCAAACCCCACCACGGCGATCAACTCCTTGAGCTGTTCGTCCGTCATGCCTTTGGACCGGGCACCCGCGATATGCGACGCCACACAGTAATCGCACTGGTTGCTCATGCTCACGGCAGCGTAGATCATTTCCTTGGTTAGTGGATCAAGCGCGCCCGCGCCCATCACCTGCTTGGCGGTTTCCCAGGTTCGTTTGAGCGCGGCGGGATCGTGCGCCAGCGCCTTCCAGAAATTATTTACCCAGTCAGTCTTGCGCGTGGCCATGATGTCGTCATACACGGCGCGCACTTCGGGGGATGCATCGCTATATTCGATCAAGCCGAAGGTTGCCATGCTAGCGTCCCCATAGGTAAAAGGCGATCGCCAGGATCACCGCTGTGACCACCACGGAAACAAGGAAGGGACCCACCGATGATGACGGGCGCGGCTTAGTCGCTTCCTTCGCGGCATTCTGCAGCGCGTACGCCCGTAGAGGATCGTTGTCTTCTGGTGGGTTTGATTCGCGTTCGTTCGCGTCCATCGGTGGCTAATTAATTCTAGGGCTTAATTGCGTGTCACTAATTTCTAGAACCAGGCGGCTCTGTGCGGCCAGCCAGCGGCTTCACCACGCTTCCTCCGCACACGCCCACTCCGGTATTCAACAACGCATTGAGGACATTGTAAAGCACCGCATAAATGGTCTGCTCGGTGACTGGCGCCTTATTGGGCAGCCGGAAGGTCACCGGAAGTTCCTTATTGATCTGGAGCCGGATAGCATTCGGCAACGCACGCCCGCCGCGGTCGTGCTGGTTAGCGATCTGGATTGGCGTTTGAAGCACCGTTCCCGAAACGCCGTCCACATAGAACTGGCAGCGCGAAAACCATCCAAGGTTGGCGGGATCGGCCGCATCGAACAGCAGTAGTGGAGCCTGCCGGTCTTCCGCCGAGAGCTCCAGCAGCACGTGCCGCTCCTGATCTTCCAGCTTGAACTCGAAGCCGGCCTGACGCGCGATATTCTCAATGAACTCCGGGTCGAGTTCCAACAGCAGCAACTTGTGCCGCCCCGCTTGGAGCACTTGCATGACAAGGCTATTCTAGCAGCCGGATATCATGATGTATTGGAAGGTAAGCAAGCATTAGTGCTTTTCGATATCGATGGAACTTTGCTGCGCCGCGCGGGTCCGCATCATCGCCAGGCATTAATCGATGCGGTTCGCCGCGCCACCGGCGTGGAAACGACTACTGAGGGCGTGCCGGTGCAAGGCATGCTCGATCGCGACATTCTCAGCTGCATGCTCACCAACGCCGGTGTTTCGCGAGCAGTCATCCGGCAGCACATGCCCGCAATCGTTACTGCCGCACAGCGCATCTACGTGCGGAGTTGTCCCGACCTTCGACGCCGCGTTTGCCCCGGCGCGCGAATGTTGCTCTACCGGTTGTGGCGCAGAAGGATTCCAGCAGGACTGGTCACCGGAAACTTGTCCCGCATCGGCTGGAAGAAGATGGAGCGCGCGGGACTTAAGCAATACCTGCGTTTCGGGGCTTTTGCTGAGTTAGCAGCGGATAGGGCAGGATTGGTGCGCATCGCGGTTCGCCATGCGCGCCGGCAAGGCTGGATTAACCGGTCCAGCCCCGTGGCGCTGATCGGCGATCATCCCAACGATATTCGCGCCGCACGGGCCAACGGCGTGCGCTCAATCGCCGTGGCTACAGGCTTGGTATCGGCCGAAGAGCTTGCAGAGCACTCCCCGGATATTCTGGTGCCGGATTTACGCGCACTTTCCCTGGAGGCCCTCTTAGGATGACCAGATCGATCCTGCTATCGGCGATGTGTTTGCTGGCGTCCTGCGGATCTCCGTCCGACTCATCGCCGGTAAAGGTCATCGTCGGCGCGCAGCTCGATCCCGGCCACGAGCGGCCCCGCCTGGAGCATTCCATCATCGTGATCCGCGACGGAAAATTCCAGGCAGTGGGCCCTCAGGCATCCACACCCGTGCCCAAGGGCGCGCAAATAACCTCGGGAATGGGCAAGCTCGTGACCCCCGCACCCAGCACTTCTGTGATCGCCGCCGGCGAACCTGCTGATCTGGTGCTACGCAACGCCGCGACCAAGTCGGCCGAAATGATCATGCATGACGGCGAATGGCTGAAGTAGCCGACGGTTAGTGATCGGCGTGTGACGACTGGTAGTACATCGGTGGACCCGGATAGGGATTACCCGGATCGGTGGGAGCACCCGGATCGTAGGGATTTCCCGGGTCCATACTCGCCGAGATGAGAGGCGCTCCGCTCTGAAAGTATACGGGAGCTGCGGTGAACGATGAGGTCGGATTCACTCGAAGGGCGATCATCGAAAACGTGCCGGTGATGCTAGTGAATTCGGCCAGTCCCTCGTGCCCTTGTATCACTGGAAACTGCTGCGACAAGACAAAGGACATGTGCCCTCCGGCTGGTACGCTAGGCAGGGCAGCCATGGCGACTCCTCCAGTCGTGGTCCGGAACCCAACCGAAATAATTTGAGCTGACGACGTGGGATTCACGACCGCAATGCCGGTCACGAATCCATTGGAGTCGTCGTAGGGTACCAGGAGGCGGCTGGCAGAGGCGCCAATTGGCGCAGTGCCATCCTGATCTTGATTTCCTGGCACGCGGATGGTGAAGACTACGTAACCGGTTACACCCGGATCCGCGTTAAGCTCGGCCCAGCCTTGCGATAAATCCGCCGCCGTACCGGGTGTGTGCAGGAACAAAGACGAACCGCCCGCCAAAGATAACCCCGACGTCGACACCACTTCTTGGAAGGGAGGCGTCCATGGCTGCGTGTTGCCGCCGGTCGTTTCCTGGTGAAAGATCAAAGTGGCAGATGCAGGATTGGACGTGGTGTTGGTGAGTACGATGGTGGATTGCCAGCCTCCGCCGTCGACCACGTGGGGAACCGTCAAACTTTGTGCACCCAGAGGTAACCACAGAAGCAGAGGATTGAGGAGAGCAAAGGTCGCTTTGATGACATGCTGCATGGGCCCAGTATTAGGCCGGGAGGAGCAGTTAGTCGCAAGGGATTTGTGAAATGTTTGTGAAAGAAATAACCGCGGTTCACCCGAGCTGGAGGCAACTGACGGTAATAGACCCGCCGAAACAATGCTCAACGTCCCTTCCAGGCGTTTTACGGCGCCCTGGATAGGAGCCGGCATAGTGGAAACAGTTGCCTTCCCGCCGGAATCGGACATCGAGCGGCTCATTGTCGGGATCGCATCGAACTACTGCCGGGCTTTCGCGAGCGTCATTTTTGTCAACATCAAGGTGCGGCAGATTCACGTTCCAATACCCTTTGGGCGGGCACCCTTCGGCGATGAGTTGCGCGATTACCGGCAGTGCCATCTCCGCTGACAGGTCCCAATCGAGCGCCACTCCCTTGCGGACGTACTGCGAAACCGCGATCCCCGGGCGGCCCAACAGCGCGGCTTCGCGTACCGCAGCCACCGTTGCCGAGGTGAAGAGATCGGCTCCCAGGTTTCCTCCACGATTGATCCCCGAAAATACCCAGTCAATATCCGGGAAGAGCGTGGAGACCGCCAGGCGCACGCAGTCAGCCGGGGTCCCCGATAGCGTGAATTCCTGTGTGCCGGTCTCCGTCAGAACCAACGGACAATCCGTAGTCACGCGATGTCCGGCGTAGGAATGCGGATCCTGCGGGGCCACCACCAAGACATCACCTATTCGTCCCGCCAGGGATTTCAGCGCCGCGAGACCGGGAGCATCCCATCCATCGTCATTGGTCACCAAAATCCGCATCAGGATCTATGATGGCAAACTGCGGTATGCGCTGCGAGCACCCCAGGATAGGTGACCGGACCTCCTGATCGAACGATCAATCGATTCTTCATCTTAGGGGGTTTATTTAGGACGAGTGGAAGCCGATTGAGGCCAAGTGGTACAGTATAAGTGTGCTGGTCGCTTGCTCCCAGCCGTTCGCGGTGTTCTTGCTAAATCGCAGATAAGCCTTCGCTGCCCCGCGCCGGTTCCGTGTGAGCGCGCGGCGTTTCTATAGCAGGAGCTACTATATGGCTGGTCGTGGCCCACAATCGTTTAAAAAGCGGCAAAGAGAGCAGGCGCGCAAAGAGAAACAGGACGAAAAGCGCACTAAACGCTTGCAACCAAAGGAACCTGGAACGGGACCCGAAGTTGCCGAGGGGAACCCTATCCTGGAAGAGCTGCAAGGGTATGAGTACGATGGAGAAGCGGGGCGTGAGCCGCAAAAGAGCGCCTGAGATCTGGTCTAATAGGCCTGAGATCTGATCTAATAGATAGAAGAGAAAAATGGCAGAAATTCACCTTCAAGACGGCGAGACTCTGGAGAGCGCGCTGCGCCGTTTCAAGCGTTTGGTGCTCCGTGAAGAAATTATCAAGGAGATCAAGCGCCACTCCTTCTATCTGAAACCGGGCGAAAAGAAGCGCGTGAAAGCCGCCTTGGCCCGCAAGCGCAATCGTAAGAAGCGCAGTCGTGACACCGCTCCCGAACCTGCCAGGTAGGTCAGGCGATCTTGTCGCCTGACGTCTGTAGCTAACGCTTCGCCGCCGCCGTCGTAGTCCCGTGGATCTCCTGCAAGCTCCATACGCGAATGGGATCCCGGCCTTTCGACGCAATCGCTTCCACCGCCGCCCGCGCTCCACTGATGGTAGTAATGCACGGCACCCGATAGGTCACGGCATTTCTGCGAATCGCCTTTTCATCGGCAAATGCGTGGGCGCCCGTAGTGCCTGTATAAATGATCAGGCTGATGGAACCTGCCTTCAGTAGATCCACCGCGTTCGGCCGCCCTTCGTTGTACTTGAAAACGGTCTTCACCGGAATTCCCGCTGCGCGAATTGCGTTGGCCGTGCCGCGCGTGGCTGTGATCTCGAATCCGAGCTCGGTCAGTCTCTTCGCCAGCGCCGCCGCGACAAGCTTATCGCGATCGTTCACCGTGAAGAACACGCGGCCCTTATCCGGCAGCGGGGTGCCGGCGCTCAATTGGGCTTTGGCAAAAGCCTCGCCGAAATTCTCGCCCACGCCCATCACTTCTCCCGTGGAACGCATCTCAGGCCCCAGCGACGGATCGACGCCAGGGAACTTGTTGAACGGGAATACAGGCGATTTCACGAAGAACTGCGGGACGGGAAGGACCCCGGTCGCATCCGTAAAATCCGAAATCTTCTTCCCCAGCATCAGGCCTACTGCGATCTTCGGCAGCGGCACGCCCGTCGCTTTGCCGACGTACGGCACTGTGCGCGAGGCTCTCGGGTTAACTTCTAGAACATAAACCGTACCGTCTTTAACGGCATACTGAATGTTCATCAACCCGATCACGTTCAGTGCGCGAGCCAGTTGCTCCGTGTAGGTGCGAATCGTCGCCAGAGTTTTTTCGGAAAGCGACGTCGACGGCAGAACACAGCTCGAATCGCCCGAATGTACGCCGGCTTCTTCGATGTGCTCCATGATTCCCGCGATCAGCACTGCGCCGCTGGTATCTGCCAGGGCGTCCACGTCCACTTCCGTGGCATCTTCCAGGAACCTATCGATCAACACCGGCCGATCTTGCGAGAAGATCACCGCTTCTTGCATGTAGCGCCGCACGGTATCTTCGTCGTAGGCAATCACCATGGCACGCCCGCCCAGCACGTAACTAGGCCGCACCAGCACCGGATACCCCAATTGGCGCGCAACGTCGCACGCGCCCTCTACCGTTGTCGCCGAACCGTTGGCCGGTGCAGGGATTTTCAACTCGTCGAGAAGTTTGCCGAACAGCTTGCGATCTTCCGCCAGATCAATATTCATCGGATCGGTCCCGATAATCGGCACGCCAGCGCGCTTCAACGGTAAGGCCAGAGTCAGCGGAGTCTGACCGCCGAACTGGACAATCACGCCATCCGGCTTTTCAGTTTCGTAGATGTTCAGAACCTCTTCCAGGGTGAGCGGCTCAAAGTACAGCCGATCGCTGGTGTCGTAATCGGTCGAGACGGTCTCGGGATTACAGTTCACCATGATCGACTCGACGCCGAACTCTTGCAGCGCGAACGACGCGTGGCAGCAGCAGTAATCGAACTCGATGCCCTGCCCGATCCGGTTCGGACCGCTGCCCAGGATCATGACCTTCCTGCGATCCGTCGGCGCAGCCTCGCAGTGCGATTCGTAGCTCGAATACAGGTACGGCGTGAAGCTCTCAAACTCGGCCGCGCAGGTATCCACGCGGTTGAACACAGCCGTAACGCCTAATTCTTTTCGCCGAGCCCGCACATCTAATGGCCCGACCTTCCAGGTCCGGGCGAGCTGCGAGTCGGAGATGCCGTCGCGCTTAGCTTCCAGAAACTGCTCGCGCGTGATCGTGCCCAGGGTGAGTTTCCCCATATCCCGCTCGAGGTCGACCATCTCGCGCACTTGCCGCAGGAACCAGGGATCGATCGAGGTGAGCGTGTGAACCTGTTCTTCGCTGTAGCCGCGCTCGAACGCGAAGCGGATATAGCCCAACCGGTCGGGATTGGGCGTGATGAGCCGCGGCTCAATCAAGTCGTCCTGATACGTCACCGCGCCGTCCGCTTTGCCCGTTTCGAGGCTTCGCATGCCCTTGCCCAGCGCCTGCTTGAACGTCCGGCCGATGGCCATGGCCTCGCCGACGCTCTTCATCTGCGTACCCAGAACAGGCTCTGCACCGGGGAATTTTTCGAACTGCCAGCGCGGAATTTTGACGACCACGTAATCGATGGTCGGCTCGAAACATGCCGGAGTCTGGCGCGTGATATCGTTCTTGATCTCGTCCAGCCGATACCCCACCGCCAGCTTCGCCGCGATCTTGGCGATCGGAAATCCCGTGGCTTTGGAAGCGAGAGCGGAGGAGCGCGACACGCGCGGATTCATCTCGACGATGACCATGCGGCCGGTGGCCGGATCGATGGCAAACTGAACGTTCGAGCCGCCGGTATCCACGCCGATCTCGCGCAGGCACTTCAGGGCGCCATCGCGCATCATCTGATATTCGCGGTCCGTGAGCGTCTGCGCGGGCGCGACCGTGATCGAATCGCCCGTGTGGACCCCCATGGGATCGAAATTTTCAATCGAGCAAACAATGATGGCGTTGTCTGCCTGATCCCGCATTACCTCCAGCTCGAATTCCTTCCAGCCCAGGACACTTTCTTCGATCAGGACTTCATGCACTGGCGACAGATCCAGGCCCTGTTCGCAAATCTGGACCAGATCTTCGCGATTGTAGGCGATACCACCGCCTGAGCCGCCCATCGTGAAGCTCGGCCGCAGAATCACCGGGTATCCGATGCGCGCCGCGAACTCCAGACCAGTGTCGACCGTAGTCACCAGTTGCGACTGCGGCAGATCCAGGCCGATCTTTTTCATCGCGTCCTTGAACAGCAGACGATCTTCGGCCTTCTTGATCGCGTCCAGTTTCGCGCCGATTAGCTCTACGCCGTACCGATCCAGCACGCCAGCTTCTGCCAACGCCACCGAAAGATTCAATCCAGTCTGCCCGCCGACCGTGGAAAGCAGCGCGTCGGGTCGCTCGCGGCGGATCACCTCAGCGGCATATTCCACGCTCAGCGGCTCCACGTAGGTGCGATCCGCCAGGTTCGGATCCGTCATGATAGTGGCCGGATTCGAATTGATCAGGATGACTTCATAGCCGTCCTGGCGCAGCGCCTTGCACGCCTGCGCGCCGGAATAATCGAACTCGCAAGCCTGGCCGATGATGATCGGACCCGAGCCCACGATCAGAATGCGGTGAATGTCGTTACGCCGCGGCAAATTATTTCCCGCCCTCCATCAGCTTTATAAAATTACCGAACAAGTAGTGCGAATCGTGCGGTCCGGGCGCCGCTTCAGGATGATACTGCACACAGAACACAGGATGATTACGATGCCGGAAACCCTCCAGCGTCTGGTCATTTAGATTCATGTGCGTGACTTCTATTTCATTCAAGTTCAGCGTATCTGGGTCAACCGCGAACCCGTGATTGTGAGACGTTATCTCCACTCGACCGGTGACCTTATTCAGCACCGGATGATTCGCGCCGCGATGCCCGAACTTCAGCTTGTAAGTTTTCCCACCCAACGCCAGACCCAGGATCTGATGACCCAGACAGATACCGAAGATCGGAGTCTTCCCGACCAGCTTGCGCACCTGCTCGGCCTGATACGTGAGCGGCTCCGGATCGCCGGGACCGTTTGACAAAAACACGCCGCTCGGCTTCAGCGCGAGCACATCTTCGGCTTTCGTGCCGGCTGGCACCACGGTTACGCGGCTGCCCGATTGGACCAGCATCCTCAAAATATTTCGCTTGATCCCGAAATCGTAGGCGACCACATGAAAACGAGCCTCTGCAGGATCGCCGACATCTTCCGAAGGCGATGCCGCGATCGCCCCACGATCCCATGTATAAACCTGGGGTGTGGATACACGAGTGGCTAGATCCAGGCCGTTCATCGAAGGCGATTTTCTCGCGCGCTCCACCAGTTCCTTGGTATCGGTGGAAATTGATGACAGCACGCCGCGCATCACTCCGCGCGATCGCAAATGCAGGACCAGCGCACGAGTGTCGATTCCGGAGATCACGGGAACACCGTTCTCAGTCAAAAAGTGCTGTGCCGTCTGATCCGAACGCCAGTTGCTCGATAGCGGCGAGAACTCGCGCACCACCAGCCCTTCGATATAGGGCCGCGACGATTCGGAATCGTTCTCGTTCGCTCCATAGTTACCGATCTGCGGATTTGTCAGAACGACAATCTGGCCGGAGTAGGATGGGTCCGTAAACACTTCCTGATATCCGGTGATGGCGGTATTGAAGACTACTTCGCCCGTGTGTTCGACGGGCGCACCAAAACTCTGTCCCTCGAAGACCGTACCGTCTTCCAGGGCAAGAACTGCTCGGTTCAATGGGGTGTTTCCTCCAGACTCGGGGGCGTCTCTACTATTTCACCACATCTGGGCTACTCGATTCCCATTTGCGCCAAACGATAGCGTAGCGCATTCCGGGTCAGACCCAGCAGACGTGCGGCTTGGCTTTTATTCCCATTCGCGCGCTTGAGCGCCTCACGAATCACCGACTGCTCGTATTCGTCGAGCGTCATGCCTTCGGGAAGAAAATGATCGCCCCCGGTCGCAGCGTTCGACCTGCGCGGAGCCGTATCGATCTTCACGTCACTGGGTTCGACCCGGGGTCCCTGAGCCAGAAGAACACTGCGTTCCACCACATTCTCCAACTCGCGAACATTGCCCGGCCAATGGTAGCTCATAAGGCGCTCCATCGCGCCTTCGCTGATTTCGCCGCCGAACTTTTTGGCGAAATGCTCCACCAAATAGGGAATGTCCTCCTTACGCTCGCGCAAAGGAGGAATGTTCATCGGAACGACATTTAACCGGTAGTACAGATCCTCTCGAAACGTTCCCTGCTCGAGCGCCGCCCGCAGGTCCACGTTGGTCGCCGCGATGACGCGCACATCGGTGTGCTGCGTCCTGTTGCTGCCCAGGCGCTCAAACTCGCGCTCCTGGAGCACGCGTAACAGCTTCACCTGGATGGACCCGGGCACGTCGCCGATTTCATCCAGGAACACGGTACCTGTATCGGCCTGCTCGAACTTGCCGGGTTTCGACGTGTTTGCTCCAGTGAACGCACCCTTCTCGTATCCGAAGAGCTCGCTCTCCATCAAGTTCTCGGGAATCGCGGTGCAGTTGATCTTTACAAACGGACGATCCTTGCGCGGCGAATGCTGGTGGATGGCGCGCGCGATCATATCTTTCCCCACGCCGCTTTCGCCCGCCAGCAGCACGGTCGCGCGAGTGGGCGCCACGCGCATGATGGTCGAGAAGATTTCCTGCATCGGCGCGCTATGCCCGATGATGTTTTCGAACTGGTAGCGCTGGCCCAGCGCTTCCCGTAGCTCCCGATTCTCGTCACGCAATTTGCGGACTTCGAGTGCTTTCTCCACAACCACCGTCAGATGATCCAGAGAAAACGGCTTTGGCAAAAAATCCACCGCGCCCTTTTTCATCGCCTCCACTGCGATTTCCACTGTGCCGAAAGCTGACATCACAATCACCGGCAGATATGCGTTTTGCGCGTGCAATTTCTCGAGCAAAGCCAAGCCGTCCATCCCCGGCAGCTTCAGGTCGGTGAGCACCAGATCCGCTTCCCCAGCCTGTTTGAGCCCTTCCTCGGCTGTGCCCACGGCTTTCACGCCGTAGCCGTCCGACGACAGATGCAGGCCGATCACACGGCGGTGCTTTTCTTCGTCTTCGATCACCAGAACGGTTGGTTTTTCGGGCATGAGTTACTGTTCTTACTCTGCCACAGGCAGGTACACTCGAAACACGGTGCCCTCGCCTACAGTGCTTTCTACGTTGATCTGGCCGCCGTGCTCATCGACAATTTTGGAGACGATCGCCAGCCCCAGGCCTACGCCTTCCGCCTTGGTGGTGAAGAACGGATTGAAGATGCTTTCGAGCTGTTTCGGGTCGATTCCTGACCCACGGTCGATCACCGCGATTTCCGCCATGTGCCCGTCCGCTGTGTTCGCCAAACGCGTTTTAACCGTCACGACCGCGCCAGGAGCGCTGGCCTGCGCGGCGTTCGATAGGAGGTTCGTGATTACGTGCGCCATCAGCTCCGCTTCCACGCGTACTGGCGGCACATCCGGCGAATAATTCTTAAACACTGTCACCGACGCCGCAGCGCCGCTTTTCTCGCGATCGAAGAGTTTGATGGCGTGATCGAGCATGGCGTGCAGATCGGTCTTCTCCAGGCGCAGATTCCGAGGGCGCGCGAAATCTAGAAACCGCGTGATCAGGGAATTGATGCGATCCACTTCCTGCTGGATGTACTCGGCCATCTCACGCGCGATTTCGTTGTCGGAGGATACCTTTCGCGCCAGGAGCTCGGCCGAAGTCTTCATCGTTCCCAGAGGATTGCGCAACTCGTGCGCCAGCCCGGCAGTCAGTTGCCCCAGCGCGGCCAGACGATCGGTGCGGCGCACCTGAGCTTCGGCTTCTTCCAGATGACGATTGGCTTCAGCCAGCTTTTCGGCGGCCGCTTGGGATTTTCGCGCCTCATTCCGGCTGGCCTGAGCCAGTTGGGCCGTCAGGAACCCCACAACAAGGAAGAATAGCGCGCGCAACACCACTTCCGGACGCTCTTCGCCTGGGAGATATTGATTTCTGAACGGCAGGAGAAGAATCATCGACAAATACACGGCGCAGGCGGCGAGCGCGGAGAGCGCCGCCCCCAACAGCCCGAAATTGGTAGACGCCGAGATTACCGGCAGGACGAGCACGATGAAATAGCTGCTCGATATGCCGCCCGGATAGATGATGGGGTAGCACAGCGCCAGTTCCAGCACCAGGGCCGCGATGGATCCAATGTGTGGCTCCAGCGCATGTACGACGCCCAGGGCGACCAGCGATATCAGCACCACCGGAGCCCGTTCTGGCCCGAATATTGCGAGCGCCGAGAAGAACAGCAGCCAAACGAAATCCTGCGGTCGGACGTAGCGGCGCCAGGCTGGTGTCACTTAAGCGTTCCCATTTTAACGCGCGCTACCATGATCTTATGAAGCGAGGTCTTATGAATCGACTGATTTTGCTCGCGGGCGGAACGGTTATGGCCCTTGCCGTTTTTCGCGGCCCGATTCATGCCGAGGAAGGGATGTGGACCTTTGACAATCCTCCCACGCGGCTGATCCAGGATAAATACAACTTCGCCATCACCCAGCAGTGGCTCGACCACGTGCGCCTTTCGAGCGTCCGGCTCAACGACGGGGGATCGGGATCGTTTGTCAGCCCTACCGGATTGTTACTGACCAACCATCACGTCGCGCTGGGACAGTTGCAGAAGAATTCGACACCCGAACACGACTACGTCAAATCAGGGTTTTACGCCCGCACATCCGCGGAAGAAATCAAGTCGCCCGATCTGGAGGTGAACGTCCTGGTCTCGATGGAGAACGTGACGGCTCGCGTGCAGGACGCTCTCAAGGGAGCGCGCAACCCGGAGCAGGAATTCGCCAAGCGCAAGGACGTGATTACCGCCATCGAACGCGAAAGCCTGGAAAAAACGGGATTCCGCTCTGACGTCGTCACGCTGTATCAAGGAGGGGAATATTGGCTGTATCGCTACAAGAAATACACGGATGTGCGCATCGTTTTCGCGCCCGAGCAGCAAATCGCGTTCTTTGGCGGCGATCCCGACAATTTCACGTATCCGCGCTACGACCTCGATTTCGCACTGTTTCGCGTGTATGAAAACGGACGACCCATCCAGAGCCAGAACTATTTGAAGTGGAACCCGAAAGGCGCAGCCGATGGCGAGTTGGTATTCGTATCCGGCCACCCCGGATCGACGCAAAGGTTAGATACGCTGGCGCAACTCGAAGCCGAGCGCGATCTGTACGAGCCCGCGACCTTGAAGATTCTGCATAGCCGCATCGACACGCTGAAGAAGTATTCAGCCACTGGCCCGGAAGCGGCGCGGCGCGCGATGACCCAAATCTTCGGCCTGGAAAACTCGCTGAAAGCGTATGATGGGCGCGAAAAGGGCCTGCAGGACAAGCGTGTGATGGATGCCAAGCGCGCCGACGAAACGAAATTCAAGGCCCGAGTGGCGGCGAATCCGCAGTGGAAAGCGGCGTACGGGAGCGCTTGGGACCAAATCGCCGCATCCGAAAAAAAGGCGCAGACGCGTTTCAAGGAACAATATTTTCACGGACTGAATTCGTCGCTGGCTAGCTTGGCGCAACAGATCGTGCAGTACGTCGCCGAGATCAAAAAACCGGATGGCGAGCGCTTGGCGGGTTATCACGAATCGCAGCTCGAATCGCTGAGATTGGCCTTGTTCTCACCCGCGCCGATTTATCCCGACATGGAAATCGCGCGTATCACGGGCGCCCTGGAACTGGATCTCGCCGAAGCGGGTCCCAACGATCCCTGGGTGAAGACGGTGCTGAACGGAAAATCGCCGCATGAAGTCGCGACGGAACTAGTCAATGGGACCAAACTGACCGATCCGGAAGTGCGCAAGAAATTGATCGAGGGAGGCGAGTCCGCTGTCGCAGCATCCAACGATTCGATGATCGTGCTGGCGCGCAAGCTCGATCCAACCCGTCGCGAGCTGACCAAGTGGCTGGAAGATAACGTTCAGAGCGTGGAGCAGCGCGCGGGCGAACAGCTTGGCAAAGCTCGCTTCGCGGCATTTGGGAAATCGACGTATCCCGACGCGACGTTCACGCTGCGACTTTCTTACGGCCAAGTGAAGGGCTATCCGATGAACGGTACCATCGCGCCCCCGATCACGACGATGTATGGGCTATACGACCGGTCGGCCAGTTTCGGCGACACGGGTCCGTTCGAACTGCCGCAACGCTACGTCGACGGCCGCACGAAGCTCGATCTAGCGACACCCTTCAATTTTGTCACTACGAACGATATTATCGGTGGCAATTCCGGCTCGCCCGTGGTGAACAAGAATGGCGAGATTGTGGGCTTGATCTTCGACGGGAACATCGAATCGCTGGTCGGCGATTTCGTGTATGAGGGCGAGACCAATCGTGCGGTAGCGGTCCACACAGCGGCGATTACGGAAGCCCTGCGGAAGATCTACGGCGCCGATGCGCTGGCGAACGAACTGCTGAGGTAAGCCTTCAGTCCGGTTCGATGCGGAAGTTGATGTCGACCGCCGGCGCTGAGTGCGTGATCGCACCACTCGACAGAAAATCCGCGCCGGATTCCGCATAAGCCCGAGCGGTTTCAAGCGTAATGCCGCCAGATAGCTCCGTAGTCGCGCGCTGGTTGATATACAAGACCCAATCTTTCGCTTCCGCCGGCGAAAGATTATCCAGCAGCAGATGGGTGGCCCCGCAGGCTAATGCCTCGTCCAACTCTTCGCGCGTCCGGACCTCGATCTCGATCGGCACCCCGGCGTCTCGTGTGCGCTCCAGCGCTGCCCGGACACCGCCGGCTGCTGTGATGTGGTTATTCTTGATCAGCACCGCGTCGAACAAGCCCATGCGATAAATCATCGCGCCGCCTGCTGCCGCCGCCATCTTTTCCAGCCTTCGCAGCCCCGGCGTGGTTTTGCGGGTATCCAGAATCCGGCAACGCGTGCCCTCGACGGAGCGGACATAGGCTGCCGCAAGAGTCGCGATACCGCTCAACCGCTGGATAAAGTTCAAGGCGGTGCGTTCGCCCGTTAGCAACGCTCGCGCGGGGCCTTGGACGACGGCGATTTCGCTCCCATCCTCAAGACGGTCTCCGGAACGGCGCGTAATCGCGACAATGCAGTCTGCAAAGATGAGCGGCAGCAACTCAACGCCCGCTAAGACCAGCGATTCGCGCGCGACCATCCGGCCTTTTGCGGTAGCTGCGGCGGGAACGCACAGATTGGTGGTGATGTCGCCCGAGCCGATATCCTCGGCAAGCGCCCGGCGCACGGCATCTTGAATTTCGTGGTGCAATACCGGGCTCATTAACGAACTGCGAGCATCCGCTCGATGGGCAGCGCGGCGCGCCGGATAATATCGTCAGAAAGCTCAATGCGCGGCGTCAGCGTCGTCAGGCAGTCGCGCAGTTTTTCGAGCGTGTTACGACGCATGTAGGGGCATTCACTGCAGTTGCAATTCTCGTTGGGAACGAAGTAGAAGCGCTTCTGCGGCGCCAGACGCTCCAGAGAATGGCGGACGCCGCTTTCGGTCATCACGATGTATTCTTCAGCCGGCGCGGATACGCACCAGTCAATGATCGCGCTGGTTGAGCCGATGAAATCCGCCATCGCCAAAACGTCCGCCGGGCACTCCGGATGTGCGGCGACCAGTGCCTGGGGATGCTCGGCCCGAGCAGTGGTGAGCCGGCGCGCCAGGAACGTCGCGTGTACGATGCACGCGCCCTGCCAGATGGTCATGTTTTCGCGGCCCGTCTGCTGCTTTACGTAGTTTCCCAAATTGATATCAGGGAGAAACAATATCGGATTCTCCGCGGGAATCGAGTTCACAATCCGCACCGCATTCCGCGAGGTGCACAAGATATCGCTTTCCGCCTTCACTTCCACCGACGTATTGACATAGCTAACGACGACGTGGTCCGGATGGCGCGCGCGGAAAGCCCGCACCTGCTCGGCCGTACAGCTATCCACCAGGCTGCAGCCGGCATCGAGGTCGGGCAGCACCACGGTCCGCGTGGGGTTCAGGACCTTGGCGGTTTCCGCCATGAAAACCACGCCGCAAAACGCGATAACGTCGCCTTCGAAGTCCCGCGCCCGGCGGGCCAGCTCCAGACTGTCGCCGATCGAATCCGCCAGTTCCTGAATCTCGGATTCCTGGTAGTGATGCGCCAAAATAATCGCGTGGCGCTGCTGCTTCAGCTCCAGTATTTCGTCAACGATGGATTGAACGGCCGGCATCGGGGAGACCTTACAATTCAAGTGTACCCCGGCTAGTATTGTTACTTAAAAAACGCCGCCATGGCCGCGTGTTCGGCCTTGAAATCCGCCAGGATCGGGGCGATTTTCTCGTCCGGAATGCCCAGGCCCGCGATTGCTCCGGCGTCATCGCTCAACAGCTTGGAAACGATGATCGATTCGCCGGTAGCATTGACATACCGATCCGCGGCGTTGAGGATGGCGCTGAGCGGTATGACTCCACCCGGCTGAAATGCCGGCGGCCGATGATGATCACGAACAGCAACCTGCACTTCTTGAGGAAATTTCCACTTTTCCAGAGCTTCGGCTGACAGCTCGGCGTGCGTGAATCCAAGCAGTTCCAGCTCGCATTCCGTCCAGGATCGGCTTGATTGTTCCTGAAGCTTCATCAGGCGAGCAAACTCGTCCGGCAGGCCTAGCGCAATCAGCAAACGGCCCAGATCGTGCAACAATCCTCCTACGAATGCGCCTTCGGGATACTCAGCCCCCGGAATCCGCGAGGCGATCTGATCGCTCAGAATCGCGACTGCCGCTGAGTGCCGGTTGAAGCGTACCATGGACCATGCCGCAGGGGTCTTCACCTGGGTCCACATGCGCGAGATCGACATCCCCAGCAGCGTATTGCGAACCTTGTCCATCCCCAGGAGGGCCAGCGCATGGCGCACCGAAGTAATCGTCGCGCGCCGCGCGTAGAGCGCCGAGTTCACCAGGTGAATAATATTTCCGGCCACCACGGTGTCTTTTTCGATCAGTTCGCCGAGCTTGGAGAAGGACACGTCCTCGCCCGCCAGAGAAGCCAGCAATTTGTTCAGGATTGGCGAGAAAGGGGGCAGCTTGCCGAGTGCGCCCATCGCGCGCTGAGACAGTTTGCTTTCCGGAGCTGATACCGCGGGAGCTGAAGTCGTTTCGACCATAGGAGACCTACCCCGCCTATCGGCCGAAATCGTGGAAGACTACAGGATCAGATTTTTGCTTTACTTACAGCGGTCTGCGGGCGTCGGCTTCTCGCGATATTTGTCGTGGCAGTTCGCGCAGGCCGTCGTCATCACGTCAGCGGCGTCCAGGATCTTATCCTGATTCTTCGATTGTGCCGCTGTATATGCCGCCATCCCAGCGTCCCGGAGGCCCTGCACGAGCTTCGGCCAATCCGCATTGGTAACAGGAACGGGCCGGCCATTAGAGCACTTGCGTCCAGGAACTGTGAGCAGGTTCGCGGCTTCCACGATCGCCAGGCTGGCATTCTCCACCGCTTCCCATTTGCCGTAGGAACTAGCCAGAGGATTGATCGCCAAGGCCGGATCCTTAGCCGGCGGCACGTCGTTTGGATTGTCGCTTTGAGCGAAGAACACCACATTTGCGCTTGGAAACAAAATCCCCTTCATGAGCTGAGCAAGCGTCGCAGGATTCCGGCTGGCAGAGGCGGATGGCGCCTTGGCTTTCGCTTTTGAGGGCGCGGGTGCTTGCGCCGCGGAGATCCCGACGAACGCAAGCATCATCAAAAACGCTCCACGAATTCGCATGTTGAGCCTCTTTCAACTCACTATACAAAAAAGAACGATTCCGATGATCGCCGCGATACTCAACGCCGCGCCCATCAGGAAGTACTGCGGCCGGAATTGCAGAGTTAGCTGGTGCTGCCCGACAGGAACCACAACACCGCTCAGAGCATAATCGACCGGCAATACGGCGACTGGCATTCCGTCCACCGCGGCGTGCCAGCCGGGCGCGAAAGGAACCGCGATGCGAATCAGCGTCTCCGCCGGAGCCGAATACCGGATCTGATAAAAGTCCTCGCGATACCCGGTGACGGTTAGTTCCGTGGGCTGCTGCTGTGCCACGCTCCGGGTCCACCCTTCGACAACCGAACCCTGGGTCGGATCTAGGGACGCAAGATCTGCGTACCCACCCGGCGTGATTCTCGCGGGCACGGAAACCCGCCGAAGGGCGGATGGGTTCACTTCCAGGCGCCCTCGCGGGTCCACTAGGAAATTCGCACTCAACCCGTTCAGCAACCGCGGATTCGACGCGATCGCGCGGGTATATTCGGCATAGCGATTTAATTCGAGTAATCCGGCGCCCCAGCTCCCTTCTGTGCGCGTCACCAGAGATCCATCCAGGGGGCCGATGGCGATGCCGGCATTCGACATCCACAAGCGATACAGCGGTTGCTGCTTGACCTCGCGGATACGATCTTCGAAAGCCTGCTGGCGCTTTCCATACAGCTCGTCGAAGGTGATGGATGACGCATACACCAGCGGGCTCTTGTACATATTGAAATGCCACAAATCGGCCGCGATGATCACCATCAGGATGAATGGCAGGCGTTTCTGTCCCATCTTTTCCGCAGCCCATGCCGCACCGGACCCAGCGGCTAGCGCGAGGCCCAGCGCCGGCACGAACCAGATCTCGATCGGCGCATGCGCGTCACGAAAGCCGGGCAGTAGTTTGACCAGCCGCGCAACACCCGCACCTGGACCGAACGCATACCACAATCCTGGGACAATCAGCGCCAGTATCGGTCGCATTTGGAACTTCCGGATGAGCCCTGCGATCGCGAGCGGAAGCAGCAGCAAGCCGCCGTACAGATAGAACTGGCGAATCTCTTCCGGGCCTCTATAGTCGCCGGAGATCAATCCAAAATAATCGGCGGACATGACGGCCGCGAGCGTGATCGGACGCAGCGACGCGGCCGGTGAAGTGCGAGGATGCGTGGCGTATTTGACGATCTCGAACCAAGGCAGGAGCACTACTGCGCTCAGGCAGAATCCGATCACGGGCGTAGCTACCAGCAGAGCGGCCGCGCGCTTCCAGGACTGAGCGATCAGAAAGCAGGCAAGTGCGAAGAAGCAATATAACGCTGCATCGAAGCTGCCCACTAACGTGATCAGGCCGGCCACGGCACCCGTTAGGAGCCAGTATCGCCGCTCCAATAGCGACGCCCATAGAAGCCACGGCAGCAACGCCGCGGCTTCGAACATCCCAAGTTGCGAGCTGTGCGCGGCGAAGAATCCTCCCCAGGCGTAAAACATCCCCGCGATGGCGGCGGCCACCGGATCGCCGAAGAGCTTGCGGGCCAGCAGAAAGGCTCCGGCCAGTGCGAGGAACGAGTGCAGAGCGAGCTCCCAGAACAAAATGCGCGGGGTGACTCCAATCAGGTAGAACGGCCAGTGCAGCGGGTACCATGCGCCGGTCTGCGGATCGGATAAGAATGGCATCCCCGAATATAGAAACGGCGTCCAGTATGGGAGGCGTCCGGCGTGCACAGTATCCGCGAAATACTTTTGGGCGGGATAAGTAACGTCGGTCAAATCCCAGTGGATGGTCACGTTCCGCTGAAAGAGCGGGATCGACCAGAAAAGAACGGTCGCCAGCGCCAGCATGAGTAGGACAGGCGATCTTGTCGCCTGTCTCATGGTTCGTCGAGTCTCAACAAGCGCCGCCGCAGAAGATCGAGCGCGGCTTGCGTGGCGAACCCGCGTATACGTGGACGATCGCCGGGCATGGCGAACCGTAGCGCCTCCGGCGGCCCTTCGGGACTCACGAATCCCACGAAAATCGTCCCCACCGGGGAGCCCGTGCTCGACTCCGGACCCGCTTCGCCTGTGATCGAGATGGCAAATGTAGAGCCCGTGCGCGCTCGCGCTCCTTCCGCCATCGCGGCGGCGACTTCTTTGCTGACCGCAGTGTGCTGGGAGATCAACGCTGGATCCACGCCCAGCAAGTCAGTCTTCATACGATCCGTGTAGGTCACAAATCCACCGACAAAGTAGTCCGAGCTTCCCGCAATGGAGGTAATGCGCTGTCCCACCATGCCCCCAGTGCAGCTTTCGGCGACGCTCAGGGTCGCTCCGCGTTCGCGCAGTAGCGCGCCCACAATTTCTTCAAGGGGTTCGCCATTGCGCGAAAACAAATGCCGGCCAAGCAGCGCTTCAATCGGATCACCAACTTCGGCCAGCAAACGCTCGGAGTCTTCGGCCGATCCGCAGCGGGCGCGCAAGTGAATCTGGATGTCGCCCGGAGACGCCAGAATCGTCGTCGAAGGATTCGCGTATTTCGTATACACCGGAGCGATCAGAGCATCCAGATCGGATTCCGTGAAGCCGGTAACGCGGTAGAATCGCGCGCGGATGACTTGCGCGGGCAGCAGTTTGGTCAACCGAGGGACACACTCGTTGGCGAATAAAGGTTTCAGTTCGCCGGGTGGACCCGGCAGCATGATAATAATGCGGCCGTCGTTTACGATCCATTGCCCCGGAGCCGTCCCGTTGGTGTTCGGCAACACCTCCGCGCCCGCGACTACATAGGCCTGCCGTTTGTTGATCTCGGCCATGTTGCGCTGGCGGCGCCGAAAGCGTTCCTCGATGGCATCGCAAATTTCCTGGCTGAAGACCAGTTCACGATGCAGCGCGTCAGCCACAGCCTGGCGGGTCACGTCATCTTCCGTGGGTCCGAGGCCTCCGGTCAGGATCACAATACCCGCATGGGTCAGAGCGGATTGCACGGCATCCGTCAGCAGCGCGCGATCGTCGCCGATGATCAACTTCCGGCGCACTTCGACTCCGAGCGCATTCAGTTGATCGGTGATGTATAGCGAATTGGTGTCGATACGCTGCGAGGTCAGCATCTCCGACCCGACAGCGATGATTTCGGCGTCGGCCATCAATGAATTTAAGGAACGGGCCAGCCTTCGATGCGTGCGTCCACCTTGAACAGTGAGTTGTTGGTGGCCACGATCACTGATTTCGATGGTGAAAACGCCAGGCCCACAATCGCCGGGCCAGAGAGAAACAACTCGGCATTGCGTTCGGGAGAAATCCGCACGACGCCGCGACGCCCGCCGAGCGATGCCGCCACGTACAGGTTGCCCTTCACGTCGAAAGCCATGCCCTGCGGACGCCCTAGCCCGCGATAAAACGTTTCCACGTGTCCATCTTTGTCGATGCGATGGACCGCATCGAAACTCGAAGTGGTGGGACCGGTGACGTAGAGATATCCATCGGGGCCAAAGGCAAGATGATACGCGGCAATGGATGGTTCGAGCGTGGCGAACACGTAAATCTGCCGCTGCCGGCTAATCTTGAAAACCGTGCCGCTGCGATCGCCGACAAAAAGATTGTCTTCGCGGTCGAAGACGATTCCGGTGGCGACACCCATGCCCTCGACGTAGGTCGATGTGTTGCCCGAAGGCGAAACCTGGTACACCATGCCGTCATGACGGCTCGAAACGTAGAGCGATCCTTCGGCATCCAGTGCAAGGCCGGTAGCGTTCATCAGCTCGGTAACCAGCGGCTTCGGAGTGAGACTGGAATCGATCTTGTAAATCGACACCGCTGTTTTCTGACCAGCCGATCCACTGAACGTGGTGTAGATGTTGCCCAGCTTGTCGACGGCTGGATTCGAGACGGGATGCATTCCCTCCGCGATCTGAATGCCGATGTCGCAGGTCCAGGCCGCATCTTCGTCCTTGCCGAGCACCAGCTCGCCACGCGAGACCCCTTCCGGAACGCGTACGATCATCAGCGAATCCGAGCCGATCACCACGGGGGCAGACAGCTCACCAAAGCGCGCCGTGGGTCGATCCGCACCAACCAGGCCTTTACCGCGGATGCGGAACTCGCCACCGGGGATGGCCGCGGGCGGAGAAACGTCGGAAATCTGAGGGCGGGATTCGGGATTCTTACGAATTGCCATAAAGGAACAGCTAATAAAGATTGAACCATCCAGCGCTGTACAACACAAGTGCCGCGAAAATTCCGGCCATGGCGTCATCCAGCACAATGCCCGCGCCGCCGGGGACTTTTTCCAGTTGTCGCACCGGAGGCGGCTTCCAAATGTCGAACAATCGAAACAGCGCAAAGGCAGTGATCCAGCTGGCCGCGTTGAGTCTGGACGCTCCCGCGAGCGTGATCCATTGACCGACAACCTCGTCGATGACCACTACTTGTGGATCTTTACTGCCGGTGTCTTTCGCCACTCGTCCCGCGGCCCAGATCGCGGGGGCAATCAGCAGCACGCCGAACAGCGCGAGGCAGGCTCCCGAAATACCCAGGTATGCATGCAGGGCCCAGGCGATGGCGAGCGCTCCCAGCGATCCCGCGGTTCCAGGACCTTTGGGAACGTACCCCAGATAAAACCAAGTCCCCAGCAGGCGTGCTAAAGCGCTCATTCCGAGTCGTCTTCCTGTTCGGGAACGTCCTCGAGAACCTGCGGATCGGCGGGCGTGGAGATCACGTATTTCTCCGACGCCCAGTTGCCCAAATCGATGATCCGGCAGCGGTCGCTGCAAAAGGGGATGAATTCGCTGTCAGGCGAAACTACTTTCCGGCAGATCGGACACCGCATAGACTAACGAATCATTACGAACGCGCTACTGGCAGTGGGCCCTGCCTCCAGGCCGGCCGTACCGACAAGCTCGCCCGTTAAATCGTAATCGTGCGCCTTGGTGATGCGCATTCGCCGGAATTCGCCTGCCCTTAGCGGTGCTTCGCCCGGATCTGAAATGTAGCAGACGCCATCGATATCCGGAGCCTGAGTCGAAAGTCTCGCCTGCCAGACCAGTTCCGAATCCACCGACGGGCCTTCAATCAGCACGGCTTCCTCCCGACCGACCAGTATCCGATTGCGGGCGCGCGAAATCTTCCGCTGGATCGCCATCAGCTTGCGCTTGCGATTTTGAATCGTGCGGCCGTCCACTTTGGCGTCCAGCGCGAAACTCTTGCTGGTATCTTCGTCGGAATAAGAGAACGCACCCATCCGATCGAACTGCGCGGCCTCGACGAACTGGCACAATTCATTGAAATCCGCGTCGGTTTCGCCGGGGAAGCCGACGATCATACTGGTGCGAATCGCCACACCAGGAATGGTTCGCCGGATCTTTTCGAGCAGCTTGAGGAAGATATCGCCGCTCGCGCCGCGCTTCATTCGTTTCAGCACCGGAGCGCTGGCATGCTGCAAAGGCATGTCGATATATTTGACCAGCGAGGCATGCTCGGCGATGGTGTCGAGAAGTTTCTGCGTGACCTTGTTCGGATAACAGTACAGGAACCGGACCCACTTGGCGTGTTCTGTTTCGATTTGCGCTAACCGCGCCAGCAGGAGCGACAGACCGTCTTTCAGGCCCAGATCCTCGCCGTAGCAGGTAGTGTCCTGGCCGATCAGGTTGATCTCGCGGACGCCTTGCGAAAATAGCCGGGTCGCCTCGGAAATCACGCTCTCGAAGCGCCGGCTGCGAAAGTTTCCGCGATACTGCGGGATCACGCAGAACGTGCACGGGTGATCGCAGCCCTCGGCGATCTTGATATAGGCGAAATGACGAGGCGTGGCGAGCACGCGCGGCGTCGCGTCGTGATACAGATACGGTTCGAACGGATTCCGCTCGGCGGGCTCGACGCCTTCACAGAGGCTGGTGATCTGCTCCAGCTCGTTGGTACCGATCACGGCGTCCACTTCCGGCATGTTCTTCTGAATGTCGCCGCGATAGCGTTCGACCAAGCACCCCGCGACAATCAGTTTGCGCGCACGGCCGGTTTTCTTGTATTCCGCCATCTCCAGTATGGTGTCGACCGATTCCTGCTTGGCGGGATCGATGAAGCTGCACGTG
>Ga0207695_10002385_pt1 | contig 27871 bp, 14 predicted proteins | sample KBSC54metaG_FD_184354 | JGI IMG/M metagenome (GOLD analysis project Ga0207695, IMG submission 184354) | Corn rhizosphere microbial communities from Kellogg Biological Station, Michigan, USA - KBS C5-4 metaG (SPAdes) (version 2) | ecosystem: Host-associated > Plants > Roots > Rhizosphere > Soil...
ACCTTCGCCAACACCGACGGCTCGACCTCGGTGGAGTACTTCACCGGCCGCGAATACTTCAAGGGCTCCGATGGCACTTTGCAGGCGATCGATCCGACGCTGACCGCGAACGCCGACGGACGGCTGACGAAGAAGGCTGACTCGCAGACGCTTTCGTTCGCTCCTTCCGGCGACGATCCGTCCCTGATGACGTTCGGCCACGACGGCTACAGCGTCTCGTTCGGTCTGTCCGGCGGCGCGAAGGTCAAGCCCGCTGTTTCGGGGACGACGGCGACGTACTCGGGAATCCTGCCGAACGTCGACATGCGGCTGAGCGCGACGAAGACGGGGGTGAAGGAGGACCTGGTCCTGAACTCGCCGGTGGCGCAGTCGGCCTACACCTACGATTTCACGACGAGCGGCGGCTTGACGGCCAAGGCCTATGACGGAGGCGTGTCGTTCGTCGACGCTCAGGGTGTCACGCAGGTCGAGGTGCCGAACGGCATCATGACCGACTCGAAGGTCGACGCGCGATCCGGTCAAGGTGCGCAGTCGAACAGCGTCGTCTTCTCGCTGGTGCAGGACAACGGCCGGCCGGCGCTGCGCATGACGTTGGACGCGGCCTGGCTGGCGGATCCGGCGCGGGTGTTCCCGGTGACAGTGGACCCGACCACCGACGCCCCGTTCCAGTCCGATGACAGCGCGGTGATGGACACGTCCACCTCTCCGATGGGCACCTACAGCGGGGACCTGAAATCCGGATCCTTCGACGGCGTCCACAACGCCGCGTCGTTCGTCCACTACTCCGGGATCTCGAACTACGCGAACGAGAAGATCTCGGCGGTGACTCTCAACCTGTGGCAGACCTATTCGTCGTACTGCACCGCGCCCGAGAGCATTTACCTCTACCAGATCACCGGGCAGTGGAACGTCGGTAGCATCAACTCATACCCGGGTGTCCCTCACAATTCGACTGGGCTGGGTTCGCTGTCGACCATCGGGGGCGCGAACTGCAACGGCAGTCAGTGGGACTACATCCCCCTGAGCTCTGCCGGCATCGCGGTGGTGCAGTCCTGGGCGCAGGGCGCGGCCAACTACGGCTTCCTCGTCGAGGGCAACACCGGTACGACCACTGACTGGAAGCGGTACAACTCTGTCTCCGAGGGTGGTGTCGAGGAGCCGTCGCTGACGGTGACCTACAGCCCCGACGTCGCGCCGCAGGTTGACAGCATCTACCCGAGCGGCAACGCCACTGAATCGACTCTGACCCCGGAACTGCTGGCGACGGGCCACGACCCGGACCAGTTCCCGAACCCGACGCTCCAGTACCAGTTCGTCGTCTTCAATTCCGCCGGCACCAAGATCGCCGACTCCGGGATGATCAACGGTGGTGACTGGACAGTGCCATCCGGCGTCTTGGCCTGGGGCCAGAGCTATGAGTGGCAGGTGGTTTCCTTCGACGGGGACTTGGGATCGGCATGGCAAGATGCCCAGTTCACTACAGTGGTTCCCCAACCGCCGATCACCTCCGCGTTGTCGCAGAACACCTCGGGACACGGCTTCGACGCGACCATCGGCAACTACACGACCTCGGCCACGGACGCCCAGGTGCCCGGCGCGGGACCGGCGTTGTCGGTGGCGCGGAACTACAACTCGGCGGATCCCCGGGCCACGGGTGCGTTCGGCGCGGCCTGGTCGTCGGTCTTCGACGCGAAGGCCTCGGAGCAGTACACCAACGGCGCCCTGACAGCGGTGAACGTCACCTACCCGGACGGCTCGGAAGTCGGGTACGGAAACAGCGGCAACGGAACTTTCGCCCCGCCCCAGGGCCGCTACGCCGTGCTGAAGCAGATATCCGGGGGTTACACACTCACCGACAAGAACGACACCGTCTACACCTTCAGCCAGTCCCTGGGCGGGGGCGTGTACGGGATTACATCCGTTGCCGACGCCTCAGGCCGGACCCTGACGATGACCTGGTCCAACGGCGAGATCGGGACGATGACCTCGGGCGCGTCGGGCCGAGCGCTCCATCTGTCGTGGATCACGCCATCGGGCGCCGCTGCCGCGCACGTGGCGACCGTTGCCACCGATCCGGCAACCGTGGGCAGCCCCGCTACGGCGTTGACGTGGACCTACAACTACACGGGCGATCAACTTTCGTCCGTCTGCTCTCCAGTCGACATCGCACCGAACTGCACCATCTATAACTACGGCACGGGCTCGGCGTTTCCGGCAACGGTCCTGAACACCGCCCCGCATTCCTACTGGCGCCTTGACGAGCCTGTCGGTGGTACCGCGGCCAGCGGCGTCCTGGTCAATGAGGGCACGGACAACCTGACTTACGTCAACACCACTGGGGGACAGCCTGGACCGCTGACCGGTGGCTCGGCGACCTCGACCGGGTTCACAGGCTCCAACTCCTACCTTTATTCGCAGGGCAGGAACATGGCGGCTGCGGGTTCCTTCGTGTCGGTCGGCGCCTGGTTCAAGACCACCACTGCCGGTGGGGTCATCTTCTACTACGGCGACACTCCGCTGTCCGACCCGAATGTCGTCTCCGACACTAGTGTGAACACCCCGGCGTTGTATGTGGGTACTGACGGCAAACTGCACGGTTGCTTCTCCACCGGGCACTGTGACCCGAGCGGGCAGTTGCTGACCTCCGGCGCGACCGTGACGGACGGCAACTGGCACTACGCTTTGCTGTCTGGTGCCGGCACCGGCCAGACGTTGTATCTCGACGGCGTCGCCCAGGCCAACTACCAGGGCTCGGTCCAGATCAAGATGTGGAATCAGCCCTACATCGGCATCGGGGCCGGCGTGGCCTCCGGCGGCTGGCAATACCTCAATCCGGCCACCACCAACAATTTCAACGGTGCGATCTCCGATGTCGCCGTCTGGACCCAGCCTTTGAGCGGCGGCCAGGTCACGACCCTGTACCAGGCGGGACACCGCGCCACCAACTTGATCACCAAGGCGACCCGGCCCTCCGGCGATATCGCTGCCCAGGTCAACTACGACACGGTGAGTGGTCGCGTCTTCAGCGTCACGGACAACAACGGTGGCACCTGGACTGTGCCCCCGGCGACGGTGACCGGCTCGTCGCAGGTGTTCCGCTCGGCCGTGATGGCTGCCGCGCCCACCGGATATTGGCGTCTGGGCGACGCTGCCGGGGTCGCATCCGCCACGGACGAGGTCACCCCTGACGGCTCCGCAACCACATACGCCAATGTGACTCTCGGACAGCCTGGTGTGTTCTCCGATGCCACGGCGACAGCGTTCAACGGTTCCAGCTCCTACCTGCGATTGCCGAGCTACGCCGAGCCCCTTGGCAACGCGGCGTCGGTCGCGATGTGGTTCAAGACGAACACCCCGACAGGGATGTTGCTGGACTATCAGTTCGCCCCCGTCGGAACCACCAACTACAACGGCGTGATCCAGATGGACGCCTACGTCGGCAGTGACGGCAAGCTGTACGGCGGGTTCTACACCGGCAGCAACCCGCAGATGTCTTCCGGGGTCACCGTCACCGATGGCAAGTGGCATTACATGGTGCTGTCGGGTTCGGGTACGTCCCAAAACCTCTATCTAGACGGCAAGAGCGTCGCTTCGACGACTACGGCGGCGCCGGTGCAGCCCCAGACCCAGCCGTACGTCTATGTCGGGGCGGGCTCCACCGGTACCGGCTGGACGCAGATGCCGGCATCAACGAACGTTTACTTCAACGGCTCGATCAGCGACGTCGCGTTCTACCAGAGTGGTGTGACCGCAGCACAAGTTGCTCAGCAGTGGACCTCATCGCAGAACTCATCCGGTCTGACCCCGGTGATGACCACGAAGGTCGTCGACCCGGCCGCGGTGGTCGCGACGATGCCATTCGACGGCTCTACCTACGCCGCTGCCAGCGGAGGCAAGTCCTGGGACTTGGCCGGTGCCCGGCTTACCTTCCAAAGCGATGGCAACTTCGTCATCTACAAGAACTACCAAGCGGCGCAGAACACAGGTGTCCCCATCTGGTACTCGGGTACATACGGCAACCCGAACGCAGTCCTGGACTTCCAAACCGACGGCAACCTGGTCCTGTACTCGGACGCCACGAAGTCCAGAGCCCTGTGGTACACGGGCACCTATAACGGCTCAGGTAACACGGCCACTTTCGAGCCGGACGGCACATTCACCGTCACGCACTCCAGCACCGTGCTGTGGAACTTCACCTCTCCGTTGATGAATGCCAAGGGCGTGACCTCCTCGGCGTTGGACCCGAACGCGGGCTACCATCCTTTGTCCAGTGTCGACGCCGCTGGTGTGACCACGACCTATGGGTACGACACGTCCGGTTTCCTGAACACCACCACCGACGGTGACGGCAACACCGTCACGACGGGCCATGACATTCGCGGCAACGAGGTGTCCCGGACGACGTGCCAGGTGCAGAGCACGAATACCTGCTCCACGGCGTACTACACCTTTTGGCCCGACGACATCACCGCGCAGCTCACGCCCGACCCGCGCAACGACATGGTCACGTCGTACCGGGACCCGCGGTCGGCTTCGGCGTCCGACAACACCTACCTGACCAGCTATACCTATGACGCGTCCGGCAACCTGACGTCGACCACCACGCCGCCGGTGCCGGGCTTCCCGAACGGCCGGACGTCCACGACCAGCTACACGACCTCGTCTACGGCGGCTGTCGACTCCGGCACCACGCCGCCGGGCCTCGTCGCGAAGAAGACGACGGACGCAGGGCTGGCCACCATCACCACGTACAACCACAACGGCGATGTCAAGCAGACCACGGACCCCGCCGGCCTGGTTACCTCGTATACATTCGACAACCTCGGCCGGATGCTGACCAAGACGGTCACGTCCGACTCCTATCCGGCAGGCCTGACCACGACTTACGTGTCGGACGGGTTGAACCGGGTCCACCAGGAGACCGACCCGTCCGTGACCGACCGGGTCACCGGGGCGGTCCACACAGCGACGACCACCACGACGTACGACGTGGACGGCAACGTCACCAAAACCGAAGTCGACGACACCCCCGCTGGCGGAGATGCCTCGCGGATCACCTCCTCGCACTTCAATGCCCTGGACCAGCAGGACAGCATGACCGATGCTGCGGGGAACGTGACGCAGTACCACTACGATCCGCACGGCTATCGTGACAAGGTCATCAACGCCAAGAACGTCGAGACCGACACGGCATACGACGCCGACGGGAAAGTCCTGTCAAACACCCTGATGGGCTATACCGGTGACCCGGTCGCGCCGTCGGCGGCGACTAACCTGATCACCTCCTGGGAGTACTACGATCCGGCGGGGCGTTTGGCCACGATTGCCGACGCCATGGGCTACCTCAGCAAGTACACCTACACCGACAACGGCCTGATCGCCTCGATCACCCGGTACGACTCCACCGGCAATAACCCGTACGTGTTGCAGAGCAGCACCTACGACGCGGCCGGCAACCTGCTTTCCCGGAGTACGCACAACAACAGCGACACCACGACCTACCAGGTCGACGCTGCGACCCGCGTGGCTTCGTCGACGTTGGATCCCACCGGCGTCGACCGCACCTCCACGTACACCTACAGCCCTGATGACGTCGTAACGAGCGTCAACAACCGCGACAACACCGGCACGAACAGCACCACCACCTACGGTCTGGATGCCGCCGGCAGGCAGAACAGCAAAACCGTGCATGCCGTTGCCAACGGAAACGGCCCCGCGGTGGCAGCGGGACAGGTCGGATCTTGGGCGCTGAACGACGCGCCGTCCGGTACAGCCGCCGACGATTCTGGCAACGCAGACACCGGCTCGTTGAACAACGGTGTCTCGTGGTCCACCGATCACAGTGGCTCCGCGGTATTCGATGGAACGACCGGCGTGATCACCATGCCGCAGACCGGGGTCGACACGACCAAGTCGTTCACCGTTTCGACGTGGGCGAAGGCCAACAGCAACGGATCTCTCGGCGCGGTCCTGTCGCAGAACGGCTCGCAGCAGTCGCTGATGGCGATCTACGCCGATGCCGGATCCAGCCACAACTGGTCCTTCGCGATGGGTTCCGCGGACGCGGGCTGGTCCGTCGACTGGGTCAGCTCCGGCGTCACCGTGACGCCGGGCCAATGGGTCCAGATCACCGGCGTTTTCAACGCCGCGACTTCGACGATCTCGATCTATGTCAACGGCCTGCTCAAGGGCACTGCGTCACACACCGCCCGGATTGCCTCGTCCGGGATGGAAATCGGGCGGATGAAGGCTAACGGGAGCGAAGGCTCGTACTTCAAGGGCGAGGTATCCGGTACCCGCACCTACAATCGCGTCCTGACCGACGCCGAGATCCAAAACCTGTACAGCGGCACCCCCGGTCAACAGACGCAGAATGGCCTGACGGGGCAGTGGAACCTGAACGACGGTAACGTCGCCACCGCCGCGGACGCCTCGGGCGGCAACCACCCCGGTACTCTGACCGGTGGCACGTCTTGGTCCGCGGAAAACAGCGGCGCCGCGGTGTTCGACGGCAGCACCGGCTCGATAACGACGAACAGCCCGGTAATCGACACGTCGAAGAGCTACAGCATCGCGGCGTGGGCGAAGGTGAACCCGAACCCGCCGACCGGGAACCACGAGATCGCGTCGAAAGACGGCAACACGGCTTCATCCATGATGTACGGCTATTCCAGCAGCTGTACCTGCTGGTGGATGTACGCACCAAGCGGTGACGTGACAAACGCCGGCGGTCCCACCATCGTCTCGTCGGCGAATACCGCGACCCCTGGTACCTGGCATCAAGTGGTGGCCACATTCGACTCGAGCAGTAAGACGATGACGCTCTACGTTGACGGCACTGCGGCGGGCACCAGCACCGACTCCTCCGCGTGGTCCAACCCGACCGGATCCTTTGTCCTCGGGCGAAGCAAGTACAACGGAAGCGCCACCGACTTCTTCCCCGGCAAGATACAAAACGTCCAGGTCTACAACCGGGTCCTGTCTGTTCAAGAGGTCACCTCGCTGCGAGGAAATAACTCGATTCTGCCAGCGGATGGCACGACCACGACGTCATGGCACATGGACGATCGCGGACTAATCACCTCGTCCACTGACGCCAACAACAACGTCACCACCTACGTCAATGACGAGGGCGGCCACAGAGTCATCACCTCCGCTCCGGCTGTCGCTGTCGAAACCGGCGGCGGTAACCCCGTCCAAGCCCATCCGGTCACCACCATCGGCTACGACACCTTCGGTGAGGCAGTCGAGAGCCAGGACCCTGATGGCAACGTCATCAAGACTGCCTACGATGCCGACGGTAACGTTCACTCCGTTACCCAGCCCAACTACACCGCGCCGGGTTCGAGCACGGCCATCACCGCAGTCACCACGAACACGTACGACTCGCTCGGGAAGCTGCTCACGACCAAGGACCCCGTCGGTAACACCACCAGCTATGCCTACGACCAGCGCAGCTTGCCGGCGACCGTCACCGCCCCCGACAACTCGGTGACCCATACCACCTACGACAACAACGGGGAACAGCTGTCGATCACCGACGGAAACGGCGCTAGCACCCAGACGACCTGGGACTACCTTGGGCGCAAGCAAACCAGCGTTCAGCTGGAGCGCTACCCGACTCCCGCGACCTACACCACGCAGTACCACTACGACACGAACGGCTGGCCGCAAAGCGTCACCTCGCCGACCGGCGTCATCACCAAAACCACTTACGACCACATCGGCGAATTGTCCTCCAGCGTGGACGGCGCGAACAACACGACCACGTATGCCTACGACTTCCTCGGCGACCAGTACCTGACGACCCTGCCCGACGGAAGCAACACCGAGACCGACTACAACGCCCTGCAGCAGCCGTACCAGACCATTACGCACGATCTAGGGGGTGCGAATCTCGCCAAGACCAGCTCGATTCTGGACGGCAACGGCAATCCACTGTCGACCACGGATGCCAACGGCAACACCACCACCTTCCATTACGACCCCTCCGGTGTGGTGTCCAGCGAAATCCAGCCGAGGGACTCCCTCACGTCGATTACTACCTCCTTCGGGTACGACGCAGCGGGCAACCGCACTCGCTACACCGACGGCGACGGAAACAAGTGGATCAGCACCTACAACAGCTGGAATCTGCCTGAGTCCTATATCGAGCCAACCACCAGCCAGTACACTGCTGCCAGCGACAGCACCTTCACGACCGCCTACGATGCCGACGGCCGGCCGGTTTCGCAGGCCCAGCCCGGCGGCGTGGTGCTCAGCACGAGCTACAACTCGATGGGCGGCGTCAGCGGCCAGTCCGGCACCGGTGCCGAGGCGAGCACCGCTGCCCGATCGTTCACATACGACCACCTCGGACGCACCCTCACCGTGGCCACGACCGCAGCGGGCGGGCAGGCCGCAACCTCGGACACCTTCACCTACAACGACCAGGGCGACCTGCTCACCGCCGCCGGATCCGCCGGCTCGTCGAACTTCAGCTACAACGGCGACAACACCATGGCCAGCCGCGCCGATGCCTCCGGAACGACCAACTACGGGTACGACACAGCCGGCCGCCTGCAGACCATCAACGACGGAGCCTCCGGCAACACCCTGACGTACCACTACAACAACCTGGACCAGGTCCAACAAATCAACTACGGCGCGCAGAACGTCCGGACCTTCGGATACGACACCTCGCACCGTCTCCACACGGACACCCTTACGACCAGCTCCGGCACGGCGATCGCCTCCATCACCTACGGATACGACCCCAACAACAACCTGACATCCAAGACAACCAGCGGATTCACAGGGGCGTCGAGCAACACCTACCAATACGACGACGCCAACCGGCTGACGTCGTGGAACAACGGCACCACCACTGTCCAATACGGGTACGACAACAGAGGCAACCGCACCCAAGTCGGATCGGCCATCTACACCTACGACGCGCGTGACGAACTGACCAGCGACGGCACCGGTACCTACAGCTACTCCGCGCGCGGCACGCAGACCGCCAAGGTGGGCACCGGAGCCTCGACGGCCGCCTTCGACGCGTACGGCCAGGCGATCACCGCCAGCGGCCAGAACTACACCTACGACGCAGCGGGTCGCCTGGTCAACGACGCCACCGTCGGCGCCGGAACCCGGACCCTGAGCTACTCCGGAGCCGCCGACCTTGTCGCAGGCGACGGCTCCAACGTCTACAGCTACGATCCCGCAGGCAACCTCACCGGCATAGGCGTGGCAGGACAGAGCACCGGCTCGGGACTGCAAGCCATGGTCGACTCCCACACGGACGTCGTCGGAGCATTCACCGCCACCGGAACCACCCTGACCGGGTCGACTGCGTACGACCCGCTGGGCAACAAGATCGGCACCAGCTCCACTCCCGGCTCCCTCGGCTACCAATCGCAGTGGGTCGAGGCCGCAAACGGCCAGGTCAAGATGGGCTCCCGGTGGTACAACCCGGCCACCGGCCAGTTCACCTCCCGCGACACCAAGCTCAACAACCCCGTCCCGAACTCGGCGAACGCCAACCCCTTCGCCTACGCCGCCGACAACCCGCTGACCCTGACCGACCCCACCGGCCACGACGCCCTGGACGACGAATCATCACGCCACGCCGGCATCAAGGCCTTGCAAGCCTCAGCCCGCGAACAACAGGAACAGAAGGAACTCACCGACGCCGCCGAGCAAGACGACTTCGACGGCTGCGGTACCCACGGCGCCTGCATTACGAAGCACGCCCACCTGTGGCAAACCAACACCCACTACGTCAAGGACAGAATAAACAGCTACATCATCGGAGAACGAAACCACTGGGCAAGTCTCCATAATTACGTCGAGAGCATCGACCTCGAAGAATGCGGCACCCACGGCAGATGCATGGGCCACAGAGCCAACCTGTGGCAACACAACAGCAGCTACGTCGCGCAAAAGACATCTGATTTCCTGGAAGACGCCGCGCGGAAGAATGCCGAGGCCGAAGCCTCCTGGGGCGCGAAGGCCAAGGCTGAAAGCACCCCGCCGCCAACCGCCAAGGCCAAGCACTCCGGCGGTTTTCTGGGAGCCCTGAAGGGCGCAGCGAACTTTGTGTACCACGCCTCCGGGCTGTCGGACATCGTCGACTGCGTCAGCCACCCCAACATCGCCTCCTGCGCCCAAGCAGTCCTGACCGTCGTTACTACCGTCGGCACCGGCGGCGAATCCATGGCCGGCGAGGCGCTCATCGAGGGTCTGGGCAAGGACCTGCTCGAGACCGGGGTTGAAGATGTCGCCAAGACCGGTGCGAAAGACGCAGCCGAGACTGCCGAAAAGGATGTCGCCCACGAGGCTGAAGGCGAGCTCAGCCACGAGCACGTGAGTGAGAACGAGGACGGCGCAAGCTGCGGCGTCGGAGACGGGGCGAGACCGCACTCCTTTATCGGGACCACGCCTGTTCTCATGGCGGACGGCACGTCCAAGCCGATCAGCCAGATCAAGGTCGGCGACACCATTACCAACTCGCAGCCCGGCAAGACCGGCGAGACCGAAGCCCACAAGGTCGACGCGGTCATCGTCACCTACACCGACCACGACTACACCGACGTCACAGTCACCACCCCGCACGGCGACGGCGACAAGACCATCACGACCACCGTCCACCACCCGTTCTACGACGTCAGCCAGTCTGCGTTCGTTATGGCCGGCGACCTCAAGGCCGGCGACAAGCTGCAGACGCCGGACGGCACCGTTACCGTCCGTGCCGTCCGCAACTATCACGGCACCCAGGTCACCTACGACCTCACCATCGACGGCCTCCACACGTACTATGTGGAGGCGGGCGACACGCCGGTACTGGTTCATAATGTCAACTACGGCACCCCTGGAGATCCTTGTCAGCTTCGCCCGGGCTTCCAACCGAAAGAGGGACGCGGCGGAAAGCCTGGATCGCGTCCTGGGAAGAATTTCACGCCGGCTGGCAAGGATGAAGTTATTCAGCGTAACGCGCTGGGGCAGGACGACGGTATCGCGAGATGCGCGAACCCGGACTGCAATGTTGAACTTGTGTATCCGGCGAAGTCGATGGAAGGGGTAACGCCACCCACCAACGAGGCACAAGTGGATCACATGGACGCTGAAGCCAACGACGGTTCAGGTGATCCGTCGAATGGCCAAGCATTATGTCGAGTATGCAATAGAAAAAAGAGTGATGGTCCAACACCATGGTAACCTTGCATAGGACCGATGCGGCGGGTTAGGGTACCGCGCTTATGAAGGAGCGTATGTCTAAGGTTCATGTTCGGTTGGCCACCGAAGGTGGATGGCCACCAGTCGCCTTCGAAGAGCTGGACGCGAAGTTCTTGGGCGATCACCGGTACCAGCTCTTGTCCCCGCCCGCTTTTGCCAAACGGCTGGCTGTTGGGGATGTCGTCCACGTCGAGCATCACGGATTGCCTGAACAGATTTGGGTGGACTCCGTGATCGAGTCGAGTGGTCATTCGACAGTGCGCGTAATCTTCTTTCAGGCGGCCGGGCGGGAGTCTGAGGATAGTCTCAAACGTGAGTTCGATGGCCTCGGGGTGCGGGTTTATGAGACTGCCTTTCAAGGATTGATCGCAGTGGATATTCCTGCTGAAGTGGATTATCGCTTTGTGCGCGCCATTTTAGATGAAGGGGAATCGCGGAAGCTCTGGGACTTTGATGAGGGTGCGATTTCTCATGTGCATGACTACGGTTCATAATTGTCCACGAGGGGCATTCGTCAAGTCGCTGCTGCTCATTTGAAAGGGTAGCGAAAATCTCTAAGCGTAGAAGTGCGAGGCCTCTCCGACTGGTGTCGGCGGGGCCTCGCGGGTGATTGACGGCTACGTTTGACGGCAACGTCGGTGGACGGCAGCCGTCACGACCTCACCGTTCAGGTTCCGGCGGACGGTCCTCGTCGTCGGGGCGGAGGGTGTCGGACAGCCGGTTGACAGCGTCGTGCTGGACGCGGAGTCGGACCTGGGCGTAGATATCTGCGGTGACGCCGAAGATTATTACCGGTGGAGGCGCTCGGTGATCGGTCCGTTTTTGACCGATTGCAAGGCGGCGGAGTAGGTCAGCTTCTGAGCCCACACGATCAGCGCAATTGGCCGTGGAGGTGTGTAAGTAAGCTCCCAACGATGGATTGAGTCCCTGCTGACGCCGACGAGCCCACCGAGTTCGGGCAGCGTGAGCCTTAGCGCCAAGCGGCGGTTCCGCAATGGAACGGCAAGTCGGCGTCGGGAGAAGATCTCCCAGGTCTCGCCAGCGCGTCGGCGCGCGGGCCCGGGCCGGAGCCCGCCGTCCCGGCCGACGATCACCAGGCGCAGATCGAGCGCATGAGACCACTGGATCAGATGCTTCATGGAGGGCTCGACAGCTCCGGTCTCCCACTCGGAAATCGCTCTGGCCCTTACCGGCAGTCCGTCTGCGAGTCTGTTCTGAGAAAGTCCAGCATCTAGGCGTGCAGATCGCAGACCATCGAAGATCCGTGCGAGCGTGCGCTCCGCCGTGGCATCAACGTCTAGCGGCATCGACGCCCCTCGCCGTGAGCGTGGTGATGGGGAGCCTTCTCAGGTCTCCCGAGTTCAAACTGTCTTCATCCCCGCCATCAGGATCTCTGCCCACACCACGCGAGAAGTGCGATCGCCGAGCACCCCCCACGCTGACGACACCGACGCGACCATAGCCAGGCCGCGTCCGGCCTCGGCCTCGTCGCCGAGCTTGTCGAGGTCTTCGACACTTTCGATCGACGCGGCTTCGCAGATGTGGGGCTCTGTCGGGCCGCCTTCGTCGATCACGCGGATTTGCCACCGATCCTGGTGGTCTGCGACTTGAAGCGTGAACTTGCCGCCGGGTCCGCCGCTATCGCTGTGCTGGATAGCATTGCCGGCCAGTTCCGAGGCGACCATCTCCATCAGATCGGCACCGCCGCGATCGCCGGCCACGGACCGGGTGAACTGCCGTACTTCCGTCAGGAGCTCAGGTCGCCCTTTGAAGTCTCTCGTCCAGTACGACATGACTCACTCCGCGCTTCCAGCGATGCCGTCGAGTGAGAGGTCTTTGATCGCGTCTTCAAGGTGCTGGTTGACGACCTTTGCGGCTTTCTCCGGTTCGAGTTTCCGTTCGTACCTGGCCAAGCAGAGAAGCGAGGCTCGCACGCCGGCGAAGTGCCCATTCCAGATGGTGAGCTCCAAGCGGCTGATCGGACCGAGTGTCCGTGGGTCGAAGCCCATGACGGCAGCGGTGTACAGCAGCGTGCCGTAGCTACCTGTGTGACCTTCTTCGATGACTCTCTTGAGGATCTTGTCCTTCGCACTCTCAGCCATGTGCACCCATCCTTGATCGTGAAGCCCGGGACTTGATGTGTTGGTCGTTCCAGAACGCGGAGTCGTGGCCGCGGGCCTCGGGGGCTCGCTTTGGTGGCGGTGTCGCGGCGGACCGTCGTGCCCCGTGTTCTGAAACACGGTGTCGGCCGGGGCGAGCGGATTGAGTACCAAAGCGTCCGAGAAAGAGAGCCCCCGCCATCAGCTGCGCGGCGCAGGCGAGCGATACCTTCGACGGCCTGCGGCACGCGTGGCGGGCGCGGGTGACCGACCGTGTGGGGTAGTAGCCGTAGCACCAGAGCGTCAGTGCCAGCAGCGCCGTCTGCATCCGCTCCTCCGTCGTTCTTCGAACGTTGGGATGCGCATCCGGTGCTGTGCCGCATCCCGCTGTCGACGGTAAGAGCTGCCTACCAGGGTCGATCCAACAAAGTGTTGGGTGGTCTGTTTCCTAGGCGATGTCGAGCAGCTCCGCCAGCTGGGCCAGCTGGGGTGTCTGGCCGGGCCGACACGTACGGACCTGAGTGAGGACGAGCCTCCTGGCGTCTGGGCTGTAGATGATGGTCTCTCGGGACTCGGCGACGGATGCGAGCAACGCCGGAAGCACCCGCTCAGCGTTGCCGGCCTGCTGGTGACTGCGCGCGAGGTCGATGAAGTGCTGGGCTCGACGATTCGTTGACGGAATCTCGCTGGGAACGAGGCGGGCGGCTCGGTCCGAAGCCACGGTCGCGTTGCCGGTCTCGACGTCTAGCGCGACGCCATAGACGGCGACGTTGGCACTGCTGAACTGCGTATGGGGGTGCTGGTACCCGGGATGTAACTGCTGCGCGATCCCGGCCGCCTCGTCCCAGTACCTCCACGCATCGGCAGGGTGGCGATTGCGGGCGCAGCCGATGGCTGCGAAAAGCAGCAGGGAGCCGCGCAGAGCGGCCGCGCGAGGCGTACGTGCGGAGGGGACGTGCTGTCTAGCGCTCAGGGCGATTGCTGCGGCCTCGCCGGGTTCACCGGCGGCGAGCGAGGTCATGGCGGCAGCCCAGCCGGCCAGCGCCAGCAGTTCAGGATCGTCGGCCTGGTCGGCTGCTAAGAGCGCGCGATCGGTGCACCGTATCGCGAGTGCCGGCGCGCTTACGCAGAAGGCAAATCGTTGGGCGAGGAGATAGACGTGCGTGAGCAGCTTGTTTGCAGCTCGACGCTCGGTATCCGAGGCCGAATGTGTTACGGCTATCGCGTCGGTGAGCAGGTCCGGCAGTACAGCTCCAAGCGCTGTGTACTGTGTCCGTGACACCCGCCATCCGGTCCATGCGTGTTGAATGCGCTCCTGCAACGAGGCCAGCGTGCACCGCGGACCGCCGTCCGCTGGCGCGAGGATGGCGAGGCTCAAGGCAAGCCGCACTTCGGCGACTGCGGGATGCTCGGGAACGCCGGTTGCGCTGAGTGGACGAAGGTCGAATCCGACCAAATGCGAGGCGTCGCTCATCCCGAGAGCACGCGCGATGTCGATCAAGTTGGACAGTCGCTCGGCGCCTCGTCCCTCGACCTCAAGAAGCCGGAGCCATTCCTCGGATCGTCCGACCAGCTCGGCGACGGCCTTGCGCGATAGACCACGTCTTTCCCGGTGCCACTTCACACGTTCGCCAGTCGTGAGCGGGTCGGCGCTACGCTTTTCGGACGACGGCATCGAACACCACCCGGGGCGTGATCAACGGAAAGTGGTACCGATGTTACGATGCGCGACGGCCGCCCCGGAACCCTCGTGCCCTGATTTTTTTCGGCCGTGCGGTTGGAAGGATGCTGCCTTGCCCATTAAGCCTGTTCTTTACGCGATCGGTTGCGGTGGCTACCCATCGGAATCCATGCCGGATCTCGTAGTGCATGCGAAGGGCGAGGGGTGGGATGTCTGTGTCGTCGGGACCCGCATGGGAATGCGGTTTCTTGACGTCGACCGGTTACGGGAGCTGACGGGACATCCTGTTCGTGACGATTATAAGAATCCTAATGAGCCGGATGTCTTGCCGGACGCCGACGCCTTCGTGGTCGCGCCGGCGACCTTCAACACCGTCAACAAGGTTGCCGGAGGCATCTCCGACACGTTGGCGCTCGGTTTGATCAACGAGGCCATTGGCATGGGGAAGCCTGTCATCTTGGCACCCTGGCCGAACCAGGAGCTTGTCAAGCATCCGGCCTTCCCTCGCAGCGTCGAGCTGCTCGCGGAGGCCGGGGTGCGCTTCGTGCTCGATCGGGCGACGCTCCCGCTCCCTGCTTCGGGCAGGCCGGGAGCTGCCACGTTCCCGTGGGCTCAGGTTCGTTCCGCGCTCGCGGTCGCGAAGGACGAGGTCCTGGCGAGTCGCTGAACCACGCCCTCAGGCGACCTGGGTGGCATTCACATTCGGCACGTTTCGACTGGGCTGAAGCATGTTCACGCGATCGGGTGAAATCTCAGCGTGTTTCCTAACGTCCCCAAACGAACCCGTGATTCCAGGCAATCCACGGGTAACATCGTCAGCTGACAAGCAAAACCCCGGCCGGTGCTACCAACACCGCCGGGGCGTGGCACCAGGAGACAGGCCTCCCGAATGCGTATCCATCGTAGCGCGCGCGTGCGCTTTTACACGACGTTGGGCAACGAAGTCTTGCGAGACAGCCGCCTGAGCTACTGCGCTCGCGGCATCCTCGCCTATCTGCTCTCCCAGCCCGACGGGAAGCGTGACGACATCCGGACGCTCGCGGAGCGGACCCCGGAGGGCCGCGAACGTGTGGCGTCCGCAATGCGGGAGCTGGAGGCGCTCGGCTATCTCACGCGGGCGAAGAAGCGGACGCCCGACGGGCACATCCTTACCGAGGTAGAGGTCTTCGACACGCCTGGGGGAGTGTCGTCGCAGCTCGAGTCGAACGCCGGGTTCCCGGACTCCGGTGGTTCGGCTGGCAGCCCAGACGGCGATCACCCCGTGAAGGAACGGGGTGAAGAACCCACCCACCCGGCGCCGGGAGCAGACGGCGCGGAAGCCGAGCCAGAAGGGGGCGGGAGCGGAGGCGAGGAGACAAGGGCAAGCGCCGAGCTGCTCGCCCGCGTAGCGCGGAGGGAACCGCAGCTGGCCCTCGGGGAGACGGACGTGCTCCGGCTCGCTCCGCTGGTAACCGAGTGGCGGCGCCGCGGCGCATCGGAGCAGCTCATCACTGGGGCGCTGACCTCTGGCTTGCCGCGAGCCGGGGTGTACCACCCGGCTCGGTTTGTAGAGACGCGCCTGGTCGCGAAGATGCCGGCGGAGCGGTGTGCTGCTCCGGCGAGATTCGAGTGCAACGGGTGTGGCGTGCCGGTTGTCTCGTCGGGCCGGTGCAGGTCCTGCAGGGAAGCCAAGCCAATGAACGATCGGGCTGCTCCAGATAAAGATCGGGCGATCGCGCGCGGCGTCTCAATGGCCCGTGCTGCGCTGCGCGGCCTGTCGTTCGAATGCGCGACCCACCCGTCAGTACAAAGCGCTTAGTGGAACTACTGTCCCAGGCCCGGGGCGTGAGCGGGACCAGGTGCCACGAGTCTCGGTGAGTGGTCACGTCGACGGCAGCGACCCGCGCACTCGGGTTGGTTGGAGCAGACTCGCGCTTGCTCGCTGTTCGTGCTGGCGCGAAAATGCGAAGACCCGCCGTCCCCACAGTCGTTTGGCCGGAGCAGGAGCGGCGGGCCTTTCCCAGACATGGAGAGCCCCATGTCAGCTTGTGGACGAAACTCGCGCAGTACCGCGAGCCCTCACTGAAGAAGAGCGTTGAAAGGCGTCCAGCGTTCATGTTTGTGACGTTCGTCACAGCGCGCACGGATCGTTTGACGGGTCATCGCAATGGAGGACACTGAGAACTAAATCAGTATACGCAGTCACTCGTTCCCAACCTTGGCCGGAGCAGGACGGGTGGTCTGTCCCAGACATGGAGATCCGTCCAATGACACACGACCGTCGAAGGCGTGCGCTCGCACGCAAGGCCTCCTCAGCTCTCCCATCTTCGGGTGGGCATCCGTTGGCCCGTCCCGGGGTTGTTCCATGGGTTGTGGTGATCATCCTCGTGATCACTGTGATGATCGGCAACTGGGCACCGGCTGAAGTTTTGGGCTTGCTCACGTTGGTTCTTGGGATCGCGAGAGTCGCCGCCGACCGGGGAGCCTAATTCCGATATGGATCGCAGTCCCGCCCTTCTCCTCGACGCGGCGGTGCACGGCGATCAGGAGGCCTGGAACCAGATTGTGGAGCGCTACTCGCGCCTGGTCTGGTCAGTAGCCCGGGGCTACAGACTGTCGCTCTCCGATACCGCTGACGTAGCCCAGACAACGTGGCTGCGTCTGATCGAGAACCTTGACAGGATTCGAGACCCGGACCAACTGGCTGGCTGGCTGGCGACGACAGCTCGGCGCGAGGCCCTCAGGGTTCTGCGGCAAGCTGGTCGCGTCACCCCCATCGATGATGAGGATCTCATCGATGTCGCAGACGTCGAGCAGGAATCGCCAGAGACGGCGATGTTCCAAGCCGCCGCTGTGGACGAGATCCATGACCGGCTCGAAATGCTTCCAGGCCGACAACGAGAGGTGATAAAACTCCGGGCCGCAGGGTTGTCTGTTGAGCAGACTGCAGCAAGGCTCGGGGTAAGCACGGCGTCGATCCGAGCGTTGCAGGCTCGCGCCAGGCAGAGCCTTGTGGGCCGGTTTGAGTGGAACCGCAGGTGAGGTGAGCTGAGATGTTTATGGGGCGCACAATGTGCGCCCCATAAACATCAGTGAACCGCTTCAAAGTAGATACCGGGGCCTTTTAACGGCGCTGCACGATCTAGTCTGACGTCGTTGCTATCCGGGCAGGGGCCCGCGCGGCTGTTTCCGCGGTGAGGATTGGTTGAGCCAGGGTGCCTGGGGACTCGCGTGCCTATTCGGCAGCCTGATCTGGCGAGCACTGGATGTCTGTGGCGGATTCGGCAAAGCATGGCGCTGTTTGGCTCGATTGCGAGCACTGGGCGCCCTCGGAACACGCTCGCTGACGCTCGGCGCCGGGACGTCTAGATGCCCGTGCTCGACGAGGATGGCGGCGAGGTGTTGCTGGTAGACGAGCTGATCCGCGTCGGCTGCGGGCTCGTGCTTGCTGCCCAGCCAGTCTTGGCCGAGTCGCTGCGCGAGCTCTGTGGCGATGCGGTGCTGCTCGTCGATGTCCAGGGTCCGGTAGCGGTCGGCGGCCAGGCGGCCCCAGCGCGGGTCCGCGTTCGGGCTGGTTCCGTGTAGGGCGAGGAGGGATGCTGCGGCGGACCAGTAGGCCCGGTGTCCGGCGCGTCCGCTTTCGAGGTACGGGCCAAGTGGGTGGTCGGGATCGTCCTCGGTGACACGGTATTGGTCGCGGTAGGCGGCTACGGTCGCGAGGTGGTTTAGCCAGGCTTCGCGCTTAGCTGGATCGGCGGGCTCGGCTGCGAAGTGCGTGGTCCAGGCTGGTCGCTCGGATGCTGCGATCTGCGTCAGCTGGTCGATGCGATGGCGGATCAGTTCGGCGCGAGCGTCGAGGTACGACCGCCAATGCGGAGCAGTGATCGGTCGCGCGGTCCGGAGCCAGGAAGGCAAGAGCGGGCCGTAGGCGTGGTGAGCGGCCGGTTGTAGGTGCGCGGCCAAGGCAGTGAGTGTGGCACGACCTGGGCCCGTATTGGCAGCTTCGAGGGCGGCGTTCAATGCGGCCGTGGGTTCCGTGCCGGCCTGTTCAAGCTGCGTAAGCGCACGGGTGATCCGTCTCCAGGCGGAGTGCGAATCATCGGTGGTGCCAGCGGCTCGTGCGTCGATGTACTGCTGGACAGCGAGAGCGATGGATTGGCAGACCGAGCCTCCGATGCTGGGAGTACGGCTTCTGATCGCGGCTTCCAAAGCCTCGGCGGCGTCGAGCCCGAGGGTGTCGGCGCGTCGGAGCGCGAGGAGCAAAGTCGGCCAGGCGGCGTCCCTGCGGGCGTGGTTCGTGCGGACCGTTCCCAAGACGTTGGACATCACTTGCTCGTACGAAGGTTCGAAATCCGCGTCAACATGAGCGCTAGCGACTGGGACGGTCGGCAACAGCGCTGGTCCAGCTTCCGCTGCCAGGGCAGGGTCAAGGTGAGCCAGCATGGCGCGGTAACGGACATCGTCGGCATGGGCGGGCATCGGTGCCGGCTCCGTATCGAGCACTCGGCGCAGACGCCACGAGATGACCTGAGCCAGCGAGTCCGCAGTGGTCAACTCGCGGCTGCGCGCTGCGCGGTTAAGCAGCGCCGGGACGTCCCATCCAGCTGCGTCGGCGTCCCGGAGAGCCCGGAGAACCGCATGCCATGCTGAATCGCCGATGACCTGCTCAGCCAAGTCAGGCAGTACTGCTTCGACCGTTCGCCGGTAGTGGGAATCGGTGGCGACATCGAGCGCATGTTCATATCGGGGCACGAGACTGGACAGGGACTCGGCCTCCGCGTACGAGGCCTGGATCTGCTCGGTCGCCGACAGCTCGGCGGTCTCGCGTGCCACCACGTGTTCGAGGATTTCGCGGGCGGCGTACGCGTCCGGGTCGAACTTCACGGCGTCCACGTGTTCGTCTTCATCCACGCTCGCGAGCTCATGCGTGGCGACGTACAGCGTGGTGCCGTGGCGGGCGCGAGAGGCGATGACGTAGAAGTTCTCCCGCCCCATCTCCTCGGTGATCAGGGCGTGGCAGGCGTCCACCGTCGAGCCCTGGGCGCGGTGCGCGGTGGTGGCGTAGAGCAGTTCGACGTTGGCTGCGACGTATTCCGGCGGGAGTAGAACCCGCCCGCGGTGCTCTAGGTGCTCGACGGTCAGGGCGCCGCTTGCATGGCGTTCGAGTACTTCCCAGGCGTCTCCGTTCTTCACGAAATCGCGTGTTCTGGATCGCAGCCGACGGTCGTTGTTGCGGGTGACGATCAGGTCGTGTGCCCCCGCGCGGTTGCCGTCGTGCAGTCGAACGCCGTCGACTTCGACCTGCCCCGCTGCGACTCGGTCGGTACGTGCCCGGGCGCACAGCTCGGAGACGTCCGCGTTGCTGGCGGCGACCATCAAGGCTTTGCGCCCAGCAAGCATGTCCGCCTTCCAGCCGGCGTACGCCTGTTCGGTCATGCTCTGGCGCGACCCATGCTGAATCCGTCCGGCATCTTCGTAGAAGTCGAGTCCGGAGGTGTCGCCAACACGGATCTTGAGCGTTGCCTCGGCTTCGGCCGGGTTCGAGAAGCGGTAGAGAGTCGACAGCTCCACAGCCCTCGATTCGTTGGCGATGAGCCTCAGGGCGCCACCGGACTCCACCGCACCGAGCTGTCGGTAGTCGCCCAGCAGGCGTACGACTGCGCCGCGTTCCGCGGCGATGGTCACGAGCCGATCGAGGTTCAAGGTGCCGGCCATCCCGGCCTCGTCCACCAAGACGACATCGCCCGGATTCAGGGCGAAGAACTCCATCTCCGACGGCACCTTCAGGCCGCTGGCCAAAGACTTGGCATGTGTTCCTTCCGTCCATTCCCAGAGGAACTTGTGCAGGTTCTCGGCTTCGGTCCCCAGCTCCGCGGCCAGCACTCCTGCCGCCGATGCAGAGGTCGCCAGTGGCACGAGCCGTCCGGTTCCGCCGGCGCGGATCACTATGGTCAGGGCCTTCATGGCGGTGGTCTTGCCGGCTCCGGCCGGACCGATTCCCGCCAGCAGCAGCCTTCCATCGCAGGCGAACGCCTTCACCAGCGCTCGCTGCCCCGGGTCGAGTTCGTCGCCTGTGTGCTGCTCGTGGTTGGCCACCACCTGGTCGGTGGTCTGTCCGTCCACCCCGACCGATGTCTGGTAGCCGGCGGCGTCAACCAACCTGGCCTCAGCGTCCAAGACAGCTTGGCTGGTGAACCGTTCGGCTCCGTGTTGGGTGAACACCGACGAGCCATCCGAGCGGCGCAGCTCCGCCGGCTCGGCCACCAGCTCGGGCGGTTCGGTGGAGATTGACCACGTGGAAAGCGCTGCATCGACGACCGCCGAGACTGCGTTCTCCCGGTCGGCTGGCGTCGCGAAGCGAGCTCCGCGCAGCTCGCGTTGTGCCTGCGCCAGGACGCTCCAGCGGGTCCACGTCGCGTGGTGCTCCTGGACTTCGGCCACCACTCGGCGGGCGATGTCAGCCACATCCAGGTCGCCTATGGTGACCGGCTGCGGCTTGAGTCTTCCGCGCGTGGGGACGACGGCGCTCACTTCGGCGAGGGCATGCGGCCCGAAGGTAGCGATCAGATCGTCGCGCCATTCGTCGCGCATCAGAGCCCACGCTCGTGGCGGCTTCTTGCCTTTGCGCGTCGCCAAGGTCGCTTGCTGGGCGAGTTCGTGGGCCGCTGGCAAGGAAGGATCGCGTCCATGAGTTGCGCGGAACTCGGCCACCAGGCGGTGGTACTCGACCTCGATGTCGGATCGACGACGGGTGAAGTGCGACAGCACTCTCGACGGAAACCCGCTGATCTCGCGCACAGGCTCGCGCTTGCCCAAGGTGTCCGATCGGGCCTCGAATTCGAGCCCGAGGCGGGCGTGTAGTTCGTTCTCCAGCACGGTGTTGTAGAGCTCGGAAGTCGCCACTGTCATGCGGTATATGCCGCGGGCGTCGAGGGCGCGCCACTTCCCGTCGATCCCGAGGACCTTGCTGGAGACCGCCACGTGGGAGTGGAGGTTCGGCTCGCCCAAGCGGTTGTCCGCGTGGTCGAAGACCGCGGCGATCAGCCCGTGCGTCTCGATCTGTGCCTGTCCGGACGAGCCGGTTCGAGTATGTGCGGCGTGCTCTTCGAGCAGCCTAAGTGCGGCGTCTCGGGCCGCGCAGTGAGCCTGCTCGATTGCCTCACGGACCCACGGACGGGGATCGAGACCCCACAGTCGGGAGACGGAAGAGACCGGCGTGAAGACCAGGTCGAAGCCCGCGACGGCCCGTCGCTGACGCCGAGCTTCCTCCCGCCGGATCTTCTTCTCTTCCGCCGCTGTCGCTGTGTGGCCGAGCTCGTTCCGGATCGCCTCCAGCCTGGCCGATACTCGCTCGTCGAAGGGGCCGAGATCCTGGTACTGGGGGAAGGGGCGACCGAGGCTGGCGGTCTTCCGCGCCTGCTCGTTGACCTTGCTCAGCTGGCGTTCCGACCTGCCGGCTTCGACGTGTTCGCGCTGGTAGGCCGCCATGACGGCGGCGGCGTTCGGGTGCAGGCCTTGTCCGAACAATGCGGTCATTTGGTCCTCGGAGACTTGGCCGGACAGATCAAGGCTGTCGAGTCCGGACCCCATCCACGTTCCCGGTGGGTTGCCGGTCTCGGTGTAATACCTCGCTGCCGACTTACCTCGCTCCGGGCTGCTGTCTCCGGCGGCAACCTGCCTGGTCAGGTAGGTATAGCCGTCCCCTGCGGTGATCTTGTGGATCGTCATCACGATCGGATCACCGCCTTCGTGGGTCGCTCCGTCCCGTAGGGCGGACCATACTCAGGTTGTCTGCAAAAGGTGTGTTAGTAGAAATATAGGTCAAACTGTTCAGGTGGGCTAACGCTGGAGATGCTAGTGGCGGCCAGCTTGGCGAGCGTGCCCGATGGTGGGACGCGGACTGCATGGGGACTCGGGGAGAGGGCTGGCAGAGCACCGAGGCGTCCTTGGCTCGCCCAAAAGCAACTGAAGCGGCGGGCTCCTGTCCCCAACCGAGCGGGGCCACGTCGGCGCCTGGGCCAGGGCCGTCGTGATTGCCGATCAGGTGAGCGTCCAGGTAGTCAGGGGTGAAAGTCGTGCTGTTGATGCACGAGTCCTGCGGGGCGAGAAAAATCTTGAATCGGGGCTGTACCTTCCAATGCTTCAGCTTGCACTTAGTGGAAACGTACGGCAGCTCGATGGTGCTCGACCGTGGCGACATCGCGGTTTCGTGCCTGGCGCGCGGGAGGCCGTCACATTGTCCGCAGAGGGAGGAGGTGGTGAGGTTGGTGCTCGTCCCTGCGTCTGGCGCAGCAGCATCGGCTGTGGCTCGCAACGTGGCTCAGACGGTCTGTGGGCCCCTCACCGAACATGTTCGAGGCAAGGCGCGCGTGGCGCTGGAGCGCGAACGACGTGCGACGGTCATCGAGATCCTCAACAGAGCTCCCGCCGGCACAGTCATCACTGACTGCGATAGTGACGGCCGGATGTTGCGTGTGGAGATTCCGCAGCAGAGCCTTGTGCAGAGTGGACGCGCTCTGTGCGATGCGGTGTGTGTATTCGCGGGGAGTTCGCTCCGGGGTATCACTGGCGGTGCCTCATGACCGAGGACGTGCCGAGTGATGTCGACGAGGACTTGGACCTGATGGTGCTCAACCCCGGACCCCGCAACGCCGCGGTGTCGGATATCAGTTACGAGTTCGCACAGATGATCAGAGGTCATGGTCCGAGGATGCTGGCCCAGTTGCACCGGGCGTTCGACGACTACCAGTTCGCCGAAGACGTCGTTAACGAGGCGCTCTTTCGCATGCATGCCGTCTGGTGCCGCGTGGAGGCGGGATTGATCAGAGACCCCTGTGCCTACGCCTCGCAAGTTGCATATCACGTAGCCTCGCGCGAGCTAGCCAGGCAGGCGCGCCAACGCGAGCTCATGTCGCAGGAGGGTAGCGCCGGTCCATGGTGGGAGCCGTCGTGCCCACGGTTGACAGAGACCGAGGTGGAGAATCGAATCTGTGTGCACGACCTTCTGCGTGAACTGGTTGCGGTCGCGCCGCGGCAGGCACAGGCAGTCGTGCTGCGCTACCTCGAAGACAAGACATTCAAGGACGTGGCAGAGGAGATGGGTATCGACGCGGACTCGGCGAAGTCGACGGCCCATCAAGGAGTCGAACATCTGAAGAGAATCGCCGCCAAAATGCACGGAGTGGTGGGTACGCCGAAGGGAGGCATGACGTGAAGTACGAGGGCGAAGACATGGAAGACCAGCTGAGGCTTGCGGGCTTGAGTAGCCCGGCCAAGGCCGACCCCGGTGCTGGGGAACGCCTTCTGGCCGCGCTAGAGCGGCGCATTGAAGCCTCCGGGCCGGCTGTCTTGCCGAAGGGCGTGAACGTCGACGAATACCCGGAACAACTGGCGTTGATGGACCTCGGCCACGGAGTCCCCGAGCCACACGGGCAGTGCGAGATCACGGGTACCTGCCAGCCGCGTGGCGACGGTTTGGCCGATGCCTGGTTGGTGTCCGGCTGCCAGCAGATGCGGCGGCTGTTGGAGGTCGAGCGTCCAGCAGTGGCCTTCCTCCGCGAGTCCGAAGATACCTATTTGGTGGCTGTCCAGGATTGGGTCCGTCCGGCTCTGCTTGCCCAGCCATCAAGTGCAGCCGAGTACTCCGCCCTACACCGCATCCGAGCGCGCCTTAATGGGAAAGATTGCGCACCGGATCGCCGACGTCGGCTAGCGGCCGGCGCCGACTTTGTCGCTGTGTACACCTCGGGCACCGGAGCTGAGTCATATAGCTCGCAATACGCAGTCGGCTACCTGCCGGCTCCGACCAAGGAGTCCATCGCGACGACGCTCAAGACGATCGTGGCCTCGGCCAGTCCATCTGGTCGTACAGGGGCGGCCCCGGCGTTGGTTCGGTACCTACGGAGACTCAGCTCGATCAGCGTCTTCGTCACCTACATGAATCTGGAGGATCCTCGGGCTCAGACGCCGTGCGTGACGTCCAGAGCACGGGCCCTGGCTACCCGTTCGGCCTCTAGCTGCAGCCACAATGCGCCACAGTTGGTGTTGGTGTACGGCGCTATGGGCGACGGCGGCGACATTTCGCAAGCGATGATGTGCACCTCGGCAGTGGTTCGAGACCAGTTGGCGCCGGCTTTGGTCGAGCGATGCGAGCAGTGCTCTGCCGACCGAGAGGGTCGAGCGACCGGAACCGTAGACGAGACAGATCCGGAGCGCGGCTTCGGTCGCATTACCCAAGATGACTCCGAGGAGGTGGTGTTTTTCAGCGCCTTGACCGAGGAGGGGTACGAGTCCTTTGCTGAAGGCCAGCGGGTCGCCTACACGGTCGATGGTACCGGAATGGCGACTAGGATCCGGGTAATCACTAGCAACTTGTCCTCGCTGGAGCGGTGACGACGACCCTGAATTGGTGGGGCAGCCTCGCGGTCCGGCCCCGGCCTGATGTCCGGCCCCAGTCTTGGCCGGCGTTGCTAGCTGGGAGTTTCAGCAACGGCGGCCATGCTCCTGTCGTCGTTGTACGGATCGGTTGCCGCACGCTGTGGGGCAGCAGCGCCGTGTGCAAGGAGGGTCAGGCTAGGCCGCATCCGCTTTGCGGGCAACGGCATCGGTGCCGGCCGCGGAGACCGGGACGTCCGGCCGCACGAACGGGATGCCGTCGCCAGCACCAGTCTGGGCGAGAGCGCGGGCACGTTCAGGTTTCTTGCCGATCGACGCAACACCCCATGTCTGTCAGACGAGTTCGATCTCGATCGCCAGAACGCCGAGTGCCTCCTTCTCCGGACCGTAGATCCGGCGGATGTTGGCGAGTTGCTGCTCGCGCGGGCTGTCGGGGTTGACCTTCGCCGGGCCCTCAGCGTCGAGCATTTGCTCGAAGGAGCTGTAGCGGGCGACGCGTTTGACGCGGGTCAGAGCGTCATCGGTGCCGCAGATGAAGCGGATGTGGTCGCCGGCGGCGAGGCTGCGCAGGTTGGGGTACTGGACCCGGACTTCGATGGTCTTGCGGCCGGAGGCCACGAGGTCGAAGTAGCGGCGGTAGAGGTTCATCTCGCGGGCGCGGACGCCGGTCTCGGTGTTGGGCCGGGCGTTCATGAGGCGGTCGATCTCCAGAGTTGTGTACGAGCGGTAGAAGTGTTTGGGGTCGGACAGCATGCGGCCGACGAGCCACACCATCGCGTCGACGTAGTCGTCGACGGCGCCGGTCCAGGCGGTCGCGTCCAGCATCCAGTCTTTGGCACCTGGCGGGGGAGCCATGCGGCCCTCTCGGATCAGGGACTTGGACAGCTTCGCGCCGGTGTCGGTCAGCACCATAGGGGTGAACACACGCGGCGGTGGTGTGAGTCCGGGCAGCTGGGTGAAGGCTTCGTCGACAAGCTGGCAGCCAAAGGACCAGTCGCCGCCTTTGATCATGACTGACAGCGTCACTGCGTCGCGGGCGGCGACGCGTTCCTTGACGAGGTTGCGATACAGGGTCGCCAGATCCAGGTAGGCGTGGCTGTCTGGGGTGATGGTGACCTTGTAGTCGCCGTGGTCGGTGCAGACCGCGGCGAAGTCGGCCCCGCCAGAGCCGACGTTCACCAGTCGAGTGCGTTCGGCTCGCTTTTCGGCCCAGCCGCACGTCGGGCAGGGGAAGCGGAGGTGGGTGCCCACAAGCGGCGCCGCGGTCGCGACGCTACTGCGGAGTGCCGACCTAACCTCCCAAGTGTGGTTCCGGCCACAGTTGGATCGCCTGTTCGGCGGCGGCGCGGATCTTTGAGCCGTCGAGTTCGTGACGTATCTCGGTGACATCTTGCGCGAGCCACGAGATGACAATCGTGAGGGGACCCGGCGGCGGCAGCGGGTAGATCCAGTGGGTCATGTCCCAGGACGTGCCGCTGCCACCGCCGTGGCTGGGCAGCATGACCAGCGTGTCGGGGTTGGGCTCGCTGTCGAGGGGGAGGTGGCGGTTCTGGTTGGAGGCGGCGCGGCGTCCGTCTGCGAAGAGGATGCCTATACGTAGGTTTTGCTCGGGGTCATTGACCTGGTTGCTGCCGGAGTTGCGGACGTAGTCCCGCCGGCGTCGATGACCGAACGGGTCGATCAGGTTTTCGTCCGACCGGACGCGGATATGGATCGACAGCTCGAAGCCGTTCGGATAAGCAGACAGCCCGCCTATGGAAATCGCCAGCCGCTCATCACGGATGATGACCGCGTTCTCGGCCATCACGGCTGGCAACGCAGCAACGGGCTTCATCCAGACCGGGCGCGGTTGTGCCGGTCGCGGCTCGGGCGGGGGTGGAGGCTCTGGGAGGCTCTCGAAGAAGTCCATGGGGGCAACTGTGACAGAGCTCTGATCTATGGGGCGGGTCGTGCTGATGCCCGATCGACTTGAGCGGCTTCGGCGGTCCCGCCTTCCTGACGCGCGAGCCACCGCTGGATGGTCCGCGTGCTCACGCCGTACCGATTGGCGAGCTCGGCCGTGTCTGGCCTCGGGGATCCCGCGTCGTTGAGCTGAGCAAGAAATGCGGTCAGGGACGCTGCCTTCTGGTCTGCTTTCTCAGCTGCTGGCGACGGAGTGCCTCGGCTTTTCCTCGGCGTGAGGTCCTTCGCGCCGGCCGGTTTTCCCCGCTGCCCAGGTGCGCTCTCGTGGCGTTGGACGAGATCCCTACGGCGCCAGTACCGCAGGCTGTGCGCTTGGATGGTGCGTGCCGTGAGCCCGAGGCGCTGGGCTTGGTCGGTGAATACGTCGACCGATACGCCGACCACGGCGGCGGCCTCGAAGTCGTCGAGGAGATCGTCGGGGGAGGGCCCCGGTTGCGGAGGCAGTGGCCGCCCAGCCTTGTGCGCCTCGACCGCCGCCGGATCCCACACGTGGTCGCGACCTCGGTGGGGATTGAGCGGCTTCGGGAAACCAGGCTTC